>ERZ857775.120-NODE-120-length-113211-cov-7.563028_pt1 | contig 113211 bp, 102 predicted proteins | sample MGYA00519698_ERZ857775 | MGnify/ENA primary metagenome ERZ857775 (study PRJEB31778, sample SAMEA3449363) | human gut metagenome | biome: human gut; feature: human-associated habitat; material: faeces | place: United Kingdom | collected 2010/2012 ...
TATCGAAGTGGTCATAACGAGCCGCACTCGAAATGCGGTTGTCCTTTTTGGGCACGTGGGTTCGAATCCCACACACTCCGCTACATGAGGCACCGCAGTCCTGTATAAGAACTGCGGTGTTTTTTTGTGAAAAAACTTGACAACCGACTTCATATATGGTTTAATAAATCCAGTTGAACAATTTAAACCGTTGAAGTGGAGATAACGATAGTTGTGCACACACAGAGAGTCCGGGATGCTGAGAGCCGGATTGAACGCAGATTACCAAATGGACCACTGAGGGCGCAGTCAAAGGCATATGCTGAGTATTCTGCGACGTATGGACACACGTTACCTGTCGGAGATATGTTGGTATCTCGCTAAGCGCACTTTTTTTATACCTAAGTATAACATAAGTGAAACAAGGTGGCACCGCGATAAGTATATTCGTCCTTGATAATATCAGAAGATATTATCAGGGACTTTTTTTATTACATAAATCCAATAAAAAGGAGGCACACAAAATGGTATATCCATCATACGAAGAGGCCGTACAGATTATAAAGGGCGGAGATTACAAGAGAATACCGTTAAAGATTGAACTTTGTGCGGATATGATTACACCGTTAATGGCAATCAGAAGACTCAAGAAAGTGAGCAGACATGTTTTTCTGCTTGAAAGTGCGGAGGCGGATAAGAAATGGGGAAGGTACACGTTTGTGGGCTTTGATCCGACACTTGAGTTCACATGCCAGAACGGCGTGATGAGAATAAAAAGCGGCATGGAGATAAAGGAAGGAACCATGCATCCGGGTGATACCATTCGAAGAATAATTGCAGACAACAGAAGTCCGGTTATTGAAGGCATGCCGCCTTTTACCGGAGGACTGGTCGGATATTTTTCATATGATTATATAAAATACAGTGAGACAACACTCAATCTTAATGCTGATGATGAAGAATCGTTTAAAGATGTGGATTTGATGCTTTTTGACAAAATTGTGGTATTTGATAACTACAGACAGAAACTGATTCTAATCGTAAATGTTAAGACGGATGATATTGCAACAGCTTATCATAAAGGAGAACTCGAGCTCCGTACAATGAAGACTCTGCTTACGCAGGGAGAAATGGCGGAGGACAGCCCGCTCAGATTCAAAAGCGGTTACAGGTATCTTTTCGGCAGGGATGAGTATTGCAGCATGGTTGAGAAGGCCAAACATTACATTCACGAAGGAGATATATTCCAGATAGTTCTTTCCAACAGGATAGAAGCTGATATTGAAGGAAGCCTTCTTGATACTTACAGGGCACTTCGAATGACCAATCCTTCACCGTATATGTTTTATTTTTCGAGCGATGATATTGAGATTGCCGGGGCGTCGCCTGAGACACTGGTTAAGCTTGAAAACGGTGTGCTCCATACATTCCCGCTTGCCGGTACAAGACCGAGGGGCAATACCGATGAAGAGGATCTTGCACTGGAAAAAGAACTGCTTGCAGATGAAAAAGAACTTGCCGAGCACAATATGCTTGTGGACCTTGGACGCAATGATATAGGAAGAATCAGCAAAATAGGCTCGGTCGAGGTTGAAAAATATATGAATATCGAAAGATATTCGCATGTAATGCACATCGGTTCAACGGTGCGCGGAATTATCAGAGATGATAAGGATGCACTTGATGCCGTGGATTCAATACTTCCGGCAGGAACTCTTTCGGGAGCGCCAAAGCTAAGGGCGTGTGAGCTTATATGTGAACTTGAGAACAACAAGAGGGGAATTTACGGCGGAGCGATAGGATATATTGATTTTACAGGCAATCTTGATACATGCATTGCGATAAGGCTTGCCTTTGCCAAAAACGGTAAAGTCTTTGTGAGATCGGGCGCAGGAATTGTGGCCGACAGCATTCCGGAAAATGAATATCAGGAATGCATTAATAAAGCAAAGGCCGTTATGAACGCGCTCGATATGGCACAGGGAGGTCTGGAATAATGATACTTTTGATTGATAATTATGACAGTTTTTCGTACAATCTTTATCAACTGATAGGCAGTATCAGATATGATATCAAAGTTGCCAGGAACGATGAAGTGGGAATACAGAAAATAGAAGAGATGGCGCCGGAGTATATTTTTCTTTCACCGGGACCGAAGAGACCTGAGGATGCAGGAATCTGCATTGAAACAGCAAAATATTTTGCGGGTAAGATACCGGTTATGGGCGTGTGTCTCGGACATCAGGCTATATGCAAGGCATTCGGAGCCGAGGTTTCATATGCAAAACAGCTTATGCACGGTAAAACATCCGTGGCAACGCTTGATAATGAAAGCCCGATTTTTAAGGGCATGGATCATAAAATTAAAGTCGCAAGATATCATTCACTTGCGGCGGTGCCCGATACGATGCCTGATTGCCTGAAAGTTACGGCGGTTACGGATGACGGCGAAATAATGGCGGTTGAACACAGGGATTATCCGGTATACGGACTGCAGTTTCATCCGGAATCGGTGCTCACGCCGGACGGATATAAGATTATTGATAATTTTCTTAAGATTAAAGTGAAAGGAGCCAGATAAAATGATAAAAGAAGCAATAATTGAACTTACAAATAAGAAGAACCTGACATATGATACTGCCAAGACTGTGATGGACGAAATCATGAGCGGAGAGGCATCTCCGGTGCAGATGAGCGCATATCTTACGGCGCTTGCCATGAAGGGCGAGACAATCGAAGAAATTACCGCGTCGGCAGCAGGAATGAGAGAGCACGGAACCGGACTTAAGCATGATATGGACGTCCTTGAAATCGTCGGAACCGGCGGGGATAAATCAAATTCATTTAACATCTCAACGACATCAGCCATGGTCATTGCGGCAGGGGGCGTACCGGTTGCCAAACACGGTAACCGCGCAGCATCCAGCAAAAGCGGTGCTGCAGATGTGCTTGAAGCACTCGGAGTTAAGATTGATATTGAACCGGAACAGAGTCTTAAGGTACTTACAGAGACGGGTATATGTTTCCTTTTTGCACAGAAATATCATTCGGCAATGAAATATGTAGGCCCGGTAAGAAAAGAACTCGGAATCAGAACAGTGTTCAACATTCTCGGACCGCTTACCAATCCGGCGGCAGCCAATATGCAGGTTATGGGAGTATATGATGAAGCACTTGTTGAACCTCTTGCGAGAGTTCTGGCAAACCTCGGTGTAAAAAGAGCGATGGTTGTCTACGGAACCGACGGACTTGATGAGATTTCTGCCAGCGCGCCGACTAAAGTATGCGAGGTAAAAGACGAAGAATTTACATCATACACGATAACACCTGAACAGTTTGGATTTGAACCGTGTGACAAATCAGAACTTGTCGGAGGAACACCTGAAGAAAACGCGGCTATAACAAGAGAAATTCTGGATGGTGCCACAGGCGCGAAACGTAATGCGGTTATGCTTAATGCCGGAGCCGGACTTTATATCGGAGGTGCCGCCGATTCGCTCGAAGCCGGAATCAAGCTTGCAGGCGAACTTATCGATAGTGGTGCGGCCAAAGCAAAATTAGATGATTTTGTCAGATATTCAAATGAGGTGTAAGACATGATACTTGATGAAATAGCTGCCAAAACAAGAAAACGGGTTGCATTAAATGCATCGGCGCATCCGGTGGAAGAGTTGAAACAGAGAGCATATTCAATGGAATGCAACACCGGATTTCCTTTTGAAAAGGCACTGAAAAAAGACGGAATGAGTTTCATCTGTGAGGTCAAGAAAGCATCCCCGTCCAAGGGCATAATTGCGGAGGATTTTCCGTATATGCAGATTGCCGGAGAATATGAAAAAGCCGGAGCGGCTGCAATATCGTGTCTTACCGAACCGTACTATTTCAAGGGCAGCGACGATTATCTTAAGGAAATTGCGGCACATGTGCATATTCCGGTGTTGAGAAAGGATTTTACCGTTGATGAGTACATGATATATGAAGCAAAGGTGTTCGGTGCATCGGCTGTTTTGTTAATCTGTGCAATACTTACGGATGAGGAACTTGTAAGATTTCAGAAAATCGCTCATTCGCTTGGATTATCGGCACTCGTTGAAGCACACACCGAGGAAGAAGTAAGACGGGCAATAGCATCCGGTGCGAGAATAATAGGTGTGAACAACCGTGACCTTAAAACTTTTAAGGTTGATATAAACACGAGCACAAGACTCAGAAAACTCGTTCCTGATGATATTGTATATGTGTCGGAAAGCGGAATCCGAAACGCGGAAGATATCGCGGCTCTGTATAAGAATAATACGGATGCGGTCCTTATAGGCGAAACACTGATGCGTGCTCCGGACAAGAAAAAAGCTCTCGATGAGCTGAGGGGCAGGGTGGTGTAACATGGCAAGAATCAAAATATGCGGACTTATGCGTATGGAAGATGTGGAGGCGGTTAACCTTTACAGGCCGGATTATGTCGGATTTATATTTGCACCGAGCCGGCGACGCATAACGGCCGGGATGGCAGAAAATATGGCACGCAGACTTGATGACGGAATACAAAGGGTTGGTGTATTTGTTGATGAAAATCGTGAAAAGATTGCCAAAATAACGGAATCAGGTATAATTAACGTAGTGCAGCTTCATGGACATGAAAGCGATGATGACGTTACATGGCTTGCCAAAAGGACGGGGGTACCGATAATTAAATCGGTATCGGTAAGAACGTCAGACGATATAGACCGTTACAGACATAATCCTGCAGATTACCTGCTTTGGGATAACGGCGCAGGAGGAAGCGGAGAGCAATTTGACTGGACGCACGTCCACGATGTAGGAAGAGATTTTTTTATTGCCGGTGGAATTGATATTTCCAATATTGAAGAAGCACTTAAATTTAATCCGTATTGTGTGGATGTTTCAAGCGGTGTTGAGACAGACGGTTACAAAGACCCGGATAAAATTCATAAAATAATAGATATAGTTAGGAGAAAATGATATGTCAAAAGGAAGATTCGGCGTTCATGGCGGGCAGTACATACCGGAAACACTTATGAACGCAATCATTGAGCTTGAGAAAGCTTACAACCATTATAAAGATGACCCGGAATTTAACAGGGAACTTACGGACCTGCTGAACAATTATGCGGGCAGACCGTCAAGGCTTTATTATGCTTCGCATATGACGGAGAAACTGGGCGGTGCAAAGATTTATCTTAAGCGGGAAGATCTTAATCATACCGGCGCGCATAAGATAAATAATGTTATCGGACAGATCCTTCTTGCCCAGAAAATGGGTAAGACAAGAGTCATAGCTGAAACAGGTGCGGGACAGCATGGAGTCGCAACAGCTACCGTGGCAGCACTTATGGGTATGGAATGTGAGATTTATATGGGTGAGGAGGATATGAAACGTCAGGCACTCAATGTATACAGAATGAGACTGCTCGGTGCCAAAGTGCATGCCGTAACCTCCGGAACAGCCACACTTAAGGATGCGGTTTCAGAAGCCATGCGTGAGTGGACTAACCGTATTGACGATACACATTATGTTCTCGGATCCGTAATGGGTCCGCATCCGTTCCCGACTATCGTAAGAGATTTTCAGGCAGTAATCTCCAAAGAGATTAAAGAACAGATCCTTGAGGCGGAGGGCAGACTTCCGGATGCGGTAATTGCATGCGTGGGCGGCGGCTCGAACGCGATAGGAGCATTTTACAATTTTATAGAAGACAAAGATGTCAGGCTTATAGGATGTGAGGCTGCCGGAAGAGGAATAGATACTGCAGACACGGCAGCTACCATCTCAACCGGAAAACTTGGAATTTTCCATGGAATGAAATCATATTTCTGCCAGGATGAGTATGGACAGATTGCACCGGTTTATTCGATTTCAGCGGGACTTGACTATCCGGGAGTCGGACCGGAACACGCATATCTGTATGATACGGGCCGTGCGGAATATGTTGCGATAACAGATGACGAGGCGGTTGATGCTTTTGAATTCTTGTCAAGAACAGAGGGCATAATCCCTGCAATAGAAAGTGCACACGCCATTGCATATGCCATGAAGCTTGCTCCTGCAATGGACAAAGACAAAATAATCGTAGTAAACGTATCGGGACGCGGAGATAAAGACTGCGCTGCGATTGCACGTTACAGAGGGGAGGATATCCATGAATAACAGAATTAAAGAAGCCTTTGCACACGGCAAAGCATTCATACCTTTTATCACATGCGGAGACCCGTCGTTAGAGGTTACCGAACAGATTATAATTGAAATGGAAAAAGCAGGTGCAAATCTTATTGAACTTGGAATTCCTTTTTCCGACCCGACGGCGGAAGGCCCGGTTATTCAGGCAGCCAATATCCGTGCGCTTTCGGGTGGAGTGACAACCGACAAGGTATTTGAGATGGTTAAGAGAGTACGCAGGGTTGTCAAGGTACCGTTAGTATTCATGACATATGCCAACGTTGTTTTTTCGTACGGAATAGAAAGATTTGCTGCGAATGCAGCTGAAGCGGGAATGGACGGAATAATTCTTCCGGATGTCCCATATGAGGAAAAAGAAGAATTTGCTCCGGCTTTCAGAAAACACGGCATGGATATGATATCGCTTATCGCACCGACATCGCATGAACGTATTGCGATGATTGCCTCAGATGCGGAAGGTTTCGTTTATTGCGTGTCATCACTTGGAGTTACCGGTGTGCGTAACGAAATTACGACCGATATAAGCGAAATGACTTCACTTGTAAAAGCCCGTAAAGATATTCCGTGCGCTGTGGGATTCGGTATATCAACACCTGAACAGGCGGCACATATGGCGCAGAATGCCGACGGCGTAATTGTAGGCTCTGCAATAGTAAAAATCTGCGGCACATATGGCAATGACAGCCCTGCCCATGTTGCTGAGTATGTTAAGAAAATGAAAGACGCATTGAAATAATCGCATATTGTCAGAAGACCGCATTTTTTGTTGAATTAATGCGGTCTTTATGTTATAATTTTTCTACTAATTGAAAATTTTTCCGCATGTGGCGGAATACAAGGAGTGTGTACATTATGTTCAGTCAGTTATTGGGAAAGTACCTTGTAGACAAGAAGGTGCTTACAGATGTGCAGCTTCGCGAGGTTCTCAGCGAGCAGGCACAGGCAAGGGTTAAATTAGGCACCATTGCGGTTGCAGAGAAGCTTCTTACAGAGAAGCAGGCAGAGGAGATTAATCATCTTCAGACACAGATGGATAAGAGATTCGGAGATATCGCCATTGAACAGGGATATCTTACGGGAGCCCAGCTTAAGGAACTCCTCGATAAGCAGGGGAATGCAGCAATGAAATTCATACAGATTCTCACAGAGAAGAAGTATGTTGACATATCGGAACTTGATAAATATCTTACAGCCTTTGGAGCGGAGATGGGTTTCACTGCAGAAGAGATGAAGGCGCTTAAGAATGATGATATTGAAGCTTCGGTCAAATATTTTGTTCCGGATGATGCACCGGAGTATGTGGCCGGAATTGCAGGACTTGCACTTCGTAATATAGTTCGTTTTGTTACAAGCGATTTCTATATGGATAAGGCATATAAGGCAGATGGTTTTGATTATTCATATATTATGGGACAGCATACAGTCGGAGATCATAAAATATATCTCGGATTTGCGGCAGATAAGGATACATCGGGAATACTTGAACTTGCTAAGGGATTTGCCGATGATGATTTTGTTAAGCTTGATGATGCGGCCATGGATGCGGTATGTGAGTTTGCCAATATGAACGACGGTCTTTTTGCTTCTGAGCTCAGTGACAAAGGCATTGAGATAGATATGGAACCGCCTGTTGTATATGTTGACGGACATGCGAAGGGTACATTTTACATAATGCCTGTATATGTTGCCGGAAAGCATTTTAATATGTGCATTGCAATTGATTCCGATGTTGATCTCGGCGATAATGAATACCATGTCATGACCGGTAAGACCCAGTCCGATGTTGATATGTCTTCGGCTAAGGCTGGCGTGCTTATCGTTGATGATTCCATGCTTATCCGCAGAATGCTCCGCGCACTTCTTGAGGATAACGGATATGCCGTTGTCGGTGAAGCAGCAGACGGAGAAGAGGCTGTTGAAGAATATAAGAGGCTTAAGCCTGACATGGTAACTCTTGATATTACAATGCCACGTCTTGACGGTGTCGGGGCTCTTGCGCAGATTATGGAATATGATAATGATGCCAAGGCACTTATGATTACCGCAGCCGGACAGAAACAGAAGGTTGTGGAAGCTCTTAAGCTTGGCGCCAAAGCTTTTATTATGAAGCCGTTTGATAAAGAAGATGTATTAAAGAATTTTGATAAACTGCAATAATTAATATTACGGCAGTATTTGTTCAGATATTATTTAGGAGGATGACACGATGTATATTACATGTTTGGATCTCGAAGGAGTTCTTGTACCGGAAATCTGGATTGCGTTTGCAAAGGAAAGCGGCATTCCTGAACTGAAGAGGACGACAAGAGATGAACCGGATTATGATAAGCTTATGAAATGGAGACTCGGAATACTTAAGGAGCATGGACTCGGACTTAAGGAAATACAGGATACGATCGCTAAAATCGATCCGATGCCGGGTGCAAGGGAATTTCTGGATGAACTTCGTTCAATAGGCCAGGTAATTATTATAAGCGATACATTTACACAGTTTGCAAGTCCTCTTATGAAGAAACTCGGATGGCCGACTATTTTCTGTAATTCACTTGAGGTTGCACCTGACGGAGAGATTACCGGATTTAAGATGCGTTGCGAACAGTCTAAGCTGACAACGGTTAAGGCACTTCAGTCAATCGGATATGATACAATTGCAAGCGGCGACAGCCATAACGATCTCGGCATGATAAGAGCCAGCAAAGCAGGATTCTTATTTAAGAGTACGGATCAGATCAAGGCAGATAACCCGGATCTTCCTGCATACGAGACTTATGATGAACTTCTTGCAGCCATTAAGAAAGCAATGGTATAATTGCATAGAACAGATATAATTACCCCCGCGGAATTAATGCCCGCGGGGGTTTGTTAATGTCAGCGGAATATCGTAAGGCACCGCAGGCTGTATTTTTAAGTATTCCTGTCATGTGAACTTTATAATTTAAATTCTATCTTTACGGACACGACAAATAATGATAAGATAATTATAATAATGCGCTAAGTGTAAAGAGGTGTCATATGAGTACATCAAAGGGCAGAAAGAAATACCGTATACGCAAGGGCAGGGTTGCAATGGCTGCCGGAGTGCTTTTTTTGATAATAGGGCTTATTGTTTTTGTTTGTATCAGAGCCGGTAAGAAACATCATAATAATAGTGATACGCAGGAAACTGTTGATTATAATGCAGTAGTACCGAAGGGACAGTTTGTAAAAGTTGAACTTGAGGACTGTAATATGTATATTGGAAGTGAACTTGACCTTAAATGTACTTCCGAGCCGGAGGAATATGCATCGAAAGTTATCTGGACATCATCGGATGAAGATGTTGTCACCGTTGACGGCAAGGGACATATTAAGGTCGTCGGAACCGGCGCGGCAGCTATAACGGCGACATATGATGTACTGGCTGACTCGGTTGTTGTCAGGGGTGTTAACCGTGATAATGAAGGAATCTCGGACGATCTTCCGGTATATGATGTCAAGGACAATAAAGTGATAGTCGTGAGGGAAGCGCAGACGGACGATGATGATGCAGACAAGGAACCGGCAACATCCGGGAATGACAGTAATCCGGATGTGACAGAACCGACATCCGATAACAGTGCAGGGAAGGATGGCAACGGCGGGACATCTGATAATATTAAGCCGTCACAGGATAAGACAGACAGAGATAATATTAAGGAATCGGAAGCTGCCAAGACTTACACCGCGATAAGTGAAGCTGTAAAGAATTCCGGATTCCAGACATATCTTGATAATACATACATATATCGTGAGGACGGTAATTACCTCGGAGAGGTGATTGTCCAGGAGAATATGACACAGATATATGTCATGACCAGAACAACCGCAATGGATAATGCTTTTAAGCAGGTTGTCAGATCAGTAATTCCGGATTCATATGAAGATGTTTTTGCCAGATTCATCAGTGCATCCAAAGATGAAACATTCAGTGCCGATGGCATGAAGGTGCGGGTAGTGGCACCGGTTAACGGCGGACACATGCAGCTTATAATATATTATTAATTAACGGAGGAACGTAATGATTAACAAGCGTAAGGTCAGACTTATGACCAGAACCGCCATGTATGAGAAACATGAGTGTTCCAATGATATTAACAAGGCCAAATACTATAAATCAGATTATGTCGGACTTCATATGTGGACCACCGCGATAGCGGTTACGATTGCATATATTATAATTATCATGCTGGTTATGTCGTGCAATTTTGAATTTATAATAAATAATCTTACCAATATGAATTATACAGTTCTGACGGTTATGCTGATAATGATTTATGCGGCAATGATGACTGTTTTTATGATAATAGCGTATTTCATATATTCGTACAGGTATGTGGAGTCGGAGAATGGTATCCGTATTTACCGGAACAGGCTTCATAAAATATATCTTATGAATAAAGCGGAAAGAAACCGCAAGGGAGGAATTAACTGATGCTCACGGGACTTCTTGAATTTAAAGAGAAACTTAAAGCCTTTTATGCAAAAGGCGGAATATATATCAGATATGTGTGTAACTTTGTACTTGCTTTTCTGTCAATGTTTGCGATGTCGCGTAAAATAGGCGGCAATGGAATAATATCCAATCCGTTGATATGTATTGCATTGTCGATAGTATGTGCATTTCTGCCGGTCAATATTACCGTGGTTATTGTGACGATTTACATGATAATTAATCTGTTTACATTGTCACTGGAGCTTGCCATGATAGCACTTGGAGTGATGATTGTTATTTATCTTCTGTATTTCAGGTTTGCGCCTAAGACAGGTTTCATTATGATATTGACACCGATTCTGTTTTTCCTGAAGCTGCCTTATGTTGTGCCGGTTGTTGCAGCACTCACGGTTGGAATGACGGGAATTGTTCCGGCTGTTTCAGGCGTGTTTATATATTATATAATAACTTTTGCCGCGAATTATTCAACAGCAATATCTACGCTTGATGTTAATAATGCATTGCAAAATATAAATTTTATTTTTAATAATATACTGACTAATAAAGAGCTTGTGACAATCGTGGTATCATTTGCCGTGGTTATTACGATGATATATTTTATAAAGAGATTGTCGGTGAACTATTCGGCGATAATAGCGGTCATTGCCGGATGCGTTACGGACGCGCTTATACAGATAATTGCATTTGCGGTTCTTTCCGTTAATTTCAGCATAATAGGAATGACTGCCGGACATATTGCAGCCATAATCGTCGGATTGGTAATTAACTTCTTTATTATGAGTGTCGATTACACTGCAACGGAATATGTTCAGTTTGAGGATGACGATTATTATTATTATGTCAAAGCGGTTCCGAAAATGTCGGTTGCCAGAAAGAATGTCACAATCAAGAAATTTAATTCAAGCAAGGATAACCGTGGTGCAATACACACCGAAAGTTATGAAATAGACGAAGACGATGAATAGAACAGCCGGATAATGTGAGGAAAGGCGAGTGTTATGCAGTCAATAAAGAATTTTTTTGATGAATATCTTTCTAATTTTTATATACCGAAATCTCTGCATGTATCTAATGTGTTTGAGATAATTATACTTGCGGTGCTTATCTATGAATTTATAGCATGGGTTAAGACCACAAGGGCATTTACCCTGCTTAAGGGTATTATTGTACTGCTTATTTTCTGGCTGCTGGCTTATATATTCAATTTTACGACGATTTTGTGGCTGGGCGGTAAAATAATCAACTTCGCAATAATAGCATTGGTTGTCATATTTCAGCCGGAACTCAGAAAAGCACTTGAACAGCTGGGACAGAAGAGATTTTTCTCCAAGATACTTCCGTTTGCCGAGAAAAAAGACAAGGGTGAACGATTCAGTGACAAGACTGTAAATGAACTTGTCAAGACATGTTTTGAACTTTCAAAGACCAAGACAGGAGCGCTTATTGTTGTTGAACAGGAAATACTTCTGACTGAATATGAGAAGACGGGTATTCCTATTGATGCGCTTATTTCAAGCCAGCTTCTGATCAACATTTTTGAACATAATACACCACTTCATGACGGAGCGGTAATTATCCGTGGTGACCGTATCGTGGCGGCGACATGTTATCTGCCGCTTTCCGACAATATGTCCATAAGCAAGGAACTCGGAACGAGACACAGGGCTGCACTTGGTATTTCTGAAGTGACCGACACAATGACACTTGTTGTGTCGGAAGAAACTGGTGCCGTGTCAATTGCCATAGCGGGAGAGCTTTTCAGGAATATCGATGCGGATTACCTTAAGAGCAAACTTACATTCCTTCAGAAGAAGACAATTGATGTGACGAGGTATAAACTCTGGAGAAAAGGGGGAAGTAAGAAATGAAGAGCTTTAAAGAAATCAAAATAAAAGAACTTATTCTCCATAATTTCGGATTGAAAATACTTGCTATCATAATTGCAATCGTGAGCTGGATTGTGATTGTCAATGTTGATAATCCGTCGCAGCGTAAAACAATATCTGGCATAACGGTTAATATGATTAACGGAGATGCGCTCACAAGCAAGGGATATATATACCAGATTGAGTCAGGGGCAAGTATTTCCATAGTCGTTAAGGCACCGCAGACGATAGTTGATGAACTTAGATCAACGGATTTTTATGCATATGCGGATCTTAGCGAACGTACACCGGATGCTGACAGGGCACAGATCTATGTAAGATGCACCAAAGAAGGCATGGAGAATACAGTGGATATAGTAAGCCTGAGAACAGAATATGTACAGCTTGCAATAGATAATAAAATAGATAAAGAAGTTCCGCTTGAACTGAATATAACAGGCAGCCCTGCAGACGGTTATGTTATCGGAGACTGTAGCATATCACCGACGACTATTAAAGTTACCGGCGCTGAGAGTACGGTAAGCCGTATATCCACAGCAAAGCTTAATTACAGTGTATCAAGCATGACGGCGACAATCAATGATTCTGTTGTGCCGGTATTCTATGATGAGAACGGAGTGGAGATAAGTTCGGATAAGCTGGAATTAAGCCGAAACAGTGCCTCAATCCAGATAGAAATACTTCCTACGAAAGTTGTTGATATTAATTATGCACTTTCCGGAGAGGTTGCTGAAGGGTATCATATAGCTGATGAGAAAGCCAACATGAAAAATGTAAAACTTGCAGCATCAAAGGACGTTCTTGATAAGATAACATCGATTGATATCCCTGCCGGTATTATAGATATAGATAATGCAGATGATGACAGACATTTCGATATAGCACTTAAGACCTATCTGCCAAACGGATGCAAGATAGCATCATCCGAAAGTAATCTTAAGGTGGATGTGACTATAGAGAAAATATCAGAGAGAACAATACAGATTCCTATGTCGCAGGTTACAATCAGCGGAACCGAGTCTGATTACAGATACCAGCTGGTTGCCGATAATGGTTCGGGTTATCTTAATGTAATTGTCAATGGCAGTGAGAGCGATATAGGAACACTTACGGCAGACGACCTTGGTGCACGTATAGATATGAGCGGCAAGGGAGAAGGCAGTTATACAGTCAGGGTTAATCTTAACCAGAGCGATGATTACAGTATATCGGGGTCATATTATGTTAAGGTTATTGTTACTGATATGACACTCCCGGATAATCCGACGCAGCCTGAGGAAACGACAGGAGCAGAGACAGAAGCTGATACGGCTGAATAATATATAATAATAAAATGGAGAATGATTATGGCCAGAATATTTGGAACAGACGGAGTAAGGGGCGTTGCCAATAAAGAGCTCACAGTTGAGCTGGCGATGAACCTCGGCAAAGCAGGAGCATATGTGCTCACTAAGGAAAAAGCACATAAGCCGACAATATTAGTCGGCGGAGATACAAGAATATCAGGAGAAATGCTTGCTAATGCACTTATGGCGGGAATTTGTTCTGTCGGTGCAGATGCCGTTTATGTAGGAGTCGTTCCTACGCCGGCAATAGCATATCTGACAAGGCATTACGGATACGATGCAGGCGTTGTGATTTCTGCATCACATAATCCGTCTGAATATAACGGAATCAAGTTTTTTAATGGTGACGGATACAAGCTTTCCGATCTTCTCGAGGATGAGATTGAAGAAGTGATGAGAATGAATTCAGCGGAACTTCCGATGCCGGTTGGCGGAGAGGTTGGACATATTACATACAGATATGATGCAAAAGACGATTATGTCAGATTTGCATGCTCATTGATAGATCTGGATCTGTCAGGTCTTAAAATTGTTGTTGATACGGCAGAAGGTGCATCATATTATACGGCACCTAAGACGCTTGAGAGCCTTGGAGCTAAGCCGGTAGTAATACACAATCATCCGGACGGTGTCAACATTAACCGTGCATGCGGATCGACACATATGGAAGAGCTTAAGAAACGTGTGGTTGAAGAGGGCGCAGATCTGGGAATTGCTTTCGATGGAGATGCGGACAGAATGCTTGCGGTGGATGAGAACGGTAATATGGTTGACGGAGACCAGATAATGGCAATATGCGGATTATATATGCGCAATCAGGGCAGACTTAAGAAAGATACTGTTGTAGCTACCGTTATGAGTAACCTCGGATTCTTCAGAATGGGTGAAAAAGAGGGCATCAATATAGTCAGGACCAAAGTCGGAGACAGATATGTCCTTGAATATATGCTGGCTAACGGATGTAATCTCGGAGGCGAGCAGTCGGGACATGTGATTTTCCTTGATGAGAATACTACCGGTGACGGGCTTATAAGTGCTCTTCATCTTCTTGAAGTTATTGTTAAATCAGGTAAGAAACTTTCGGAGCTTGCATCTGTAATGCGCGTGCTTCCGCAGGCTCTTGTAAATGCCAGAGTTTCCAATATCAAGAAAGAATACTATATGGATAATAAGGTAGTTGCAGATGCTGTCGCAGAACTCGAAGCCAGATTTGCAGGCGCAGGAAGGGTTCTTATAAGGCCTTCGGGAACGGAGCCTCTTGTGCGTGTAATGATAGAGGGTGATGACCAGAGATTCATCGAAGAAGAAGCAAAGAAACTTGCTGAAATTATTGAGAAGAATATAGGAGAATAATCACAGGTGAAAGTCGATGCGGTAATTCCGGCATATAAGCCGGGGCACGATCTGAGGGAACTGGTAGAGAAACTTCTTGATCAGACCGTAAGATTGGGACGAATTATAATAATTAATACTGACAGAGAGTACTTTGATGAGAAAGAATATCTTATCGCACCTGCGGTTGAGGTTGTCCATATTACAAGACATGAATTTGACCATGCCGGAACAAGGGATATGGGTCTTAGAATGTCAGATGCCGACTATGTGCTTTTTATGACAATGGATGCAATACCTAAAGACAATTACCTTGTCGAGAAACTGTTGTCAGGATTCAGACGTGCGGATAATATTGCGGTAAGCTATGCGAGGCAGCTTCCGAAGAAGGATTGTAACAGGATTGAGCAGATTACGCGTGAATTTAATTATCCGGCGCAAAGCAGGGTTCAGACATCGGATGACATCAAGGAACTTGGAATAAAAGCGTATTTCTGTTCAGATGTATGTGCAATGTATGATACATCAATTTACCGCAGCCTTGGTGGATTTAAGGCTCCTGCGATATTTAATGAAGATATGGTCTACGCAGCAGGAGCACTGGATGCGGGATATGCTGTTTCGTATTGCGCGGACGCACTTGTGTATCATTCCCATAATTATACAGGCAGACAATATTACAGACGTAATTTTGACCTCGGTGTATCGCAGGCCGATCATCCGGAGATATTTGAACGTTTTAATGTTAAAGGAACCGGCATGCAGCTTGTCAGGAAATCCCTGGCACAGATATGCCGCAGTGGAACCCCGGCAGATATTATCAGACTGGTATACTATAGCGGAATGAAATATCTTGGTTTCAGAAAGGGTAAAAACTATCATAAATTATCTCTTAAATCATGTCTGAAACACACTTCGGACAAGGAATACTGGAACAGATTGACTTAGAATTATTTCGTAACAAATTTGTAACAATAAAATTATTGCTCTTTAAAGTGGCTTGATGTATTATAATAACTGGCATCGGATAAACCAGGGGGTTTAGAACGTTGATTAGAAGAAATCAGAAGAAATTTAATACGCTTCATGTTATATTGGACGCGTTTATCATAGCAATTGCATATCTGTCCGCGTGGGCAATTAAGTTTGGTCTGGACCTTGGTAAGGAAAATATTGGCAAAATCGGTATGGATATATATTTTAAGGCATTGATATTCATCATACCGGGATATATTATCCTGTACGCATTGTGCAGCCTGTATACGCCTAAGCGCATGCATGGCCAGCGCTATGAGGTCCTTAATATAATAAAGGCCAATTCATTCGGGCTGCTTATTTTTATATTGATGCTCTATCTGCTTAAACAGATAGATTTTTCGCGAGTAATGATTTTCATATTCTATGTTCTTAATATAGTATATGAGATTGCGATAAGAGCAGCACTCAGAATGTTCTTAAGACACCTAAGACGTGAAGGCTTTAATCAGAAGCATATTGTGCTTGTCGGATACAGTCGTGCGGCGGAGTCATATATTGACAGAATACGAAGTTTCCCGCAATGGGGATATCATATAGTGGGTATATTAGATGATAATGTACCGGCCGATACCTGTTACCGCGGAGCCAAAGTAATAGGACGTGTGGCCGATATTGAGAAGACGATACAGACCAACGATCTGGATGAAATGGTCATAACACTTGGGTTAAGCGAATATGCCAAGCTGGAAGATGTTGTTGCGGTATGCGAGAAATCAGGCGTTCATACCAAGCTGATACCGGACTATAATAACATAATTCCTACCAGACCTTATACGGAAGATGTACAGGGACTTCCTGTCATTAATATAAGAAGGGTCCCTTTAAGTACAATGCCTAACAAATTTGCCAAACGTGCAATGGATCTGGTGTTGGGAACAGTTGCGTTAATTATTTTTTCGCCGGTCATGCTGGTGACCGCGATTGCGGTTAAAATATCATCCAAGGGACCGGTTATTTACAAACAGGTCAGAGTTGGCTTGCACAATAAGGAATTTGAGATGTATAAGTTCCGTTCAATGTGTGTGCAGACTGACGGACAGGACGCGAAGAAATGGACAACAAGCACAGACGCAAGAGTTACGCCGGTAGGTAAGTTTATCCGCAAGACAAGTCTCGATGAACTGCCACAGCTTATCAATGTTCTTAAAGGTGATATGAGCCTCGTCGGACCGAGACCGGAAAGACCGTTCTTCGTAGAGAAATTCAAGGAAGAAATACCGCGTTATATGATTAAACATCAGGTGCGCCCGGGAATGACCGGATGGGCACAGGTAAACGGATACCGCGGCGATACTTCGATAAGAAAACGCATAGACTGCGATTTGTATTATATAGAGAACTGGAGCCTGCATTTCGATATAATGATTTTGTTCAGGACGGTTTTTAAAGGATTTGTTAACAAGAATGCATATTAGGGGCAGAGAACGAAAGGATTACTATCATGGCAAAATACAGAGATTTCGATGACGATTATGAGTATGAAGACGACAAATATATATACGAAGATGAAAAGACGCCAGGACACAGAAATGTGAATGATTATTCTGTTGAGGAGAAAAATAATCAGAAGTCTGTCCGCCCGCATAAGAAGAAAAAACGCAAACGCTGGGTCATGATTCTTATATTTGCTATAGAAATTATCCTGCTGCTGGTGCTTATCACAGTATGGTATGTGGTAGGCAAACTCGAGATGATTGAAAGACCTGCAATAGACAGGGATGCGATAGTTATAAACAGGGAACTCGATGATGATACGATTGAGGTTATGGACGGATATACCAATATACTACTTCTTGGAAGTGATGCCAGGGACAATACGGTTGAGGGCCTTAATAAGCTTGGTGAGAATCATACCGACTCTATAATCATAGCAAGTATCAACAATAAGACCAAAGAAGTAAGGCTTGTGTCTGTATACCGTGATACGGTCCTCAAATTTATGGATACGGCGAACACACAGGAAGTCAAATACAATAAAGCAACCGATGCGATGTTCTATTATGGCGTTGAGTCGGCAATAAGTATGATAAATACCAACCTTGACCTTGATATCAAAGATTATGTGATGGTAAACTGGAATGCATTGATCGATATCGTGGATGCGGTAGGCGGAATTGATATTGAGATAGACGAAAACGAACTTCACTGGATCAATGAATATTTAAGGGATACCGGAAAGAATACGGGGAGAAGTTATACCAATGTGGAAAATACCGGAATGGTACACCTCGACGGAATCCAGGCTACGGCATATTGCCGTATCAGATATGGCGGCGGAAGTGATTTCAGAAGAACCGAGAGACAGCGTACGGTAATTAACCTTGTTGTTGAAAAAGCCAAGAATATGGATATCACCAAATTAAACAGTGCAATTAACAGCGTGTTTGGCAATATATCAACAAGCCTTGATGTCGGTACGATACTTAATCTTGCCAAGTCGCTCGCAAGTTACACCATTACCGAGTCGTCAGGATTCCCGACGGAAGTGACATATGTTACGACATTAAAGGGTAATACAAGCGACAGGGATTTTGTGCTTGCGAAGGATCTTGCAGCCAATGTAACGGTGCTTCATAAGGTACTTTTTGATGTCGACAATTATGATCCGACACCGACTGTCAAAGATATAAATAAAACAATATCCGAACTCTCAGGAGCATATTAATGTTTAAAAAAATATACGGCAAATGGAGTAAAATTCATATTGCCCTCAGGGGCGCGATTCTTATAGCAGTGTCAGTTATACTGGCACTGCTTATTGAATTATTTTTTAATATCAGGGAATTGAATAATGATTATGTAAGGAACATCCCGACGGAAGAGATTACGGCTGTCAATATGCACTGCGATACGGACGGAGCATATGTATTTGACGGAGATGACTCCGGAAGCCTTGAATTTGATTTTGAGGGATATGCCGGGATGCTTGTTGTAGAATATGATAAAGAAGAAACGTATTTCTCGCAGAATATTGATATAGAATACATTAATGCCTACGGGAAAAAGGAAAGTGAAAGCATTTCTGACATGGCACCGCTCTGGCTCAAACGTTCGTCACATAATATCCGCAAGAATGCATCACACATTACATTGAGTTTTGACCATGATGCATCGTTGAGAATCAAAAATATAACAATTGACAGCAGACCGTATTTTAATATCCACCGCGTTATGCTTTTTGCTTTGGGATTTACGGCAATGCTGATACTGATTCTGTTACGGCATATAATTGCGAAGAAAGTTGAAGTGGGTTTTGCAATTACCGCACTTGCCGCCGGGCTGGCGATAATTGTGACTCTTCCGCTTGTCAGGGTGGGATTTGATGAAGAAACACATTTCAGAAATTCGTACCTGCTGTCAATAGCATCCCAGACCAGGAACGATGATGAAATATGGGAAATGCTTAACGCAAGCGAGGCAAACCATCCGTTAAGATATACGGATACGGCAAAAGAGTACCACGAATTTCTGGAATATCTTAATAATAATTGCAATTATTATGGTACCGAAGATGTCGAACATTACACGGTTACACCGAGACATACGAGCAGCATATCTACGTTTGCGTATGTTTTCATGGCACTTGCAATTAACATAGCCAGGGCATTTAAACTCGGTTTCGGATGGATATATATAATTGCAAGGCTGGCCAACCTTCTTGTATATGTGACGGTGATGTATTTTGCGATAAGAATACTCCGCAAGGGTAAAATACTCATGGCACTTATAGGACTTCTTCCGACAACGATTTTTACGGCTTCAACGATTTCATATGATCCTGTTGTAACATCTTTTATAATGCTTGGCATGTCATATGTAATTAATAATATGATATATGATGACTGTAACGGCCGATGGTGGCAGTTCGCCCTGGCGGCCTGCGCGATGGGATACGGATGTCTTGCAAAAGCGGTTTACGCTCCATTGATGCTTATGGCTCTTTTTATTCCCAAAAGCCATTTCAGGGATGACAGGACGAGACGCATTGTTAAAGGCGGTTTTATATCTGCAATGATACTTCTGATACTGACATTCATTCTTCCGCTTCTTATAGGCAGAAGCGGAGGCGACCCGCGTGGGGGCGATACAAGCAATGCGGGCCAGCTGCAGATGGTGCTTTCACATCCTGTTTCGTATGCGGGACTGCTTCTTAAATCCATATGGGGCAAATTAGTGTATTATACTATAGGAAGCGAAACTGTGGATATAATGGCATATCTTGGCGCCGGTAAGGCTGTATTTGCAATAGATGCGTTACTGGTATTTACAATGTTTACACATTCGGATGATGACAAAAGACTGTCAGCGGGAAGAAAATGCGGTGTTGTGTTTATACTGTTTGCAACGACGGCGCTTATATGGACTGCACTGTACCTTGCATTTACGCCGGTCGGCGTAGCATCAGGCATTGCCGGGGTTCAGGGAAGATATTTTATTCCTCTTCTTTTTCCTCTTTTTATGCTTGTACCGGCCGAAAAAATCACTGCACATTTTAACAGACAGTGGTATAATCTTTTTGTACTTATGATGGAGGGGGCAATCCTTTTCTGGGAAATATACAGGCAGATACTTACAGTATGTTCATTCTAAATACGGAGGCTTTATTGATATGAAGAAAATAATCGTGACTGGCTGCAACGGACAGCTTGGAAGAGCAATCAACAGGGAATACGAGAAAAGTAACGAATACGAGCTTGTCAATACGGATGTCGGAGAACTCGACATAACGGATGTGAAAGCTGTTCTTGAACTTACAGATAAGGTGAGACCTTATGCAATTATTAACTGTGCAGCATACACTGCGGTTGATAAATGCGAGACGGATGAAGACAATGCATACAGGATTAATGCGATCGGGCCGCGTAATCTTGCGATAGCAGCTGCAAAATGCGGTGCAAAGCTTGTTCATGTATCGACTGATTATGTATTTGGCGGAGACGGTATAAGACCGTACACAGAATTTGATGCGCCGGCGCCTAAGAGTGCATACGGAAGAACGAAACTTGCCGGCGAGGAGTTCGTAAAGATGTTTGCAAAGGATTATTTTATCGTAAGAACAGCATGGCTTTACGGTGAAGGAAAGAATTTCGTACGGACTATGCTTGCGCTTTCGGAAAAAAATTCTGAAGTTAATGTTGTAATGGATCAGGTTGGTTCACCGACGAGCGCGACTGAACTTGCCAGAGCTATAGTGTCGCTTGTTCCGACGGATAATTACGGCATATTCCACGGAACTTGTGAAGGGGTATGCTCGTGGGCAGATTTTACGGAGGAAATATTCAGGCTTACCGGCAGAAATTGCAAAGTTAATCATATAACGAGTGAAGAATATAAGAAAATGTTTCCACAGTCAGCCGACAGACCTGCATATTCAGTACTTGACAATTATATGTTAAGACTTACCGGCGGATATGAATTTGCCGGATGGAAGGATGCAATAGCGGCATATGTGAGAGATTTTATCTAGTTGAATAAATTGCATATATATGGTAAAATATATCAGTATGTACTTATCTGAAAGGAGATAAAAGGGATGAGAACCTATCTTGTAACAGGAGGAGCCGGTTTCATCGGTTCAAATTACATTCATTATATGTTTCGTAAATATGATAATGAGATAAGAATAATTAATGTTGACTGCCTTACATATGCAGGAAATCTCGAGAATCTTAAGGATATCGAGAATAGAGATAATTATACATTTGTAAAGGCTGACATTTGTGATAAAGAAGCTATAGAGAAGATTTTTGCGGCAAATGATATAGACAGGGTGGTGCATTTTGCAGCAGAAAGCCATGTCGACAGAAGTATCCGTAATCCGGAGGTGTTCGTTCAGACGAATGTGCTCGGAACGGCTGTAATGCTTAACGCGGCAAAGAAAGCATGGGAGAATGAAGACGGAACATTCAAGCCGGATAAGAAATTCCTCCATGTGTCAACCGATGAAGTGTACGGTTCACTTCCGGATGATGACACCGCTTTCTTCTATGAAACATCACCTATTGATCCGCACAGCCCGTATTCTGCGAGCAAGGCATCATCGGATATGCTTGTGAAGGCTTATATAGACACATATCATTTTCCGGCCAATATTACCAATTGCAGTAATAACTACGGACCTTACCAGTTCCCTGAGAAACTGATTCCGCTTATCATTAACAATGCACTTAACGGGAAGAAGCTTCCGGTATATGGTGACGGACTTAATGTGCGTGACTGGCTTTATGTTGACGATCACGCCAAGGCTATTGATATGGTTCAGGAAAAAGGACGTCTCGGAGAAAGATACAATATCGGCGGACATAACGAGAAACAGAATATAGAGATTATCAGGACTATTCTTGAGACACTTAATGAGATGCTTCCGGATGATGATCCGAGAAAGCCTGCTATCAACGAAAGTCTTATAACATATGTTGCAGACCGTAAGGGACATGACAGAAGATATGCGATAGCACCGGATAAGATCAAGAAAGAGGTAGGCTGGTATCCGGAGACAATGTTTAAGGATGGCATCAGACTTACAATCAAATGGTATTTTGAGCATGAGGACTGGATGAAGAATGTCACAAGCGGCAATTACCAGAAGTATTACGAAGAAATGTACAGAATATAATCAGACCAAAGGCAGCGCAGGGGAAATCCCGGTGCTGTCTGATTGTGTCTAATATGATATAACCAGGAGGCAGAATGAAAGGTATTATTTTAGCAGGGGGCTCAGGAACGAGACTCTATCCACTTACCAAGGCAATTTCCAAACAGATTATGCCGGTTTATGATAAGCCGATGATATACTACCCGCTTTCTACACTTATGCTTGCGGGAATAAGAGAAATACTCATAATATCGACCAGAAGGGATATAGGAGTATTTGAGGAACTTTTAGGAGATGGAAGCCAGCTGGGAATGAGTTTCTCATATGCCATACAGGAGACACCGAGAGGACTTGCGGATGCTTTTATAGTCGGAGAGCAGTTTATCGGTAATGATAATGTTGCGCTTGTACTCGGAGACAATATTTTTTACGGACAGAGTTTTTCAAAGGTGCTTGCGCGGGCGGCAGAAAGAACAAGCGGTGCTACAATATTCGGATACTATGTTAAAGACCCGAGGGAATACGGCGTCGTTGAGTTCGATGAGAACGGAAAGGCAGTTTCCATAGAGGAGAAACCGCAGGTACCTAAATCTAATTATGCGGTACCGGGCTTATATTTCTATGATAATGATGTTGTTGAAATTGCTAAGAATGTCAAGCCGTCCAAACGTGGCGAGATCGAAATAACAAGTGTCAACAATGAATATTTAAGGCGTGGCGATTTATATGTTGAGACCCTGGGTCGCGGATTTGCATGGCTGGACACAGGTAATCATGATGCGCTTCTTGATGCGGCGGATTTTGTGGCTGCATTCCAGAAAAGGCAGGGCCTGTATATCTCATGCATAGAAGAGATAGCATATAAGAGAGGCTTTATTACAAGGGAACAGCTTGTAAATCTTGCACAGCCATTGCTTAAGACTGAATATGGCAGGTATCTTATAGATATCGCTAATGGATTATAGGAGGCTATTATGGGTCAGATTAAAGTGACAACTTGCGATATAGAGGGACTTAAAGTTATTGAACCGAAGGTTTTCGGAGATGCGAGAGGATATTTTTTCGAGTCATATAATTATAATGATTATGCGGCAGCGGGAATTACACAGGAATTTGTACAGGATAACCAGTCCGCATCTAAGAAAGGCGTCTTAAGAGGTCTTCATTTTCAGAAGAATTTTCCGCAGGATAAGCTGGTGCGCGTTATTAACGGAGAGGTTTTTGATGTTGCAGTAGACTTGAGAGAAGGCTCAAAGACATATGGTAAGTGGTTTGGTGTGGTTCTTTCGGCTGAGAATAAGAAACAGTTTTTTATTCCGAAGAATTTCGCACATGGATTCGTTGTTCTCTCGGATTATGCTGAATTTGCATACAAATGTACTGATTTTTATCATCCGGATGATGAAGGCGGAATTATCTGGAACGATCCGGATATAGGCATTGACTGGCCTGTGGAAGATGAGTCGGAACTCATATTTTCCGACAAAGACCAGAAATGGCCGCAGTTTAAAGATTACAAAAAAGGTTGCTAATTCTGATGAAGTCGATTATTGTCAATTTTAATAAATACAAGCCGCTGTTAAATGAGCTTGTGACAAGAGATGTTAAGACCAAATACCGTCGTTCGGTGCTTGGCGTGTTATGGACTTTGCTTAACCCGCTCCTTATGATGGTCGTACTGTCGGTGGTATTCTCACATCTGTTTAAGTTCGATATAGATAATTATCCGTTATATCTTCTTGCGGGCCAGGTTGTTTTTAATTTCTTTTCGGCTGCAACCACAATGGATATGACGGCGATTATTGATAATGCACCGCTCATTAAGAAGGTGTATGTACCCAAATACATGTTTGTCCTTTCAAGGACTGTTTCGAGTGCCATTAACCTGATGGCATCGTTTGCTGCGCTCATAATTGTTATGCTTTGTATGAGGGCAGAATTGCATTATATGGCATTACTGGGGATACTTCCGATAATTGCACTGGTGGCACTTTCACTCGGAATCGGACTGATACTTGCGGCTTTTGCGGTTAAATTCAGGGACATAATCCACTTATATTCGGTACTCACCACGGTACTTATGTACCTGACACCGGTAATATACCCGATGTCGAGTCTTCCGCGTGCAATCAGAATGGTAGTGCGCATCAATCCGCTCACGAGTATTCTTGAAATGTTCCGTGGATTCATGATATATGGCACATGGCCTGATCTGTTTACAACACTGATGACAATAATCCCAAGTGTGCTTGTGCTTGTACTTGGTTTCAGGGTTTTTTATAAAAAACAGGATGAATTTATCCTGTATGTGTAGAAAGGAGACGTTATGACAGATGATACAATAATCTCGGTAAAAGATGTCTCCATGCGCTTTAACCTCGCCAGGGAGAAAGTTGACAGCCTCAAGGAATATATTATCAGAGCTTTAAGAGGCAAATTACAATATGATGAATTCTGGGCATTAAGCGATGTCTGTTTCGATGTTAAAAAAGGCGATTCCGTTGGACTTATCGGGCTTAACGGAAGCGGCAAAAGCACAATGCTCAAATGTATTGCCGGAGTGCTTAAGCCGACCAAAGGAAGTGTCTCAATCAGAGGAAGTGTTGCTCCTCTTATTGAGCTGGGAGCCGGTTTTGACATAGACCTTACGGGAAGGGAAAATGTATTCCTCAACGGAGCACTTCTCGGACGTTCGCGTAAGATGATGCAGGATGTATTTGATGATATTGTTGAATTTTCGGAACTGCATGAATTTATGGATGTTCCGGTTAAAAATTACTCCTCCGGTATGCTCTCAAGACTTGCTTTTTCAATAGCAACATCTGGAGAGGCCGATATACTTATAGTTGATGAAGTGCTTTCAGTCGGCGATTTCAGGTTTCAGGAGAAGTGCCAGGAACGTATACACAGGATGATGGATAAAGGAACGACAGTTCTTTTTGTATCGCACAGTATAGAACAGGTCAGAGAGATATGTAACAAGGTAGTCTGGCTTGAAAGCGGCAAAGTCAGAATGAAGGGCGATGCGGCAGAAATATGTGATGTATATATGCAGACCAGATAGAAAGGGCAGTTATGAACAGGAAGAAAATAATTTTGTTAATATTTGCCGTAGTGGCTGTTATGGTCGGCGGATATTTTTACGCTTATGTCAAAAAAGACTGTGCATTATATAACACGGATTATACGAGAAGCCGGATGGTGCCGGTGACGGAGATAAGTGACGGTAATGAATTCAGGTATTCATTTATATGCGACTCTGCTAATATTACCGGAATGAAGGTACTTATGGCTCCGGCTGATGCCGGAAAAGTATCGGGTAAGATAAGTTATGAACTTACCGATGAAAACGGGAACAGTGTTTCGGGACAGGAAACATTGAAAATATCCAGGCTTAAAAGCGGTAAATTCACCTTCCTTAACATGGATAAGGTTGAATATACTAAGGGGGAAAAATATACTTTGGTTATAAAATGCGGCAATGATAAAGGAGAAGGTGTTACCATATCCGGACAGCCGGATGATCTGACACCTGCAATCTGCTATACTTATGTTAAATGGGATTTGCAGACAATGGTAATTTTCGTACTTTTTGCTGCATATTTAATAGCATTTATGACAATACTTCTTAGAATATTCAGAAAGTAGGAATTGAGATGAGCGACAAGGTCAGAATGATATATTTTGCCGAATACAGGGCAAGACTCGATAATCCGGATCAGCTTGTTATACATGCCGGAACAAATGAGACATATATGGAACATGCTAAGATAAAGGCATATATTGATGGTGAAAATGTACCTGTCAAGGCAATTCTACGTGACAATACAAGGTCAAGATTCTGCTATAAATGGGATAACCTTATGTTTTCATGCGAATATCAGTTTGTTCTTGATGTTCCGAAAGAATTCAGGAAAGCGAAAGTCGTTGTCACATTTGCATGGCAGGACGAAGTATATATACAGAAATACACAGTATCCGGCAGGAGCTTCAGAAAAGCAGGATATACGATTTCGGGCGCGGTGGATTCTGTGCTTGAAAAGGACTCCCATATCAACGTTACAGGCTGGTGTGCGTATAAGGATCCTGTAAATATAAGCGTGCTAAAAGACGGGAAACCGGCTGACTGCATTATAGAAAGAGTTTCACGTTCTGATATTTCGGATTATTATCAGGATGATGAATTAATCGAGGACCCCGGATTTAAGATAATTTTTCCTCTGGGTTCGGATTATGAAGCAGACATAGTGTTTACATCCGGGAATGAAAAGGTTGTCCATCATGTTGATTTATCGAAGAAAACGGACAGCACCGATAAGAGCTTTGGCAGACTCGCATCAATCGCTATGTCATATATGAAACAGCGAGGCGTACTGGAAACAGCCAAAAAAGTGCTTCGCAAGATTTCACGCGATAAGAAATCAATGGATTACGATAAATGGATTAAGCAGAAGGAACCTAAGAAAACGGTTCTTATGATGCAGCGCTCTCACAGGTTTCCCGTGAATCCGAAATTCTCAATAGTAGTGCCTGTATACAGACCTGACGAGAAATATTTTGCTCAAATGCTCAAATCTGTTATGGACCAGACATATACTGACTGGGAGTTATGTCTCGCCGACGGAAGCGGAAGCGGACATGAAATGCGGGAAACAGTCCTCAAAGTATGTAAGGGAGACAGCCGTGTTAAGTATGTTGCACTGAAAGATAATCTCGGAATATCAGGCAATACCAATGCGGCACTTGATATGTCAACAGGCGATTATATAGTTCTCGGAGATCATGATGACATAATAAGACCGAACGCACTGTTTGAATGTGCATCCGCAATCAACGAAGACAACACGATTGATGTAATATATTCCGATGAAGACAAATACGACTGTGGAACACGTAAGAGATTTATGCCGCATTTTAAACCGGATTTTTCACCGGATATGCTTAATAACAATAACTATATCTGTCATCTTTTTGTGTTTTCAAGAGAATTATATGAGAAAGTCGGCGGATTTAACAGCGACTATGACGGCTCGCAGGACTATGACCTGATATTGCGCTGTACCGAGAAAGCAGCCAATATAAAGCATATTCCGAAGGTATTATATACCTGGAGATGCCATATGAATTCAACGGCGATGAATCCGGAGAGTAAAAAATACGCTTATGATGCCGGAATCAGGGCCGCACAGGCGCATTTTGACAGACTTGGAATTAAAGCACATGTATCCGAGGGTTACAGACCGGGATATAACAGGGTCAGATATGATATTGAAGGTAATCCTAAGATATCAATTCTTATACCTAACAAGGACCATGTTGACGATCTTAAGCAGTGCCTTGAATCAATAATAGGCATACAGGATTATACCAATTATGAGATTATCGTAATTGAGAACAACAGTACGGAACAGGCGACTTTTGATTACTATAAAAAGATTGAATCCGTATACGACTGTGTCAAAGTAATTTACTATGACGGAGATTTTAATTATTCAAAGATAAATAATTACGGAGCTGCCGTAGCGTCAGGTGAATATCTGCTGCTTCTTAATAATGATACGGAGATGATTAACAAAGACTGTCTGCGTGAACTTGTAAGCTTTGGAACAAGACCTGAAGTCGGTATAGTCGGCGCCAGACTTCTTTATGAGGATGGAACCGTGCAGCATGCCGGAGTAATAATCGGCCTTGGCGGAGTTGCCGGTCATGCATTTGCGGGAATTAAAGGTGATGATCCGGGTTATTTTGCGAGGGCGGTCATTCCGCAGAATTACAGCGCAGTTACGGCTGCGTGCATGCTTGTGCGCAAAGCCGTATATGACGAGGTCGGCGGACTTGATGAGCTTTTTAAGGTGGCATTTAATGATGTTGATTTCTGTCTCCGTGTAAGACAGAAAGGATATCTTATAGTATATAATCCTGAAGCAAAATTGTATCACTATGAATCAAAGAGCCGTGGTGTTGAGGATACACCTGAAAAAGCGGCAAGGTTCATGGGCGAAACCAATAACATGATGGAACGCTGGGCCAAAGTTATGGAGGCCGGCGACCCATATTATAACCCTAATCTTTCGCTTAAGCGTTCTGATTTTTCCATAAGGGTATGATATGACAGAACAAGAGGTGTTTTGGATTGAGTGAAATCGTTGACAGAATAAAAGCATATACGGAGCGTTACGGCATAGTAAAATTATGCGGTAAAATTGTGGAAAAAGGTACCGGATATGTACGCAATATCGGGAAAACCGAAACAGAAAAACAGATTCATGAAGAGTATACATTTGCGCGTAATCCGCTCATAAGCATTATTGTGCCGGTATACAATGTCGAGCACGAGGCATTTAAGGCGACACTGGAAAGTGTGCTTGCACAGACTTACGGAAACTGGGAGTTATGCGTAGCCGACGGCGGAGAGAATAAAGTTGATGCAGTGATAGATGAAGTCATGGGCGATGATGCCAGGATAAGATATGTAAGCCTTGAAGCAAATCTCGGAATATCAGGCAATTCCAACCAGGCACTTGATGTGGCATCGGGCGAGTATGTTGCCTTCCTTGACCACGACGATATACTGGAACCGGATGCTTTGTATGAGGCGGCAAACCGCATAGTAAATTATGGTGCGGACATGGTGTATACGGACGAAGATAAAGTCAGTCCGGACCTTAAACGTTATTTTAAACCGTACAGAAAACCGGATTATAATAAGACACTTCTTTTATCCAATAATTATATCTGTCATTTCTGCGTGATTAACAGGAAAATAGTAACAGAGGCAGGCGGATTCAGAAGTGAATATGACGGCGCACAGGATTATGATCTGTTCTTAAGATGCGTCGATAAATGTAAAGTGATTGAGCATGTTGATAAAATTCTTTATCATTGGAAATCCGGAGAAAATTCAACTTCCGGCAATCCTTTTAATAAGCAGTATGCTTTCGATGCCGGACGCAGGGCACTCAACGAATATACCGGTGATGGCACTGTTGTATGCGAGCTTGACAATCCCGGATATTACAGGGTTAACCTTATCGATGTTCCGGATGTGCAATGTGTAACGTCATATCCGTCCTATGACGGAAAAGATGAAGATATAAGAGCGGTACAGGCAGATTATGTAATACTTTTACGCACTGATATGAAGCTTTCAAAGGATTTTGCAAGACTTGCAGTCAGCCGCGCGGTTCTTACGGATGCCGATATTATTGTTCCAAAGATTACAGCCGGAGGCAGATATCTCTATAACGGAATTGCCCGTACGGGCCACGGATATACGAAATCTCTTAAAGGCAGCCCGGCGTGGTTTAAGGGTGATTTTAATATGGCAGCCGTTGACATGGAAGCGGCAGTTGTGCCGAGATATGGAATTATGGTTAAAAAAAGTGCGTTAGACAAGGTGCTTGATTCCGGGGACAGGAATTTATACGCACACAAAGGAAGTACAAAGGGCCTGAAAATGGTATATGCGCCTGAGATTACCGTTAAGATGTAGGAGGTATTTATGAGTAAAGTATCAATTGTAATACCTAATTATAATGGAGAAAAATGCCTGAGGGAATGTCTTGCATCATTAAAAAAACAGGATTACAAGGATTTTGATGTCATTGTTGTGGATAATTGTTCCGAGGATGCCAGTCTTCAGGTGGTAGAAGAGAGCGAGGGTGAACTTTTGCTTGAGGTAATTCCGCTTGATAATAATTACGGTTTTGCCAAGGCTGTAAATGACGGAATTAAAGCATCCGGTTCCGAATATGTAATACTTCTTAACAATGACGCGGTTGCCGGACGCCATATGGTAGGTGCACTTGTGAACAGACTTGAGAAAGAATCAGATGTGTTTTCGGCACAGGCAATGATGCTCCAATATAACAACAGAAAGCTTATTGACAGCGCGGGCGATTATTTCTGTGTGCTCGGCTGGGGATTTGCAAGAGGCCGCGATGAGGCAGCCTCAAGATATACCGGAAAGTGCGATATATTCAGCGCCTGCGCGGGAGCGGCAATTTACAGACGGAATGTATTTGATGAAATAGGGTATTTTGATGAGAATTTCTTTGCATATCTTGAAGATGTTGATATAGGATACAGAGCTAAGATTTACGGATGGCGGAACGTATATGAACCTGAGGCGAAGGCACTGCACATCGGAAGTGCGGCCAGCGGTTCAAGACATAATGCATTTAAAGTAAGCCTCTCGGCTCGCAATTCGATGCTTCTTATGTATAAGAATTTTGCACCGTGGCAGAAAGTATTGAACTTTGTACCGGTGTGCGCCGGAATACTTGTAAAGATAGTGTATTTTGCACGAAAAGGACTTGCCGGTGCATATCTTAAGGGAATTTTCAGTTCATTATTTAAAATGAAGGATGTCAGCAGGACATTAAATTTAACTAAAAACACAATTGCGATTGAGAAAGAACTCTTGCGCAATACACTCAGAAGATTAGGAATATAGAATGGACAGTATCAAATCTTGTATCAAAAAATATAAAATAATTCCATGCCTTGTCATGGTGGCTGTAATGGCTGTTACGGCATATCTGGTAAAATGGTACAGATATGGTGATATAGCGGGCAGATACGGACAGGATGTTATATATTTTTACCGGTATTATGATGTGATTGCATTAATTCTTATCATATCGGCCGTTGTGGTTTATTACCTTGTGTTTGTCAGAAAATCACCTGTCCATAAAATATATCTTGCCGCGTGTATATGTCTCGGAATAGCATTTACGCTTATAATCACACCGAATGCGGGTGCCGATGAGACCAATCATCTGTATCACGTAATGGGTACCGTCAACAGAATTACCGGTGTCGGGGATACGGGCAGTGAAGGTACATATTATGCAAGGAGGACTTTTGCAGACCTTGACCTTGATAAGAATATAAGTGTAACGAATTACATTAAAACTGCCAAAAACTTCTTTAAAACTGCGGGATGCGACGGAAGCGAACTGGTAGAAGTCAGTGCTGATGTGTATAATTACAGCCCGGCAGCCGTGATACTTTATCTGCCGGCAATTATCGGGATATTAGCAGGCCGGATTACAGGCCTTGGCGGTGTTATGACATATACGCTTGCCAGACTGCTGATGCTTGTGGTATATTCGGTAATAACATATACGGCACTTAAGAAAATACCGGTCGGTAAAAATTTACTTGCGCTTATTATGCTTCTGCCTATGATGACATCGAGAGTGGTATGCATATCGGAAGATTGTGTTTTGTATGCGGTTATTTTCCTATACATGGCATATGTTATGAATGCAGTTTATTCGGAACGGACAATAAGACCTGCCGAGACCGTAGTAATGGTATGCGCAGGAGTGTTCATGTCGGCATTTAAGGGTGGAATTTATATTCCGCTTCTGTTATTATTGTTTATGATCCCGAAACGTAATTTCGGAGAGAAAGTTAAGTACCCCGTGGTGGTAGCAAGTGCGATACTGCTGGCGGTTGTGACATTTGCGGCAGTTAATTCCAATATTTTTAAAGATGTGTCATCATCTACATCGGGCAGCGAGAATGAACTTATGTGGACCGAGAGCGAAGGATTTACGTTAAGACGAATGTTTACTCACCCGAAAGAAGCACTTTGCATGCTTTTTAACACATTTTTCCTTATGGGCGGAACACATTACGCCGAAATGTTTGCAAGCGGATTCGGCTGGCTGCAGATATATACATCGGGTTTTCTGACAGCCGGATTTACAGTGCTTATGGTGCTTACGCTTCTTAACTGCGAAGGCCGGGAAATCTGTTTTAATAAGAAACAGAGGATTATTTCACTATCTGCGGCAGCAGTGAGCATATTTATAATAGTTATATCAATGTGGATATTCTGGACACCGGCAGGCTCATCGCATATAGTCGGACTTCAGGGAAGATATTTTATACCGCTTCTGTTCTGTGCAGTGTATCCGCTTAAAAACAGCAGATGTATCATCAAAAAGGATATCGGTGGCGGGATTATTTTTGCCGCGGTTATGTTTCACGCATTGACTTTTTGGGAAATATATATAAGAATGGCAGTCTAAGGAGGGTTTTATTATGGCTGAAAATGAATTTAAATATGAGCTTACCATACTCATGCCGTGTCTTAACGAGGCGGAAACGCTGGAGACATGTATTAAGAAGGCGCAGACATTCCTGTACGAGAACAACGTGGACGGTGAGATACTTATCGCCGATAACGGAAGTACAGACGGCTCAATAGACATAGCACAGCGCAACGGTGCCAGAGTTGTCAACGTCGAGACCAAAGGTTACGGAGCAGCGCTTATTGCCGGATGCAATGCGGCACTCGGTAAATATGTAATAATGGGAGACTCTGACGATAGTTATGATTTTTTACATCTTATGCCTTTCGTTGAGAAGTTAAGAGAGGGATATGATCTTGTAATGGGTAACCGTTTCAAGGGCGGAATTGAGAAGGGCGCCATGCCGTTTTCACACAGATATATCGGAAATCCGGTACTCTCATTTATAGGAAGATTCTTCTATTCAAGCAAGATAGGCGACTTCCATTGCGGACTTCGAGGATATAATACCGCGAGAATGAGAAGTATAGATCTTAAGACAACCGGAATGGAATATGCAAGTGAAATGGTTGTAAAGTCGACACTTTACGGCTTTAAGATTGCAGAAGTTCCTACGACACTTAAGAAAGACGGAAGAAGCCATGCGCCTCATCTCCACACATGGAGGGACGGCTGGAGACATCTTAAGTTTCTTCTCATGCACAGTCCAAAGTGGTTGTTCCTCTATCCGGGAATATTCCTTCTTGTACTTGGACTCGGACTTATGATTGCAATACTTGTGGGACATGTATCAATCGGTGGTGCCGGTCTCGGAGTACATACCATGCTTTATTCATCGGCAATGATATTGTTAGGTGTGAACATGGTGATGTTTTCCAAATTTACGGAAGGATATGCGCGTTCAACGGGATTCATTCCGGTCAAGCCGGTAGGAAAGCTTGGTAAATTCTTTACCGTTGAGAAAGGAATCCTTTTTGGAGTTATCCTTTTTATAATCGGACTTGTATGTTCAATTATGGCAGTTAATGTATGGGCGAAGAATTCATACGGAATCCTTGAGGCAGATAAAATGATGAGACTTACGATACCGGCATTTACGGCAATTGTTGTAGGAATCCAGATGATTCTCTCAAGTTTCTTCATCGGAATCCTTCAGATAAAACACAAATAACGAGGTGCTTATAGTGAGCGAAGAACTTGTAAGTGTATGCATTCCGGCATATAACAGCGGCCGGTTCATAGTAAGGACGATAGAGTCGATTCTTAACCAGACATATAAGAACATAGAAATAGTGGTTGTGGATGACTGTTCATCCGATGATACGGTTGATAAAGTGAAGAGTATCAAAGATGACAGGATAAAGCTCATTGTCAATGAAGCCAATCTTGGAATGAGCCGCAACTGGGATAAATGCGTCCGCAGCTGCAGTGGCAGGTATGTAAAGCTTATACCGGCAGATGATTGTATATATCCGGACTGCATAAGCAGGAGTGTGATGATTCTTGAGAAGCACCCGGAGGTCTCACTTGTTGTTGTCGGAACCGATCTTGTGGATAATGATGATAAAATAACCGGTTCATACATGCACTGGCCCGGTAACGGAATAGTAAAAGGTGCCAGAATTGCCAAGACATCCGTGATGTTGAACAATTTCTGGGGCAATCCGGTGTGTGCCATGTTTCGCAAAGACGACTATATTGCAACAGGCGGTTTTGATGATGATATACCGTATATACTTGATTTTGACTTGTGGCTCGGGTTGTCAAGGCTCGGCGATACGGCGGTCATCAAGGACAAATTAAGTTCATTCCGTGTGCGTAAGGATTCCAATACGGGTGTGCTTATAGGCAGCAAAGGCCGGGATTACACGGCAGAACATGTAAGGCTCCTTGATAAGCATATCGCAGCGCATACTTTTAAGATGAACGGTTTTGAAAGGTGGATTTCAATCACATGGAGACGCCTTCGGAACTATCTGATTGCTTTATTTATTAAGATTAAAGCTTAATTGATAAAAAAAATAATGACTTTTTGTAAATACAGTGGTAATATATACGAGGTAAAGTCGGGAAATATTATTTTATTAGGAAGAAAGGAAAAATATATGTCATACCAGGATACTTATAAAGAATGGTGCGTTAATCCGTATTTTTCGGAAGAAACAAGAGCAGAATTAAAGTCAATTGAAGGCAATGATAAGGAAATCGAAGACAGATTCTACAGGGAACTCGAATTCGGTACCGGCGGACTCAGAGGAGTTATCGGTAACGGAACCAACAGAATGAATGTGTATACAGTCAGAAAGGCTACACAGGGACTCGCTAATTTTATAATTAAAGAAGGCGGACAGTCAAAGGGTGTTGCAATTGCATATGACTGCAGAAGAATGTCACCTGAATTTGCTGATGAGGCTGCACTCTGCCTGAATGCGAACGGCATCAAGGCATATGTTTTCCCATCTCTCAGACCTACACCGGAATTATCATTTGCGGTAAGAGATCTTGGATGCATAGCGGGAATAGTTGTAACAGCCAGCCATAACCCTCCGGAATATAACGGATATAAGGTATATTGGGAAGATGGTGCACAGGTTACATCACCTAAGGATGTTATGATCATCGATGAAGTTAAAGCTATCAAAGATTATAATGTCGTAAAGACAATGGACAAAATAGAGGCAGTTAAAGCAGGATTATATAATGTAATCGGTTCTGACCTCGATGACAGATATATTGCGGCACTTAAGAAACAGATCATCAATGCGGATGTTATTAAGGAAATGGGAGACGATCTTGTTGCCGTATACACACCGCTTCATGGAACAGGTAATATTCCGGCAAGAAGAGTTCTTAAAGAAGTTGGATTTAATAAAATATACGTAGTGCCTGAGCAGGAGAAACCGGATGGTAATTTCCCTACAGTAGGATATCCGAACCCTGAAGATCCTAAGGCATTCACACTTGCACTTGCACTTGCCAAGGAGAAGAATGCGGATGTTGTTCTTGCAACAGACCCGGATGCCGACAGACTCGGAGTATATGCCAAGGATTCCAAGACAGGTGAATATATGTCATTCACAGGTAACATGTCGGGAATGCTTATCGCAGAATATATCCTTTCCCAGAAGAAGGAGAAAGGACTTATTCCTGCTAACGGTGCATTGGTCAAGACAATCGTTTCAACCAATCTCGCAGATGTTATTGCCAAGGAATATAATCTTAAACTTATCGAAGTACTTACAGGTTTCAAATATATCGGAGAGCAGATTAAGTGGTTTGAGCAGAATCATACCTATGAGTATATGTTCGGATTCGAGGAAAGCTACGGCTGTCTCGTAGGCACACATGCAAGGGATAAGGATGCCATTGTTGCGGTTCTTATGCTCTGTGAGGCTGCTGCATACTATAAGAAGCAGGGACTTACACTCTGGGATCAGATGCTTAAGATTTACGAGAAATACGGATATTTCAGAGAGACACTTGTATCTCTTGAGAGAAAGGGTGTTGAAGGAGTTGCTGAGATTCAGGCAATGCTTGAGAAATTACGTAACAACCCTCCTGCAGAAATCGGAGGATATAAGGTTCTTGAGTTCAGGGATTATGAGAAAGATATTGTTAAACGTGCTGACGGAAGTACAGGCACAACAGGTCTTCCTGAATCCAATGTTCTCTATTTTGACCTTGAAGACAATGCATGGTGCTGTGCAAGACCTTCAGGAACCGAACCAAAGGTTAAGTTCTATATGGGTGTTAAGGGAAACAGCTTTGAGGATGCGGATAAGAAACTTGCCGGCCTCAAAGAAAGCATGATGAGTCTTGTTGAATAATTCAATATAACCAATGATTATTATCCCGTTCATACGCCGGATGAGAGTATGGACGGGATTTTCTATACCCGGTATATGAAAATATCACTTATTTTCCTTATTTGCTACACAAAAAGTACACAATTTCCATCTATACTCATAGACATAGAAAGCGATAAAGATTACACCAAAGGAGATGTATTGATATGTATAATGATGAAAATAATTACACAGCATATAACAGCGAGCCGCAGCCGCAGCCGCAGCCACAGCCACAGCCGCAGCTCACCAAGAAGGGTTTAAGAGCCATGAGAAAGGCTCAGAGAATTGAACGCAGGGCCTCACAGCCTAAGAAAAAGAACTGGTTTGTAAGAGGCGTAGCGATGGTTGTCTGTGCAGTGCTTTTAGGCGGAGTTGCCGGAGTTGCCTGCTACGGTGTAAGTTATGCAGGATACAGCTTATTCCCTATTAAGAACAGCAGCCAGACAGATGCTTTGGCAAAGCCGGCAACTACGGCGGCACAGCTTGGTAATGTAAATGCCAACAAGGACATCACGGCCACGGTATATGATGTATCCGATATAGTTGATTCGGTAATATCGTCCGTAGTAGCCATCAATGGTGAATATACACAGGAAGTTAATTACGGCTGGTTCGGAAGCCAGACCCAGAAGTCAACGGTAAGCGGTTCCGGTATCATAATCGGTTCAACCGATGATGAGCTTCTTATGGTAACCAATGCACACGTAATTGACGGCGTTGAGAATCTTGCGGTAACATTTTATGACGGAAGCAAGGTTCCTGTTGAAGTCAAGAATAGAAAGAGCAGCTATGACCTCGCGGTAATTTCGGCAAAGCTTTCGGATATTCCTAAGGATGCCATTTATACTATAGCAACACTTGGTGATTCATCACAGATTAAAGTCGGTGAAGCAGCAATAGCAGTAGGTAACTCAATGGGTTACGGTATTTCGGTTACCACAGGATGCATCAGTGCAATTGATAAAACTGTAACAGTTGAAAGCACGGAATACAATAACCTTATCCAGACAGATGCAGCCATTAATCCGGGCAACAGTGGCGGTGCTCTCTTCAATGCGCAGGGCGAAGTAATCGGTATCAACTCAGTAAAGATGAGTACAACAGGTGTCGAAGGAATGGGATACGCTATTTCCATTTCATCTGTTAAGGATATCATTAACGAACTTTCAACAACAGATTCAAGAAAACAGCTTGATGATGATGAAAGAGGTTACCTCGGAATTACAGGCGTAAGTATAACAAGCCAGATTTCACAGACATATGGATATCCGGTAGGTGTTGCCATCAGAAACATTACCAAAAACGGTGCAGCAGATAAGGCAGGACTTATCAAGAATGATATCATATGTTCCTTTGACGGTGAAACAGTTGAGACTATAGATTCTCTTGTTGAACTTATGAAATACTATGCCGTCGGAGAGACAGTCAAGGTTGAATATTATCATATGAACTCTTCGGGAGAATATGAGAAAACATCAACTACCGTAACACTTACATCCAATCCAGAGGAATAATTCATAATGAATATGATGCCGGATGCCATTGCAATAATGGTGTCCGGTTTTTTTATCATGGCGACGTTGAATTATAAACGGGAATATGTTAGAATTAACACGATTATTTATGGAGGAATAACTAATGGAAGAGATTATCAATAATAACGATGATGAGCAGAAGGACAATGATCAGAACGAGGATAAAGATTTTGAAGAATATGAGAAAATCTGTTATCTGTGCCACAGACCGGAGAGCAAGGCCGGCAAGATGATTGAACTTCCGCAGAATATATATATTTGTGCTGATTGTATGCAGAAGACATTCGACAGCATGAACGGACCTGGCGGATACGATGACCTGATGAAGATGAGCGGTATGCCGGGTATACATTTTATGAATCTCTCGGATTTCGGCGATATGCCGGAGCGTCAGAAGATTAAGAAGAGAAAGAAAGGCGATAATCAGATACCGCCGATAGACCTTAAGTCAGTTCCGGCACCTCACGAGATAAAGGCTATGCTTGACGAATATGTAATCGGACAGGAATATGCCAAGAAGGTTATTTCCGTTGCCGTTTACAATCATTATAAGAGAGTTGCCACGAATACAATGGACTCCATCGAGATTCAGAAGTCCAATATGCTTATGATAGGACCTACAGGTTCCGGTAAGACATATCTTGTACAGACGCTTGCAAGACTTCTGGATGTGCCGCTTGCGATTACGGATGCCACATCACTTACCGAGGCAGGATACATCGGAGATGATATTGAGAGCGTTGTATCGAAGCTCCTCGCAGCAGCCGATAATGATGTTGACAAGGCTGAGCGCGGTATTATTTTTATCGATGAGATAGATAAGATAGCCAAGAAAAAAGAAACACGTAACCGTGATGTCAGCGGCGAATCGGTACAGCAGGGTCTCTTAAGAATACTTGAGGGAAGTGATGTTGAGGTGCCGGTCGGAGCCAATTCCAAGAATGCCATGGTTCCGCTTACAACCGTAAATACAAGAAATATACTCTTCATATGCGGCGGTGCTTTTCCTGATCTCGATGAAATTATTAAGGCAAGACTCAATAAGCAGTCATCAATCGGTTTCAAGGCCGATCTGAAGGATAAATACGATGAGGACCCGGACATTCTTGAGAAAGTTACATTGGAGGATCTGCGCGAATTCGGTATGATACCGGAGTTCTTAGGTCGTCTTCCGGTAGTATTTACACTTAAGAAGCTTACCGAGGAAATGCTCGTGAGAATCCTCAAGGAGCCGAAGAACGCCATCCTGAAACAGTATCACAAATTATTGGAACTGGATGAGGTTGATCTTCAGTTTGAAGACAGCGCATATGAGGCTATTGCGAAGAAGGCTCTTGAGAAAGATACCGGCGCAAGAGCATTACGCTCCATCATTGAAGATTTTATGCTTGATATCATGTATGAGACACCTAAGGATAAGAACATCGGCCGTGTAATTATCACGAAGGATTACATTGAGAAGAAGGGCGGTCCGGTCATCGAACCGAGAGGTGTCGCTGTTCTTGAAGAACATTAGGCATTATTTTGCGGCATGCTCCATATACTAAAATAAAAATGGATTTTTGCAGCGACGTATTTACATCTGAGGAATACACTGAATATATTCTGAGAGACGGATATTATACCAGGAGAGCGTTGGAACCGTATGCAGATTATTGCATTGCGGGAATTAGCGATAAATGGGCAATAGTATCTTTTAATATCAATATGACACAAGAGAGTACCTTTGAAAGACTGGGGTACTCTTTTTTGCCCAAATTATACGGTCTGTCGGATGTGACAGCAGTGAATGCGGCGGGAATCACGGCGGTCAGGCAGCAGCCTGTGCTTGAACTGTATGGCAGCGGAACCTATATAGCTATAATTGACACCGGGATAAACTGGAGGCATGAGGCATTCCTTAACAGTGACGGAAGCAGCAGAATTGAGGTTATGTGGGATCAGCAGACCAACAGAATATATTATAACCGGGACATAAACGAGGCACTTGCCGGCGGCGGGGACATTCCGGGCGATGATATAGGACATGGGACTTATATGGCGGGCGTGGCTGCAGGTAATATCAACAGACAGTCAGGATTTTCGGGTGTCGCGCCATACAGCCGTCTGATTGTGGTCAGATTGCAGCAGGCTAAGCATTATCTGCGCGATATATATTTTGTGCGTGACAACGTGCCGGCATATTCCGAAGCCGATATAATGCGCGCAGTTGCATTTGTGTCGGATTATTCAGAACAAAAAGGAGTAACGGTATCATATGCTATAGGAATGGGCAGCAATCTCGGTTCACATGCGGGCATATCGCCGCTTGCCGAATATCTTGGTGATGAGGCGGAGAGACCGGGACATTGCGTCACATTGTCAGTGGGTAATGAGGGAAATGAGCGGCTGCACTTTGCGGGCCGCATATACGGCGATGAAGTACAGAGTGTTGAAATCAAAGTCGGACGGGGCGAGAATGGATTTGTATGTGAATTGTGGTCAATGGCTCCGGAAGTATATACCGTGGAAATAATTTCGCCGGGCGGGCAGATTATCAACAGACTGCCAAGCAGAACCGGAACCAGTACTGTACTTAGTTTTCTTTTTGAAAATACGGTAGTTGAAATTTATTACCAGCTGTTTGAAAAAAGTTCCGGGATGAATGTGGTTGCCATGCGTTTTGACAGTCCATCGGAGGGCATATGGACAATTAATGTATACGGACGTGATCTGACCACCGGACATTACGATATATGGATCGATAACCGTGAATTTATAACGGATGATACTTATTTCGTGGTATCGGATCCTTACGAGACAGTTACAAACCCTGCCAATGTTCCCGAGTGCATTGCTGTGGCCGCCTACAGCCATAAGGATAATTCTCTTTACCTGAAAAACGGGCGCGGATATAATTCTTATGGCATAATCAAGCCGGATTTTGCCGCTCCGGGTGTGGATATTCTGGTGCCGGACCATATGGGTGCTGCCTCTTATGTACGGCGCAGCGGTAGCAGCATAGCCACGGCATTTACTGCCGGTACGGCAGCTCTTCTGCAGGAATATGGCAGCAGAAACGGAAATATGCGTATCATGACAACTTCGGCAATCAAGAACATATTGATATCCGGATGCGGAAGAAAACACGGTATAACATATCCAAACAGGGAATGGGGTTACGGTACATTAAACCTGTATAATTCAATTGATAATCTCCGCCGCGGATAATAAAATAATGTTACGTTGTTCCGGACTTTTGTAAAATAAATTTAAACAAAGTATTGACTTTATATTTTTAACGTGCTATAACTTAGTCATTAAATGAAGAGGCAAAGGTGCCTGATAAAGGCCACCTTTGTCTCTTTTTTTGTTTAGGAAAAGGAGGAAGAAAAATGGGAGATTTTTCAATCATCGACACATTCTGGGTATTTCTGGCAGCAATCCTTGTATTCTTCATGAATCTTGGTTTTGCGGCAGTTGAGGCCGGATTTGCCAGATCCAAAAACACAGTAAACATATTATCAAAGAACTTTATCGTGTTCGCTGTATCATCAATAGGTTATCTGCTTCTTGGCTGGGGCCTTATGTTCGGAGGCGATAACCCGTTTATCGGAACCAAGTCGTTATTCATTCTTGGCTCATCCGACAATTCATTTTATGACAACACGTTAACCTCAAGTGTTCCGTTTTGGGGCAAGGTATTTTTCCAGATGGTATTCTGCGGAACAGCAGCAACCATCGTTTCCGGAGCGGTAGCAGAACGTATTAAATATGTTTCATTCATTATTTTCTCGTTCGTGCTCACAATTATAATATATCCTATCATTGGTCACTGGATCTGGGGCGGCGGCTGGCTTGCAAGACTCGGTTTCCAGGATTTCGCAGGTGACACCGTAGTCCATTCGGTCGGCGGCTGGGCAGCTCTCTCCGGAGCACTCATCCTTGGACCTCGTATCGGCAAATACGGCAAGGACGGCAAGCCTCGTGCAATTCCGGGTCACAATATGTCACTCGCCGTTATCGGTCTTTTTGTTCTGTGGCTTGGCTGGTTCGGTTTCAATCCGGGCTCAACAATGAGTTTCCAGAACCCGTCCGATGTAATGCACATACTTTTTACAACCAATGCTTCAGCTGTAGCGGCTGTTCTTACATCTACGATAGCTTCATGGATAGTTATCGGCAAGCCTGACCTTGGCATGACAGTCAACGGCTGTCTCGCAGGTCTCGTCGGAATCACAGCAAGCTGCGCTTATGTAAGCATACCGGTTTCACTCCTTATCGGAGCCGTTGCCGGCGTAATTGTAGTTCTTCTTGTCGGTTTCTTCGACCGCCTCGGAATTGATGACCCTGTCGGCGCAACTTCAGTCCACCTCGGCTGTGGCGTATTCGGTACAATCTGCGTGGGCCTTTTTGCCAAAGAGGGCGTGACAAGTCTTTCTACCGTAAACGGTCTTTTCTACGGTGGCGGCGCAAAACTCCTCGGCACAGAGCTTCTCGGTATCGTTGCAGTCGGTGCGTTTGTATTTGCGGCAGCATCCCTTACATGGTTCGTCCTCAAGAAAACCATCGGCATCCGTGTAACGGCCAAGGAGGAAATCGCAGGTCTTGACATCGGCGAGCATGGCAACATCGCATATCCTGATTTTGCACTCGTAACCGAGATGTCCGATTATGATGACGAGGTACCGGCTGACGAGACAGATGTATCTGCCAAGGTTCCAGTCAACGAGGCTGTCGTGGTCGAGCATCACGAAGCGGTCGACAGCGGCATAAGCAAGGCGACAATCATTATGAACCAGTCGAAATTCTCGCAGCTGCAGGATGCTCTTGAATCAATCGGCATAACCGGTATGACCGTAACCAACGTCTTCGGCTACGGTGTCCAGAAAGGCCACAAGGCATTCTTCCGTGGCGCACCTATCGAGACACGCCTCCTGCCAAAAATCAAGATTGACGTCGTAATCTCCAAGATTCCGGTCAACACTCTTGTAACCACAGTCCAGAAGGTTCTTTACACCGGCAACATCGGCGACGGCAAGATATTCATCTACGACGTTCGCGATGTCGTCAAGGTCCGCACCGGCGAGCACGGATTTGACGCACTGCAGGATGAGGAAAAATAAATAGAAAACCAATAAAGAGTCTGTCCCGAAAAGAGGAACAGGCTCTTTTGTGTGTGAAAAAATGTTTGATTTAATACATGAATCGTGGTATTATATATGCATATTTAACAAAAGAATTAACGAGAGAGTGTATATTAAAAATACTTGAAATTTAGAATGAGTGGTGGATTTTAAATTTGTGCAAAATAAAAAGGCTATGAAGCCTTTTTATTAATAGCACCAATGTGCGTAAACAATATCGGTTAAAACCTTATTTGCACTCACCTTGTAAGTGTCTTTATAATAACACAGACCTATGTTAAAATGCAAGAATAATTTTTTAAGGAGAAAAAATAATGGACAAAAAGATGTATGTTGGAATTGATATGGGAACCAATTCGGTAGGAATGGCGGTAACTGATGAAGAGTATAACTTATACAGGGTTAAGGGAAAGGATTTATGGTGCTCAAGGCTATTTACCGAAGCTGATACAGCCGCTGAACGCAGAACGAACCGTATATCAAGACGCCGTCGCCAGAGGGAAGTTGCAAGGCAGGGAGTTTTGCGGAAGTTGTTTGCTGATGAAATAAATAAGGTCGATGAGGGCTTTTTTGCCAGACTCGACGAATCAAAATATCATTTAGAAGACAGGGATAGTGAACAGAAATATACATTATTTACAGATACGGGATATACAGATAAAGATTATTTCAAAGACTACCCTACAATTTTCCATCTGCGTAATGAATTATTGCATCCGGTGAAGGACAGCTATGATGTCAGATTGGTATATTTGGCAATAGCAAACATGTTTAAGCATAGAGGCAATTTTTTGAATGAATCCCTGGACGCAGATAAAATAACATCTAGTGCAGACGAAGCATACAGGAGCCTGGTCGAAACGGCTATGATGTATTCAATAGAGTTTCCTGAGAATATAAATGTTAAGAAATTTATTGATATAATTGGAGAAAATGGTGTTTTCAGAAGCAAACATCTGGAAAATGTATGTGAATATCTTGGAATTACCAAAAAAGATAAGCAGGCATACGAGATATTGAAACTTATATGCGGTATGAGCGGAGTGCTTATAAATATTTACGGCGAGGATGTAATAGACGAAGAAAATAAGAAATTCAGCATATGTTTCAGGGACTCTAACTATGAAGAAAAAGAGGGCGAGGCACTGGAACTGTTAGGCGATGAATACTTTGAACTATTGGAGGCTATAAAAGAGATACATGATATCGGAATGCTGGCAGGCATAATAAAGGGCCATAAGTACCTTTCTGAGGCAAGAGTTGATCTTTACGAACAGCATAAAAAAGATCTGGATATGCTTCAGCATGTCTTGAAGAAATATGATATGAAGGCATATGATGAAATGTTCAGAGTTATGAAAGCCGGAAATTACAGTGCGTATGTTGGCAGCGTTAATGCGCATAGTAAGAAAATACGCAGAAATGGCGGAGACGGAAGAACCCAGGAAGAATTTTATAAAAATGTAAAGGCTGTGTTAAAAAAATTTCCGGAAGATGATGAAGAAATAAAGACTATATTGTCTGAAATTGATAGTGAGACTTTTATGCCAAAACAGTTGACGGCTTCCAATGGTGTTATCCCAAATCAATTACATGTGTCGGAATTAAAAGCCATCCTGACAAATGCGGAGAAATACCTTCCGTTTCTGCTTGGTAAGGATGAGTCAGGACTGACGGTTTCTGAAAGGATAGTTGAACTGTTCAGATTCCATATACCGTATTATGTAGGACCGATAGGCGCACAAGGCGAAAATGTATGGGCCAAAAGAAGATCGGGAGAAGAAAATGGCAAGGTTTATCCGTGGAATTTTGAACAGAAAATAGATACACAGAGCGCCGCAAAAGAATTTATCAACAGAATGGTAAGGCATTGTACATATCTTTCCGGTGAACGCACGTTGCCGAAACAGTCACTTTTATACGAGAAATTTATGGTGTTAAATGAGCTTAATAATCTTAAGATTGCTGGCAAAAAGCCGTCAGTACAGGTTAAGCAGGACATATATGAGAAACTTTTTAAACTGGGGAAAAAAGTTACATTAAAGCAACTTGAAGAGTATTTATGTAATAATTCAATCATAGCGTCAAAAGAAGATATTGAGGGTATTGACGGTGGTTTTAATTCTTCATTAACATCCGTGGGTAAATTCCGTGGAGTGTTGGGAGATGAGCTTTTCACAGATGCCAATCAGGCAATGGCAGAGGAAATCATATTTTGGGGTACCGTATATGGTAACGATAAGAAATTTTTAAAAGATGAGATAGAAAGCAAATATGGTACAGTTCTGTCCAAAGATCAGATAAAACGTATCCTCGGTTTTAAATTCAATGGCTGGGGAAATTTATCTAAGACATTCCTTGAACTTCAGGGATCATGCGAGTGCGGAGATTGTTCGCTCATACAGGCACTTTGGGAGACAAATCATAACTTGATGGAATTGTTATCAGAGCAGTATGGATTCAAAAAGGAATTGGATGCATTGGCAAGTAATGTGGAAAAACCGCTTACCGAATGGACAATAGATGACCTTGATAACAAGTATTTATCAGCTCCGGTAAAAAGAATGGTATGGCAGACAATCAAAATGTTAAGGGAAGCCTGTGAACTTACCAATAAAGAACCGGACAGGGTCTTTGTTGAAATGCCAAGAGAACACGGAAAGGAAAATGACAGAAAAGCATCAAGAAAGAAAAAATTACTTGACCTGTATTCGGCACTTAAACGGGAAGATAAGACATGGGCTGAATTGAAAATCAGAGAAATCGAAGGAAAAACAGAAGCTGATTTCAGAATAAAAAAATTGTACCTGTATTATATGCAGCAAGGCAGATGCATGTATAGCGGCGAGAAAATAGAATTGAATGATTTGTTCAATAATAATCTTTATGATATTGACCATATATATCCGAGACATTTCATAAAGGATGACAGTCTGGAAAATAACCTGGTGTTAGTTAAAAAACAGATTAATAACCACAAGAGCGATAACTATCCGTTGGAAAGTAATATCCGGAAGAATATGAATGAATTCTGGAAAACATTACGTGATAAAAATTTTATTTCAAAGGAAAAATACAGCAGATTAATTCGCACAGAAGAATTTACGGACGAAGAAAAAGCTGCTTTTATCAGCAGACAGTTAGTGGAGACAAGACAGGGAACCAAGGCAATAACACAGGTATTGAAACAGGCTTTTCCGAATACTCAGATCGTATTTGTTAAGGCAGGTATTGTCAGCGATTTCAGAAAGAAATTCGATATAAATAAGGTCAGGGCACTTAATGACACTCACCATGCCAAGGATGCATACCTCAATATAGTTGTAGGAAATACATATTACACGAAATTCACGAATAATCCTATGAATTTCATAAAGGATGCAAGGAAAAATCCTAAAAATGATTTCTACAGATACAACATGGATAAAATATTTGACTACAATGTAATCCGTAACGGCGAGGAAGCATGGATAGCGGACAATGGGAAGACAAAACAGCATGTATTGCAGATAATGAAGAAAAACTCCGTAACAATAACCGTAAAGACGGAAGAGTATCATGGAGCATTGTCAAACAAGGTTACTGTATGGAGTAAAGAAAAAGCTAAAGGAAATCCGGATGCATATATGCCGGTCAAGACAAGTGATACAAAGGCTCAAGATGTTACAAAATATGGTGGCATTACCGCTATTGCAAATTCCGGATATACCCTTGTAGAATATAAGGTGAAAGGTAAGAAAGTCAGAAGTCTGGAAGCACTTCCGGTGTATCTTGGCAGAAGTAATGCATTGACTAATGAAGATATAATGCAGTATATATCGGCAGCATTACAAAAAGAGTATGCCGGTAAAGAAATATCGGATTTAAGTGTGAGAGTACCATTTGTTCCACAGAAATCCAAGGTCAGAGTAGATGGTTTCGAATATTATCTTGGCGGTAAAACAGGAAAAAATATTTATTTGAATAATGCAATGCCATTGTATTTATCATGGAATGACGAGGAATACCTTAGGAAGATAATGAAGGCAATAGAAATAGACAATTATGAGGAGATTGATAAGTATAGCAATGCAATAATTACTGAAGAGAAAAATGTAGCATTGTTTGATGTCTTAAGCGTAAAACTTAACAGCGAACCGTATATCAATAACCGGTGGAACATATGCAAAACACTGGAGGGTAAGGAAGAAATATTTAAAAATCTGGATATTAAAAAGCAATGCTATGTTATTGGTCAGATTATTTCATGGATTAATTCGGCAATGCAAAATGTGAACTTGAAGGATGTATGTGGCAGTGAGCATTCCGGAATGCAGCAATTAAATAAAAAAATATCAGAGTGCAAAGAATGCATCCTTATTCATCAGTCTGTAACAGGTATGTATGAGAGAAGAATAGACCTGTTAAGCATATGAGTTGGCGGGTGATAGTGGTTTCAAGAAGTGCCAAGCTGGACTATCAGATGGGATATATGGTAGTCCGGCAGGAAGAAACCACGAAGATATTTCTGAATGAAATAAGTACCGTTATTATAGAGACCACGGCGGTCTCTATAACGGGAACTTTAATGAGCGAATTGATGAAGAACAAAATAAAAGTAATATTTTGTGACGAAAAGAGAAATCCCTCTTCAGAATTAGTACCATATTATGGGGCTCATGACACAAGTGCCAAGGTCAGAAATCAAATTGCATGGACCGATGACATAAAAGCAACGGTGTGGACCGAAATTGTCACAGAGAAAATCCGGAAACAGAAAGAACTGCTGGAAGACATTGGTAAGATTGAAGAAGCAATTTTGCTGCAAAGTTATATAGATGATATGCAGTACGGAGATTCAACCAACAGAGAAGGACATGCAGCAAAAGTATATTTTAATGCGTTATTTGGAAAAGACTTTACAAGAACTGCTGATTGTAATATTAATGCTGCCTTGAATTATGGGTACAGTATAATATTGTCGTCATTTACCAGAGAGATTGTGGCGAACGGGTATATTACACAGATTGGTTTATTTCATGACAATATGTTTAATCAGTTTAACCTGGCATCTGACTTGATGGAACCGTTCCGGCCTATAGTAGATGATGCAGTTTACAATATGAAAATTAGTGTTTTTGAAAAGAATGAAAAGATGCAGTTGGTAAACCTGCTAAATAAATCTGTTAACATAAATGACCGTACAGAATATGTAAATAATGCTATAAAAATATATTGTAGAAGTATCTTTGATGCACTTTGTGATAAGGATATAGCGCTGATAAAATTTTATTCATTGTAAATTTCAGAGGGAAAGGATATGAGTTATAGATTTATGAGGATATTGGTAATGTTTGATTTACCAACAATAACCGCAGCAGAACGGCGTGAATATACGTTATTCAGAAAATATCTGATAAAATCGGGTTTTATGATGATGCAGGAATCAATATATTGTAAACTATCACCGAATTCAACATTAGCAGATGCAGCAATAGAGAATGTTCGTAAGAATAAACCGTCTAAGGGACTGGTGCAGATATTAAGGGTAACAGAAAAACAATTTGCAAAAATGGATTATATAGTAGGAGAGGGTAATACGGAAGTGTTATCATCCGACGACAGATTGGTGATACTATGAAACTTGTAGAACGAGAGTATGGGATTGAAGTGGATATTAAAGAAAATATAGTTTCAATCATTGTCCTGGAAGATGTCAAATTAAGGCTTCCGTTGATTAATGAATTATTTTCACAGACATCCGGCAAGGAAGGCAATTGGCTGCTTTTTGAAAATGACAAGAGTTTTGACTTGGGAAAGAAAGTGGAATTAATCCTGGAACCGTTGACATTGACTCTGAATAATAAAAAGGTTAAGACTAAATTGTATCAGGACATAAAAACGATTGCACAAGATTACTGTTTCTCGCAAGGGTTAGAGGTACATTCCCAGATATGTAATTATTTGGAAAATATGCTGGATAAATTGCCATATCCCGTAAAATATGATGAAGATTGGGATGTATCGGAAATTCTTAAAGCATATAATGTGGAACTCGTGGAAGAATATGACAATGTATTTGAAAAATTATATAATTATATTAAATTAGTGAATACCGTATGCGGGACTGAAATATTTGTCATGGTTAATATTAAGCAGTACCTGACAGATGATCAGATAACTGAGTTGTACAAAATGGCCGCATATGGTAAAATACAATTGGTGTTGATAGAATTCAGTATAAATAACAAAAGAGATTGTGAAGAATTGTATATTCTTGACAATGACGATTGCGTTATTACATATTAGCATCACTAACTTAGAGAATGTTTTGCACTGATACTGATATAGAGAAAATGCTTGAACATATGCCAATATGTTATGGGTTCGGTGATAACCTTGAAAAAAGATTTGAGGTTTGAGAACCTTGTAAGTAAATAAAGGTGTAAAGCTGTCGGACGCAGATTGTGACCGACTGGCAGGTTTGAGAACCTTGTAAGTAAATAAAGGTGTAAAGCAAAAGACCACAGATTGATGATTGGGATTAGTTTGAGAACCTTGTAAGTAAATAAAGGTGTAAAGCTAGACTTCAATTATTCACGACAGATATGAGTTTGAGAACCTTGTAAGTAAATAAAGGTGTAAAGCACCTTCAGAAGCAGGGAAACGCTCAAGAAAGTTTGAGAACCTTGTAAGTAAATAAAGGTGTAAAGCTCTACCTTTTGGATTAACACTAAAGAGTTGGTTTGAGAACCTTGTAAGTAAATAAAGGTGTAAAGCTGTATTTGCGTTTACTTAATAATGCAACTTGTTTGAGGACCTTGTAAGTAAATAAAGGTGTAAAGCTGCGGAGATATTCAAAACTGAACTTTTCAGGTTTGAGAACCTTGTAAGTAAATAAAGGTGTAAAGCTGATTATGTGACCATTGTGCCGCTCACAACGTTTGAGAACCTTGTAAGTAAATAAAGGTGTAAAGCTTTTTTACCTCACTTTCTGTCTTTTTCTGTGTTTGAGAACCTTGTAAGTAAATAAAGGTGTAAAGCATGACAAAAACTGAGGCATCATTCATTGATGTTTGAGAACCTTGTAAGTAAATAAAGGTGTAAAGCACGCAGGTACAGTGGAGGCGAAGAGATTTGGTTTGAGAACCTTGTAAGTAAATAAAGGTGTAAAGCGCGGTACTGTATATTCTGTTTCGCCTACGGGTTTGAGAACCTTGTAAGTAAATAAAGGTGTAAAGCATGTGAATGGCACGCCGTTGACAATTCTAAGTTTGAGAACCTTGTAAGTAAATAAAGGTGTAAAGCGCATATTTCCTTTTCGCTCAATGACTATATGTTTGAGAACCTTGTAAGTAAATAAAGGTGTAAAGCTTACTCTAATATCTGTAATAATACACATATGTTTGAGAACCTTGTAAGTAAATAAAGGTGTAAAGCAGAGAAAGCCAAAGAACTTGATAAACAAGGGTTTGAGAACCTTGTAAGTAAATAAAGGTGTAAAGCTGATAGCAGATAAATCACCAATAACATCAGTTTGAGAACCTTGTAAGTAAATAAAGGTGTAAAGCTGATAATTGAAATTTTCACTGGAGGTACAAGTTTGAGAACCTTGTAAGTAAATAAAGGTGTAAAGCACTTGACTTTTAGCGCGTACATTGATATAAGTTTGAGAACCTTGTAAGTAAATAAAGGTGTAAAGCCAGACATAGTAGAATTATCAGAAGAGTACAGTTTGAGAACCTTGTAAGTAAATAAAGGTGTAAAGCGGCGATACGCTGGAAACCTCCGTGTACGCTGTTTGAGAACCTTGTAAGTAAATAAAGGTGTAAAGCTTTTTGGCTTGCTTGATAATAGATATGATGGTTTGAGAACCTTGTAAGTAAATAAAGGTGTAAAGCACTTGTATACAATCTGTTACGGTTTTGTAAGTTTGAGAACCTTGTAAGTAAATAAAGGTGTAAAGCACCTATGGGAACGGCTACCATTTAAGATTGTTTGAGAACCTTGTAAGTAAATAAAGGTGTAAAGCCTTGCGTACTGCAATCTGTTAGCGCTAAAGGTTTGAGAACCTTGTAAGTAAATAAAGGTGTAAAGCTTATATACAGGACTTTGTTATAGATATAAGTTTGAGAACCTTGTAAGTAAATAAAGGTGTAAAGCAACGAAATCTATATATACGCCTTGTTCTGTGTTTGAGAACCTTGTAAGTAAATAAAGGTGTAAAGCTTTTTTGGTATAATTAATTTTTCGCCTACAGTTTGAGAACCTTGTAAGTAAATAAAGGTGTAAAGCTCATTAAAAGACATAAACGGCAACACACCCGTTTGAGAACCTTGTAAGTAAATAAAGGTGTAAAGCGTGCAATCAAAGAATTGCAAGACCGTATTGGTTTGAGAACCTTGTAAGTAAATAAAGGTGTAAAGCAGCAAACTTATCCTCAAAACAACAAGTGAGGTTTGAGAACCTTGTAAGTAAATAAAGGTGTAAAGCTATCTTATGACGCAAAAACAATTAATTAAGGTTTGAGAACCTTGTAAGTAAATAAAGGTGTAAAGCTGGCCGAGAAAAACAATATATTGTAGATGTGTTTGAGAACCTTGTAAGTAAATAAAGGTGTAAAGCAGAACTTAAGGCAGAGAAAGCCGAAGACGGGTTTGAGAACCTTGTAAGTAAATAAAGGTGTAAAGCAATAAGGCAAGGATAATTGTTTAGCCATAATAGCTCCTTCCTGATCAAACAAAGGTATCTTAAATATAAGCCTTTGCAAAAGCAGTTGCTAGTTCGCAATCGTAGTTGCAAGCGAAATCAAGCGTTTAAAAAAGCAATTAACATTTCAAAGCCGAATGATGTGACTGAGATAAAAGCTGCGGCAGATAATTGCAATGAGGAGATACATATAGTTGAGCCTGTCAACGATCTGGTCGGATAAAATTCGGCTTTGAGAATATAGCAGGTTTAAAGTCTGCTGATTTCCACCCAGAAGCTTACCTGCCCCGGTTTGCCGACGCGGGAAATCAGATTGGTCATGCGGATGCGCCCGTTGGATACCGGCAGACTGTGAATGTAGTAAGTACCACTGCGGACGCCGATGGACGGACCGGTCTCAGCATTGTAAACCGGAACGGATGAGAGACGGAATGCGTTGCCGGGAGTATACGAGCGCGCGGAAACATTAATAGTGCCGGGTGCATCGGGTGAACTGTATCCAAGAACAGTTCCGTCCGGGGCGATTACATCGACCGTATAAGTTCCGGAAGGCAGGGTGGATGAATCTATGTGTATATCATATGCATGATATCCATTGCTCTTACCTGAGACCGCCAAATCGGACCTGTAAGAGGATGCCTTGCCGGAAAAAGTTTTAACAACCGTACCGGAACGGAGAAGCCGGACGGTGGCATATTCTGCGGCATCATCGATGCCATTCCAGAGCCAGCCGCTTACGCTGGAGTCGGAAATATTGTCAATGAATCCGCTATATTTTTTCCGGATGGGCAGGGATGCATTGATATAACGTGTGGGGTCGAGCCAGGTAAAAAGACGTTCATCGTTCAGGGAAGAGGATGTCTTAATGTGGGATTTGTAATTGCGCAGTTCCCAATGAAGGTGGGCACCGTGGCTGCTGCCTGTGTTGCCCATAAGACCGATACGGGTACCGGGCATCACAGTGTCACCTTCCCTGACGTAGACTTTTTCAAGGTGGGCATAGACAGTACAGAGTGTGTCAGAGTGGCGGAGAATGATGTAATTTCCGTAACCCATGCCTTCACGGTCGGCTACACCGTTGGTGCCGGAGAGATAGTTTACACATTTTATTACGGTGCCAAGCGAATGGGCGGTTATATAATCAATCTGAGACTTGTATTTTACGATATCAATCCCGAGTGCCCAGCCGCGCCCGGTTTTTTTGTTTGATACATGAAGACGGTAAGGATATGAGACCTGATTATCGCCTGTTTCCAAAATACGGCTTTTAGTGTTCGTCATCGGAGTCCTCCTTTACTTCCGGAAGACCAACCAATGAAGTCAGAACGGACATTATTCCGGCAAGCAGTGATGTGGATGCGACCATTCTCCAATCTACATTCTGCAGGGCAAGTGATGTGCCGATGGCTGCTATGGCGGTTTGCGCGATTGACCGGACAGCACGGATGGCCGCGGCTTTGAACCAGAGTTTACGGTTGTACTTGAACATTTTTGAAAAATCCTTTCATGATGAATATGTATGGACTGAGCACTGCCATACAACAGCGCTCAGTAAATTTAATCGTCAAAGGCCGGATTAATCGCGTATATATTTTTGCAATCAAGTTTATCCTGGGTGATATTGAGTGCCTCGCCGAAACGCTGGAAGTGTACGATTTCACGTTCACGCAGGAAACGTAACGGAGCTACTATGTCGGGATCATCCAGAACACGAAGAAGGTTATCATATACGACTCTAGCTTTCTGCTCGGCGGCGAGATCCTCTGTGAGGTCGCAGATAGGATCGCCTTTTACCTGAAATTCGCATGCATTGAACGGGATGCCTCCGGCCGCCTGCGGCCATACACCTACAGTGTGGTCGGTGTAATATGGGGCGAACCCGGAATTCATGATCTGTTCCGGAGTGAGATTTCTGGTAAGCTGGTGAACCATTGTGGCAACTATCTCAAGATGCGCTAACTCTTCGGTGCCGATATCCGTAAGCAGTCCGGCAACTTTATTGTCAGGCATTGAATAGCGCTGTGAGAGGTAACGCATGCTGGCACCCATTTCACCGTCCGGTCCACCATACTGGCTGATGATTATCTGTGCCGCCTTCGGGTCGGGGCGCTTGATGTTTACCGGAAATTGAAGTCTTTTTTCATAAACCCACATTATTCCATTCCTCCTTCCCATGGCCAAGGCCCGTCAATCCAGTCAAAACGGCTGTTACATGTTACGTGATATTTGTTGAGAGGACCGTACCATTCAGCATAATTCTGAACGGCGGTGTCATATTCATGGTGTATTTCATGATAACGTGCAAGAGAACGGCAGTCATCGGGATGCGTGTCAAGATAAAGTCCGATATCATCGATGTAGAATCCCAGCTCCATTATTCTGCGCATGAGAGTGCACTTGGAAGGTCTGTTTGATGTGTTGGTGTTGTTCATCGTCTGCATCCTCCTTTGCCTATAAATGGTTTATCAAGTTCTTTATAGATTGTTCCTTTAATGAGAGCGGTAGAAAGGTCATATTCGGGACTGTTGCTTTTCTGCCAGACAACCCCGGCCATTGCAAGAGGACCGCGTGCATTTACAAAAATATCCTGACACCATTCGCCGGACGCATCGGTCTGTAAGGGAACCGGGCATTGCATGCGTTCCGGAGTGGCACAGGAATTTTCATTACGAGGCTGTACCCTGTTGCATCCGGATGCAAACCTGTTATTGTAATAAGGCATAAATCAAACTCCTTTTGCATATATTGTTGTTTAGTTTAGAGTATGTGGAAAATAATATTCTGTGATAAAAAGAAACGGAGTGTTATTATAATAAATAACACTCCGTGATAATAGCGGTATAATCAGGTCTCCAGGTTCTGCTGCATTACATCCGATCCGATATTGGTGTCAAGTTCATCATTCATATCGGTTCTGAAAGGCGATGCGGCAAGGCCGTTAGCACCAAAAAGAGTCGGTGTGCAATAGTTGCTCCAGCAATATCTTGCGTAAACCGGTTCCTTTACATTCCCGGAAGAAAATTCAATCGAGGAGTCCTTAACTTTGATATCGGCCGGATGGAAAATTTTATCGGCACCGGCAATTTCGTAATATTCAGGCTCACCCTTTAACACAAGACCACCTTTGCAATGTTTAAAAAATGTCTCAATGACATTGCCGTGAATTTCCTTGTGGGTGTATACGGGACCGAAAGCATCCTCTTCATCAATAAGACCGTAAGGCTTGTACTCGGCCTGAAGAGCGAGGCGGTAACCGACAGGGCCTTTATTGACCGGATGAATTTCATTGTACTGACCGCAGTCCGGTATTACGGCGATACCGGTATTTGCAACGGTGTCAAATACATGCATCTGTGCTTCGCGTAAGATAGGCCAGTTCTTGAAATCAGGGCTTCCGGAATATTTGTGCATAGGGAGCTGGGTTATGATGAAAGTAAGACTTTCGTCTTCCCAGTCTTTACGCCAGAGTCTGATAAGGTTAGTGAGAAGTCTGTCATACATTCTTGGACGCATGTCGTCGTTCTCGCCCTGATAATATATGAAACCTCTAAGCGTGTAAGGGCTGATTTTACGAATCATCTGCCAATACTGTCCTGTAGGACGGAACGGGTTATAATTATTGATAGGACCAGGCCATTTACATTCTCCGATTATTTTCTGGGCCTCAAACCAGTCCGTATCAGGGTGCTCTGAGAATAACTTCTGGGAACGCTCATTCCATGCAGTATCATACACGACATATTCATCATAATCCTTGCGCTGTACATCCAGAGGGATGTCCTTGTTGCGCTCATCAAACTCATCCATATATATACGGGTTTCGTCATCTGCCGTAATGGCTTCACGGCTCATCCAGCAGCTTGCGGAAGTGCCGCCCCAGTTGCATCCGATAATACCGATTGTAACGCCGAGATCTTTGGATAGTTTTTCCGCAAAAAGATAACCTATTGCCGACCAGTCCTTGAAACCTTCGTCATCAGCAAGCTGCCAGTGTGCATTGTCGAAAGCCTCATAATATTCGTCTGTCACATAAGCAAACTTCGGTGTATAGAAGAATCTCACGTTAAAATCACGGTCTTTGACATCCTTTACACGATCCCAGTCAGTGCAGGATGAAATCACAAATTCCATGTTGGACTGTCCGCCCGCGAGCCATACCTCTCCGATGGCAATGTTATTTAATACAACCTTGTCTTCACCGCATACGGCTGTGAGCGAGAGATTAGTGGCCGCACTCATAGGTGCCAGTTCGGTTTCCCAATAACCGTTGTCATCGGCGGTGGCCGACACGGTCCGACTGTTGAAATCAACTGTAACCTGTCTGCCGGCAGCTACATTACCGAACAGCTTAACGGCCTTGTCGCGCTGGAATACCATGTTGTCGGTAAAGACAGCGGCGAGTATTTTTTTCTTCATAATGACCTCCATATATAATTATTGTATGGGTTCGCCGTAAAGCAATCCCCTTGAGCCGGTGGCGATGTAAAACCGGCCGAAACTGCGGGCATCTCCGCAGATGCAGTCTATCTGGCCGAACATCTGGTTGTCGTTATTGATACGGAGCCATGATGCACCGTCGTCATCGGAACGGTAGAAACCGTACACACCGTCAATAATTGCGGCGGCATAAATTGATTTCAGGCCACGGAGAAAATCTCCGTCAGGACCTATACCAAGACCGATGCGGTAGAATGTCTTGTTACCATCGGTAATTTTCTTAAAAGTAATTTTATTATTGGTAATATTATACTGCATCTTCCAGATGCCGTCTACCCCAAGCGCCATGTAGAATGTGCCTGTGCGGCCGCGTTCTATGCACAGGGAAGATTTGTCCATTGTGTCAATCAGGTTGAGAATACATTCCGGAACATCATCCGGAACCGGATATTGTACGAATGTATCTCCGGTATCATGACTGATATATATTTTGTGCGTTGTATCGAATGCATACACAATCTCCGGATTAACGCGGTCAGCATATACTTTGGCAAAACCATCCGTCAGGATATTGCCGTCTGCATCATAAAACACAGAATGGCGGAATGTGCGGCCGCAGTCGTGGCTTACAAGCACCGCCACAAGCGGCAGAAAAACTCTGTCGGCAGGTGTCCATATGATTGAATTGCCATCAGCGGTTATCGTAACCCATCCGGCATTCTGGTTTACCATTGAAATGCGGTGTAAAAGCGTGTCCGTATATTCATCAATGCCGAAAGGAAGATCAAGATGTGTAAAAGTACGGCACTGGTCATTCGACAGAATAAGGCCACCCGTAGTCATGCCGGTCCAGTTGCCCCTTGCGGTAACGACAACGCGATTCGGATTATTGTCCGTGTAATCGGCATTAATACATGTTATATACCGGTTACCGTCTGCGTCGGCAAAAGAATTGGTGCAAGGAGTGTCTGTTTTGGTAAAAGCAAAACCGCCGAGGTCACCGACTGCGTCGATTGCAATCACATCACCGGCGTGCGGACTGTACACATTGATATGCACGGTTTCCTCTATCCCAAGGCAACGGTCGCACCATTTACAGTCGTCAGACGTGAAATTATATGTTCCGAATACACCTGTTCCTGTATTAAAAATAACATCATTATAATCAAACGGATTTATTTTGATATCGCTGAGCCAGTGAATAAGTGATGTGTTACCGTTAAATTCCGGCTTCATATATGATGTATTAAAATAAATTCTGTTATTATCAAGCTTATGGAGATTAACCTCCCATGTATCGCCGTAATCCCTGGATATGAATACAATATCACCACGCTTCTCACTGAGGGTGGAAGCAGCTAACAGACCCGGAACCTGAGGTGATGAGCATATTCCGCCGAATCCGCACTCATTGGCTCTGTCGCGGCTATAGGAATACGGACCGCCGCATGGTGTAATATCATTATATGAACCGAGATGTCCGGATTGATCAACCGGATAGCGGAGTATTTTACCGCCTGCGGCATCACCGGAATCACAGCTGTATCCCTCGTCATCAATCTGGCTTTTCGGACCGTTGCATGATAATGTGACATACAGGTAACGGCCATCGTAATCGTAACGTTCGGCAGTGTAACCCTTCATGCGTGCGCCGTCAGGGACAAGGCAGTCAGGCATCGGCAGTTCTTCCCAGGTGCCGCCGGTATCGTATGATACATATAAGCTATGGCCGCGTGTAAGTCCGTCAGAGGATTTATTGTTAATGCCGGCGGTTCCGAGAACCAGAGTCCCGGAATCCGGATGAACCCAGACAAAAGTACAGTTAAGCTCATTGGCTCTGCTGCCTGCGGCTATTGATATACTCTGCCAGGTCATGCCGCCGTCGGATGTGCGAAGCAGCCCGCCGCGCTGACTTGCAAAATAAAGTACGTCAGGATTATTGTAATCTACTACAAGACGCATGCCGCATCCGCGTCCCGGAAAATTTCCGTGAACAACACACGGAAGTTCACTGTAACGGAATGTTTTACCATAGTCATCCGATACGGCAAATATGCCGTTAACACCCGGTTTACGGTGCCAGTCACTAAGTCCGCATGCAATGTATAACATTGCGGGATTATGCGGGTCGAGTGCAATAGCGGACGGATAACATTCGGCCGGGTTAATATGTGTTACATGGTCCATAAGGCTTATCCATGTGTCATTATCATAGTCATAGCGGTATACGCCTCCGATATCCGTGCGGCAGTAAAGCAGGTTCTTACATGCGGGATGATAAGCAAAACCTGTTACATATCCGCCGCCCGGAATGGACATATGACCGTATTTGTATTGAATATTTTTCATAAGCAGAAAAATCTCCTAGTAAATCTTGTATTCTTTACCCTCTCTTACGAACACCGGAATAATATCAAGCGGAGCATCCACAATTACATTCTGGCCGCCGTCAAACATTTTGCCTGATGCGGCATCCTTCCAGCGCGTTCCCGCAGGAAGATATACGGAACGTGTGAATGTCTGTGCTTCCATAACTGGTGCAACAAGAATATCCGGTCCGAACATATACTCGTCTTCGTATCCCCAGCATGTCTTATCTTCCGGAAAATCATAGAAAAGCGGTCTCATAACCGGTGTTCCGTGAAGATGTGCTTCCATCATGCAGTTTCTCACATAATCTCTTAAATTCTCTCTTATGAAGAGGAATTTCTTCATAATCTCGTAATTCTCCTCGCCGAAACTCCAGACTTCATTGTCCTGTCCTGATGAGAATGTGCGGACACCGTCTATATATTCGACTTCACGCTCATAATAAGGAAGTCTTTCACCGTGAAGACGGAATACAGGACAGAATGCTCCCCACTCAAACCATCTTACAAGAAGCTCCCTGAAAGCAGGATCTTTGCCATCGCCGCCTACAAAACCTCCGATATCGCTTGTCCACCATGGGATACCGGCAAGACCCATTGAAAGACCTGCCTGAAGCTGCTCCCTGAAAGCGCGGAAAGTTGAACATATATCGCCTGACCATGTGAGAGTGCCATATTTCTGGCTGCCGGCCCAGGCGCATCTTACAAGGCTCATGATGTCTTTTTCACCGACGGATTTCAGACCGTCATAGAATCCTTTGGCATACATTACTGGATAAATGTTAGTGCACTGGAGCGCCGGACCTTCATAATATCTGAATACATCGAAATCATACGGACCGTATTCCGGTTCAGCTTCATCAAGCCAAAAACAGTGGATGCCCTTATCGTAATAATTCTCTTTGCAACGGTCCCAGACAAACTGTCTTGCTCCCGGATGTGTTGCATCGAAAAATGTGGTATCACCCATCCAGTTCATATGGAAACCTGAAGCACGGTCGGTCTTTACAAGGTAGCCGCGGTCGTTCATCTCGCCGTAATTGATGGATTTCTCATCAATGGTAGGCCATACGGAAACTGCAAGTTCCACTCCCAGTTCTTTGAGCTCACGGACCATTCCTTCAGGATCCGGCCAGTCACGCGGTTCAAATCTGAAATCACCCTGTCTTGTCCAATGGAAAAAATCAATTACAACAACATCCATAGGCAGGCCGCGTCTCTTGTGCTCACGGACAACTTTCATAAGTTCGTCCTGCGTTCTATATCTTAATTTACACTGCCAGAAGCCGAGACCGTATTCAGGCATCATAGGGGAAAATCCTGTAGCACGGGCATAATTCTCCTCTATTGCCGCAGGAGTATCTCCTGCGGTTATGAAATAATCAAGTTTTTTGGTGCTCTGTGCAGTCCATTCGGTCTTGTTGTTTCCGAATACAACATTGCCGACAGCAGGATTGTTCCAGAGGAAACCGTATCCTCTGCTTGATATGTAAAAAGGAACACTGGCCTGACTGTTGCGGTGGCAGAGTTCAAGAACGGAACCCTTCTTATCGAGGCTCTTATCCTGATACTGGCCCATTCCGTAGATATGCTCGTCATCAAAAGCTTCAAATCTGGCTGCGAGAGAGTAATCATTGGTTCCCGGAATCGGCTTAAGTTCACGGCCTTCAACTCTTATCGGGACACTGTAGCGGTCTATTCTGTTACGATTGCGCCAATATTCCTCAGTGAGGAGTTCACCCTTATCGTTATAGAAGGAAATCCAGCCTTCAAAAGAAACTTTGGCGGTAATCTTACCGTTGGTTATGGATGCTTCCATGGACGACTGCGAGTGTTTCTTAATTTCTTCTTCGCTGTGCCACCATGGCTCGGTTGTATCAATCTCATGGATATCTATATGACTGTCGGTGCAGGCAGGCTCCATTGTAAGAGCCCAGTTATGTTCATCCATCTTATTTTCCCTGGTCATGCGGACTCTGAGAGAATCCGCGCCCCATGGCGTGATCATTACAACTGCAGAACCGTATTCTATAAGCAGTGAGTTGTCTTTTTGTGAAAATCTCATAAAAACCTCCATTAAAAACATAATAAATATATGATTTCATTGTACAAAAGTGTCAATATGCTTTCAAGCAAAAAAATTTGATGTTTTTTACAGAAAACTATTGACATTCTGAAAAAGTGTGTTATAGTGTTTATAGAACAGATAAAACAGATAGGAGGGATTTTTATGAATATACAGAAATTTACACAGAAATCAGTGGAAGCACTGCAGGATTGTGAGAAGTTAGCATATGAATACGGTAATCAGGAAATAGATCAGGAACATCTCTTAAGATCACTTGTGGATCTTGATGACAGCCTGATTGCCAGTCTCCTTGAGAATATGGGCGTGGATCTTGCCGTATTCCGTTCGGAGGTAGATGCAGCACTTAATCGTAAGACCAAGGTGTCGGGTGATGTGGAACTCCATATCAGCCAGGCACTTAATAAGGTATTGCTTTGTGCCGAGGATGAGGCTAAGAGCATGGGAGATCAGTATGTTTCTGTAGAACATATTTTTCTTACTCTTATCAAATATCCTAATAAAGAGACGGCACAGATATTCCGTACTTTCGGAATTAACAGGGATTCTTTCCTGAAGGCACTTATGGCAGTCAGAGGTACGAAGCAGGTTACCAGTGATAACCCTGAGGCTACATATGATACACTTAAGAAATACGGTGTGGATCTTGTGGAGCGTGCAAGGGAGCAGAAGCTCGACCCGGTAATCGGCAGGGACAGTGAGATACGTAATGTAATCCGTATCCTTTCAAGGAAGACCAAGAATAATCCGGTTCTTATCGGTGAACCTGGTGTAGGTAAGACCGCAGTTGCGGAAGGACTTGCACAGCGTATCGTTCACGGAGATGTTCCGGAAGGACTTAAGGATAAGACCATTTTTTCACTTGATATGGGTGCAATGCTTGCCGGTGCGAAGTACCGTGGTGAGTTCGAGGAACGTCTTAAGGCAGTTCTCGACGAAGTACGCAAGAGCGAAGGTAAGATCATTCTTTTCATAGATGAGCTGCATACGATTGTAGGCGCAGGTAAGACTGACGGCTCAATGGATGCCGGCAATATGCTTAAGCCTATGCTTGCGAGAGGTGAGCTTCACTGCATCGGTGCCACGACACTTGATGAATACCGTAAATATATCGAGAAGGATGCAGCCCTTGAGAGACGTTTCCAGCCGGTAATGGTGGATGAGCCGTCGGTTGAGGATACCATTTCAATACTTCGTGGACTGAAAGAGAGATATGAGGTTTTCCACGGCGTCAAGATTGCGGATAACGCACTTGTAGCTGCAGCTGAACTTTCACACAGATATATTTCCGACAGATTCCTGCCGGACAAGGCCATTGACCTTGTGGATGAAGCCTGCGCGCTTATTAAGACGGAGCTTGATTCCATGCCTGCAGAACTTGATGAATTATCACGTAAGGTCATGCAGCTTGAAATCGAGGAAGCCGCTCTTAAGAAAGAGACCGATGAAGTCAGTAAGAAGCGTCTTGCCGAACTGCAGGAAGAGCTTGCAGGACTCAGGGATGAGTTTAACGCCGGTAAGGCCAGATGGGATAACGAGAAGGCTTCGGTTGACCGTTTAAGCCATCTTCGTGAGGAGATAGAAGATGTCAATAAGCAGATACAGTTAGCTAAGCGTGAATATAATCTTGAGAAAGCTGCAGAACTCCAGTACGGTAAGCTGCCGGCTCTTGAGAAGGAACTTGCTGAAGAAGAGAAGAAAGTTAATGAGAAAGACCTTTCGCTTGTGCATGAGTGTGTAACAGACGAAGAGATAGCTAAGATCGTATCCAGATGGACCGGTATCCCGGTTGCCAAGCTCAACGAAAGCGAGCGTAATAAGACTCTTAATCTTGCGGATGAGCTTCACCGCCGCGTTATCGGACAGGATGAAGGCGTTACGAAGGTAACGGAAGCCATCATGCGTTCGCGTGCAGGTATCAAGGATCCGAAGAGACCTATAGGTTCGTTCCTTTTCCTTGGTCCTACAGGTGTTGGTAAGACAGAACTTGCCAAGACACTTGCACAGAGTCTTTTTGATGACGAGAACAATATTGTCCGTATCGATATGAGTGAATATATGGAGAAATACTCCGTATCCAGACTTATAGGAGCGCCTCCTGGATATGTAGGATATGAAGAAGGCGGACAGCTTTCCGAAGCGGTAAGGCGTAAACCATATTCCGTAGTTCTTTTCGATGAAATCGAGAAGGCACATCCGGATGTGTTCAACGTACTTCTTCAGGTTCTTGATGATGGACGTATCACTGACTCACAGGGCAGGACGGTTGACTTCAAGAATACGATAATTATTCTTACATCCAACATCGGTTCGCAATATCTTCTTGACGGTATACAGCCTGACGGAAGCATCAGTCCTGAGGCGGAGGCATCTGTTATGAATGATCTCAGAAATCATTTCAGACCTGAATTTCTTAACAGGCTTGATGAGATTATCATGTTTAAGCCGCTGTCCAAGGATAATATCGGTGCAATCGTAGGACTTATGATTGACGAGCTCAATAAGAGACTTGAAGACCGTGAACTCAAGGTTGAACTTACCGATGCTGCAGTTGCCAATGTTTCTGAGAACGGTTATGATCCGGTATACGGTGCAAGACCGCTTAAGCGTTACCTCCAGAAGACTGTCGAGACACTCAGTGCCAAACTGATTCTCGAAGCTAAAGTAGGACCGGGAGATGTTATACTTATCGATGTTGACAGCGATGGCAGACTAATTGCCCGTAAGAAGTAAAATTTGCTTGATATTTATTTAAATAGATGTATAATTAGAAATTGTAATACAAGATGGGGTGCTTGCAGAAAGCGGGCTGAGATCAGACCCATAAGCTGATTTGGATAATGCCAACGTAGTGTGATTGTATACAATGACTATGTAATTTGTGTGCAGAGACTCAGTTGGGTCTCTGCATTTTTTGTGGAGATTTATTATGAACATCAGCAGAGAACAACTTATCTTATATGCAGTGACCGACAGGTCCTGGCTTAACGGCCGGACATTATACGAACAGGTGGAGGAAGCACTTGAGGGCGGAACCACACTTGTACAGCTTCGCGAGAAAAATATGCCTGATAAGGATTTTATAAATGAAGCGGTTCCGATAATGGAACTGTGTCACAGATATAATGTACCACTTATAATAAATGATAGGGTTAATGTCGCAGCCGAAATACATGCAGACGGAGTCCATATCGGTCAGTCCGATATGGATGCGGCAAAAGCAAGGAAAATTCTTGGACCGGACAGCATAATCGGCGTCACCGCAAAGACAGTGGAGCAGGCATTGAAAGCTCAGGCGGAGGGTGCGGATTACCTTGGCAGCGGAGCGGTATTCGGGACAACCACGAAATCAGACGCGAAGCCGATGGATATAGATACTTTGAATGCAATATGCGACAGTGTTGATATTCCGGTAGTTGCGATAGGAGGTATCAATAACGATAATGTTATGAAACTGTCCGGAAGCAGGATCGCGGGAATTGCCGTGGTAAGCGGTATTTTTGATAATAAAGATATTAAAGGCGCAGCCCAATCGTTAAGGGCCAAGGCTTTAAATATAATATCGGGCAGATAAGCCCATACACAGCGGCAGATTGGGGGCACCACCTTAGGTCGCTATACAAAATTAATGCACAAGGAGAAAGACTATGAGAACAGCATTAACAATCGCCGGAAGTGATTCCAGCGGAGGCGCCGGAATACAGGCAGATATTAAGACGATGACCGCGAACGGCGTTTATGCCATGAGCGCGGTTACGGCACTTACTGCCCAGAATACAACCGGCGTAACAGGAATAATGGAAGTAACCGAAGATTTTTTGGCAGAGCAGCTGGATTGTATTTTTACCGATATCTATCCGGATGCGGTAAAGACAGGAATGGTATCATCATCAGGCCTCATTAATGTCATATGTGACAAGCTGGTCGGATACGATGCGAAAAACATCGTGGTTGACCCTGTTATGGTGGCAACGAGTGGAGCCAAGCTTATCAATGACGATGCCATCAGTACATTGAAAAATAAATTACTGCCTCTCGCAACAGTGATAACTCCCAATATACCGGAAGCTAAAGAACTTTCGGGCATGGAAATCGCCTCGGAGGATGATATGGTGAAAGCTGCGGAAGCTATCTGTGACAGATACGGCTGCTCCGTTCTTCTAAAAGGAGGACACAGCCTCAATGACGCCAACGATCTTCTGTGGCAGAAGGGCATGGAGCCGGTATGGTTCTACGGAAAGAGAATTGACAATCCGAACACACACGGAACCGGATGCACTTTATCATCGGCGATAGCATCCAATCTTGCCAAGGGTTATGACCTTACGTCATCGGTGAGATATGCCAAGAATTATATTTCGGGCGCGCTTGCGGCGATGCTTGACCTCGGTAAGGGAAGCGGCCCTATGAATCATGCTTTTGCAATAGAAGGAGAATTTATCAATGAGTGAGAAAAAAACATCCGTTTTCAGTAATGGATTAATATGGTTTGGAGCAGGCGTATCGATAGCGGAGATTATTACGGGCACATACCTCGCACCGCTTGGTTTCACGAAAGCGATGCTTGCGATTGTTATAGGACATGTGATAGGCGCACTTATGATGTTTGCGGCCGGAATGATCGGAGCAAGAGAAGAAAAAAGTGCAATGGAAACCGTTAAGATGAGTTTCGGTAAGAAAGGCGGACTTCTTTTTGCTGTGCTTAATATATTACAGCTTGTCGGCTGGACGGCCATCATGATTTATGACGGTGCGGTTGCAGCTAACGGCATTCTCGGCACGGGAATCTGGGTATGGGCTGTTGTAATCGGAGTACTTATTCTTGTGTGGATACTTATCGGTCTTACCAATCTTGGTAAAGTCAATACAATCGCAATGGCGGCTTTGTTTGTCTTATCGATCATCCTTTTTAAAGTCGTATTTTTCGGCAAAGGTGTACGCATTACAGATATAGTAAGCAGCGAAGGACTTTCGTTCGGAGCAGCGGTTGAACTTGCGGTTGCAATGCCTCTTTCATGGCTTCCGCTTATAAGTGATTACACAAGAGAAGCTGCCAAGCCTGTCAGGGCAACAGCTGTAAGCGTTGTAACATATAGCATTGTAAGTATCTTTATGTACACAATCGGAATGGGAGCCGCTCTTTTTACGGGAGAAAGCGATATTGCCAGTATACTCGTTAAGGCAGGACTCGGAGTTGTCGGCCTTCTTATCGTTATTTTTTCAACGGTTACGACAACATTCCTTGATGCTTATTCAGCCGGTGTATCATGTGTGTCTATTACTTCCAAAATCAAGGAAAAATTGGCTGCCGTAGTCGTTACGGTAATCGGTACGATTGCTGCAATTGTATATCCTATGGACAACATTACTGATTTCCTCTACCTTATCGGTTCGGTATTTGCACCGATGATAGCGGTTCAGATAGCGGATTATTTCATATTAAGGAAGGCTGACTCGATAGACAAGGGCTTCAATTGGAGAAATCTTATCGTGTGGCTCGCAGGTTTCGTGGGATACCGCGCGCTTATGCATGTGGACACGCCTGTCGGAAACACGCTTCCTGATATGGTCATCACAATCGTTCTCTGCCTGATTGTGGAGAAAATTGCCAAGGCAATCTTAAAAAACAAATACTAAGACACTTTGTCCTCTTTCGGACAGGGTGCGGAAAAGAGGACAAAAATGAATTACAAATCAAACCTTAAAAAAATGACATTAACAGCTATTTTTGTGGCAATATCGGTTGTCGGAAGTATGTTTTCGTTCCCGGTATTCGGCTCAAAATGCGCTCCGGTACAGCATCTTGTAAACATATTATGTGCCGTTACCGTAGGACCGTGGTGGGGTCTTGCGCAGGCTTTTGCTGCTTCGCTTATAAGAAATCTTACAGGCCTCGGAACATTGCTTGCCTTTCCGGGAAGCATATGTGGTGCTTTAATCGGAGGACTTTTATACAAGGCACTTAAGAAACTTCCGTTTGCATATATCGGTGAGGTTTTTGGAACGGGCGTGATCGGCGGCATGCTGGCGTTCCCTATAGCACGCCTTATCATGGGTAATACCTCGGCAGCGTTGTTCACATTCGTAATTCCTTTCCTTATAAGCACATGCGGCGGAACAATAATTGCGATAATCATTACAGTGCCGTTAAAACAGACCGGTGTTTTATCCAAAATCAGAGAAAATCTGGAGAACTGATAATATGAAAGTAACAGAAGAGTATGCAAAAAAATTATATCGGCAGATACGGTCAGCAAGACCGGTCATCCATTGCATTACCAACACTGTCACGGTCAATGACTGCGCCAATGTACTGCTTGCCTGCGGGGCTTCGCCCACAATGGCGCACCATCCGGCGGAGGTGGCGGAAATAACAAGCGCTGCCTCGGCTCTGGTATGTAATCTCGGCGCAACGGAGAATTACGATGCCATGGTAAATGCCTGCAAGGCAGCTGGTGAGGTTAAACATCCGGTGGTTATCGATCCGGTAGGAATCTCAGGTTCAGCGTTCAGACGGAATTTTATCAATGAGCTTATAAAGATAAATACACCTGCATGTATACGCGGTAATTATTCGGAAATACGTGCCCTTATGGAAAACCGCAATACGATAACAGGCGTGGATGCAGCCGATAAGAAAATAGATATATCCGGCATGAAATCTTATGCGGCAGCGCACAATACAATCCTTATAGCATCGGGTGCGACGGATGTCATAACCGACGGAAAGGATGTAATTTATTGTAATAATGGCGATAGCATGATGGCCCGGATAACGGGAAGCGGCTGCATGCTTTCTGTGCTGATAGGAGCTTTCTTATCTGTTGACTCTTCTGTTTATTCGGCTGCAGCCTGCTGTTGTATGTACGGCGCGGCTGGAGAGATTGCCGCCGGCATGACCCGTGAAAGCGGCGGCGGAACAATGACTTTTCACGATAAATTCATCGATGTGATTTCATTGATTGAATCGCAGTCGTTGCTCTTTATACTTTAATTCTAAACATGTATATGTTACAATATTACCATTAATATTTCAGGATGGTTTTATTATGGAGAGAGAATCTTTTAAATCAAGGCTTGGCTTTATACTGGTCAGTGCCGGATGCGCAATCGGAATAGGCAATGTATGGCGTTTTCCGTATGTTGTCGGACAGAACGGCGGCGGAATATTTGTGATTTTGTATCTGGTATTCCTTATTATCATGGGACTCCCGGTTCTTACTATGGAACTTGCAGTCGGCAGGGCCAGCAGGAAAAGTGCAGTATTATCGTATAAAGCACTTGAAAAGCCTAAGGCAAAATGGCATATTCACGGCTGGTTTGCGATGCTTGGGTGCTATATACTTATGATGTATTACACTACAGTGTCAGGCTGGATGTCATCATATTTCTTTAAATTTGTAACTGGAGAATTTAAAAATGGAATGGATTCCGCAGCAACGGGCGCGGTATTTACCAATCTTCTGGACGACCCGGTGCAGATGTTGATCTGGATGGGACTTACGGTTGTTGTCGGATTTCTGGTATGCAGCCGCGGACTCCAGAACGGACTTGAGAAAATAAGCAAGATAATGATGGTGGCATTACTTGGACTTATTGTCGTGCTTGCAGTGCACAGCATTATGCTTCCGGGAGCATCCAAAGGAATAGAATTTTATCTTGTACCGAATATCGACCGCGTCAAAGAAGTCGGTGTCGGTAATGTGGTTTCCGCTGCGATGAATCAGGCTTTCTTTACGCTAAGTCTTGGCGTTGCTGCGATGGAAATTTTCGGAAGTTATATGAGTAAGGATAATACGCTCGCCGGAGAAGGAATAAAAATATGCGGTCTTGATACGTTTGTAGCGATAATGGCGGGACTTATTATTTTTCCGGCATGCTTCAGTTACGGTGTTGATGTCAGTCAGGGACCGAGCCTTATATTTGTGACATTACCGAATGTGTTTGTAAATATGGAAGGCGGAAGAATCTGGGGTTCGCTGTTCTTCTTATTTATGACATTTGCGAGCTTTTCAACTATTATGGCGGTATTTGAAAATATTATGTCATTCTGCATTGATATGTTTGGATGGAGCCGTAACAAAGCTGCGATTATTAACTGTATTGTGATTCTTATTGCAAGCGTTCCGTGTGTGCTTGGGTATAATCTTTGGAGCGGACTCCATATTATCGGAGGACGGGATGTGCTTGACAGCGAGGATTTCATAGTAAGCAATCTGCTGCTGCCGATAGGTTCACTTGTGTATACGCTTTTCTGCGTGACCAGATGGGGCTGGGGCTTTGATAATTATATTGACGAGGCCAATACCGGAAAGGGTGCCCGTATTGCGCGCCGTCTGAAACCGTATTTTAAATTCGTATTGCCTGTGCTTATCGTAATCATAATTGTGCAGGGATTTATAAAGTAGAATCATGACAGAATTACAGAGAAAATTATTTGAATTACAGGACACGGAATACGGGGATTTTCACAGCAGACTTATGCCGACAATCGATAAGGAAAGAATTATCGGCATAAGGATGCCGGTGTTAAGAAAATTTGCCGCGGATTTTGTCCGGACTGATATGGCAGCGTCTTTTCTTGAAGAGCTGCCACATTATTATTATGAAGAAAATAACCTTCATATGATGATTTTATGCGGTATCAAAGACTATAATGAATGTCTTGCCGGGATACAGAAGTTTCTTCCGTACATTGATAACTGGGCGACCTGCGATCTGCCGGAGCCGAAATGTTTCAGAAAGCATAAAGAAGAACTTTTTCCGGTTATCAAAGAATGGATCGCGTCGGATAGGACATATACTGTAAGATACGGAATTGGCATGCTTATGCGGTTGTATCTTGATGATGGTTTTAAGGAAGAATATCTGGAATTGGCTGCAGGTGTGCGCTCCGAAGAATATTATGTCAATATGATGATAGCATGGTATATGGCAACAGCTCTTGCCAAACAATGGGACAGTACGATACCGTATATCACGGGCAGAAAGCTTGATGTGTGGGTACATAACAAGACGATACAAAAAGCCGTTGAAAGCTTCCGCATAAGCAATGAACAGAAAGAAATTCTTAAGTCATTAAGAATAAAAAGCAGGTGATGAAATGGATTGGGACAGCATAATTAATCTCAGACATGAATTGCATAAGATACCTGAGAAGTCATTTTGTGAAAAATTTACTTCAGACACTATCAAAAATTATATCAGAAAAAATACATCCTGGGAAATAGAAGAACTGGAGAATAATGCATTCATTGTGCATTGTAAGCCTGATAATGCTCCGGCGAATGATGCCATTGCATTCAGGGCGGACATGGATGCGGTATGTGCGGGCGGCCATAATGAACCCGGACATTACTGCGGTCATGACGGACATTCTTCCATTCTTGCCGGACTGGCAGTAAGTCTGTATGAGAACAGGAACAGGCTTGATGGGAATGTGTATCTTGTTTTTCAACCGGCGGAAGAGACAGGCAAGGGAGCATTGGTCTGCCGTGATATAATCAGAGATAAAAATATCAAAGAGATATACGGTTTACATAATATACCGGGATACCGGATGGGAGATGTCCTTATAAGAAAAGGCACATTTGCCTGCGCCTCAACAGGAATATCCATAAAATTTACCGGAACGCCAAGCCACGCAGCGTACCCGGATGCGGGACTCAACCCATGTATCAGTCTTGCCGGACTGCTTATCGAATTGCAAAATCTTACTAAGGATATGCAAAGTGATGGCGGAATAGTCATGATGACGGTCATCGGAATCGAAGCCGGAAGTGACAATTACGGCGTGTCGGCATCGGAGGGAACATTAAGGCTTACGTTAAGAGCCGAGAGAGGCGCTGTATTCGATGAACTGGTGTCGCAGATAGAAAATAAAGCGCGCATCTATGCCGCAAATGGCGGATTCGATATTGAAATCGAACGCATTGAACCGTTTCCTGCTACCGAAAATAAAGATAAATCCGTTGAAAAAGTAATAAAATGTGCCGAAAGACTGGGACTTAACGTGCAGGAACTTAAAGAACCTATGCGCTGGTCGGAGGATTTCGGATATTATCTTCAAGAGTGTGACGGAGCATTCTTTGGAATCGGGGACGGAGAAAATTATGCACAGCTTCATACGGTGCAATACGAATTCCCTGATGAAATAATTAAGAATGCCGTCGGACTTTTTACGGAACTCGCACTGGCGGCAGTGCCGCCTGCGGATATATCCGATATGTAAAATTCTTCTCTTGTAAGGAATGGATTTACGTTTGTTGAATGGGGCGGCGCGGTTATAGGCTGATATACAGATTAAGAACTCCGGTCATGTTATGTGGCCGGAGTTTTGCATACTTGCATATGTTTTATGATGTGATATAATCATAGAGAACTAAATTAGTATAAAGGTGATTAATAATGAATTTAAGTGAAGACTCTAAATTTACGGTCAGACCTCTGACCAAAGATGATGTAGAGCAATATAACGCATTGTTAAGGTATGCATTTCAGGTTACGGAACAGGATCTTGCCGAGACCGGATGGAAGGATGATGAAATCCAGCAGTCCAAGTTCCCGGTGCTTGAAAGAGCAGATGTACTCGGATGCTTTGATGATGATGAACTGGTATCACAGTTTGCGGTATATCCGCTTGATATGAATATATACGGACGCAAATACTCCGTGGGTTTTGTGACAAGTGTATGTACATATCCGGAGTATACGGGTCATGGAATCATGAAAAATCTCATGAGACGTGGTCTTACGCGCATGAAGGAAAACGGTAAGTCATTTGCACTTCTCTACCCATATTCCATACCGCTTTATCGTAATCTCGGATGGGAAATCATATCCAATAAGATGACATATATCGTTAAGGATACACAGATTCCGCGTAAGATAGAAGAACCGGGATATGTCAAACGTGTCGACTGGGATGATAACGAATTTGTGAATCTGCATACCAGGTTTGCCGAACAGACACACGGATGTCTGTACCGCAATAATCTTGCGTGGGAAGAATACTGGAGATGGGATGAGGATGATACATCAGTTGCTATATATTATTCTCATGACGGAACCCCGCAGGGATATATGGTATATATGATAAGTTCGGATATAATGCATATCAAGGAGATGATCTATCTTAACAGGGAGGCACAGCTCGGCCTCTGGGAATATGTATATGCACATGATTCCATGATAGATGAGGTTCACGGTAATAATTATTACAGTGAGCCGATTGCATTTGAACTGGATGACAGTGACATTAAGGAAACGATACGTCCGTATGCAATGGGAAGAATAATCGATTTCGGGCAGTTTATAAGCGATTATGCATGTAATCCGAAGGGAAAGAATGTTACTATCAGATTTGATATCGAAGATGACCTGCTTGAATGGAATAACAGTGAATATACCGTGCGTTTTAAGAAAGGCGCATGCAGCCTTACTGATGAAGAACCGGATTATGTTCTGAAGATGTCCATAGGAACGCTTACTACACTTTTTATGGGGTATAAGACTGCGGACAAATTATATAACATGAATAGAATTATCGGAGACATTAAGGCAGTTGAAGCACTTGATAATATTCTATATCATGAAATACCTTATGTATCAGATTATATTTAGAGGATAAAAATATGACTTTGAGAGATTTGAAAATCGGCGAAAGTGCGGTTATACGCACCGTCGGAGGCGAAGGCGCATTAAGACAGCACTTTCTTGATATGGGTGTAATTCCGGGAGCTGAAGTCACGGTCGTGAAGTTCGCACCGATGGGCGACCCGATGGAATTGCAGATACATTGTTACGAATTGACGCTGCGACTTGCAGATGCCAAACAGATTGAAGTTGAGCCTATCGATAGCAGGTCCAGAAGACATGAGAGCGCAAAAGGCGTAAACAATACCGTCCATCCGGGACTTGGTGAGGATGGTAAATATCATGTCAAGGCGGATGAGAATCCATTGCCGGATTCCCAGATTCTTACATATGCTCTTGTCGGCAACCAGAACTGCGGCAAGACGACACTTTTTAACCAGCTTACCGGCTCCAACCAGCATGTCGGTAATTTCCCGGGAGTTACGGTTGACAGAAAGGACGGCCCTATAAAAGGATACAAAAACACGCTTGTAACGGACCTGCCCGGAATATATTCGATGTCCCCGTACAGTAATGAAGAGATAGTATCGCGTAATTTTGTACTTGATGATAAGCCTGAAGCGATAATAAACATAGTTGATGCAACCAATATCGAACGTAATCTGTATCTGACAATGCAGCTTCTTGAAATGAACATTCCGATGGTAGTTGCGCTTAATATGATGGATGAGGTTACCGGAAACGGCGGCACAATAGATGTCAACGGAATGGAGTCCATGTTGGGAGTGCCGGTTGTACCTATATCAGCGGCTAAGAATGAAGGTGTTGATGAACTTATAAAACATGCCATTCATATTGCCAAATATCAGGAACGTCCCGGCAGGCAGGATTTCTGTGATGAGAATGATTTTGGCGGGGCAGTGCACCGCTGCATTCATTCCATAGCGCATCTTATTGAAGATCATGCAGAGACAGCCGGAATACCTGTACGCTTTGCAGCATCAAAGCTTATAGAGGGTGACAGCCTGATTCTGGAGAAATTGAACCTTGATAAGAATGAGATTGAGACACTTGAGCATGTTGTCATCCAGATGGAGAAAGAACGCGGACTTGACAGAAGTGCAGCGATTGCTGATATGCGGTTCTCATTCATCGAGAAAGTGTGTGAGAAAACTGTTGTCAAACCCAAAGAAAGCAAAGAAAGACTGCGCAGTGAGAAAATAGACCGTATTCTGACCGGCAAGTACACAGCAATTCCATGTTTTATAGCGATAATGGCAGCCGTATTTATATTGACATTCAACGTAATAGGCGCGGGACTTCAGAAGCTTCTTGAGATGGGCATAGATGCCCTGACGGGGGCTGTTGACAAGGGATTGAGTGCGGCCGGTGTAAATTCGGCATTGCACAGTCTTGTTATAGATGGTATATTTGCGGGCGTCGGTTCGGTGCTGTCATTCCTTCCGATCATCGTAACATTGTTTTTCTTCCTGTCACTTATGGAAGACAGCGGATATATAGCGAGAGTTGCGTTCTTTATGGATAAACTGCTGCGTAAAATAGGACTTTCCGGCCGAAGCATCGTTCCGCTTTTGATCGGATTCGGATGTACGGTTCCCGCAGTAATGTCTACGAGGACACTTCCAAGCGAAAGAGACCGTAAGATGACGATTTTACTGACCCCGTTTATGAGCTGTACGGCGAAGCTTCCGATATATGCATTTTTTGTAAGCGCGTTTTTCCCGGGCAAGGGCGGAATAGTGATGACGGGATTATATTTTCTGGGAATTGCGGTAGGTATTCTTGTTGCATTTATTTTTAAAAAGACATTATTTAAAGGCGAGGCGGTTCCTTTTGTGATGGAGCTTCCTAATTACAGACTTCCGGGAATTAAGAATGTTGCGCAGTTGTTGTGGGAGAAAGCCAAAGATTTCCTGCAGCGTGCATTTACCATAATTTTGATTGCGACAATGGTAGTGTGGTTTTTACAGAGCTTCAACTGGCATTTCAATATGGTAAGCGATTCATCGGAGAGCATACTGGCTTCCGTAGCCGGATTTATTGCGCCGGTATTTGCACCGTTGGGACTCGGCGACTGGCGTGTGGTCACATCGCTTATAAGCGGATTTATGGCCAAGGAGAGTGTTGTGTCCACATTGGAAATTCTGTTTGGCAGCAGCGTGTCAACGGCATTTACCACACTTTCGGCAGTTTCATTGTTGGTATTCAGCCTCCTGTACACACCGTGTGTGGCAGCCATATCTTCAATAAGAAGAGAACTCGGGCATAAATGGGCAGTGCTTGTTGTGGTATGGCAGTGTGCTATAGCGTGGATTGCGGCATTTCTGGTAAGGATGATTGGGATGCTTATAGGATAAACAAAACAGCCATTCAGGAAAAATATAATTGAGGTGACCTCAAAAATATAATTCCCGAATGGCTGTATTTATGTTTATGGAAACTTTGCGGTTTAGAAGCTGTGGCCGCCGCCACCGCCACCTCCGCCACCACCGCCGCCACCGCCTCCGCCGCCACCGCCGTCGGAGGAAGAGGAAGAACTTGGTGGGTCGTAAACTCTTGTCTGACCCGTCATAACACAATTGGCATTGTGTAAATTACACTGGCTGAAAATATTATTGATTATCTCGCGGCCCTTTGCAGCTTTCTTCTTTGAATAAATTCTTATTACAATGAAATTAATTATGAATGCAAGGACCAATGCGATAAGTGCATTGCTTATGTACTTCATAGGCTGCGAAATCCGTCCGCCGCTAAGAAGTATGTTGATCTGACTGAATGCTTTTGAGGCACAGTCGTAATATCTGGCATCTGTAGCATATGTATATATATTGTCTGTGATGGTGTTGGCATATGCCTTGGTTATAGTTTTATATATATAACCGTTGCTGAATATATATACTTTACGATTATCCATATCTATGAGGAAAAGTGTTGAACTTCCCTGACCGAAATGCGAATAGGAGTAATTTCTCGCATAATCATCGGCAGATGACGGATTATAAGTTGTGGTAACGAAAGCAACGTTGCCCCATTCGGTTATCGCCTCCATTTGCGAAGAAAGCTTTGCAAGCTCATCATCGGTGAGAAGGCCGGCATCGTCATCAATGTGTACCTCATATCCGGTATCCGGATTGGTGTAATCAGTACGGGCCATACACGGAAGAGCGATGATAAGCATAAGTGTCAGCGCACTCAGCATTCCTGCCAGAAATCCGGAAATCTTATGCACGGTCATCACCTCCCTTGCGGTTAAACTGAGGAAGCCTTCTGGTTGCCAGAATGTTGTATCTTCCTATTATAGTTAAATTAGTCATAACCACGGTTATAAGAATAAGTATTGCACAGGCATAAAACCATATATCCGATACCGGGTTAACAAGACACACAATTGCTCCGACGCATGTCGCCGCAAATTCAATTATGAATACCGGAAGCCCCTTATGAGATGGCTGGTCTGTGTACTTTTTGATAGTACACAGCATGAGTACGAGTGAAGTTACCGTGCATATCGGGAGCATCAGGCTCTTTATCACACTGAAAAGTACAATTGACATCGGAACAATAATTATAAGAGCGCTTATGACCAATGCCACACCGCCTTTAAAAGTCATTTTTGATTTCTTTTTCTTGGCAGACGATCTGGCTGCGGCTCTCTTGTGCCCGATAGAATACTGGTATCCCTTGTCATCATCGCGGGCCTCGCGTTTGATTATCTTGGACAACTCACACAGATAAATAATCTGTGTAACTAATGATAATATTGCACTCACACTTACAACGGTTATCGGAGTTACTGTCATAATAAGGTTCAATAACAGGAAAATAGGCAGTGCTATAATCAGTGAACCTAAGAAATATTTGGTAACGGATACCGGGATATCGGCAGTAGCCTTGCCTGTCTGTCCATTGACGATTGAATATGCCACACGGTCTTTCTTACGGTATGACATAAAATATACCGGGAACATCGAGCTGTCAATCTGCTCGCAGTTTGTGTGAAAAACACTGTTAATCTGTCCGGGGTTTACCGGAAGTTTGGGAACTATGCCTCCGAACGCTGGTTCACGGTTAAGTTTTGATGTTGAATTACTGTTTGCAAAAGATTTGGCGTCTTCTACATATATATTGCAGTCTACATCAGCAACATCCGCATAGAAACCGCTTAATATGGCAGGCGTAAATTCTTTCATTCCGCGCACATCATAAGGTGCGATTGCACTGCTGATATTATCATCAAAAGACGATGATGCATCGAAGGACATTCCTTTATAATATGCATCAATATAGCAGCTGAGTCTGAAATGGTCAGTTATAACATAATCACCGCGACGGTATGATTTCTCACCAGGGAAACTGATATTGCCGTTCTGGCTTATGTAATAGCTCCAATACGGTATATATATCGCACGGAAACTTTCAATACGGCTCTTATCTTTAAGATCATGCGGCGCAAAAATAGCTTTACGTACAAGCTTCATATAGGCGTTCTTACAATCTTCCTTAGTCTTGCTGAACGGAATAATGTAATTCGGACGCCTGCTCTTGTCAAGCCTTGACGAGAGTATGGTCGATGCTCCGCAGAAAGAGCAGAATTCAGCAGCCGATGTTTCACTGCCGATTATCTCTCCGCCGCACTGTGGGCATGTGAATACGGTTGTCTCATATAAATCCGTACTCTCGGCATCAGTTTCCTTATTGAATGAATAAGGATCCGCAAGGGAACCGCACTGTGCGCATTTGAGCATCTGTGACGGAATATCAAATTTCATATTTCCGCCGCAATTAGGACATTCGTACATGGTAACCTCCTTATGTTTTTTATTATTTTATACTGTAATGAAAAAAAAGTAAATAAAAAATAACTAAAGTATTTACAAAAGTACAATTAATGCTATAATTATTATATAGACGTAGTGAGTAGGATTATGTCAACACGCAGGACATGGAAGCCAGCGTATTATCAAAGGAGTGATATTTTATGGCAGGGATATATGGATATAATTCAATATCGACATTGTTTTCCGGACTTAATACTTCTTCAGTAACATCCGGTATTTATAACAGTCTCTCAGAATTATCCAACATACGTTCAGGAAGTTATTATAAGCTTGCCAAGAAGTATTACGGAAGCAGTCAGGCTGATACCGCTTCCTCAGATACGGCAGTTAAAAAGAGAACTTCCAGAATGGATTATGATTATAAGAAGGGTGATTATAAGGTTAATCTTGATAATTCATCCTCCACATCCACATCTAAGGATACCGTGTCTACGATAGCCGGAGTTGAGAAGAGCGCCAAGAACCTTAAGAGCGCAGCCGATAAGCTTGTTCAGAGAGGCAGTGAGTCGGTATTTAAGCAGACGGCCGGAGAATATGATACGGATAAGATTTATGATGCGGTGAATAATTTCGCATCAGCCTATAATGATGTTATCACCAAGGCTTCGGCTTCTGATTCATCATCCATAGAGAATGCCGCTAGGTCAATGAAGAATGCCACGGCAGTTAATGCCAAAGCACTTTCAAAGATCGGCATTACAATAGGAAGCGACAATAAGCTTTCTGTTGACGAGAAGACATTTAAGGCAGCGGATATGAACAGTGTTAAGTCACTTTTTAACGGTAACGGTTCGTTCGGATATCAGACGGAAGTGAAAGCATCTATGATAGATTCGGCAGCTTCGATGGAAGCCGGAAGATCCAATACATATACCGGAAGAGGTTCATATTCTTATAACTTTAATGCCGGTAATTTATTTAACCAGAGCATTTAATAATTTCAGGATGCCCGGGCGTATCTGTTTTATGCGGATACGCCTTTTTATGTTATGGCGTGCCTTATAAGACAGCATGAAAGGATTATTCTATGAAAAAGAAAAGATTTTTGGCACTTGTATTAACAGCCATCATGACGGCTGCATCTCTTGCCGGATGTGCATCAAAGAGCGGCAATGGATCAACAGAGTCCGGTGCGTCAACAACCGCTACCAGGCAGACAACAGGAACTCAGACACAGACAGAAGAGAAGACTGAGGAAGCAGGGGAAACATTCCCTGTGACAGTTACGGACCAGCTAGGAAGAGAAGTTACGATTGAGAAGGAACCTCAGAAACTGGTAAGCGGATATTATATATCCACAAGTATCGTTATAGCACTCAACCTTGAAGATAAACTTGTCGGAGTAGAGGCTAAAGCGGGCAAGAGGGCTATATATAAGCTTGCAGCTGAGGATATAGTTAATCTTCCAAGTGTGGGAACAGCTAAAGAATTCGACCTTGAGGGGTGCGCAGCCCTTTCACCGGATCTTGTGATTGTTCCGGCAAAGCTTAAAGATAAGATTGCCTCAATGGAAGAACTCGGACTGACTGTTATAGCGGTTAATCCGGAGAATAATGACCTGCTTAAGGAAGCGGTTGAACTTATAGGTAAGGCAACAGGACAGACAGCTAAAGCTGATGACCTGGTTAAGACGATCGATAAAGGAATATCATCACTCAAAGACAGAGTCGGAAGTGAGACTAATCCGACAGTGTATCTTGCGGGCAACAGCAATATTCTTCAGACGGCCGGTGCTAAAATGTATCAGAATACTCTTATAGAGAATGCCGGCGGAGTCAATGTGGCAGCAGAGATTGACGATAATTACTGGGCAGAGGTTTCGTATGAGCAGATTCTTAAATGGGATCCTGATTATATAATTCTTGCAGCGGATGCGGATTATACTGTTGATGATGTACTTAAAGATACTAATCTTGCCGACTGTAAGGCAGTTAAGAATGGCAATGTATATATCTTGCCGAGTGATGCGGAAGCCCTGGATTCTCCGGTTCCGGCGGGATATCTTGGAAGTTATTATATTGCATCGGTTATCCATTCAGATGTTGTGAGTGAAGAAGATTTCCAGACAGAGGCAAATAATTTTTATGAGAAATTCTATGAATTTACACCATACAAGAACTAAGATAATAATTGCATGCATATTGGTGGCAGCGCTTGCGGCGCTGTCACTTATTGTGGGTAAATATCCGCTGACGGTCAAAGGACTTATCGCAGGGGATACCATGCAGCACAGAGTATTATTTAACCTGCGTATTCCGAGAACGGTTATGGCACTTATGGGCGGAACCGGACTGGGAGTGGCAGGTTTTGTTTTTCAGACGATTTTTAAGAATCCGCTCGCGGCTCCTGATATTATAGGAGTTTCCAGCGGGGCAAGTGCAGGTGCAGCTTTCTCGATAGTGTTTATTTCATCCGGAATGATAACGGTAACGGTGAGCGCTTTTGCCGGCGGAGTGATTGCAGTGCTGCTTTCGCTGATTCTTGCTGGATTTACCAAAGGAAGTAAAAGCATATCAATCGTTCTTGCCGGAATAGCCGTACAGGCCCTTTCACAGACTGCACTTATGGTTTTTAAACTGGCTGCAGACCCTGAGAAACAGCTTGCGTCCATAGAATACTGGATTATGGGAAGCCTTAACGGCATAAGCATCACGAAAATTCCTTTTTCGGCGGGAGTCTGTATTGCATGCATTGCAATAATATTTATATTCGGAAGACAGCTTCTTATGCTGTCGCTTGACGAAGGAGAGGCACGGATGCTTGGAGTGCCTGTCAGATGGATGAGATTTGCATTATTACTAATTGCGACATTTATGGTTGCGGCTATCATCAGCCTTACGGGACTTATAAGCTTTGTGGGACTTATTGCACCGCACAGCGCAAGACTTTTAACAGGTGATAACCGTAAATCCACGATGATATTATCGGGACTTGCGGGAGCAATCATTCTGACCGGAGCGGACATCCTTGCCAGAAGCGTGGCAGCGGTGGAACTTCCTGTGAGCGTGTTTACATCAATAATCGGAGCACCTTTTTTGGTTATGCTTGTGATCAGGAGGTGTAAGAAATATGAATGATTTCTTCACGGCCGGCAGTATAACAGCAGGATACGGCAGGCAAATAATACTGAACGGGTTGGATTTTACATTGTCAGACGGTGAGATTACAGGTATTCTCGGATCTAACGGATGCGGCAAGTCAACTCTCATGAAAGCTATCATACATGATATTCCGTATAAAGGATGCTTTACACTTGACGGAAGAATTTTGTCGGAGATAAAGGGCAGAAAGCTTGGCTCTATGATAAGCTATGTACCGCAGAAAAGTGGAATTTCGATATCCATGCCGGTCATAGATGTTGTTATGATGGGTTTTAATCCGGATATGCATCTGCTTCAGAATTACAGTGCGGTACAGTTTGATAAAGCTTATGAGGCAATGAAGATTGCAGGGGTGTATGAACTTCGCGACAGGGATTATCTTTCATTAAGCGAGGGCCAGAAACAGTTATGTATAATGGCCAGAACAATAGTGGAAGATGCAAGGCTGCTGCTTCTTGATGAACCGGAGAGCGCCCTTGATTTCAGGCACAGATATGAACTTATATCGCTTCTGAAACGTATGGTTACCCCGAAACGTGCTGCGCTCATATGTCTTCATGATACCAATCTTGCATTGAGGCTTTGCGATAATATTCTTCTTATGCGGGATGGGCGGATAGAAGATTCCATACGCCCGGCAGCTGACAGCTATGAAGTTGTATATAATGCACTTTCAAAAATCTATGGCAATATCACGCTTATCGAAACAGCCGGAAATTATGTCATGTCATGGGGATGCAATGATACCTCCGGACATATGTACGATGCCGCTACGGTTTATGATGAATATATGGCATCAGGTAAAAAACATCTTATTGTAACCGGAGCAATAGGAAGCGGAAAGACGACGCTGCTGCGCGATATATTGAAAGAAACCGGAATAAATATGCCGGGACTTATAACCAAAGCAATATCTGAAAACTGCGTTGCGATATACGATAACGTATCGGGCAATGTCGGAATAATCGGAAAGTACATGGGCGGAGATGGCAGAACCAACAAAATGCAGACCGTTCAAAGCGGATTTGATAATGTTGCCATACCTGCGATAAAAAGGGCACTTTCAGATGAAAAATGTAAATATTTTGTGATGGATGAGATTGGATATCTTGAGCAGAGCCATGATGGATTTAAAGAGGCCCTTCTTAATTTATGGGACAGCAAATGTGTAATGGCCGTTGTGCGCGGACAGCACATTCCGTTTCTTGACGACATAAAGAACAGGGATGATGCGTTTGTTATAAATATGGATGGTGATAAGTTATGAAAATAATAGCGAGAATCCATACGGATTTTACGGATAAATTCGGTATACCGAGGCAGAGCGGAATGGTGCCTGAACTTATGGGACGCATAGTTTTTGAACCGGAATACCGGAACATTACGGCACTTAAAGGACTGGAAGGATTTAATTATATATGGCTCATATGGGAATTTTCACGTTCGGTAAGGGATAGCTGGTCGCCGACTGTCAGACCGCCGAGACTCGGAGGGGATACCAGAGTCGGGGTGTTTGCAACACGTTCTCCGTTCAGACCGAATCCAATCGGATTGTCGTGTGTGAAACTTCAGAAGATACAACAAGAAAAAGACGGACCGGTTATATATGTTTCGGGAGTGGATATTCTTGATGGGACACCAATATATGATATTAAACCATATCTGCCGCATTCCGACATGAAAAGTGATGCGACAGGCGGCTTCGCCGACAGATTCAGTGGATACAGGCTTGACGTGGTAATAGCACCCGATGTGGAATGTGATATGTCAGAGGACAGGAAAGCTGCACTCACCGGAGCACTTTCTCTTGATCCGCGCCCATCGTATCAGGATGATCCCGACAGGATATACGGTATGGATTTTGCCGGATACAATGTTAAGTTTAAAGTTGATGGCAGCGTGCTTACTGTTATAAAAATAACTAATTGTCAACCTTGATGATAAAATGGTTGACAATTAAGAACTGCTGATGTATAGTTTATCTCAGTTTACAGCATGAAAAGGAGAAACTATATCATGGATAAGACAATTGAAACCGGAAATATTAAGCCGGTATACAAAACAAGAGATTATGTTCTTAATATTACACTTATGGGACTTATGACAGCACTCATATGCGTGCTTGCACCACTGTCAATCCAGCTTCCGGGACAGGTACCTATTTCACTTACACTTATGGCTATTTATTTTACCGTATATCTTCTCGGAGGCGCTAAAGGAACTGTATGTGTTGTTCTCTATCTTCTTCTCGGAATGATAGGACTTCCTGTATTCTCAGGATTTACTGGCGGACTCGGTAAACTTGCGGGACCTACCGGCGGATATCTTATCGGATTCATATTTACAGCAGCTATCTGCGGAGGCGCACTCTGGCTTGGCAAGGGTAAGCTCTGGGTGTATGTAATCGGAATGGTTTTAGGATGTGCGGTTGCATATTTATTCGGTACATTCTGGTTTATGTTTTCAATGGGAACAGGCATGAAATATACACTTTCCGTATGTGTAATTCCGTTTATTCCTTTTGATATTGCCAAGATTGTTGCAGTGGCAATTGTCGGAACACTTGTTAAAAAATTATTACATAAGATAGACGGACTGCAGACCGTTATTAAATATTAGTCCTTGCATTGTGCGTCGAATAGTGATATAATCCTCTGCAAATGGCACAAAGGAAGGCGCATTAATTATGGTAAAGAAGTTAATATTGGTTACGTCTCCACCTGCCTGTGGTAAGACGTTTATATCTAAAGCATTGGCAAAGAGACTGCCACATGTTGTATATCTTGATAAAGATACATTGATTCCGCTCTCAAAGAGAATTTTTGCGGTAGCAGGTGAAGAATATAACAGAAGCAGTGATTTTTTTGAGGAAAATATAAGGGATTATGAGTATGATGTAATAGTTGATCTTGCACTTGAAGCACTTGAATATGAAGACATCGTACTTATTAATGCTCCGTTTACGAGAGAGATTCGTGATACCGGATACATGGACAACCTTAAGGCTAAGCTTGCCGGCAAGGGTGCGACTCTTGTGATAATCTGGGTTGAGACATCTCCGGAGATTGTACATGAGCGTATGGTTTCGCGTGATTCCGACAGGGACACATGGAAGCTTGAACATTGGAATGAATACATAAGCGGATGTAATTTTGAGATTCCGGAGAATTTGTATAATCCGGATCATGAAGATGGTCTTCTTATATTTAAGAATAATAATGACCAGGAATATGAAGAGTCTATGAAGAACATTGCGAGTGTTCTTGAGCGTACGATGAAGCAGTAACGCATAATAAGAAGCCTTTCGGGCGATGAGCCCGGAAGGCTTTTTGATTTACCGGATATTCTGTTTTAAACAGGTTTTGATATCATCTTCCGGATTGCTTATCTGCCTTAAACCGAATGTGTCAGTAAGGTATTGAAGAACATTCGGACTGATGAAAGCAGGAAGTACGGGACCGAGATAAATATTACGTATCCCAAGACTTAATAATGCGAGGAGCACTGCTACGGCTTTCTGTTCATACCATGATATAATAAGTGAAAGCGGCAGTCCGTTTATATCGGTTCCGAAAGCATCCGCAAGAGCAGTAGCTATTACAACAGCAGAGTATGCATCATTGCACTGACCAACATCAAGAAGACGGGGAAGCCCGGAGATTTCACCAAAATCAAGCTTGTTAAAACGGTATTTGCCGCAGGCGAGTGTTAAGATGATGCAGTCATCAGGTACCATTCTGGCAAAATCCGTAAAATAATTACGGCCGGGTCTTGCACCGTCACAGCCTCCTATAAGGAAGAAATGACGTAATCTGCCGCTTTTGACAGCATCCACAATCTGGGATGCATAGCTTAAGGTTGTTTTGTGCCCAAAGCCCACAAGGATGTTTTTAATTTCTTCGTCTTCGGGGAATCCCCCAAGTTCAAGAGCCTGATTGATTATTTCACTGAAATCTTTGGTTCCGTCGGGATTTTGCCCGATGTGTTTCACACCATCCCATCCGACAACATTGGTGCTGTATATACGATCTTTGTATGATTCACGCGGTTTCATAAGGCAGTTGGTTGTCATAAGGATGCAGCCGGGAAGATTGTCAAATTGTTTCTGCTGATCCTGCCATGCACCTCCGAAATTGCCGGCGAGATGAGTGTATTTCTTGAGTCCGGGATATCCGTGGCATGGCAACATCTCACCGTGAGTATATATATTGATACCTTTGCCGGAGGTCTGCTCAAGAAGCATTTCAAGGTCTTTTAAGTCGTGACCCGATACGATTATAAAAGGCCCTTTTTTGATGTGCACATTTACCTCGTGCGGTGTGGGGTCGGAGTAAACACTTGTATTGGCCTCATCGAGTTTTTTCATTATCTCTATTGCCATTTCTCCGGTACGCATAGTCAGGCGGATTAATTCTTCAACGCCCATATTGTCATCTGTTGTGGAACAAAGTGCTTCCACATAGAAATCATCTACAGAATCACTGTAATATCCCAGTTCCCTTGCCTGATGTCCATAAGCGCTGATTCCTTTCAGACCGTACACGATGGTCTGGCGCAATGAACGGATGTCCGGGTCAAGATTTGCATCATACATGATACCAGCAATAGGAGCATCTTTTAACATTTCTGTTTTGGTATCGGGCAGATCATAGGACGCGTGCGCGGTATCTATAGCGGGTTTTCGGACATGCGTGCGAAGTTCTTCTTTGATTTTTTGTGATTCTTTGAGTAGTTTTACATGTGCTTCGGGGTCAAAATTAACATTCGTCAGCGTTGTAAAAAGGCTGTTCTCTATAAATTTTACAATATCTTTACTTATATGCTCCCCTTTGTCGAGAAGTTCTTTTGCATAACATGATATGCCTTTTATCTGAAAAATGAGTAAATCCTGCAGGCCGGCAACCTCAGGTGTTTTGCCGCATACTCCGAGTTTGGTGCAGCCTTTGCCTCCGGCCGTCTGTTCGCATTGGTAACAGAACATATCGTAATTCAGTTCCATATTGTTTCCCATATTACACCTCCGTTAGTGTTCTCATTAATATTCTTTACATTAAATGCTTTTTACATACATTTTACGGATGAAAGGATTTGGATTTTACAAAGACGGTTTATTCTATGCCTTGTAATCGAGAAGAAAAGGAGGAAAGAAAATCAATGAAGGTGAATCTTAATTCAGTGGAAAAAGTTAAAAGCTTCGTAAATGAAGTATCACGCTTTGACACCGAAGTCGATCTTGTTTCATCACGGCATGTCATTGACGCGAAATCATTAATGGGTATTTTCAGTTTAGACCTTTCCAAACCCGTAGAAGTAGAGGTTTGTGATAAGACGAAAGAACCGTATGTTTTTGAAAAACTCAGAGAATATGCATAAGGACAATTGAATAAGAAAAAGAATTTTTAAGTTTTAAAGGAGAAATTTATTATGAAGAAGAATTTATTCACAAAGGCAGCAGCATTCATCGCTGTCGCAGCACTCACAGCAGGAACATTTGCAGGATGCTCAAACTCAGGCTCAAAGGACAATGCTACAACAGCAGCAGAACAGACAACAGATAAGCAGGATAACAACGCTGCAGCTGATTTCGATACATCAAAAGATATCACAGTAGTAACAAGAGAAGAAGGCTCAGGAACAAGAGGAGCTTTCGTAGAACTTACAGGTGTTGAGCAGAAAAATTCCGACGGTAAGAAAATTGATATGACAACCGAAGAAGCAATCGTTCAGTCAAGCACACAGAACGTAATTACAGCAGTAAACGGTGATACATATGCAATCGGTTATGTTTCACTCGGATCACTCAACAAGGATGTTAAGGCTGTTAAGGTAGACGGAGCTGAAGCTACGGTTGATACAGTTAAGTCAGGTGAATATAAAGTACAGCGTCCGTTTAACATCGCAACAAAGGATGATGTAAGCGATGCAGCCAAGGATTTCATCAGCTACATCATGAGCTCAGAAGGACAGGCGATCATCGAAGACAATGGTTACATCAAAGTTGACGATGCAGCAGCGGCTTATGCAGCAACAGATGCCAAGGGCGAAGTCAAGATATCAGGTTCTTCATCAGTAACACCTGTAATGGAGAAACTCAAAGAAGCATATGAGAAAGTTAACTCAAACATTACAATCACAATCAACCAGAGCGATTCTTCAACAGGTATGAAGGATGCAGCAGAAGGAATCAGCGATATCGGAATGGCTTCAAGAGATTTGAAGGACAGCGAGCTTGAAACACTTAAGAATACAGTAATTGCAAAAGATGGTATCGCAATTGTAGTAAACAATGCATCACCTATAGAAAACCTTACATCAGACCAGATCATGAAGATTTACACAGGTGAGATTACAACCTGGGCAGATGTAAAATAATAAATGCAGATGAATTAATGCAGGACCGGTACATGAAATAATGTACCGGCCGCATTTGCATAATATAAGGGCCGCATAAAACGGTATTACCTTAAAGGAGTTTTGAATGAGAAAAGTTGCAGATAAAATAATGGAAATAGTTTTTCTGGTGCTGGCGTGCGTATCAATCGTTGCGGTAGTCATTGTATGCTATTTCATGTTCTCAAGAGGAATTCCCGCAATCAGACAGATAGGATTAGGCGAATTTATTACGGGCAAAATCTGGAAACCGACATATGATTATTTCGGAATACTGCCTATGATAGTGGGAAGCCTTATGGTAACAGCCGGGGCGTTAGTTATAGGCGTGCCGGTGGGAATCTTTATGGCAGTGTTCATGGCGAGGTTCTGTCCCCGGATTATATATAAAATAGCAAATCCTATAGTTAATCTTCTTGCAGGAATACCTTCCATTATATATGGATTTTTCGGTATGATGATAGTCGTTCCGTTCATCCGTGAACATATAGGCGGTAAGGGATACAGCATTCTTTCCGCATCAATAATACTTGGCATAATGATTCTTCCGACAATAATAAGCGTATCGGAGGCTGCCATAAAGGCGGTACCGGAGAGCTATTATGAAGGAGCGCTTGCGCTTGGCGCAACCAAAGAGATAAGTGTATTCAAGACGGTTCTTCCGGCAGCCAAATCAGGAATTATGGCAGCGGTTACACTTGGAATCGGCAGGGCAATCGGTGAGACTATGGCAGTGCAGATGGTAGTCGGCAATCAGCCAAGACTTCCGCACAGTATTCTCGACGGTGTAAGAACACTTACCACCAATATAGTAACCGAAATGGGATATGCAGCGGATCTGCACAGAGAGGCACTCATTGCGACAGGCGTTGTGCTTTTTGTGTTCATACTGATAATCAATCTCCTGCTTGCGTTTATTAAAAGGAGGAAGGACTGATGAAAATGCGTGGAAAAATAAGTTCGGTTATTTTAAGAATTGTGATGTATGCGTCAGCGGGCTTTACGGCAGCGGCATTGCTCTTCATACTCGGTTATATTCTTGCAAAAGGCATTCCGAATCTGACATCACCGGGACTGTTTGCGTGGGAATATACATCTGACAATGTATCATTAGTGCCGGCAGCGATAAATACACTTATGCTTGTGGCACTTGCGCTTGTTATGTCAATTCCATTCGGAATCGGCTCCGCGATATATCTTACCGAATATGCCAAAAAAGGCAACAAATTCGTAAGCATCATCCGTGTTACAACGGAAACATTGAGCGGTATCCCGTCAATCATATACGGACTTTTCGGTATGCTTTTTTTCGTAACGGCGCTCAAATGGCAGTATTCGATACTTGCCGGTGCTGCAACAGTTGCAATAATGGTTCTCCCGACAATAATGAGAACCACCGAAGAAGCGCTTCTTGCAGTTCCGGACTCATTCCGTGAAGCAAGTCTTGCACTCGGTGCGGGTAAAATAAGAACAATTTTTAAAATAGTACTTCCGTCGGCAATGCCTGGAATCCTTTCCGGTGTAATACTTGCAATAGGACGTATGGTGGGAGAGACAGCAGCATTACTGTATACATCAGGTGCGGTTGCATCTGTAGCAAAGGGCGTTATGAGTCCGGGCAGAACTCTCGCCATTCATATGTACACAATATCGTCGGAAGCATTTCACACGAACCAGACGTTCGCAACTGCAGTCGTACTTCTTGTGATTGTGTTTATACTTAACGCGCTCGCATCATTTGTTGCGAAGAAATTAACCAAGAAGTAACAGGAAGTAAGGAGATAATCATATGGCAGACAAATATCAGGTTGAAAATCTTAATTTGTATTACGGAAATTTCCAGGCACTTAAAGATATCAATCTTAATATCAAAGAAAAAGAAATAACGGCATTTATCGGACCGTCAGGCTGCGGTAAATCGACATTCATAAAGACACTCAACAGAATGAACGATTTGGTTGCAGGCTGTAAAATTACGGGAAAGGTTCTTCTTGACGGCGAGGATATTTTCGGAAAGATGGATGTGTGTGCGCTCAGAAAAAGAGTCGGCATGGTATTCCAGAAACCGAATCCGTTCCCGATGAGTGTATATGATAATATAGCATTCGGACCGAGAACACACGGCATCAAGTCAAAATCAAAGCTTGATGAAATTGTTGAAAAATCATTAAGAGATGCCGCTATATGGGATGAACTTAAGGACAGACTTAAGAAATCTGCACTTGGCCTTTCAGGCGGACAGCAGCAGAGACTCTGCATTGCAAGGGCACTTGCGGTAAAGCCGGAGGTAATCCTTATGGACGAACCGACATCGGCACTTGACCCGATATCGACATCCAAAATAGAGGATTTGGTAATGGAACTTAAGAAAGACTACTCGATTATCATGGTAACACATAATATGCAGCAGGCAGTCAGAGTAGCGGATAAAACAGTTTTCTTCCTTCTTGGCGAGATAATTGAATCAGGAGAAACACAGCAGATTTTCTCAATGCCTAAGGACAAGAGAACAGAAGATTATATTTCAGGGAGGTTTGGCTGATGAGAGACAAATACGAGCTTCAGTTAAAGCAGCTTAATGATTTAATGATACATATGGGAAGCCTTATTGAGGCAGCGATTGAGATGGCGATTGAAGCACTTGTAAAGGGAGATGCGGACAAGGCACGCGAAGCAGTTGAGTTTGACGATACAATCGATCAGACCCAGAAAGATATTGAAAGCCTTTGTATGCGTATTCTTCTTATGCAGCAGCCGGTAGCCACCGATTTAAGATTTGTGTCAACCGCACTTAAGCTTGTAACCGATATGGAAAGAATCGGCGATCATGCGGCTGATATATCAGAAATTACAATTTCACTTGTCGAATCCGAATATGTCAAGGATCTGGATGTCATCAAGGAAATGGCAGCAAAAACCAGCAGTATGGTAATCAAGAGCGTGGAATCTTATGTAAGCAGAAATACCGAAGAGGCCAAAGAAGTCATAGCATATGATGATGTCATTGATGATCTTTTTATCAGGGGAAAAGATGAGATTGTCAGGATGATCGGAGAGAATCCTAAATGCGGAAGCGAAGCGACGGACCTGCTTATGATTGCCAAGTATTTCGAGAGAATCGGCGATCACGCAAGCAATATTGCCGAGTGGGCGCTTTATGCGAAGACCGGTGATATCAATGTTATACAGTAAGTAAAATTTCTGTGAAATTTACTTTGATTTTACATTAGCGCTATTTGATTTTTACAATGGATTTATATGATGTTTACATCAAATGTAAAAGAGAGGTAAACTATGGATTTCTTTAATGTACTTTCGCTGTTGGGAGGTCTGGCACTGTTCCTTTACGGAATGAATGCAATGGGTGACGGTCTTGCCAAATTATCGGGCGGCAAAATGGAAAAAATTCTTGAAAAACTTACAACCACGAAAGCTAAGGGCGTGCTCTTGGGTGCCGGTGTAACGACGGTTATACAGTCATCTTCGGCTACGACTGTTATGGTTGTAGGTTTTGTCAATTCCGGAATCATGAAGCTGCGTCAGGCAGTCGGAATTATTTTCGGCGCCAATATCGGTACTACAATCACTGCCTGGATTTTGAGTCTTTCCGGTATCCAGAGTGATAATTTTTTTATAAGATTATTAAAACCGAGCTCTTTTTCACCGGTACTTGCGGTAATCGGTGTTGCGTTTCTGCTTTTTTCCAAGAAGGATAAGAAGAAAAATATAGGATCAATTCTTGTGAGTTTTGCAGTTCTCATGTTCGGTATGGAAGCCATGAGCGGCGCGGTTGAAGGCCTTAAGAATGTGCCGGAATTTACCCATTTATTCACAATGTTCTCAAATCCGTTACTCGGAATCCTTGTCGGAGCAGTACTTACGGGAATCATACAGAGTTCATCGGCATCTGTCGGAATCCTTCAGGCACTTTGTGTAACGGGTGCAATTAATTTCTCGAGCGCGATTCCGATCATTCTCGGACAGAACATAGGAACCTGTGTTACGGCACTTATTTCAAGTATCGGAGCCAGCAAGAATGCCAAGCGTGCAGCATTTGTACATTTGTATTTTAATATAATCGGTTCGGCACTTTTCATGGCATTATTCTACGGAATAAACGCATTTGCGCATTTTGCCTTTATGGATATGGCGGCCAACGAAATGGGCATAGCTATCGTTCACACGACATTCAATGTGCTTGCAACACTCGTACTCCTGCCATTCTCGGATATTCTCGTCAAGCTTGCAACGCTTACCGTCCGCGACAAAAAGACGGGTATCGAACCGGTTGAGGAGGATTTCAAGCTTCTTGATGAACGTTTTCTTGAGAAACCGGCATTTGCAGTTGAACAATGTATCAAGACTGCAGCCAACATGGCTGATATAGTACGCAAAAGTGTGGATGATGCAATTTCTCTTTTTGATAATTATGACAGTGAGGTTGCGGCGGCAATTGCCGATTCGGAAAGCCTTGTTGACCGTTATGAGGATGAACTCGGAACTTATCTTGTAAAGGTCAGCACCAAGAGCATAAGTGAGCACGATTCAACAGTTGTGTCCAAGCTTCTGCACAGTATAGGTGATTTTGAAAGAATTTCCGATCATGCGCTTAATCTGTGCCAGGCGGCATCAGAGATGAACAGTAAAAAAATAGATTTTTCAAGTGAAGCGCATAAGGAACTTAATATAGTACAGAATGCCGTTAAGCAGGTACTTGCCGAGGCGGTTGACAGCTTTACATCGGATGATAAGACTCTTGCCGCAGAGGTGGAACCGCTTGAGGAGGTAATTGACGACCTTCAGGATGACCTTAAAATCCGCCATATCGAGAGGCTTAAGAATGGCCAGTGTACCATTGAACTTGGATTTATCTTATCTGATATTATGACAAATTATGAGAGGATAGCGGATCACTGCTCCAATATCGCGGTGTGTGTCCTTCAGCTTGAGGAGCGTGACCTTGAGGCGCATGATTATCTGATAAAGATGAAGACGGACAATGAAGATTTCAAACAGAAATACAAAAAATATAAAAATTTGTATGTATTGCCGCAATGTGATAGAATGTAAATCAGAAAAAGGAGGCAGTTATGGCGAATATTTTTATCGTGGAAGATGACAGCAACATACGTGAAATTGAGATGTTTGCGCTTAAGAACAGTGGATATCTCGTTGAAGGTTTTGAAAATGCGAAAGATTTTTTTAGGCGTCTGGCAGAAAAGAAGCCCGATTTAGTCCTTCTTGATATAATGCTTCCTGACATTGATGGAATGGAAATCCTGTCAAGGATTAAGAACGTGCCTGAGACCAAGCGTATTCCGGTAATCATGGTAACTGCCAAGACAACAGAAATTGATAAGGTCAAGGGCCTTGATACCGGTGCTGACGATTATATAACCAAACCGTTTGGCGTAATGGAACTTATATCGCGTGTAAAGGCACTTTTAAGGCGTACAAATGATATGAACGAGGACAAGGTGCTTACACTTAGCGAGATTACGATGGATCTTGACAAGAGAACAGTAACTGCCGGTGGCGTCCAAGTGGAGCTTACATATAAGGAATTCGAGTTGTTAAGGCTCCTGCTCCAGAATGCCGGGATAGTTCTCAGTCGTGACATAATAATGGAACGTATCTGGGGTGCTGATTTTGAGGGTGAATCAAGGACTCTTGATATGCACATCAAGACCTTGAGACATAAACTCGGTGAATCCGGTGCACATATTAAAACGGTAAGAAATGTAGGATATCAGGTAGAATAATTTACTATGAAGAAGAAAATCAACATTCAGATGCTTGTTATGGTGGGTATAGCCATAATTCTTACAGCCATATTGTCCATCGCTGTTTTCTACGAGGTGTTTAAGCGGGAGATGGCTGACAGCCTTGCCAGATACACAAGGCTTTTGAGCAATACAATCGAAAATTATGAGGTCAACAATATTGAGACACTGCTTTCCGGAGAGAACGGGATTCTTGAAAATGAGAAAAATAACGGAATAAGAGTCAGTATTATCGATAAAAAAGGAAATGTTATATACGATAACTACTATGAGACATCCAAGCTTCAGGATCATAGTGACCGCCCGGAAATAGAGCAGGCTTTTAAAGACGGTGAAGGCCAGCAGATACGTCAGTCAGATACGATGGGCAAGGATATTTTTTACTATGCGGTCCGTATGGACAATGGAATGGTAGTACGTGTCGCAAAGGAAGCGAGCAGTCTTTTGAGCATATTCCGTTCGGCTTTCCCGATTCTCGGAATTGTACTTGTGCTGACATTTGTGACATGTTTTATACTTACACATTACCTTGCAAAGAGCCTTATTACGCCTATCGAGGGCGTCGCCAATAATATGGACCACATTGAAAATGTGCAGATTTATAAGGAACTGGAGCCTTTCGTAACCACGATAAAGCAGCAGCATGAGGATATTCTTAAGAGTGCAATGATGCGTCAGGAGTTTACCGCCAATGTCACGCATGAGCTTAAAACTCCGCTGACATCCATATCGGGATATGCGGAACTCATTGAGAACGGAATGGCGCAGGGGGATGATGTAGAGCGTTTTGCAACGGAAATCCACCGCAACGCAAAGCGTCTGTTATCTCTCATAAATGATACATTAAGACTTTCGGAACTTGATTCCAATGATGGAGACCTTCTGATGGAGGATGTTAATCTTTATGATGTAGCATCAAATTGTGTCAACATGCTTACACTTCATGCCGAGGAAAATGATGTGAAGTTCCACTTAAAGGGCAGCAACACGCATGTAAAGGGCAGCCACAGCATGATTGAGGAACTTGTGTATAATCTCTGCGATAATGCCATCCGGTACAATCGTGAAGGTGGCAACATCTGGGTTGTGGTAGACCCGGAGGATCATTCAATACTTGTATCGGATGACGGTATCGGTATCTCTGAGGAAAACCAGTCGCGCATCTTTGAGCGCTTTTACCGTGTGGACAAGAGCCGCTCCAGAAAAACCGGCTCAACCGGGCTCGGACTTGCCATCGTTAAGCATATTGCCGAGCAGCATGGTGCGAAGATTGAACTCACCAGTGCCGAGAATGTCGGCACCACGATTAAGGTCATATTCCCGGATCCTGACAAATAAATTACATGTTTTTTACAAATCCTGCGAATTATTTTTACCTTGTAATGATATCTTGTAATCATCAAAGAGGTGATGATCATGAGTTACATATTAAAAATAAGCCGCAGGATTTGTAATGAAAATATAATAGGAATCAGAAGCGTTTTTGTGATTGCCAATATGATAATCACAGCTGCAGCCGGAGCCGCAGCATGGCTCATAGTTGACTGGTTCGCCAATTTACCGGTGATTTCCCTTATCTGTGCGATGGGATATCCGGCAGTGTTTATCGGCTTCATCGGAAGTATCTTCTATCTTATGAATAAGGATGTGTGGTAATGCGCACGTCCTTTTTTGCACTAAAAAATAATTCCCCGTTGAAATGCGTTCCCTATTAGTGTAATATAGAATTAAGTGTATATTGCACACACATCAGGAGGAACAGTAATGAACAAAGAACTAGTTATAGTTATAGACTTTGGCGGTCAGTACAACCAGCTCGTTGCGCGCCGTGTCAGAGAATGTAACGTATATTGTGAGATTTATTCTTACAAGACGGACATTGCCAAAATCAAGGCGATGAATCCCAAGGGAATAATTCTCACCGGCGGTCCGAACAGCTGCTACGAGGACGGAGCACCTACCTGCACGGAGGAGCTTTTCAATCTCGGCGTTCCTGTACTCGGTCTCTGCTACGGTGCACAGCTCATGATGCATGTGCTTGGCGGCAAGGTTGAGAAAGCGCCTGTCCGCGAGTACGGCAAGACAGAGGTCATGGTTGACAATTCGTCCGCTCTTTTTACGGATGTATCACCTACTACAATTTGCTGGATGAGTCATTTTGATTATATTTCCAAGGTTGCTCCGGGCTTCAGAATCTGCGCCCACACAGCCGACTGCCCTGTCGCAGCCGCTGAGGATGCATCCCGTAACCTTTATGCAATACAATTCCATCCGGAGGTTCTCCACACCAAGGAGGGCACCAAGATGCTCCACAATTATGTCCGCGGTATCTGCGGTTGTGCCGGAGACTGGAAGATGGATGCTTTCGTTGAGAACACCATCAGGGAAATCAGGGAAAAAGTCGGTGACGGCAAGGTTCTCCTCGCTCTTTCGGGCGGTGTCGATTCTTCCGTTGCAGCCGGTCTTCTCTCAAGAGCCATCGGCAAGCAGCTTACCTGCGTATTCGTTGATCACGGCCTTCTCCGTAAGAATGAGGGCGATGAGGTTGAGCAGGTATTCGGTCCGAACGGCCAGTTTGACCTGAATTTTATCAGGGTCAACGCCCAGGAGCGCTACTACAGTAAGCTCGCCGGCGTCACCGAACCTGAGAAGAAACGTAAAATAATCGGCGAGGAATTCATCCGCGTCTTCGAGGAGGAAGCCAGAAAAATCGGTGCTGTCGATTTCCTTGCGCAGGGAACAATCTATCCTGACGTAGTCGAGAGCGGTCTCGGCGGCGAGTCCGCAGTCATCAAGTCCCACCACAATGTCGGCGGCCTTCCTGACTATGTAGACTTCAAGGAAATCATCGAGCCTCTCCGCAATCTTTTTAAGGATGAGGTCCGCAAGGCAGGCCTTGAGCTTGGAATCCCTGAAAAACTCGTGTTCCGTCAGCCATTCCCGGGCCCTGGTCTCGGAATCCGTATCATCGGCGAGGTTACAGCCGAGAAGGTTCGTATTGTACAGGATGCGGACTACATCTACCGTGAGGAGATAGCCAAAGCCGGTCTTGACCGTTCAATCGGCCAGTACTTCGCGGCCCTTACCAACATGCGTTCCGTCGGAGTCATGGGCGATGAGCGTACCTACGATTATGCCGTTGCACTCCGCGCAGTCAACACCGTTGACTTCATGACCGCCGAGGCAGCTGACATTCCATTCGACGTCCTCCAGACGGTAATGAGCAGAATCATCAACGAGGTAAGAGGCGTAAACAGAGTATTCTACGATTTGACGAGCAAACCACCTGGAACGATTGAGTTTGAATAGTAAACAGAGCTTCATAAATGGCGAAAACAAGCCATTTATGGGGCTTTTTCTTTTGTTGTGATACCTATATGATACCTGTTTTGACAGTACCACAGATATTAATGAGTACTAAACAGAAGTGTCATAGGTATTATCTATTATCACATTTCTTTTTATTTTCAAAAATTATCCCAATTATATGAAGCACCAAAAACTGGTGCAAATTAGTGAAAATATGGGGGCTGAACAGGTAAATGCAGTTATTGACAGGGCAAAGCAACAGGAACAGATAGATACGGAACAGAAAAAATTTGCAAGGAGAAAACACAATATGGAAGCTCGTTGACAGAGGGGCATACGTTCCTGCTCCTATCAGTTGTTTTGAAGTAAATCTTTGTCAGTTAATCAAGAGGGCATTGCCATTCGTTATGCCTTGATTAGCTGGTGAGGATTTGCTATTTCCCTTTACTTGGATAAAGAAAAAGCCTATAATTAATGTAAAGAAACGTGGAGATTTTTTGAATTAGGGCTATGTAAAGATATATTATGATGTAATTTGGAAGGAGATTTTCATAGATGAATCGTAAAGAATTTAAAGATGAATTAAAGATGACATATGGAGAATTACAATCTTATCTTATTCAAAAATATGGTGGTGCAAAGTATGATTATTTTGTTAATCCTGAATGTAAAAGCAAAAATAAAAAAGTATCTCGAACAAGTGAGGGGCTGTATTGTCACCATATGGATGAAGATAAGGGAGGAAATTTAGGGAATCCACCGCAGGCTAAAATGCAACCTTTTGAATGGCAGAAAAAGGAACGATTGGTGTATTGTAATATTTTAGAGCATTTAATTTTACATATGAAAATTGCTGTCTTGAGGCAAAAGAGTATGTTGGAGGCACCTCAAGAGATTGCAGATTTCTTTGCGACAGGTGGAATTTTCATGATATGTGATGAAATAAATGATATGTTTATGAATGACGGAACAAAAGTTGCATGGAAAAAAAGATGTTTTGAGGAAATCAAGGAGAATTACGAAGATTATATTTTGCTGATAAAATCGTTTATGAATTATATTGAAACAGATTATAAGGGAAATAAGATGGAACCTGCTTTTTTAGTACCAGGTTCAAAGGTACATATTTCGGATGGCGATTGTGAGATTTTAAAAGTTTCAAGGAAAAAAGATGCTTTCCTTTTAAAATTGCCTTCTGGTGAAGAAAAAGCATTGATGTCTGTGGTAGCATATCAGCAATTTACATATGCAGATCAATTTGATTTAGCAATAAGAAGGATGGCATCAGGCTATGAGAGCTTTTATACTGATATATATGGAGATATTGTAAAGTATGATAATAAAAATCTTATAAAGGAAAGTAGTAAATTGTTTAAAGTCGATTATCAAGGGTATGGGTTTGCACAATATGCTGATATTACATTAGATGAAAGTTTTGGCTCACGTAATGCAGATGAATATATTTCAAAAGCATTACCTATGTATTGTGAGAAGATGATTGATTTTAAAGAGAAAACTCCCCAGTTTTGGAAAGGGGAAGATGTTCCTAAAAATGCAAGAAAATCATTTTATATTGTTCGGATTAAGACTTCTTTCTCACTAAAGGAAGGAATGGAGCCTTGCGTTAGATATAGAGAAAGGGATATATTAAGAACAGAGAACATATTTGCAATAGATAATAATCATAATATTAAAGATAGAGGTTGGACAATATTGGAAACATCTGACATTTATGATAAAAAGACTGATAAGTATTACTCGAAGTATAGAGATGTAAATGGAAAAATTGTTGCTGCAACAGTAACAGTTTCTTTAGGAAAAGATGACTATTTGTTATTTAAAGAACGTTATAACATCCGATATATTAAAATTTTGGATGGTTGTTACTTTGATTGATAGTCTAAAAATTTTTATTGAAAAAGTCTTTATTTTGGCTATAATAAAAATATGGCAACATTTTGGCAACAGAAAATCAGTAAGCCAGAATAAATGATGTAATTGAAGTAAAAATCGGTGTGAATTTGCATAAAACTTAAATAAAAACAGTTAAGAGCAATAAAGGACACGCCGAGTTTGAATAAGACACACAGCTTCAGAAACAGCGTAAACAAGCCGTTTCTGGAGCTTTTTTCTTTTCTGTGATACCTATATGATACCTGTTTAGGCAGTACCAGGGATATTCCGGCATACTGCAAAAGGTATTAGAGGTATTCCTATTTTTCTTATTATTTCAGATTTTCATTATTTTCCCTTTTTATTTTGCAGGACAAATTGTCCTATCGGGTAGGCGGATTGTGCCCACGACAACAAGTATCAGCAGACTTAAAATGCAAATGTAAACAGCTATCCAAAGAGAAAAAAATAGCTTTATCATTGGTTTCATAACTAAAAAACCGTATGATATTACGACTTTTTTATCTGAATTCGGAATATCTCTCGGTGTTTATTGCGGATGTAATCGTTTATCATTGTATTTGAAAGCGGTGTCAATCCTCTGAGGAGCAAATTACTCCTGAAAGGGGATAAAAAGCTAATACAGATAATGGCAAAATGGATATGTGCATAGCTGTATTTATCGTATCCGGGTTCAAAATCTGCTTTGACGGGGAAGTTTCTACAATGGCGGGATACAACACAATCAGTGCAGATGGTAGCATTTATATGTATTAAATAGCATAAGAACTATGCAAATGATACGCAGGAACTATGCAGATAACCACATAAAAAGCTGTTTGATTTTAGTTTATCTTTAAAGCAAACAGAAATATTTTCGGCAGGGTTCGAAAATTGCAATATTTCTTTGACTGGTAATTAAGAGGCATTTGGTTTTGACATTTTCATATATCTTCGTACAGAAGTGCGTTTCGTTACCAACAATAGTGAGAGGATTTGTGTAGCAACAGTTACAGAGGCATATTAAATGAACTGGGGCAACTGCTGGAGAGATTCAAGGAATTGATAAGAGAAGGACTATGTTGGTTTCCGAGACTTATGCGTTGGATAACTTCTGTCGGAGAGGTTGCCCCGCTTTTTAAGGATACCGATAACGGATACAGTTATTCCTTGTGTGGATATATGAATGTTGAAACGAGGGAACAGTATTCAAAGGAAGTTTTGCAGGGGGAAATTATTGCAGAACTGCGTGTCGGAACTGTGGAGCAGATGGATGCCAACATGGTGGCATTAGAGCGTGATTTGGCAGAGATTTTGAGACTGAGTGGGGAGCAGAGAAGATTGTGGGAAGCGTATGAGGAGAGGAAGGAAAGGTAAGAAATCTTCACAATTTCAAGCTTAATTCATACTGAAGATTGTATATGGTAAGATTGCTTAATCATAAAATTAAATGTGAGAACTCATAATTAATTATGAAAAAGGACTTGCCATGTGCAGAATGATATGATATGATAGTAAACAGAAACGAATGTATGTTCTAATTTCGGAGGATGAAATGAAGATAAGTTATAAGAAATTATGGAAGCTGCTGATTGACAGAGATATGAAGAAAAAAGATTTAGCGGAGCAATCAGGTGTAAGTAATGCATCAATCGCAAAATTAGGCAGGAACGAGAATGTAAATACGGATATATTGCTTAAAATATGCGTGGCATTAAAATGTGATATCTCTGACATTATGGAAATATCGAGCAATGATTAAAACTAGGAGGAATAAAAATGAGTGTTGAGTTTGAAACATCCAAGAGAATACAAAAATATTTGATAGAAATTATTAAAAAGGCACAAATGTGCGATGAAACAAATAAAGTAAAAATTGATACAAATTTAGAGTGCAATGTTCCCGAAAAGGATATTCATAAAATTGCTGGACCATTTATAGATGAATGGGTATATGAAACATTTAGCAATGAGCAGAAAAAATCCACCAGTACAATAAAAAGTGTCATTAGTAGGGAAAGTAGTAGTTTAGAAGATGTATTTGTTTCGTTAGAACTGGATGGGGAACAATATGATGTGTTAATAGATGTGAAATCTGCAGCCTTAGCTAAAGGAACAAATGCGGGAAAGGGATCGAATCTTACATCTTTTCGAAAAATAAGACCTTTTTACATAAAAAATCCGGAAGCACTATTTTTTATTTTATCTATTGAACATAGAAATTTAATGATAGATGATAAATGCCACGGCTTTGAACTGGTAGATTGCAATATATTTGATTTAAAATATGTGATAAGCAATGAATTAATGCTTAATATATCTATGGGGGATCAGTTTCAGATATCTAACAGTATGAGAGTTACTCAAATAGACAGAACTACAGAGGAATTTATAGATTTGATTGATAAAATGTTCCTATCTAAGTATAGTGTTGAGAAACTTAATAAGATAATTGCAGATGAGCAGAAGTTAGAAGAGATACAGGAAATAGCATATGTAGTTTATGATATCATACAAGAAAATGAACCGATAAAAAGGGCTGCGATATTGAGTTATTTGAAACGAATTGTGCCAAATAACGAAGAGATAGAAAAACTATTAGGCAAAGCATTAGCTATATTGAAAAAGAATTCTAAAATTCTTACACAAAATAGATATGATTATATTATATATCACGACAATGAGGAGTAAAAGATGGAAGATAGAAACCAGATATTAGAAGCTATATGTGGAGATGCAGTGCAGGAGTTAAAAAAACTCAAAGATGAATCGGTAGATTTGATTGTTACCGATCCACCATATAATTTAAGTAAAGATTATGGAAATAACAGTGATAATTTGATTTTTGAAGAGTATTTGGATTTTTCAAGACAATGGATTAAAGAAGCTGTGCGTGTGTTGAAACCAAATGGAACTATATACATATTTATGGGGATGAGATATATTTCTTATATTTATAATATTTTGGAACAAGAATTTAGACTTTATTTTAATTCTTGGATTACTTGGAACTATACGCAAGGTATAGGGAAAACAAAGGGATATTCTCCTAGACATGATGATATCTTAATGTTTACTAAAGATGAAAAAAAATTCACATTTAATTTAGATGATATAAGAGTGCCACAAAAATTCTATAGATCTGTAAATAATATGCGCGGGGCAAATCCGGGGAATGTATGGCAGTTTTCTCATATGCATTATTGCAATAAAAATAGAAAAATGCATCCAACTCAAAAACCGGAAGGATTATATGAAAGGATGATTTTAGCATCTTCTAATGAGGGAGATTTGGTTTTGGATCCTTTTTTAGGAAGTGGTACATTGTTGAGAGTTTGCCAAAATACTAATAGAAGTGGAATAGGATATGATATTAATCCGGAATATGTCCATATGTCATTGAAAAGGCTTAAGGAAGATTTTAATGGGTTTGATAGTATTGATGAAAGAATGAAAAGAGTGCCTAATGATTTAAATGAAGCGCAAATTCGTGAAGACTATATAGTAAATCATATAAGGTGGTTTTTAAACAATCATCAAGATGCAATTAATGAATTTTTAGATGAAGTCAAGAAAAAGTATTATAAAAAGATGGAAGAAACAAACCAATTGTGGATATTTGAAGAATATAGGATTGTTTGAATAATTCTATAGATGAAAGCCTGAGAGGAAAAACTAATGAAAGCAGTAAATGTAATAAAACTTAATTTACAGTATATATTCAGATGTTGGTTAAGAGCAATAGGCACTGTAATGAGTGTTATATCGGTTGTATTCATTTTTATGACATGGAAAGATATAGGTATATCAAAATTATGTACAAAAATTTTGGTTCTTTTAGGTGTTGTTGTAGTTTTATTGTTTTGGTCTTGCATTTGGATTTGTATTATTAAGAGAAAGAAAGTACTATGGCAGAGTTCGTCAGGGAAAATTAGTGTTTGTTATGGGGATTTGTTAAAGGAATCTTTTGATAAGAAAAATAATCAGTACAAAATGTTTGTTATTCCAGTAAATTCTGCATTCGATACAATTGTAGATGAAGACATTTCTTTATGCAGCAAACCTCTTGTTTCGCCGAAGTCTTTGCATGGAAGATGGATAAATAGGATGTTGGGAGATGGAGTAAGTATTGATGAAATTGACGTAGCTATAAAGGATAGTTTGAATAAACAAGGGAAAAATCCTTATAAAGTTTTATCATTAGAGCAAAAACAACGGGGGAACCGCAATATTTATGAATTGGGTACAGTAGCTGCTGTCCGTGGAAAAAGTAATAGTATTTTTTTGCTATTAGCATTGACGGATTTTGATGAAAATAATAACGCACATGTTTCAGTTGACAATCTTGAAAATGTAATAAAAACATTAATTACATATCATGATCAATATGGACAAGGAAATGAGTTATTTGTACCACTGATGGGAATCAATCTATCAAGAACGGGATTAAATCATAACGATTCATTACGGGCAATTACTGCACTATTTCAGTTGTATGGTAATAAAATACACGGGGATGTTAATGTGCTAGTTTATCAGGGAGACAAGGATAAAGTAACAATTAATATATAAGATAAGGAGGCTGTTATATGTCGTATAGAAATGGAAATTATTGTGCATTTTATGTGGATGAGCCGTTTGATGAAAGTAATTTAGGAGCATCTGCTACACACGATTTTGTATACTATAATATGCTGAGGAGGTGGAAAGGTGAGGACGAAGAATTCCCTTTCAATGATTCACATGATAAGACATATGATGTGCGTGACGGGAGTGATTGGGAAAAAACACTAAAGCCGAGACTGCATAAAAGATTAGATAATTCGAAGAACATTATTCTTTTTTTGAGTTCAGTTACAAAAAATAGTAAGGCGTTGAGAGAAGAAATTAATTATGGAATAAATACCAAAAAGCTTCCGGTGATAATTATTTATCCGGATTATAGCAAGAAATCAGATATTGTTGATGATAAAGGTAAATTTAAAACTCAAATAACGAATTTATGGGATAGTTTACCAGTATTTAGGGATAGTATGGATTCTGTAGCGACGCTTCACATACCATGCAAAAAGGAGTTGATAAAATCCGCATTGAATGATAAGGATTTTATGGTGACTACAATGACGGATGCGAATAAGTATTTTTACAAAATAAGTTAGCATTAAATAGGAGGATGAAAATGGCAAGAACGAAAACATACATAGCTGCGGATTGGACTGGAGATAATGATGCTGTAGAACAGTTATACAAATGGAATAATAGTAATTATTGGAGTTTGTCATTTGTAGATGCTCATGAATTGACGCAGGCAAGAGATGGGAGCTTGAATTGTAGTATAAAAGCTTCATTGGCTTCAAGATTGGATGTTTCAAAGACATTTGTTTTAATTGTTGGGAATAATACGAAAAGTGTAAGAAGTGGAAGTTGTCAGTATTGTAGTAGTTATAGCAGTTATAGTTGTCGATGCACTCGAAGTCATCCGGTTGATTACAGAAGTTATATCGAATATGAGTGTGAAAAGGCTATACGAGATGGTTTGAAAATAGTTGTATTGTATAATGCTGCATCTGTTAATAAGGATAAATGCCCGGAAGTTATAAAAAATTGTGGTAAACATGTTGCAATGTGCTATTATGAAAGTGGAAAATACTATTGGGATTATCAAGCGGTAAAAGAGGCACTTTACAATTAGGAGTCATAATATCAGCAGGTACATTGATACCCGAATGATACCTGAAACTTTGAAAACTGAAAATATTTATGAGAAACAACAGATAACGAGAACGGAATTCTCACCAATATTGATTGTTAATGATGGAGTCGGTAGCAGAATCATACATACCGAACAGGAAATTAAGATTGTTGTTCATTGCGGTCTCCTTCCCACAGATACTTTGCACCATCCAGCAGGTCAATGATAGCTGTAAGCATATTGGTGTATTCGGTATATAATTCCTTAATATCATCGGAAGAAGGAAGTGTATCAATATTTCGGTCTGATGATGTAAATGCTTTTTGCATATCAAGTATCTGTAGATACAATGCATTGACAGTCTGTACCAGAGGATATATGGTTTCTTTCTTGCCGACAACGCAGATGCGGTTATAGATGCAGGAACGGACAAAGTAATCTTTCTTCATCATGCCGCTGGCAAGGATACGGGCTTCGATTTGCTTGCGTTCAGCATCGCTGATTCTAAAACTTATAGTTGGATGTTTGTGTTGATTGCTCATAGAAAAACTCCTTTCATAGTGGGTGCGGCAGCAGGCACAGTTAAGCACCCGCAAACCACATTTGATTATTCTTTTTTAGTAGTAAAAGTAGATTATATCTGCCATGGATTTTGTAGATGCAATATTTAATAATTGCAACTAATTTGCTACTAAAGTTTTTAAAAAGGATATGAAAAGAGTAACATTTGACGAATACTCAGCAGATGTATTGACTGAGGTGTTTGGCTTTGGCAATATGGAGTATTTTGCCGGAATTAAGCTGTTTAACAAGGTAATTAGGAATAGTCGATAGGGCTAATTATTTGGGTGCTATGGCGGACGCTGCAGCACCTGAATTGTTTGTGGGAGATTATAGAGGCGTGGAGGTTACTATGGGGACCACAATCACAGTATAGTGAATTGAGAAACAATCGCAAGAAATTGCGAAAGTTTGTTGAAAACAAACGTGTGTTGTGGTATTCTAGAAGAGGCAGAGTTTATAGATAGGATGAGTAAAGAATATTTGGTGCTGGGGAGGTAACTATGGTACTCGGAACAATGTATATTTTTTGTGAGTGATATGGAAAAATTCGTGAATTTTTATAAAGAATTATTGCAGGAGGAACCAATATATTCCAACGATGACGGGTGGGTGCAATTTAATAATAAAATTGCTTTATATAATAAGGCTTACGATGCCAGGATAACAGGAAATGAACCAAGTAGCAGATTTAATCAGGCATATATAGAGGATTTCTATAGAGATTCAGATGAATTAAAGAACAATATTGTTGTTTTCAATTTTGTGGTTGAAGATTTGAAAGAAGAATATGAGCGTTTAAAAATGGCAAATATAGGTGCAGTTTCAGAATTAATGTATGTTAATGCTTATATGCCTTATTGGTATTTTAATATTATTGATCCAGATGGAAATACATTGGAGATAACGGGTAAATGTGAACAGTGTTAATAAAACAAATTCTAGTAAAAAAATAATTGGAGAAAGACGAAGTGTTTGGATTGGGAATTATTGAAGAAAGTTTGGAAAGTAGCAATGTTTTTGAAATTTTAAAACCATATTTTATATCACAGTATGTAGAAAATGTTCCGGAGGACTATTAAATTACGCTGAAATGCACAGTGGATGCAGGACAGTTTTATCGCATGGTATATCCGGGCAAAGTTGTTAGAGGCTATCACTGCCCGACTGTGCAACAACCGTATTGGAACACTATTTATCTGGATGATTTTCCAGATGAGGAACTGCTTAATATGATAGACCATTCATATGAAACAGTATGGAACAGCTTTAGCAAAAAGGTACAGAAACAGATTTTGGAAGAAGAATAGGTGATGAAAATGAAGAATGTTATACATATATATGGAGCATCCGGTTCAGGAACTTCCACTTTAGGCAGAAAAATCAGTGAAGAGTTAGGATATAAATTTATGGATACTGATGACTATTTCTGGCTTCCAACCAATCCAAAGTACATTACAAAAAGAATTAAGCAGCGAGAAAGGGATAAGTTTGGAGAAAGAATCGCTCCGGGTGGGGATATGTATCATCAACATTTGGATTTTATTGAATGGGCAAGAAAATACGATACAGGAAGTGTTTACATGCTTAGTAAGGCAAAGCACGACGAGTGGCAAAAGTTGTTACAGTGCAAGCAGCTTATCTTGAATGGTGCAGATGATTTGGACAAAAACTTTGAAGAAGTGCGAACAGAAATAAATTCAGTTATTGGCAGAACAGTAACCGTAACGATTGACAGACCATTGGGTAGTTATCACCCTAAACATAAAAAAGGATGAAACGAGAATGAAGTTATTGTATGGAACAGGTAATCCGGCAAAATTATCTGCAATGAAAAGTCGGCTAGAGCAGTTAGACATAGAATTAATTGGTTTAAATGATTTGAAAGCAGAGGGAAATATAATCCCAGAGGTAGTAGAGAATGGTAATACGCCGCTTGAAAACGCTAGATTAAAGGCATTGGCATATTATGAGGCTTTTCATATTCCTGTTTTTTCTTGCGATTCGGGATTATATTTTGATAATGTTTCGGACGAGATACAACCAGGGGTACATGTTCGTAATATTAAGGGTAAGTGCTTGTCGGATGATGAAATGCTAAAGTATTATTCAGGGTTGGTAAAGAATTATGGAAAACTTGTAGCAAGGTATAGAAATGCAATTTGCTTTGTAATGGATGGAAAGCATGTGTATGAAGCGATGGAGCCTAATATGGAAAGCGAGAAGTTTATTTTGACGGACAATCCCCATAGTACAGTTCGAAAAGAGGGATTTCCGTTAGATAGTATATCGATCGATATAAGAACAGGTAAATATTATTACGATTTGCCGGAAGATAAATTAGAACAGGTGGCTGTAGAAGATGGCTTTTTAGAATTCTTTAAAAAAGTTTTAAATTTGAATTAGTTATTGATATTGGAGGCTTGATAATATGCTGGAAGTTAAATTTTATGATACAGTTGACGATGCATTGCTGAAGTTCGCGGTGATTATTTCACAGAGTAATGGGAAGTGGGTATTCTGTAAACATAAAGAACGCGATACATATGAAGTTCCGGGTGGACATCGTGAAGAAGGGGAAGATATTTTAGAGACTGCTAAAAGAGAACTTCAGGAAGAAACAGGTGCCGTTAAGTTTGATATAGAACAGCTATGTGTATATTCTGTCACAGGTAAGAACAGTATAAATGAAAACGGAGAGGAAACATTTGGATTATTATGTTTTGCAGAAATAAGAGAATTTTCAGGTGAACTTCATTGCGAGATGGAGAAGGTGGTACTTATGGATGAATTACCAGAAAATTGGACTTATCCATTGATACAGCCGAAACTGATTGAGGAGTGGAAAAGGAGACAACCATGGAATGACATAGCTCAAAGTAAGGAGTGGAAGAAGATTCACAAAATTACAAAGGGCTGGTCGGCAGACCTGAAATATAAAATACATACTAAAAAGGGAGAAGTATTATTGCTTCGCATAGCGGATATTGATAAATATGATGAAAAGAAAAAAGAGTTTGATATTATTACCAAGTATTCAAAATTGGGTATTCCAATGTCAATGCCGGTTGAATTTGGAATATGTAATCAAAATAGAAATGTCTATATGATTTTGACTTGGGTAGAAGGACAAGATTTGGAAACTGTTTTGCCACGTTTATCTGAGAATGAGCAGTATCTATTAGGGCGACAAGCGGGAGATATTTTGAGAAAAATACATAGTATACCTGTTGAAGAAAAAGATATTCCTGTTAACACCAAGGTGGATAAGAAACGGTTACAGCTTTCGAGATATGAGGCATCAAGCGTCAGAATTGCAGGAGATGAAATTGCAGTTAAATATGTGAAAGATAATATACATAAGATATGGAAAGAAAAACCAGTATATCAACATGGAGACTTTCACCCAGGGAATCTGATATATATGGAAAATGGCGAAATAGGTGTAATAGATTTTAATCGTTGGGAAGTAGGCGACCCGTACGAAGAGTTTTATAAATTGGAGAGCTTTGCCAGAGAATTAAGTGTTCCATATTGTATAGGTCAGATACAGGCTTATTTTAATGATAAAGTTCCAGGAGATTTTTGGAGTATTCTTGCAGTGTATGTGGCACATGCCTCTCTATTTTCAATAAAATGGGCAGAAAAATTCGGGCAATCAGAGATAGATGGAATGGTTGAAAGATGCAAGGTGGCATTTGAAGATTATGACTATTTTAAAAGAAATATACCGGTGTGGTATGAAGAAAAAGAGTTTTTTAACATGAAAAATAAGGTCAGAGAAGCAGATAAAAATGACTTAGATAGAAATTGAAAGGAAATAGAAAAAAGAGAGATATGCATGTACATACTGAGTTTTCATGCGATTCTGAAGCTAAAATAGTAGATTATATTTCAGAAGCAAAGAATAAAGGTATAACGACTATTTGTTTTACAGATCATGTCGATTTAAACAAAAACGATTATGGATATAATTATTATTCTGCAGATGAATTTTGGAAGAAAATTAGTGAGATAAAAAGCAATGAAAACCGGGGAATAGAAATATTGGCAGGAATTGAATTTGGTGAGCCACATTTATATAGTGAACATTTGTTGGAGTTGGCAAAATATCCATATGATTTTATTATTGGTAGTATTCATTGTATGAAAAATATGGATTTGTGAAAATGGAAGATGAAATGGAACTGAAATAGTGGATAGAAAAGTAACGGATTTGTTTAGAAAGCTAAATTAGAACAGGAGATATTATTATGGCTGTATCGTATAAACGATTATGGAAATTATTAGTGGATAAAGAAATGAGTAAGTCAGATTTGCGCAAAAAGGCAGAAATTGCCCCTAACACAATGACAAAGTTACGACGTGATGAAGAGGTAAGTCTTACGATTCTTAGTAAGATATGTAAGACTTTAAATGCAGATTTTGGCGATATTATAGAGTATATACCAGATGCGGAAATTTGGGATTTATACGATGAGAATAGGAAACTTATTGGAAGAGATCATGTCAGAGGTGAGCAACTACCGATAGATGGATACCATCTGGTGGTGCATGTATGGATTCGGAATTCTAAGGGAGAGTACCTCATCTCGCAGCGTTCTGCAAATAGACCAACATATCCGCTGATGTGGGAATGTGTAGGTGGCTCGGTTGTGAAAGGTGAGGATAGCCTGTTAGGAGCAATCAGAGAGGCAAAAGAAGAAGTTGGGGTAGATTTATTACCGGAAAAAGGACATGTTCTTTTTACAAAAACACGTAAAATCATAGATGGTAAAATCTTTAATGATATTATGGATGTTTGGTTATTTGAATATGACGGAGAGGTTGATTTGGGCAATGCCACAACAGATGAAGTGGCGCAAGTTGCGTGGATGAATCGGGAACAAATTAAGGAATTGTTTGAACATAATATGTTTGTGGAGACATTGGAATACTTCTTTTTGGAAGTGGACAAGTTATAAATGAAAAGGAGAATGTTAAACATGAGTGATGATTTCAATTTAGATATTATGCAGAATGACGCTGACCTCGAAAAATTATGTGTTGATTCAGTAGAATTAATAAATTATGCAAGAAATATTGTTGTGAAGCATATAAATATAGTGCAAATAATGACTTACTATTCATTAGGCAGATGGATTGTGGAAACGCAACAAATGGGAGAAGTTGACCGGAGAAGCGGTGGATGACAGCATTAAGGCAAAGTTAAAGCAGAAGCAACAAGAAGTGAAAGTGCAGAATAAGCGTACCGAGCATCATAAAAAGAATGACAGAGGGGCAAGATAGTATCAGAAGTGGAGTGGGAAACTGCTCCGCTTTTGCGTTGTAAGAGATGCTGAAAAAGTGGTAGAGATATTGTGTATATCATGATATAATTTATATGTTTGATGAGAGAGGTATTTGGCGGATTACGGAGGTTGATAGATGTTTTGGGATGATGCTACAGGTGTTTATAAGCTATCAGAAGAAAATATTAATAGCGTAAATCAGTTTGTAAAGATTCGAGATAAAAGCAAAATATATACTAAAGGAAGTTATACAGTTGGAGAGCAGTTAGATGCGGGGGAAATTTATTTCTGGGGAAAGAATATTTGGTATACGAAAAAAAGGCGCAAAGAGCAAGATTATCATGAATATGAAGGAGATGCATATGAATGTGTGAAAAAAGGTGATAAGTTATTGGTTGAAGAAGGATTTTTCACGCCTATAGATAATATCGAATACCTATGGAACAAGGAACAAAAATTAGTCCCAAGTCATATTTATAGACTGGGGATTGAAATTCCTAGTGGAAGTTATTTTGCAAAATATGACCAAGCATATATTTCTAATGATGTTTATTTTGATGATGAGGATAAAGAAAAGTGTGCTTTTGATGTTTACGAAGATTATGCAAGTGGTAGGTGTCATAGAACATATGCTAAAGGTGATGTTGTGCATATTGCAAATGAAACGGGATATATACGAATTCAAAATGGCTATGCATTTTTTGTGGCAGAGGGAAAGTTTGATGAATTTGACATAGTAAAAAACTGGCTGATTGAGGAAAATCGTTTTTTTTAACAAAGGAATTCCAGTATTTAAAAATGCTTTTTTTCAGATACGCCTATATAAAAAATATTTTAATGGTGGAAGATTCGTAGGTGAATATCCGGTAGATGTGAGAGATTATTATATTTATACAATTGATAGTGTATTGAAATGGAGAGCAGAAATTTATCCTCTTATGGTTAAGAGACCACAAACAATGACATTTTTGTTTGAGGGAGGACCACAAAAATATGAAATTGAAATTTCTGATTTTAGATATAGATATGAGCGAGAGTTAAAGGAAAAAATTTATACTGTTGAAACGATATTACCAGAAGCATTGACCGGATATGAATTAAAAATATATCTGGTAGAATATAATGGCAATCGTGTAATAGAACCATTAAAAGATTTTGAAAATCCTTATAGAGTTGGTCTTTATAATCGTTCCGAGTACGCAGATGAATTTAATGAATTAAGACAAATGCTTAACTGTTATGAAGAATTGGATATTGAAGAAGAATTGTGTTATTTTGAAAAATATCCCCAGTACATAAAAATAGTCAATCAATGTCTAAAAGATGTGCGGGAAGCCAAAGCATCTTTTGATGGAAAAAACGGAGTAGAAGAAAAAATATTTTCTTTCAAAGTAAGAATTGATTATTCTAAACATTATTATTGTGCATCTAAGTTGGCTGACCAAGCAGTATCGACTTGTAAGAATGATGAATTTTATATCGTAAGTTTTAAGGGAAATCAACTACGAGAATTGGAAGTAATGAGTTACTTATTTTACGATGTAACAAATGAAGAAGATAGATTGGTGAGAACATATTTAAATGAATATAGTTATTTATATTATTCATGGAACACAATACAGTTGGCTATTAATGATTTTAATGATAATAATGGTTATTCTACCGTAATTACAAACTCTGTTTTAACAAGCATTATTAAAGTAATCAGAAAAAGATTACAGAATAGAGTGGATATTATTTATTCAGAAATAGCGAAAGAAGGAAGGATTCAGAGTAAATGGGGAAATGAATATCTTTTGTTTATGACAGTAAGTAAATTTATTGAAAAAGTTCAATATCAATATCATTGTAATTGGTTAGGACAGCAGAGCTTTGATATTTATCTTGAGGACTATCGGTGTGCTATTGAGTATCAAGGACAACAGCATTATGATGCTATCAGTATATTCGGTGGAAAAGCAGGCTTGGAACGAACTAAAGAAAGGGATTTTAGAAAAAGAGAACTTGCGGAGAAGAATGGCGTTATTGTGTTGGATTGGATTTATACAGAGCCTATTAATGATGAAAGTGTTAAACAATTCTTAGTAAATGGAGGAATTGTAGTTAATGATGCAATTAATAGTATTCCGCTTCAACCAATACAAGATATGGCACCAGTTATAAAGAAAGAGAAGAAATCAAAGAAGAAACCACAAAAAGAAAAGATTATAAAAAATTATTTTGTTCAGTATTCTTTAGAGGGAGAAATGATAAAAAAATATGCTACGTTGAAAGAAGCTTCTGAGGAGACGGGAATTGTATCTACAAGCATTAGCAGAGTGATTAGAGGTGAGCGTAATTCGGTTGGGGGGGTTGTGTGGAGAAAATATGATGTAGATGAACCGATTCCGATAACCATTGAAATCTTATTTGATGCAGGATTGGTAAATAGTGGTAAGGCGAAGCCTGTTGCACGATTAAATGACAAGGGAGAGATTCTTGCGGTATACGATTCTGTAACACAAGCAGCTAAAGAATGTAAAACGAAACAACAGACAATTCAAGCAAAAATTAAAAAGAATATTGAATGGAAGTTTTTAGAATAAATCTCGCACCAATGGTGCGAGAAATGGCGATGTGTATGAAAAATGAAACAGGTGATAGATAAGGAATATGTAAAAAATGTCGACAGTGAAGCACAAAAAGATATTGAAGAAGCGGAGAATCTTGCAGAGATAGTTGGTGCTATGATTCGTCAGCGTAATTCTTTGGGAATTTCTCAGAGAGAACTTGCTGCCATGTGTAATATGCCACAGTCATCTGTAGCGAGAATTGAATCAATGAAGACTACTCCTAATCTTGATACCCTTTTGAAGTTGTTTGAGCCATTAGGATTAGCCTTGACAGTTTCTATGAAAAGAGTTTAAATAGTGTGTGGCAACAATTTGGCAACAAAAAATCAGCAAACCAAAATAAATTATGTAATAGAAGTAAAATAACGGCAAAACACACAAAAAACTTAAACGAAATAAGTTAGGTAAGTGTGTAAACTTGCCGAGTTTGAATAGTAAACAGAGCTTCATAAATGGCGAAAACAAGCCATTTATGGGGCTTTTTCTTTTGTTGTGATACCTATATGATACCTGTTTTGACAGTACCACAGATATTAATGAGTACTAAACAGAAGTGTCATAGGTATTATCTATTATCACATTTCTTTTTATTTTCAAAAATTATCCCAATTATATGAAGCACCAAAAACTGGTGCAAATTAGTGAAAATACACCAGCGGTGTCACTTCCGTAATTAGTGGGTTGGTTATAGAATTAATCGCACAGAAAGTTTTTAACACACAATGTGCCAGTATTGCCACAATGTTACCTAGCGAATTCAAGAGTGTTGGTATAGTCCCTTTATTGGTCAAGGTTAGACTTAACGCATACTTAAAGATAAAAAGTCCACCAGAGAATATGTTTTGACGAAAAAAGTCCGTGAGAGAATATTCTGCAAATCTAGGCTTTGAATTAGAATGAGTGATGTAATCAAGAGACAGGGGGCTGCAATATTTGTAAAAAAACCGCTATTGTACCCTTAACTGAGAAAAAGGGTCGGGTTTGTCCCTTTTAAAATTTAAGACAAGAAAATACAATAGTTGCAACGAGTTATATATAAGTTGTAGCTGCCAATACAAGTGTTTGATACATACCGGTAATTGCCGGGGAGAGGAGGTGAATGCACCATGGAAAAGTTATATTACACAGCAAAAGAGGTTGCTGAGAT
>ERZ857775.134-NODE-134-length-108159-cov-58.934702_pt1 | contig 108159 bp, 89 predicted proteins | sample MGYA00519698_ERZ857775 | MGnify/ENA primary metagenome ERZ857775 (study PRJEB31778, sample SAMEA3449363) | human gut metagenome | biome: human gut; feature: human-associated habitat; material: faeces | place: United Kingdom | collected 2010/2012 ...
TTAATATAAGTTATTGATTTACAGACGATTAAATGTTAATTTAACGCAGTATTGATAATCAGATATAACTATATATAATAAGGTGTAGCATCTGCCGTTTCGTCGGAAAAAGCAAACACTACACATTAAAGATTTAGATAATGGAAACAAGAGGAAATTTTGGTAGTAAGTTGGGCGTTATTCTTGCCACAGCCGGCTCGGCAGTCGGTTTGGGTAATGTGTGGCGTTTCCCTTATATGGCAGGTCAGAATGGTGGTGCCGCCTTCATTCTCATCTATTTGGTATGTATCATCCTACTCGGATTGCCTGGTATGATGAGCGAATTCATCATCGGCCGTCATTCTGCATCCAATGCAGCCCGTGCTTATACCAATCTGGGTAAGCATAAGGCTTGGGGTGCTTTGGGCTTGATGGGTATCATCACCTCTATGATAATCCTGGGTTTCTATGCCGTAGTGGCTGGCTGGTGCCTGCAGTATCTCTATGCCAGTATCATGGGCGGTGTTCATGGCGATGCAGAGTATGTGAAGACCTATTTCCAGACCTTTTCAGCCGATCCTATCCGTCCTACCTTATGGGCAGTAGGTTTTATCCTGCTTACCCACATGGTGGTAGTACGCGGTGTGCGCAATGGTATAGAGAAAGCATCCAAGATACTGATGCCTATGCTCTTCTTCCTGTTGATTGTGATTGTGATAGCTTCCTGCTCTCTGCCGGGAGCGATGAAGGGAGTGGAGTTCCTGCTGAAGCCGGATTTCTCTAAGGTAGATGAAAACGTGTTGCTCGAAGCGCTGGGACAGGCGTTCTTCTCTTTGAGCATGGGTACGGCTTGTCTGTGTACTTATGCCTCTTACTTCAACAGACAGACCAATCTCTTGAAGTCTGCTACTCAGATTGTGACCATTGATACGGTAATCGCCGTATTGGCAGGTTTGATGATCTTCCCTGCAGCTTTCTCGGTAGGTGTGCAGCCAGACAGCGGTCCTTCGCTCATCTTCATTACCTTGCCAAACGTATTCCAGGAGGCTTTCGGTAACATGCCGGTTGTCGGTTATGTGATTTCGGTGTTGTTCTATGCTTTGCTTGTATTGGCAGCCCTGACTTCTACTATCTCGATGCACGAGATAGGTACCGCCTTTATTTATGAGGAGGGTAAGATAAGCCGTGCCAAGGGAGCCTGGTTCGAGACCGTCGTTTGCTGCATCATAGCTGTATTCTGTTCGCTCTCTCAGGGTGCCGTACCTGATTTGGGCTTCTTCGGCAAGGATTTCTTGAGCAATTGTGACAACTTTACTGCCCAGCTGCTCATGCCGTTGGGGTCGTTCATCACCTGTCTGTTCCTGGGATGGTATGTGCCAAAGAAGATTGTGCGTGATGAGTTTACCAACTGGGGAACCTTGAAGGGAACTCTCTTCCCTGTTTTCCTGTTCACCATCCGTTTTATCTGTCCAATCTGTATTTTCCTTATCTTCCTGCACCAGTTTGGTGTCATTTAGCAAAACCGGCAAACTTGCAGACAGGCTATCTTGCCCCTAGTAGGCAAGATACGGCTTGATTCTTTCTATTTCGGCAGGTGGAAAGTCTTTGAGTAGACGCAGCTCTTCAGCACTTTTCAGAGGACCATGGGTTCTGCGGTAGTTTACGATTTCCTTTGCCTGGTAAAAGTTCAGGTAAGGATGTTTGCGCAATTCGGTTAAACTGAGCTGGTTGACATTCATTTTTCTGATATGTTTTGCATCAATATTCATATAGTGGAGGGCTGTCTCGGGCACGCCTTCCACTTCTTGTATCTGGCTCATGGAAACAAAACCGCCTAACCGCTCTCTGTAACGGATGATGCTTCTGGCATAGTAAGAGCCTATGCCGGGAATTTTCTGCAGTTCGGTCGTATCAGCAGAATTGATGTTGATATACTGACCTTCTTTCAGTTTTCGTGGATAACTGTATTGGATAGTGTCTTTCTTCCTTTCTTCTCTAGTTCTTATAGCCGTCTCTTGATAGCCGTAGTTGTATCTTTCTCTTGGGTAAAAGTTGGCAGCCGGCTGGTAGTCTTTACCAATTCTGATAAAGGGCAGCAGTTTTTCGAATTGCTTCTTGGTTAGTCCGTAAACCCGTGCAAAGTCTCTAGGTGTCCTGAAGATACCTCCTTTATTTCGATATTTGATGATGCTTCTGGCTTGCCATGATTCCAGTCCCAGCCGTTGGAAATCAGATTGGCTTGCCGTATTGGGGTCAAAGGCGAATACTTCGCTCGACTGAAGTCCGTCTTCATAATAGCCTGGATGTTGCCGCGTGGCATGCCTGATGATACTATCGTTATGGGCTTGTTGTTTTTCTGAGGGCATAGTTTCTTTAGAACCTACAATGAAAATCATTGTGGTACTGACAACGAGCAGGGTCAGGATTATGAGTAATGCTCGCCGTTCATGGTAATTGATATAAAAAAAATCCTTTAAAAACTTCATAGGCTTACGGATTTTTAAGCTCTTGTGAAACCGAAATTTCGCCGACCATTTTGACCACGACCAAGGCAAATCCTCAGTGTTTACGGCACATCTGACGGCTTTTGGTCGGGATTACTGGACTCGAACCAGCGACCTCATCGTCCCGAACGACGTGCGCTACCAACTGCGCTAAATCCCGATATCTGCTGCAAAGGTACATTAAATAATGGATAATACCAACAAAAATAGACTTTTTTATCTTTTTTTGAAAGAAATTTCCCGAAAAATTTGCAGGAACCAGAAAAAAGTATTACCTTTGCACCCGCAAATGATAAATCGCGATTTGTGAAAGTTGGTGCCATAGCTCAGTTGGTAGAGCAAAGGACTGAAAATCCTTGTGTCCCCGGTTCGATTCCTGGTGGTACCACTTCTTTATGAGACTGAATCTTCGTAACAGGATTCAGTCTTTTTTATGCCCTTTTTAAAAAGTTTATTTTATACTTGTGCAAACGTTTGCGTAAGAAAAATGCGCCAGGATGTTTTATAATAGCTATTTTTTCACTACTTTTGCATTGTAAAATTCAAAAACAAACCAAAAAAATAATCTAACAAACATTCGTTAAAATGAAAAAAGCTTATTTGTTATTGTTGGCTGGAATGTTGTCTACGGCAGTATTTGCCGGCAGCAAACAGACGATAAAGATTGATGGTCAGATCATAGAAAAGACTGTCTCAGAGATTACCTTTGATGGCAACAATGTTGTTCTTCAGTATAACAAATGGTCACCAGCAGCCATTGCCTGCTTTGGCAAGCATTCTTGACGCTTATACTTCTGGTGTTGTTAAGGTGTTCGGTGAGAGCAATGCTTCTGGCGAAGGTGGTTCTACCGGAGGTGGCGAGACTGGTGGTTCTACTGATGGTACAGAAGGTGGCAGTACTAAACTTGTACCTGTTAAAGAGTAAAGGTATAGAACTGATTTAAAGATTCCTGTCTCTTTAATGACAAAACGGACAAAAGCTAGATAAAGATTTGCTTTTGTCCGTTTTTTCTTTATTTTTGTCTTAAATCTATCTGCTGTTTTTTTCTCTTTTCTCTACTTTTGCAACCAAAAACAATTTTAAACGCAAACGTATTTAAACGTAAAACGCAATCTAAAAGTAAAACAATGAACGCAATCCAGAATTTAGCAAAGAGAAGTTTGCTTCTCGTGGCATTGTTCGTCATCGGATGTCTGCAACTCATGGCGCAGACAAGAACCATCAAAGGTGAGGTGACAGATGCGCAGAATGGTGAGGCTCTGATTGGCGCCACTGTCATGGTGGAAGGCGAAAAGGGCGGTACAGTTACTGATTTTGACGGTAACTTCAGTCTTCAGGTATCTTCTTCAGCCAAGAAGATCAAGGTATCTTATATCGGTTATATTGATAAGGTACTTTCTATCTCAGACAATATGAAGGTGAAACTCGAATCTGACAGCAAGGCGCTGGCTGATGTCGTGGTCATCGGATATGGTACGGCAAGAAAGAGTGACCTGACTGGTTCCGTAGCTACCGTGAAATCGAAGGACTTTAATAAAGGTCTCGTTTCTTCTCCAGAACAGTTGATCAACGGTAAGGTTTCGGGTGTACAGATTATGTCCAACAGTGGTTCTGCCTCTGCCGGTAGTACCATCCGTGTGCGTGGTGGTGCATCTCTTAATGCCAGCAACGACCCTCTTATCGTGCTTGATGGTGTGCCATTGGAGCAGGGTGGTATCTCGGGTAACAGCAGCAACTTCCTCAGCATGATCAACCCTTCTGATATCGAGAGCATGACTGTATTGAAGGATGCTTCTTCTACAGCCATCTATGGTTCCCGTGCATCTAACGGTGTCATCATCATTACCACCAAGAAGGGACAGCAGGGTGCTGTAAAGGTGAACTTCAATACCACCAACAGTTTGCAGACCCGTGCGCAGATGGTAGATATGCTGAGTCGTGATGAATTCGTGAATGTCATCAACCAGTTTGGTACAGATAACCAAAAGTCATTGCTCGGTACAGCCAATACCGATTGGAACGATGAGGTTTACCGCACAGCTTTCGGTACAGATAATAACCTCAGCGTGAGCGGCAGCATCGACAAGTGGTTGCCATTCCGTGTGTCTGTAGGCTATTACAACCAGAGCGGTCTGGTTCGCAAAGACAATGTAGAGCGCTGGACAGGTAACGTGGTATTGACTCCTAGCTTCTTCCAGGATCACCTGAAGTTGACCATCAACGCCAAGGGAACGCTCAATAACAACTCATTCAATAATGGTGGTGCCGTATGGGCAGCTGCCACATTCAACCCAACCATCCCGGTTTATTCCGGTAACGACAAGTATGGTGGCTATAATGAGGCACTCGATGCTGATGGCTATCCAGTGAATGCCGGTGTAAGAAACCCTCGCGGTCTGGTTGATCTGTATGATTCAAAGAGTAAGGTAAGCCGCTTCATCGGTTCTATGGATGTAGATTACAAGGTTCACTTCCTGCCAGACCTCAAGCTCCATGCTACCGTGGGTGCTGACTATGCCAAGGGCGACGGAACCGTTTATGTTCCTGCCTACGCAGCACAGAGCTACAACAAGGATGAGTCTTTGGGCGGTAGCGATTACAAGTATGGTCCTCAGAAGAACGAGAACCGCTTGCTTACCCTCTATGCCAATTATGCAAAGTATTTCGAAGATATCAAGAGTAATGTAGATCTGACAGCCGGTTACGACTACCAGTATTGGAAGAGTACTACACCTCTTTATTATACCAAAAGTGCGGCAGGCACAAACCTGTCAACCGTAAAGGCTTCAGATTACCGTCATGTAATGTTGTCATATTACGGACGTATCAACTATTCATTCGATGGAAAGTATCTCCTGACGGCTACCGTTCGTCGAGACGCATCTTCCCGTTTCTCTAAGGATACCCGTTGGGGTACTTTCCCATCTGTTGCTTTGGGCTGGACTTTGACAGAAGAGCCTTGGTTGAAGAACCAGAAGGTACTTTCTAACTTGAAACTCCGTGCCAGCTATGGTGTTACCGGTCAGCAGGAAGGTATCGGCAACTACAACTATCTGCCGGTTTATACCTACAGCGTGACAGGTGCCGAAGCATTCATCAACGGACAGTATATCAATACTTACCGTCCTGAGGCATACGTATCAGACTTGAAGTGGGAGACTACAACCTCCTGGAACTTCGGTCTCGATTTCGGATTCCTGGATGGCCGTATCGGTGGTGCCATCGATTTCTATACCCGTAAGACCAAGGACCTGTTGGCATCAGTACCAACAGCAGCAGGTACCAACTTCTCAAAGACTATCCTTACCAACGTAGGTAATGTGGACAGCAAGGGTATTGAGGTTTCTCTGAATGCAACCCCTATCCAGACCAAGGACTGGGAGTGGAACCTGAGCTATAACTTTACCTGGCAGAACATGAAGGTGAAGAACCTTTCATTGATAAAGGGTGGAAGCCAGACCAACGTGAAGGTAGGTCCATCTATCGATGCTTACCAGTTCCAGGTACTCTCTGAGGGATATGAGCCATACATGTTCTATGTGTATCATCAGCTCTACGACTCAAAGACAGGCAAGCCTATCGAGGGTGCTTATGCCGATTTGAACAATGATGGCGAAATCAATGAGTCAGATCTCTACCGCTATCATTCTCCAGCCCCTAAGTACATCATGGGCTTGAGTACATCTTTGAGATACAAGCAGCTGACACTCGGTATGAGTTTCCGTGCCAACATCGACAACTATGTATACAACGGCATGGGTATGAGTACAGGTGCTTTTGAGACAGTAAGCTACAACAACTCACAACTCAACAACCTCAATACCAGCTTCCTGAAGACAGGTTTCAAGACCCGTCAGTATCTCTCTGATTACTACGTAGAGAATGCTTCGTTCCTGAAACTCGACAACCTGAGTTTGAGTTACAATGTAGGCAAGATCAACAAGTGGGCTTCGCTCACCGTATCTGCGATGGTACAGAATGTATTCACCATCACCGGTTACTCAGGTACAGATCCTGAGGTGCCAAACGGAATGGACAACTCATTCTATCCACGTCCTCGCACTTACTCAGTAAGCCTCGGACTTCAGTTCTAACAATCAAAACAGATAACAATGAAACTTAAGAATATATTATATAGTATGATGATGGGAACAGCGGTGCTGACAGGCACTACCAGCTGTGTTTCCGATCTTGACCAATATCCTCATACAGAGACAACCTCTAAGGATGTTTATACCTCGCTTGCCAATTATGAGGCTGTGCTGGGTAAGATTTACGCTGCCATGGTGACTAGCGGTCAGGGCAAGGGCGGCGATAATAAGGATATGGAATCCGTATTGAACGGCGGCAGTGGCTTCGACTACATGCGTATGTTTATCAATATGCAGGAGTGTGGTACCGATGAATTTGCCTCTACCTGGCTGACAGGTGAGCAGACTACGGGTCTTACTTATCTCTCCTGGGATGCTAACGATGCCTGGGTATCAGATATGTATTATCGTATCTACTACAACATCGCCCTCTGCAACGAGTTCCTCCGCAATGCCAATAATGCCAATTTCTCAGGTGCTGATGCTGAGAAGATGAAGGAGTATAAGGCTGAAGTCCGTTTTATGCGCGCTCTGTTCTATTACCATGCCCTCGATTTCTATCGCAACATTCCGATGGTGACAGAGAACGACCCTGTGGGCAGCTACATTCCTCCTCGTTATACTCCTCAGCAGACATTTGATTATATTGAGAGCGAGTTGAAGGATTGTGTAGGTGATATGCTTCCAGCATCCACCTGTCCTTACGGTCAGGCTTCTCAGGGTGCTGCCTATACCTTGCTTGCCAAGCTTTATCTGAACAGCGAGGTTTATACCGGCGTTGCCAAGTATGCCGAGTGCAAGGAGGCTTGTGAGAAGGTGATGGATATGGGCTACTCTTTGGAGTCTGATTACAGCAAGCTCTTCAATGCTGATAATGATAAGCGTACCAACGAAATTATCTTCGCCTTGCCGGTAAGTGCTGAGCATACTGTAAGCTGGGGTTCTTCTACCTATCTGGTTTGTGGACAGGTAAGTATGTCGAATGCCAACCAGAATGTAGCCGATTATGGTGTAACTGCCGGCTGGAGTGAATTCCGTCTTCGTCCTGAGTTCGTGGATAAGTTTACCCAGACCGATATTGATGGCAATGGTGACAAGCGTTGCAAGTTCTTTACCAATGGTCAGAGCAAGGATGTAACCAGCATGACCGATGAAACCGCTGGCTATCTTTCTGAGAAATGGAGTAACCTGAAGGATGATGGAACCACTGCATCCAATACAGGAGATGCAGGTGTGGATACCGATTTCCCTCTCTTCCGTTTGGCTGATGTCTATCTGATGTATGCCGAGTGCGTGGTTCGTCTGCATAATGACTGGGATAACTGGGCTGGTGGTAGTGATGCTGCAGATCCTGACGTGATTGCTTCCCGCAAGCAGGGTGCTATCTATTGGATCAACCAGCTTCGTGAGCGCTCTCATGCTTCTGATGTATGGGCAAGCAACTTTGCCAACGATGATGAGTTCCTCCAGTTCATCCTCGATGAGCGTGCCCGTGAACTCTATCATGAAGGTTATCGCCGTACTGACCTGATTCGCTATGGTCAGTTTACTACTAATAAGTACATCTGGCAGTGGAAGGGTGGTGTCCACGATGGACAGGCAGTGGATAGCAAGTACAACATCTATCCAATTCCTAACACCGAGCTTACCGCAAATCCAAATCTTCATAACGACAACTATTAATAGGATAAAAGAATGAAAAAGATATTTAGAAACCTGATGATGCTTCTCTGCGCACTCACCGCCCTGGTGAGTTGCGACGAGAGTGGCGACAAGATATACCTGGATGGCTTCGAGGCATCCGATTTGATGGCATCGGCATCCGATGTGGTGCTGTCTGTAGATAAAAGTAAGGACGTTGTCCTCTCGTTGGCTTGGCAGAATCCTACCTTGTTTTCGAGCGATGAAACCAAGCCTGCGGGCAGCGGAGTGTTGAAGACTTATCTGCAGGCATCCGCCTCAGAAGATTTCGCATCAGTAAAGGAATACACCGTAACCGACCTTTCCAAGGCTTTCACCGGTGCTGATCTCAATGCTGCAGCCAAGGATCTCGGCTTGTCTCCTGATGTGAGTTCACCTCTTTATTTCCGTATCAAGAGTCAGATGGGTGCCAATCTTGATGCCGCTTACAGCAATGTCTGCCAGGTAAAGGTTACTCCATACCTCATTGATATGAGCTACATCAATATCCTGAATGAGAAAAAGGATCAAGTTCTGACCAAACTCTATTCTCCTAATTCTGATGGAGTTTATTCTGGCTATATGAATGCCTCTTCTTGGTTCCATATCTGGGGTAAGGAAAATGATGGTACCATTTGGGGTAATGTAGGACAGGATAACCATGTGTACGAAATGGATAATACTGAGTCTGCATGGAACATCTGGTTCCCAGGTCAGACAGGTATTTATTATACAGTTCTTGATACAAAAGCTAAGGAACTTAAGCCAACTTACATCAAGTCGATGCAGTTGAATGGTGAAGATATGACCTATGATGCTCCTAACTATGCTTGGACCAAGGTGATTACAACCGCAGCCGATAATACTCCAATTAGCATCGTAGCAACAGGTGCAGAGTACAGCAAGGATACAGGTACAGAAGATGCTGCAGCTGTGGTGAAGACCATGAACTATACTTTGGCTGATGGCAAAATGACAGATGCTGCAACAGCTGGAAGTGTAAATATTGCCAAGGCTGGTACTTATACCGTAACCGTGAAAGTTGGTGAGCACAGCCAGCTGGAATACACCATCGTTGAGGGCGACCAGACAACTCCAGAGCCAGAGGTTAGCAATACCCTCTGTATGTTCTCTAAGGATGGTAACACCCTTCTTGCCGTGATGAACAAGGTGAGTGATGGCGTTTATACCTGCAAGTACAAGCCAACAGCTTGGGAGAATTTCCGGTTTATCTTCGTAGGTGAAAACAAGGACGACAAGCAGACTTGGTATGGTTCTGATCCAAGCGATCTTTTTAAATTGTCAACAGCTAGTGACTGTTGGGACATTTGGTTCAAGGATGATGTAACTGGTGGTGAAGTTACCGTTACCGCTGACCTCAACACCATGACATGGAAATATGAATAATTAATAAGAAAAATAGCAATGAAGAATATTTTAGGAAAAGCCATATTGCTGGCTTCAGCACTCTTGTTTTCTATTACAGGAACAAGTTGCAGCAATGATGATAATACCACTCCCGAAAAGGAGAAGACATACGATATGAGTGGCTTCGCCAAGGGCGCCGATGTAAGTTGGCTCACAGAGATGGAGAAGGATGGGGTGAAATTCTATAATCAGAATGGCAAGGCTACAGAATGCATGAAGCTCCTCCGCGAAGAGGGAACCAATTCCATCCGTCTGCGTGTCTGGGTAAATCCGGAAGGTGGCTGGTGTGGCAAGGATGATGTCATCGCCAAGGCTTGGCGTGCTCAGCAGCTCGGCTTCCGTCTGATGATTGACTTCCACTATTCTGATACCTGGGCTGACCCGGGCAACCAGAAAGTTCCTGCTGCATGGCAGGGCTATACTGCTGAACAGATGAAACAGGCTGTGGCTGATCATACAAAGGATGTGTTGAAAGCCCTGAAGGATAGAGGTGTAACCAACGTAGAGTGGGTGCAGGTGGGTAATGAAACCCGCGACGGAATGCTCTGGAATAGCGCTGAGGCTGTAACCGGTCAGGTATCTAAGAATGCAGCCAATTTTGCTGCTTATATCAACGCCGGTTATGATGCTGTAAAGGAAGTTTATCCTAAGGCAAAAGTCATCGTGCATGTAGATAAGGGTCAGGACCTCGGTGGACTTACCTGGCTCTACGATAAGCTGAAGGACAATGGTGGAAAGTGGGATGTCATCGGACTGTCTCTTTATCCGGAAGATGATAACTGGCAGAGTTATGCAGAGAGTTGTCTCTCTAACATCCAGACTCTTTCTTCCAAGTATGGCAAGGACGTCATCATCTCTGAAATCGGTATGTGGTGGGGCTCTGACCAGGCTGCGCCAATGATGAAGAAGATGGTGGATGGCTGTAAGGCAATCTCTACCTGCGAGGGTATATTCTATTGGGAACCAGAAGTTTATAACAACTGGAAGCCAGCCAACTATACCACTCTGGGTTGGCCTGCATATACCAAGGGAGCGTTCGACAACAGCGGCAAACCAACTGCCGTATTTGATGCATATAAATAAGAATATTAAATAGCAATATGATCAAGAGAAGCATTACTTTCATGACTCTTGCCCTGGCCCTCACTACGCTGTGTCAGGCGCAGAGCAGAAAGGTTATCAACCTGTCATCATGGGACTTCTCCCGTGATGGCAAGGCGTGGCAGCAGGTAGCTGTTCCGCACGATTGGGCTATCTCGGGACCTTTTGATAAGAAATGGGACCTGCAGATGGTGGCCATCGAGCAGAATGGCGAAACCGAAAAGACCGAGAAGTCGGGACGTTCTGGTGCGCTGCCTTGGATAGGTGAGGGTATGTATAAGATGAACTGGACGGCTCCTAAGGGCTATAAGCGTGCCGTACTCGTCTTCGACGGTGCCATGAGCCAGCCTGTTGTCTGTGTCAATGGCAAGGAGGCAGGCAAGTGGGCTTACGGCTACAATGCCTTCCGCATCGACATCACACCTTTCATCAAGTTTGGTAAGAGTAATCTCATCGAGGTACATCTTAATAATGTAGAGGAGAGCAGTCGTTGGTATCCGGGAGGCGGTCTTTACCGTCCGGTTTCCGTAGAACTTTATGGTAACGAGAACTTCTCTACCTGGGATACCTTCGTCCGTACCCTGAAGGCTGATAAGCAGGAAGCTGAAGTAGAAGTAAATGCACTGCTGGAAGGAAAGACTGGTAAGTCGGGCAAGACCGTCATAGCCCTGTTGGATGAGGCTGGCGAGAAGGTTGCCGAGCAGATCGTCACAGGTGCCAATCCTGAAATCAAGACTACTCTGAAGGTAGCGAATCCTCAGCTCTGGTCTCCGGAATCTCCTTACCTCTATCAGGTAAAACTTACCCGATATGAAGGAAAGAAGGTGGCTGATGTGCAGACCCTGAAGACCGGTATCCGCACCATTGCCGTATCCAAGGATTATGGTTTCCAGCTCAATGGCGTTACCCGAAAGCTGAAGGGTGTCTGTCTGCACCACGACCTCGGTCCATTGGGTGCAGCAGAGAACAAGGCAGCTCTTATCCGTCAGATCAAGATGATGAAGCAGATGGGTTGCGACGCCATCCGTACTGCCCACAACATGCCTTCTACCATGCAGATGGAAATCTGCGATTCCCTCGGTATGATGGTGATGGCAGAGAGTTTCGATATGTGGATTTATCCTAAATGCAAGAACGGCTATGCCAAGTTTTTCAAGGAGTGGAGCGATAAGGATATCACCAATCTGGTAAAGCACCACCGCAACCATCCTAGCATCGTGATGTGGAGCATCGGTAACGAGATTCCTGAACAGTGGAGCAAGGAGGGTGTGCAGATTGCTAAGCGTCTGCAGGATATCTGTCATCAGTACGACCCATCCCGCCCTGTAACCCAGGGTATGGATAAGGCAGAAGATGCCTTGAAGAGCGGCTTTGCCCAGACCATGGATGTACCGGGCTTCAACTATCGCGTACATAAATATTATAAGAATATCGAGCAGTTGCCTCAGGGATTCCTCCTCGGTTCTGAAACCGCCTCTACGGTCAGTTCCCGTGGCGTATACAAGTTCCCGGTAGTGGTAAGTGATAAGGCTACCTATCCTGATGGTCAGTGCTCAAGCTATGATACCGAATACTGTTCCTGGAGCAATCTTCCTGATGATGACTGGAAGATGCAGGATGACTACAGTTGGGTAATCGGTGAGTTTGTATGGACCGGTTACGACTATCTGGGCGAGCCGACTCCTTACGATACCTACTGGCCAAGCCGCAGCAGTTACTTCGGCATCTGCGACCTTGCCGGACTTCCAAAGGACCGCTACTATATGTATCGTGCCCGCTGGAACGAGCAGCAGCATACTACCCATCTTCTTCCTCACTGGAACTGGAAGGGCAGGGAAGGACAGGTTACCCCTGTATATTGCTATACCGATGGTGTGGAAGGCGAGCTTTTCGTCAACGGCAATAGTCAGGGCAGAGTGCGCAAGGACAAGTCAAGCCGTCTGGACCGCTACCGTCTGCGCTGGAACAATGTGAAGTATGAACCGGGTGAGATTCGCGTGGTTACTTACAACCAGTATGGCGAAAAGGTTGGTGAGGACGTGAAGCGTACTGCCGGCGAGCCTGCACAGATGAAGTTCAGCGTAGAAACACCTGATCATGAGCCTATTGCCTGCATGGTAGAAGGCTGTACCGATGAGCACAATGTGCTGCTGAATGCCGATGGCAACGACCTTGCCTTCATCACCGTGAGTCTGCAGGATAAGGACGGCAATGAATGTCCGCTTGCCGATGACGAACTGACCTTCGAGGTGAGTGGTGCCGGCACTTTCAAGGCAGCCTGCAACGGCGATGCCACATCGCTCGAACCGTTCACCCAGCCACAGATGAAACTCTTCTCTGGCAAACTCGTTGTCATCGTACAGAGCAGCAAGCAGAAGGGCGACATCATCCTGAAGGTAAAAGACAGCAAGCGAAATATCGAAAAGTCGATTACGCTCCAGGCAATATAAGAAGACTGAGACAGATTTCAGTTGGTTATAAAGTATATAGTTTATATCGGATCCTCTGGGAATAGCAGCGGCTATTTTTCCCAGGGGATTCTTTTTTTTTGAATTTTCTCCGATATTTTTTGGCGTTATCATGAATATTGTGTAAATTTGCACACATGAAGAAGTCAAAAGAACCTATAAACCGCATCAGCATGGCAATTGCTATGCTCTTTGTTTCGCTCGCCATCCATGCGCAGCGTTTCGTCAACACCTCCCTTGAAGGTGCTCAGTCCGTTTGTGCCATTACCCAGGACAGTGATGGAATGATATGGCTCGGAACCGACAACGGTCTTTACAGCTATGATGGTTATCATGGCTACCGCCATTTTCAGGAACATACATTCAGCAATACGCGTGTCAATGCGCTCGGTTTCGAGGGCAGGATGCTCTATCTGGCTACTGGCAACGGCATCCTGAAATTCGATACGCAATCTTATCAATATGCCGAAACACCAGCCATGAAGGCTTTTGCCGATGAGGCGAAGCGCAAGCAGCTGAAGGAACTCCGTGTGCTCGATATCAAGGGTGGTAAGACTGACTTCGGTGGCGATGTCTATGCCTTGCTCTCTACTCCGCGAGGCTTGCTCGTAGGTTCGCTTGCTGGTCTGCGTCTCGGCAGCAGACTGATTCCGCTCCGTGCCGGAGAACAGCCGCTGGTCAATGCGCTCGCCTATGATGCCAAGCGCCGATGCTACTGGATTGGTACCGAGGGCGCTCTCTATTGTGCCGACCTGCAGCTCAGGAACTTCTCACAGATTCCAGCTCTGAACGGCAATTCCATCAAATGTCTTTCTACAGATGCTGCCGGCAATCTCTATATCGGAACCGATAACGGACTCTATCAGATGGCACTCTCCAATGCCATCACCCATTATATCCACGATTCCCGCGATGATGCTTCTATTCCTAACAACATCGTCTGGGCTTGCTTTGTAGATAAATGGCAGAATGTATGGGTGGGTACTGACAATGGACTCTCCCGTCTCACTACCCATACCTATTACCGCTATGTATCGCTCGATAAGATTACGATGTCGGGTGAGGGCAACTGTCTCCATGCCATGCTCCAGACCCGTAACGGCGAATGGTGGATGGGCGGTACCAACGGACTGATTCATTTCACCCGGAATGCTGAAGGTTATCAGAATGTGGCATGGTACAAGCAGAACAGCTCTGCCTTCCCGCTGAGTCATAACCGTGTACGCAAGATTTATGAAGACCATGACGGCGATGTATGGATCTGTACCGACCATGGCATCAACTTCTATGACCGCAGTTCCCGTCAGATGCGCAACTTCATCGTCTACGATAAGAGTGGCAAGTATTCTACTGCCTGGGCTTACGATATTCTCCAGGACAAGAAGGGCAGGATATGGATGGGTTCTTATCAGGGCGGTGTTTTCGTGATGGATAAGGCGGCTCTTCTGAGCGGCAAGACCATAGCCGACTGGCATTTCTCTGACAAGGGAAAGAATGCGCTCTCTGGTCTGCATGTAGGTCAGATGGTGATGGATGGAAAGGGTAGGATTTGGGTTTCTACCTATACCCGTCTCGACTGCATCAATCCGAACGATATGAAGGTGGTGCAGGTAGCTAACTCAGATGTTGTCAACTATCTGATGGCAGACAGCAAGGGCAATATCTGGATGGGTGATAACAGTTCGGTAACCTGTTATTATGCAGCCGGTTCTGTGCTGGGTAACAGCTTTTCTTCCAAGACATGGCAGATTGGTGGCAAGGTAAGTACCATGTGCGATGTGGAAGGCAAGATATGGGTGGTATCGGGCAATGAATGCTGCGTAATCAATCCACAGGGCGAGAGCCAGCGTTTCATGATTCCTTCTGTTGCGCCGCTCAACATCTGTTACAGCAGACAGACTCATGAGGTAATGATGGGCGGCAATGACGGCTATGTGGCAATCAGTTCCGATGTAGCACAGAAGCCTAAGCAGTTTACCCGCCTGATGCTGGCTGGAATCATCGTAAACGGACAGGCTCGTGAGGAGCGTGGAGAAATCCTGAAACTGAAGAGTGATGAGAACAACTTCACCTTGCAGCTCACCGACCTTCCTTTTGCTGATCATCCTTCAGCCGTTTATGCTTACAAACTCGAAGGCAGCGACCACGACTGGCATTATCTGAACTCGAGCAACATCGATATCACCTACAATGGTTTGTCGTATGGCGATTATCATCTTACGGTTCATGCCGTGGATGGTGAAGGCAAGATAGCTGCCGAGGTTTATTCGCTCGACATCTCCGTCCTGCCGCCTTGGTATCTCTCATGGTGGTGCAAGCTCTTCTATATCACGGCACTCATCGTGTTTGTGGCATGGCTGGTAAGCTGGTATTTTCTGCGCAAGGAACTGGCTGATGCCCAGAAGCAGAAGGCTGAGGTGTTGGAGCAGGTACAGATGCGTATGGACTTCTTCAACCGTCTGACGGAAGATTTGAAGGCTGCCGTAGCTCATCATTCATTTGATGAGGTGACAGCTCTGATGGTCCGCTACCTGAATGTGAAGAAACCTGAGGAGCCATCAGCTGTTGCCACTGGGTTATCCGCTTCGCCTGTATCTGAGCCTGAGTCATCATCCTCAGAACCAGTTCCTGCACGCTCTGAGTCTTCTGAAGAGGAAAAGAAGGAAGTAAATGTCTGCGAGTTGGATGGGGCAGACAAGCGTCTGCTCGAAGAGATCAATGAGGCGATAGAGAAGCACATGATTGATTCCGACTTCAATGTTTCGATGTTGCAGGATGTGATAGGCATAGGTGGCAAACAGCTGTATCGCAAGACGAAGGCGATAACGGGTCGTACGCCTGTAGAGTATATCCGTGAGATGCGTATGAAGCGTGCAGCCGAGCTCCTGAGCCAGGGCAAGTTCAGTGTTTCCGAGGTGATGTATACCGTTGGTTTTTCCAACAGCAGTTATTTCTCCAAATGCTTCTCCAAGGAGTATGGCATGACTCCTACGGAATATATGAAGGTGAAGAGGTAAATAAATGATGTGCTTCCGTTTGCCTATAGATATGGCTGCGTGGGGTTAAGAATATGGCTGCGTGGGGTTACGGATACGACTCCGTTGGGTTACGGATACGACTCCGTAGGCTAATGGAGACGTATCCTTCGGCTTGTCGAGATATCTGCGTCAGCTGATTGAGCCACTTGAGTCAGCTGATTGAGCTACTTGCGTTAGCTGATTGAGCTACTTGCGTTAGCTGATTGAACCACTTGCGTCAGCTGATAAAATACGTCCCGACGCAGCAAAAGATACGTCCGGACGTAGTACAAGCTACGTCGGGACGTAATTTCAGCTTTATGAAAACGGCTGCATAGAAACAAAAAAAGTGTGTATTGAACTTGTTTTTGCAAACTGTAATCGGATGTGACAAAAAATCGACAATTAACTAAATTTATGAGCAAATATGCTAAAAAACATAGATATTTCATATCAAACATTTAAATTTTAAGCGATAATCTTGGGTAAATAAGAAAATATTCGTAATTTTGCACCAATTTAAGTTAAATAGGTATTTCCATGCGTGCATATTAGTGAAAGAATGTATAAATGGAGGGGCGAAGTGTCACCCTGAGTGCTTTCGGCTTTTACCAAACGAGAAAAAAATGAGAAAAAAAATATAATTATTAATTAATAAACTTGAAACAAACAAGGATGAGAAGATTAACTCTTTTACTTGTCTCACTTGTATTGTTGTCTATCCAATCGGTCTTGGCGCAGAGTTTCAGCGTCAAGGGTACAGTCGTGTCTGCTGAAGACAACGAACCGATGATTGGTGTGACCATTATGCAAGAGGGAACATCAAATGGCGTAGTGACCGATATTGACGGTAACTATACCATCGAAATTAAGGGTGCTTCGAAGGCTACGCTTGTCTACTCTTATGTGGGTTGCGTTACGCAGAAGCACGTTGTGAAAGCGCAGACAAATACGCTCAACATCACCCTTGCTTCGGATTCCAAGATGATGGATGAAGTGGTTGTGGTGGCGTATGGCGTGAGAAAGAAGGGAACCATTGCGGGTTCCGTGTCTGCCGTAAAGTCTGAAAAGATAGAAAATGTGCCGGCGGCAAGCTTCGACCAAGCTTTGCAGGGACAGAGTACTGGTTTGCAGGTCATCTCTTCTTCGGGTGAACCTAGCAAGGCGGCTACCTTCCAAATCCGTGGTACCAACTCTATCAACTCCGGAAAGTCGCCACTCTTTATCCTCGACGGCGTGCCAATCTCAAGTTCTGATTTCAATACTTTGAGTCCTAACGACATCGAAAGTATCTCTGTATTGAAAGATGCCTCTTCTACCTCTATCTATGGTGCACGTGCTGCCAATGGTGTGGTTGTCATCACTTCCAAGCGAGGCTTGTCAATGGACAAGGCGAAGATTACGCTCCGTGCACAGTATGGTTTCTCTGAGTTGGCACAGACCAACTGGAAGATGATGAATACCGACGAGCGTATCCAGTTTGAGAAAGAAGTAGGTCTGGATACAGGTAAGGATTACAATCTCCTTTCAAGAGTAAACGTAAACTGGCTGGACGAGGTGTTCAACGACCGCGCTCCGCTGCAGAGCTACGAACTCTCTATCAATCGTGCTACCGACCGCTTGAACTACTATGTTTCTGGTGGTTTCTACGATCAGGACGGTATCGCACAGAATTCAACCTTCCGCCGTTACAACATCCGCACCAATGCAGATGTAAAGGCTAGCAAGTGGTTGAAGGTAGGTACCAACACCATGGCTGCCTATGAGGAGGCTCAGCAGGCTGACGACGGTAGCTATACTACCGTTACTCCTATCTCAGCATGCCGATTCATGCTGCCTTACTGGAATCCATACGCAAAGGATGGCAGTCTGGCTTCACTTTCAGCAGGCAACTGGGCTGGAACCAGCGAGAACCCTATCGTTTACATGGGCTTGAATCCTATCAAGAACAAGAAATATAAGGTGCTCTCTACCATGTATGCTGAAATCTATCCGATAGAGAATCTGACTATCCGTACTCAGTTTGGTGTCGATTTCACCCATTCTACAGCATTCCTCCAGTCGTTCCCAAGTCTCTCTTCAAATCACGGACAGGGTACTGCGGCACGCCAGAGCAGCGATGCCATCAACCTGACAGAGACTACTACGGCTAACTACCGTTTCTCTCTGAACGATATCCATTCGTTCAACGTGATGCTGGGTCAGGAGGCTGTCAATTTCCACTCAGATGGTTTCCAGGTATATTCCAAGGGTCAGACCAGCGATCTCCTGACCAACGTATCATCAGGTACACGTGCCAGCCGCTGGGCAGATTCATCTTCTGATTATTCTTACCTGTCATTCTTCATGCGTGGCGAGTATAACTATAAGGAGCTCTACTATGCCGATTTCTCTCTGCGTACTGATGCTTCTTCACGTTTCGGTAAGGATCATCGCTGGGGTACATTCTGGTCGCTCGGTTTCATGTACAACGTGAAGTCGACCGACTGGCTGAAGGATATGAAGTGGCTCAGCACAGCCCAGATTGCCGTAAGTACCGGTACATCGGGTAACTCTGAGATTCCTAACTATTATCACCTGGCTCTGGTATCGGGTGGTGCCAACTACGATGATACTGCCGGTTTCTATCCATCACAGAGTGGTAACGAGGAATTGGGTTGGGAGTCAACATGGGCAAACAACTTCGCCCTCCGTTTGGGCTTCCTCGACAGAATCAACTTCAGCTTCGAGGCTTACTACAAGCGTACCTCTAATATGCTGATGCGCGTTCCTGAGTCTTATACCGTAACCGGCGAGGGCTATCGCTGGAAGAACGTAGGTGTGATGGCTAACAAGGGTATCGAGCTGAGTGCTGACGGTGATGTAATCCGCACACGCGACTTCACCTGGAATGTAAGTGCCAACGTATCTTACAACCAGAACCGATTGAAGGAACTCTATAACGGTGTAACCGAGTATGTAAACTCAACCACCGGTTTGAAGTATGTGGTAGGTCACTCAGTAAGCGAGTTCTTCCTGAACCGTTATGCCGGTGTGAACCCAGCGAATGGTGAGCAGCTCTGGTATGACAAGAACGGCAACGTGACCAACGAGTTCCGTGAGAGCGACAAGGTGATGACAGGCAAGACCTATGATGCACCTTGGATGGGCGGTTTCGGTACAAGCTTCCGTTGGAAGGGCTTGCAGCTTTCTGCCCAGTTCAGCTGGATTGGTACACGCTACGTGATTAACAACGACCGTTACTTCGAGGAGAGCGGTGTAACCTTCGGTACTGCTTACAACCAGTCAAACCGTCTGTTGTACGACCGTTGGAAGCAGCCAGGCGATATTACCGATATCCCACGTTGGGGCGAGGTAACCCAGCTCGACGATCGCTTCTTGGAGAATGCATCGTTCCTCCGTCTGAAGAATCTCAGTCTGTCCTATTCATTGCCACAGAGTCTGTTGCGCAAGACCAACTTCTTCTCTATGGTCAGAATCTATGGTCAGGCACAGAACCTCTTCACCGTAACCGGTTTCAACGGTCTGGATCCTGAGGTTTCATCCAATATTTACCAGGCACAGTATCCGGCATCACGCCAGTTTACTCTGGGTGTTGAATTGCAATTCTAACCAAGAAAGGAGAAAAAAATGAATATCAAAAATATAAAGACATACATCCTGTCGGGAATCCTAGCCCTCTCGATGTCTTCCTGTCTTGATAAGTATCCTGAGGATTCTATCTGCATGGACCAGGCTATCAACACGGTGGACGACATGGACAAGCTGGTGTACGGTATCTACGACAGTTTCAAGAGCGGCGCCCTCTATTCGGGCAATCTGACAATCCTGCCAGATCTGCAGGCAGACTTCGTGTACTGCGTGAAGGGCTACTCTAATGCCTATGGCGATATCTACCGTTGGAAAGATATCAAGGCTACCAACACCGACATTGAGGCGGTATATGCCGACCTTTATGATGTGATCAACCGATGCAATTTCCTGCTCGATAATGTTGAAAAGGTAAAGGCTGCAACCAATGATGATAAGCAGCTTGATAAGTTGGAGCAGTATGAGGGCGAGGCTTACTTCGCCCGTGCCCTGGCTTACTCAGAACTGATCAAGTGTTTCTGCAAGGCTTACGATAGCGATGAGCAGGCTGCGAAGGAACTCGGCGTTGTACTCACAGAGCACTATTACGGCAATGAGCCACAGAAGAGGGCCACTCTGAAGGAATCATACGATTTCGTATTGAGAGATCTTGACAAGGCTGCTGAATATCTGAAAGTAGACGAAGATTTCACAGGAAGTCTCTACAACGAGATTTACTTCAACGAGTATACCTGTCATGCCTTGCGTGCGCGCGTATCCTTATATATGCACAAGTATGATGATGCCATCAAGTATGCATCTAAGGTAATCGGCAGTAAGTATTATACATTAGAGAAGGCTTCTTCCAACACCTATTCAAACCAGGTGAACGATTATAAGTATATCTGGACCTATGGTGATTCGCGTGAGGCTATCTGGAAGGTAGGTTTTACCGTGAACAGCTATGGCGGTGCTCTGGGTACCATCTTCGATAACTACAACTTCGTAACTTATCGTCCAGACTATGTGCCTGAGACATGGGTCATCAACTCATTCGACAGCAAGGACCTCCGTGCTGCAGCCATCTTCACAACCCGTGTAACAGGTTATGAGCATGGTTTGCAGTGGCCTTTGCTGAGCAAGTATTTCGGCGATGCAGAATTCCTGAACAGCAATATCCTGCATGTTCACCAGCCAATGGTATTCCGTCTCTCAGAGCAGTATCTGATTCGTGCTGAGGCTTACGCCATGAAGGAGGACTATGGTAAGGCAGGTAAGGACATCTCTACCTTGCGTACAGCCCGCTACTCTTCATATGGTGGTAACACCTCGATGAGCGAGAACAACGCCATGAAGATAATCGAGGCAGAGCGCGTGAAGGAACTCTATATGGAAGGCTTCCGTCTGAACGACCTCAAGCGCTGGCACAAGGGATTTGAGCGTAAGGCTGCCGACCAGCCTGCTGCCAATTTCGTGCAGAGCAGTCTGAAGGTTGAAAAGGATGACCCTCTCTTTGTCTGGCCAATTCCTCAGCATGAGCTTGAGGCACCAGGTTCTGAGATTCAGCCTAATGAAAGTAACAAATAAAATAAAGAGAAGATCATGAAGAAAATAATGATGGGATGTTTGGCAGCCGTAGCTGCACTCATCGCTCTTGTGAGTTGTTCACAGGATTATACCACTTATGCTGGTTCAAGTCATATCATGTTCTCTGATACGCTCTATCAGTATGCTGTACAGGAAAGCAATGAGGTTTTCAATGTGCCTGTATCTGCAACCGAAAAAGCTGACTACGACCGCACCTTCGGCGTGGAGGTAGTAGACAAGCAGAGCAATGCCATCGAGGGTAAGCATTACCGCATCCTCAACAACACCGTTACAATCAAGGCGGGCGAGATGGTAGGAAATGTGAAGGTTCAGGGTATCTATGATAACATCGGCAAGACCGATTCACTCGGCTTCACCCTGAAACTGGTGATTCCGGAGAAGTATAACTGGACAGATCTCTATAAGGACTATGCCCACGTGGTAATGCAGAAGTCTTGTCCTTTCGATATCCACAACTTCTCTGGCTGGTGCATGGTTACATCTACCTTCTACAGTCAGTATCTGAACAACGTAACCAACCGTCTGATCAAGACTGAGGTAGTGGAAGGCGAGGAGAATACCGTTCTGCTGAAGGATGTTTACTATAAGGGCTACAACCTGAAGTTGAAGTTCAATACCAAGAACATCCTTGAGCCAAAGGTAGAGATGGACGACCAGATAGCCGGTGAGACCGGTGAGGCATTCGGTACCATCTATGGAGACGGCAAGCTGCGCATCAGCCAGCCTTCTCTCTATACCTCTTATTATAACACCTGCCAGAACTATGTATTGCAGTATGTTGTTATGAGTGTAAACAACAAAGATGGTTCATTATTCGGCAACGTAGGAACCTTCATCACCATGTATGAATGGATCAGCGATGCAGAGGCAGAGAAATTGAAAGAACAAGGATATTAATCGTAGAATAAAAAGAAAATGAAAACATTGATTTCAAAATATTGGCTCGTATTGATGGCGCTGGTATCAGTGACTCTGTTCACCGCTTGTTCCAGCGATGACGATGCCGTAACTCCTGTGTTCCCACAGGTACAGACTATCGGCGGTGCAGCTGGTGCTGAGTTGGACTTCACCTTCGATGCCAACGAGAGCTGGAGCCTTTCTTCAGACAAAATCTGGTGTAAACTGGTGCAGGGCGAGAAAACAGACGCCTTCGTACTCAATGGTACTGCAGGCAAGCAGACCATCAAGGTTAAGATTACTGATGATGATGCCAGCAAGGATATGAGCGTGGCTCAGCTCTTCCTGAATATGGGTGGTCAGAAGGTTGCCATCGCTGAGGTTAAGCGTTCGGCTGCCGACCATAAGTTGCAGGTATTCGATGCGGCTGGCAATAATATCACCGAGACAGGTATCACTGTAGGTTACAATGTATACACCAAGTTTACCGTAAAGTCAAACTTCCGTTTTGCTGTTACCAATACTCCAGCTTGGGTAGACTTGGAAGGCGGCTTCCTGGTAGGTACACCTAACAAGGATGCTGTAGGCGGAGTTTCCTTCAAGGAGAATCAGGGCGTAAGTGCTAAGTATGCCATCGCTAAGGACCGCAACTACACCATCACCTTCACTTCTGAGGATGGCAAGGCTGCTGTAACCATACCTGTTATCTATAATGGTATGACCACCAGCACCATGGATGTTACTTATCCAACCTCTTCACAGTGGGCAGTATGGAATGTATCTCTCGATGGTAAGGTGTTCACTCAGAATGGTTCTAGCCTGAATGGCGGTGATACCAACGATTTCACCTTCTACAACTTCGTTCCTTTCACCCTCAAGACATTGGGTGATGCTTACCAGCTGGTAGTCTTCGAGAACACGGAGAATGGTTTGTTCGAGGATGGAACTGGTGCTGTGAAGCTGCAGGGTGAGAAGGGTGATGTGAAGCTCACAGTCGCTCCATTAGGCAGCGGAAGCCGTGAGTTCCTGGTCTATGCATTGCCACAGAGCGTATTCGAGAGTCTGGAGAATGGACTCGACGGAATGCTTGAGAACAACTTTACAACTGTGAAGAGCGATTACGACCGCTACTTCCTGATGGATGTTGTACAGAAGGAGGCCAACTCTTCTGCTGATGATCAGTCTGCAGCGCCTACAATCTTGAAGATGAACTACTTGCCAGTAGAGTGCAAGAAGGATAAATCAAAGTATGGTTCTACCATATCAGAAACATTTGGCTACAATGGTGACGAAATATATGTCGCTCAGTCAGAAGCAGGAAGCTATCTTACAGTTAATCCTAATATCAAGGATTGGGGCCCTGACACTATGATGGAGACAGGCTATCTTACAGTTAAGGATTTCAACGGAAATGATGTTAACGCAGAGGCTGCACAGGTCGATAAGGAAAATTGGATTTTCTCTGTTATGGTACCAGAAGCTACTCCAATGTTTATGGTATTCCAGGACAACGGAACTCCTGTAAAGGTTCTTGTTGTTGAATCTCCTGGTGAGGGAATGAGTAAGAAACATACTTCTATCAGAAAAATTAGAAAGTAATGAATAGAATGAAAATATTTTCAAAGGCACTCTTGTTGCTCTTGGTCTCTCTCCTGACCTTTGCAGCAACAAGTTGCTCGGATGATGAGACCGGAGGCTGGGACGGCACATACGGATATGTGCAGTTCAAGCTCAGCAAGAAGGTTTCTTCTAGAGCTACCCGTGCTACTGCCCTTGACAAACTTGAGAAACTGGATGATGCCAAGAAAATCAAGGTGGTCATGGAGCACAACGGTACAACTGTGTCTCAGACACTGGTGCTCAATTCTTATAATTCAGAGAATGCTGAGTATGGTCTGAGAAGTGAAAAACTGCAACTCGCTTCGGGTACTTACACCGTCATCGGTTTCTATCTCTATGATGCGGTAGACGAGGAGTTGCTGGCTTCTTCTGCCGGCGAAACATTCACTGTAGTAGGTGGCGGTCTGGAAGTACAGAACCTCATGGTGGAGACTGTGGAGCATGGTAAGGTGAAGTTCAATCTCGTGAAGGAGTGGGAGAAGACCCGTGCCGGTGGTACTGAGTATCTCTTCTCTAACATCCGTCTCGTTGATGTCAGCGTGACCAACCTCTTTACCCGTGAGACCTATACCTTCCCTGAACTGAAGGTGAATTATAAGGAGGGAAGCAAGGAGAATCAGAATCCTGACAATGAGAACGATAAGTATATGGACACAGGTACTGCTTACTGCGATTCTACCGTATGGTTGCCTGCCGGTACTTATCAGGTTACCTCATATACCACCTACGGCAAGACTGGTGCGGTGAAGACCAAGTATGAAACCCAGCCTGTAAAGGGTGAGGCTTTCATTATAGAGGACAATCAACTCAATGATAAAGCTCAGGTGCCTATCCTCCTTTCCAAGACCAAGGAGTATATCAAGGACTATGAGGCTTTGAAGGCTATCTGGGAATCTCTCCATGGTAAGGAGTGGAGCTTCTATGGCGATGCTACCTTCAAGGGAGCTAACTGGAACTTCAACAAGGAACTCGATATGTGGGGCGAACAGCCGGGCGTAACGCTCAACAGCAACGGCCGTGTCATCGGTCTTATCATCGCCGGTTTCGGTGCAAAGGGAATCGTACCTGATGCCATCGGACAGCTGACAGAACTCCAGGTGCTCAACCTCGGTTCTCACGATGAGAAGATTGGTGCCAACATCTTCAATAATTATGATGCAAACAGTCTGACTGCAGCAAAGAAGAGCAGCATGCGTCACGACTATGAGAACAAGTTTCTGAAGTATGACCCACGTGCCAACATGTCGGATATGATTGTAGAAAGCTACAACTCTGATCCTAAGGTGGCACCGAAGAACAGAATTAAGAAGGACAGCCGCATCAACCTGAAGGATGCGCAGATCGGTACATTGACCAACAAGATTACAGGTGTATCTAAGGCCATCTATCGCCTGACTAAGTTGCAGCAGTTCTACATCGGTAACTCTTCTATCACATCCGACTCGGTTTGTGCGAAGTTCTACAAGCCTGACGATCCTGTTTATGGTAAGTTTGCACAGGAGTTTAAGGAAGAGGATTGGGACAAGATGGAAAACCTGACCGATATCGAACTTTACAACTGTCCGAAGATCAGTCGCATTCCAGACTTCTACTATAAGCTCCCTAAATTGCAGGCGATGAACCTGGCGCGATGCAAGGGAATCTCTGCTAATCAGTTGAGACAAGATTGGACTCGCTTAGCTGAGGAGAAGACAGGTAAGACACTCCAGATTCTCTATATGAGTTACAATAACCTGGAGGAGTTCCCTGAGTCTTCTGCATTGAGAAAGATGGTAAATCTCGGTTTGCTCGACCTGGCTTACAATAATATCAAGAAGGTACATCCGTTTGGTTCTGAGGTAGCTCTCTCTTCTCTCTATCTGAACAACAACCAGATTGAAGAGATTCCTGCCAATCTCTGTGCCTTTACAGATGATGTGGAAAGTCTGACTTTCGCTCATAACAAGTTGAAGAAGATTCCGAATATCTTCGATGCAAGTTCTGTTCGCGAGATGGGTTCTGTAGACTTCTCTTACAACGAGATTACAGGTGTAGATAATAGTCATGGTACCTACAAGGGTATTAATGCAGCTTCAGTCAGTCTGTCAAACAATAAAATAGAGAAGTTCCCTTCAGAGCTGTTTACTGCCGGTTCGCCAATCACAACCATCGATTTGAGCGGCAACCAGATGCGCACCATCCCTAAGGGTTCCATCAAGGGCAAGAAGGCTTATCTGCTGCAGGTTATCGACTTCCGATTCAACAAGTTGACATCCCTCTCTGATGACTTCCTCTCAACCACATTGCCATACATTACCAATATGGACTTGAGCTACAACTGCTTCACCGAGGTGCCAACCCAGCCATTGAACAGTGCCGTGCTCCGTGCCTTTGCTATCAACCACCAGCGTGATGAGAAGACCGACCAGCGTTGCCTGCGTACATGGCCTACAGGAATCACAACCTGTCCGAGCCTGATCCAGTTCCAGATTGGTTCCAACGATATCCGTAAGGTAGAAGAGACACTGACCTCTCACCTTTATATCCTGAATATCGCAGACAACCCTAACATCTCTATCGATGTAACGAGCGTCTGCGCATACATCAAGGCAGGTATGTATATGCTGTTCTACAACAAGAATCAGGACATCCGCGGTTGTGATGCTTTGGATCTCGAAAATTAAACCCTATAAGAAAGTAGTAATATGAAATATATGAATAAACTGACATTAGGTATCGTTCTCGCTGCCGGGCTTTTTACAGCCTGCAGCGATAAGGATGATGTCGATATCCCAGGAGGACTGGCGCTCGATAAAAAGGAGATAGCCATAGGCCCTCAGGGTGGAACAGAGCAGATAGCCATCGCTGCCTCACAGGACTGGGTAGCTAATACCTCTGAGCCTTGGCTGACGCTTTCGCCTGCCAACGGTGTGGGTTCTGTTGAGGGTACCATCAAGGTGGATTCTACTCTTTCCAACACGCTCCGCAGCACAGAACTCAGTTTCCAGGGTGCCAACGGACAGAGTCGCAAGCTTACCATCACCCAGTTCGGTTATGGCAAGCAGATCTTCCTGAAGGATTCTGTTGTAGAAATCGAAAACTCCGATTCTTACGATAACCGTGCTTTCGAGAGTCTGATTTCTGCCAACGTGGAATGCAAGATTGGTAAGATAGAGTATTCTTTTGAGGGTGATCTGACCGATGCCGAGAAGGCAGAGAACGAGAGCGAGCGTGAGGGCTGGCTCCTGAACAGTAAGGATGAAGATAAGCTGACAGGTACTAACCTGGGTATCGTGCTGGACAGAAAGTACCGTCCTCGCACCGTGAACTTCAAGTTCCGCTGGGCGATGAACGTGGTTCCTGCCGTTCGTGTGGCTAAGGTTCATCTCGTGCCAATCAAGGCTGAAGACCAGCTGGTAGATGCAGATGGCAATCCTACAGATGATGTTATCCTGACCGTTCGTCAGAAGGCAGCACCAAAGATTGAGGACAACCGTGCCGGTGACTCTCTCTCTCTCATCATGATCAACCAGAAACTGGGTAGCATTGCTACCTTCGATTCCAGCGATAACATGCGCAACTGGAGCGACGTAACACTCTGGGAAGCTACTGATGATTTAGTGAAAAAACATCCTGAGGCTTTAGGACGTGTACGTTCTGTCAAGTTCAGCAAGTTCAACCTCAAGAGTGGCGAAACTCTTCCTAAGGAAGTGGGCAACCTCAAGTTCCTGGAGTCATTCTCTGTTGCTTCCAACGAGAACAACCAGATTCGTGAGGTGAACCTCGGTGATGAAATCTGCTCGCTGAAGTATCTGAAGAATCTTACCGTTCAGGCTTACGGTCTGACTCAGTTGCCTGATAGCTTTATTAATCTGGGCAAGAGTCTTGAATCGCTCAACCTGGTAAGTAACAACTTCAACAAGTTGTCAGATATCACCGATATCGTCAACGAGAAGAACTTCCCTAAGTTGCGTAACCTCATTCTCTACGCACAGCGCCGTACGGATGTTCTCGTCGACATCGCTTCGCTGGGCGAAAAGAATGCATCAGGCGTCTATGTTTATAATAACTATCCTATCGGACTGTATGGTAAGGTAAATGCCGGAACCCCAGACCGCCAGGCGCTTCTCAAGCTCCTGACATGGGATAAGTTGAATACACTGGAGTTGTCTTACTGCTTCCTGGAGGGTGAACTTCCTACCGATGAAGAGATGACTGAGGCACTGGAGGCTGCCGGCAAGGCTACCCGATACACCAAGTCTGACTTCTCTACCAACAAGGAAGATTATCTCGACAAGCTGGTAGGCGATACCTGCAAGTGGTTGCTCTCAGGCAATCCTGTAACCTGCAAACACAAGGATGGTTCTGTAGTTAGTGCGGATGTTTATCCTCTTCAGGTGCCACGTGTATTGCCAAACTGCCGTCAGTTGTCACTCAACCTGAACTTCTTTACAGGAAAGGTGCCAAACTGGATTCTCTTCCATCCACACCTGGTAGAATGGAATGCACCTACGATGGTGTTCAACCAGCAGCCTAAGGGTAAAAATAGCGATGGCGCTGCCGTTGGTTTCTCTAATATGACAGACGACAGCTACAGCTACGACTACTATTACGGAACCAAAGACCCAGGCAGCAACTGGGAGGTTCCGGGTGTAGCTTATCCGCTCTACTACCGCACATACGTGGCAGCAGGCGATATTGATGAAGCTGCGCTGATGGCTAAGTACAGGAGAACTAAGAAAAAGTAAGATAAACATAAAAACAATATAGAAGCAAACAATGAAGAAAAAGTTTTTCTATATAGCAATGGTCGCATTGGCATTGACGGGCTGTTCTGACAGCCTGTCAACCATCGGCTCTTCTGACGGCAATTCAGAAATCACCATTCCTGCAGATGCTGAGGCGGGTGAACTGCTGATTAAGTTCAGTCCGGAGATGAGCGATATCCTCGACCAGGCACAACTGAGCAAGACCCGCGCCGGAAAGGCTACCCGTTCGGGTATTCCTTCTACCGATGAGGTGCTCGACATCTTGGGAAGCTACAGCTTCGAGCGTGTGTTCCCGGTAGATGCAAATACTGAGGCAAGAACCCGCGAGGCGGGACTCCACCTCTGGTATACGGTGAAGTTTAATAAGGGAACCGACCTGAAGACGGCTGCCGAGCGCCTGAAGCAGTTGGGCGAAATCTCAAAGGTTCAGACCAACGGCCGCATCAAGCGTGCTTACAATACCGACAGCAAGCGCATCTATCTCAGCGATAAGGCACTTCAGCAGAAGTCTACCCGCTCAGCAGCCAATGGCGAGCCAAACGATCCGGGCTTTACCAGCCAGTGGCATTACCGTAACCTGGGCGAGGGCAACTATGATTTTGAGAACCTCAACAACAACAAGGTAGGCGCTAAGGCAGGATGTGATGTGAATGCACTTGAGGCATGGAAGACCTGTAAAGGCGATTCTTCTATCATCGTGGCTATTCTTGATGAGGGCGTGATGTATACGCACCCTGATCTGGCAGCCAACATGTGGTGCAACCCGGGCGAAAGTGTTCAGGGTGCCCAGACTGACGGCGACGGAAACGGTTATGAGGGCGACCTTCATGGCTACAACTTCGTTACTGAGAGCGGCGATATTACCTGGACTGATGCCAATGACACCGGTCATGGTACTCACGTAGCTGGTACCATTGCAGCCGTAAATAATAATGGTATCGGTGTATCTGGTGTTGCCGGTGGTGACGGAACTCCTAACTCTGGTGTCAAGATTATGTCTTGTCAGGTATTCTCCGGTCAGAACAGTGTAACCTTGGCAGGCGAGGCGAGAGCCATCAAGTATGCTGCCGATAATGGTGCAGTCATCCTGCAGTGCAGTTGGGGTTACAACTCTTCAGAGTCTAGTATCATCAACGGTTATACTCCGGGCCCTGCTACCGAGAAGGAATGGGCTGAGACCTATCCGCTGGAGAAGGAAGCTCTGGATTACTTCATCAACAATGCCGGTTCGCCTAATGGTGTCATCGACGGTGGTATTCCAGTCTTCGCAGCCGGTAACGAGTATGCTGGCAATCCTGCTTTCCCAGGTGCTTACTCTAAGTGCGTCTGCGTATCTTCATTAGCTGCCGACTTTACTCCAGCCTGCTACACCGATTTCGGTTCGCTCGTAACCCTGAGCGCTCCTGGTGGCGACTTGGAATATTACAGCAAGATTGGCGAGCAGGAAGATGAATACTGGGCAGAGACCACCGAGCAGAAAGGTGCTGTGCTCTCTACGATGATCAAGAACGGTCAGCCTGCTTACGGCTACATGGAGGGAACCTCTATGGCTTGTCCTCATGTTTCGGGTGTGGCTGCCTTGGGTCTTGCTTATGCTGCCAAGACGAACCGTCATTATCGTGCTGCCGACTTCGTAGCCCTGATGAAGAAATCTGTGAAGGATTTGGATAGTCATTATCAGAATGGTGCAACTAAGACCTACTATATGAACCATACTACCGTAGGTGCTTCGCCAGAGATTGTACAGCTCTCTAAGTACATCGGCAAGATGGGTGCTGGTCTGATTGATGCAGCTCAGCTCTTGAATAACATCACGAACAAGGAATTCAGTTCTGATATGAAGTTGCCTAACGTGTATGTAGGCATCGAGAAGACAGTTTCTCTCAACCTCGCTGCATATTTCGCAGGTCAGACAGGGGGATTTTCTTGCTCTGTAGCTAAGAACGGCGTAGCTTCTGCTTCGGTAGATGGCAAGACGCTCATCGTGAAGGGACTCGCTGCCGGAAGTACATCGCTCACCGTAACAGCTGCCGATGGTACCAGCCAGACCGTAGTTGTGACCGTTAGAAAGAGTGCCGGTAACAATGGTTGGATGTAATATGAAGATATTTGCTTTCCTATCGCTTTTCTTCCTGGCTTTGCCTGTTACGGTGAATGCGCAGGAGGAACTGCTGAAGTTTGAGCATCCGCTTATCGATGCAGGTACGATGACCGAGGACGATGCGCCTCGCACCTTCACCTTCGTAGGTAAGAATGTGAGCAAGAAGATACTGCACATCACACAGGTGAGAACCACCTGTGGATGTACCAGTTCTTATGTCAGGGGCGATGTGATGAAGCCTGGCGATACCTGTCAGGTGCAGATCACCTTCACGCCTAACCGCTATCCGGGCACCATCAATACGGGTGCTTATCTCTATCTGAAAGAGGTAGAGGGACAGCCTGCCGTTAAGCTCGCCTTAACGGGAAAGGTGCTGCCAGGTGCTGACCAGTGGGCACGCTATCCGCACAAGATGGGTGCACTCAGACTGAAACAGGCGAAGGCAAGTATCACAGAGGTAAAGCCGGGCACAGAGCCTGAGGCACGTATCCTCTGCGGAAACAGCGGTGACAAGCCGCTCCGTATATCCAGCCTCCTTCTTCCTCCTTATGCCCGTCTTACGACAGAGCCTGAGGTGATAGAACCGGGTGATGAGGCTGACCTCGTCATCACCATCATAGCCGATAAGATTCCGGCTACGATGCCCGAATCCTTCACCTTCCCTGTTATTCTGGAGGGCTTGGATGCCCGTCCGTCTGACAGAACGATACAGGTCGTTGTAAAGGTAAAAAGGTAAAAAAGTAAAAAAAAAAAATACCAAGACAATGAAATATTTGAAAAAACTCTTCACCCTCCTGGTGATTGCTTTGTTTGCCTGCGGCTTTGCAGCCTGCAGCAGCGATGATGAAGAACCGGAGGAGCCTTCTCTGGAAGTTACACCTGCCAATCTTCATGGCACATGGGAGTTGGCTGAGTGGAACGGTGAACCTCTTGCTGAGGGCACATACTGCTACATCGTTTTCAATCGCAAGGACCAGACTTTCGATATGTATCAGAAGTTTGACAGTATGTATGGTCGCCATATCACCGGTTCGTTCGCTATCAAGAACGATCCATACCAGGGCTACATCATCAGCGGAAGCTATGATAACGGTAAGGGCGACTGGAACCAGAGTTATCTCGTAACCCGTCTCCTGGCTTCCGGTTCCATGATATGGACTGCCAAGGACGATGTTACCGACATCAGCCGCTACAAGCGTTGCGATGAGGTACCTGCCGAGATACTCAAGGAATGTAAAGATCTCACTGAAGAATAAAAAAAAGAGCGAATTATCTGCAAATTCTGCGGATTATTCGCTCTTTTTTTGTATCTTTGCCCTCAAACTTATCATCGGGTTCAAAGTTTAAGGATATGATATTAACGATTACTGGTTCAGACAGCACCGGAGGCTCTGGTGTGCAGGCGGACATCAGGACGATTTCCGAGTTGGGCGGTTATGCTGTTTCGGCGATAACCAGCATCACTGTGCAGAATACGCTCGGTATTCAGGAGTTCTTCGATATTCCTGCCGAGATTGTTTCGGGGCAGATAGAGGCTATCATGAACGATATGCAGCCTGATATAGTGAAGATTGGTATGATACGCAGGGTGGAGACGCTGAATGTGGTCATCGATGCGTTGACCAAATACCGTCCTGCCCATATCATCTATGCCCCTGCCATCTGGTCGAGCCAGGGCGATGCGCTGATGACGGAAGATGTGGTGAGCCAGATCAAATACCGTCTGCTGCCGCTCTGTTCTGTCGTCGTGTCACGCAAGAAGGAGAGCGACATCATTCTGCAGAATTCCAAGCTGCTGAGCCTTGCCGAGAAGCAGGGACTCCGGATCTATCGCCTCGACAATGCCAATTCGCATGGTCTCATCAACCGTTTTTCTTCAGCTCTTGCCGTTTTTCTGAATCAGGGCAAGAAGATGGAGGAGGCGTTGGCGATGGCGCAGGATTTCATCAATGTAGAACTCGTGCGCCAGAGCAATCTGCAGGGCAGAAGTTCCGAGCTTTACAACCAGTTTATCTCGCAGGTGAATAACTTCTGCCGCACTTATAGCGATGTTCATTTCTATGCCGACCAGTTGAATGTGAGTGGCCGTTATCTGGCTCAGGTTACCCGTCGTATCTCCGGCAAGACGCCGAAGGCAATCATCGATGAATACATCGTGAAGGAGATAGAGCGCGAACTCTCTACCACCACGCATACGGTTCAGGAAATAGCCAACACTTTCGGCTTCTCATCCCAGGCTCATCTCACCAAGTTCTTCAAGAAGATGAGAGGGGTAACGCCTTCTGCTTTCAGACAGAAAGGTTGAAAACAGGTGGCTTTTGACCAAAAGATTAAAATAATTAAGTTAAATTAGAAACACGGACAAATTGAATTTGTCCGTGTTGTTTTTTTCTTTGCTTTTTAACTCTATGTTTTCCACCACGGAACTCATAGACTTAGGAACCATAAAACTAGTCATCCATCCACATCTTGAATCCTTCGCCGCGCAATGTTTCCAGGTGGATGGAGGCATCCTTGGCGAAATATCGGCGCAAGTTGTACATCACATTATTCAGACTTTCTTCGCTACACTTTACACCTCTCCAAACTGTATCCTTTAGGTCTTGGCGTGGCACGACTTCGCCCTTATTGATCCATAATAGCTTGAGTGTAGCAAACTCGGTATTGCCCAGCGTCTTCTCGCTGCAGCCACGGAAGCTGAGCACATGGCTATCTGTATCTACGGTGTAGGCACCCATGTTTATCATACGAGAATTGCTGAAGTCTTTACGCTTGGCATAGCGGTTTACCCATCCCAGGAACTCACGGCTGTCGAAAGGCTTCTCGATGTAAATCATTGCACCATTATTGGCGGCTTCGGTTTTGAGTTGAGAGTCATGTAACGAAGATACACACATGATAGGGATGTCTTCTGCGGCAAGACGGATGTCGTTGATTCTTTCCAGACTGTTCTCTTCTCCTATCATCACATCGAGGATGATGAGGTTGGGAGACAGCTTCATGATAAGGCTTTCTACTCCAAACAGCGTGTTTTGAAAATAGACCTCATAGCCTGCTTTTTTAAGTAGCAAGACTGCTGTGTTGCCGAAATCCAGGTCGTCATCGACCAATAGTACTTTTATCTTTTCCATATTTCTTATTTTATATTGTTTTATCTTGTTTCTTGTTCCTTGCCCATTACGATTTGTTGCTTTTAGTTGAGCGGCAATGTAAATGTAAAGGTGCTGCCCTTGCCGAGTTCGCTCACCACCTTGATGGTTCCGCCATGTGCCTTGACGGCATATTTTACCATGGCAAGACCTATGCCATATCCGCTCTTATGGTGTGTGGCTGGTATGCGATAGAACTGCTCGAATATCTTCTTCTGGTATTTCTTGTCGATGCCTACGCCATGGTCAGACACGCTGATGATGGTGAAATGTTCATCCTGTTTGATGTTGACTTCAACATTTGCCTCCTTGTCTGAGTATTTAACGGCATTCTCCATCAGATTGTGCATCACATTTTCTATCAGGTACTTATCTGCATACACCAGTGCATTCTCTTCACGATGGTCGTGGATGCCGATGGCATGTGGCTTGCTGGCATAGTTGATATCTATTTGTTCTTGCGCTTGTTTCGTCAGCTCGATGATGTCAATTTGTTCTTTGTTGATAACCAACTTGCTTTCACTGGCCTTAGAAGTGATAAGTATTGTCTTGATGGTATTGGCAAGATTCTTGATTTGTCTTTCAGAAGAAGTAATCATCTCCTGTAAGTCAGCATCCATGATATAGTCTTTGATGAATCCCAACTTTAGCAAGATGCTTGCCAATGGTGCTTTCAAGTCGTGTACAGTTCCATGAAGGCTTACCTCACGATTTCTCAGGAGGTCTTCCTTGCTTCTGATAGCAGTCATCTGGTATCCTACGCAAAAGACGATGATAAGAGCAAGCAGTATGGTAGAGATTAGAGTCTCTATAGAATTTCTGATGAAAGAAGATGGAGTTATATCCACCTTTGCCTGTACGAAACGGATAGGTTTGAGTCCGATGGCGATAGGCTTGCTAGCCTGCCAAGTCTCAATGTCCTTTGTTTGTCCATAACTCTTAATGCTCTTTTTGTTCTCATCTAATATCAATAAGGTATAGGTAAACCCCTCATTCAGATTTTTCTTGAATATTTGGGAGAGTTTGGCTAAATTAATGGGATTACCTTTGGCGGTAAAAATATCTTTGCTAAGTAGCCCAAGAGCATCGGCTTCTGTTTCTGCAATACCCCTAACTCTTAAGTCTTGAATATTGATTTCGTCTAAGTTGATGATGTTTTCTTTCTTTGGCTTTGCCTTGAGAAAGTCTTCTTCTGACATTTGTTTGTAATAAACTCGTTGTTTCCCATCTTTTTGTGAGAACTTGTTTTTATGTGCCCGATATGCATATTCTTCGTCTATTGCAATTTTTAAAGTCGAGTTGACCTTATCTGTTTTGTTATTGATATAACCTTTGTATTGCAGGGATATGTTATATCCTTGTAACAAGATGACAACGATAAAAGCTAAAAGTGTTATACAATAATACTTTTTCATATATTATGTTTTTATAATGTTAAAAATCAAAATGCAAAAATACAAATATTTTTTCAAAGTAGCGTATTTTCTAACATCATTTTTATATAATAATCTATGGGGCAAATATTATGTGGGATTTGATGTGAAAAGTTTGGTGGTTTGAGCAATTTGCCGTAATTTTGCACTCAGAAATTTTAATTAATATAAAGAGTAACAGCTATGGATATATTGAAAAAACATGAACAGGGCAAAGTCCTAGGTGGCGGCTATTGGTGGCTAACTCCTAGTGGACAATGGATCTACATCGAAAGTGATGAAGAACCAAATGGCGAAGATGTAATTCTCGCTTAATCTAAGTACAAAACAATTAAATAAAAAAAGAATGAATAATTCAAACTTGTACATAATGAATCTTATCAAACTCTATTTGAAAGCTTATAAAATAGCTTTCAATGATAAGGAGTTGTGCAAGGTTCTAGTGACAGATCCTGATTTTCCGAGTCTTGCCTCTGTCTCTAGAACATTGAATTATTATGGTTTGGCTTCTGATGCATATCTTTTAGATAAGCAAGAAAAGGTTACTTCTTTAAAAGGTATGTTGGTTCATGTCTCTCTCAATGAAGGACATTTCTTTGTGGTGAAAAAACAAAGTGAAGATAGCTTAATTTTGTTTGATGGCAAGAGCTATAACTTGCCAGTAAATGAATTCTTGAATGTTTGGGATGGCGTGGCTCTCATAGTGGAAGAACCAAAGAAGATAAATGCTTGCCATAGAGGAAGGGTGTCTATTCAAACAGGAATGGTATTCTTTGCCGTGATTTGCATTTGCCTTCTATTATGGGAGTATTGTACAAAGCCTGTGTTTCCTATGTTATTGCTAAATTGTACAGGATTAAGCCTGTCTATGTTACTTACAAAGCATAGGCTAGGGTTGGGGTTCGTTGACAGATATTGTCAAATCGGCAAAAAGTTTGATTGTCAATTAGTCTCTGCTAAACAGCCTTTGCAAGACAGGCTTCCTTTTGCATTGGATGAACTTGGGATATTCTTTTTCTTTTGGAATATTCTGTCCTTGGTAATGATGGGAAATGTTTCTTTGCTACAATTTGCCTTATGCACATTTGCTTCATTAGTTTGCTTGGGATTGTTGGTATATCAAGCTTTCTTTATACATAAATATTGCGTGTATTGTTTAGGTACATATATCGTTATTTGGCTTAGTACGCTCGTGGCTATAAAGACTGCAGTTATACCAATTGGGTGGGGGAATATTATGTATAACACTGGAGTTCAGGCATGTTTGGCATTACTTTTGTCTAATTTTACTTCACAACACTTTCAAAAACAAAAGAAGTTATTTGAAAATGAAGTTCTATTGCTAAGGCTTAAAAGAAACCATGCTGTGTACAAGGCTCTTTCAAATGACCGCATGATGGTAGAGGACTTGGGAATGTATGGGATACAATTTGGCGATAAAGGAGCGAGTTGTAAAATACGTATGATTGTAAGCCTTGATTGTAAGTTCTGTCAAAAGGCAATTCGAGAAGCAGCCTCTTTGATCAAGAGGTTTCCTCAACGTTTTAGTTGTGAAGTAATATTGGCAGATGGCTCTTCTTTAGTAGAAGGATTGAGTGGCTATGTTGCAAATCGTTTACGTGAGTTCAATATCATTCAAGAATATTATAGGGGAAATCGGAATATGTCAATTTTTGAGAAGTCTTCGTCAAAGGATATTTCTGAAAAGCTAGAGTTTGCTTCTGTAATATCTCAATATAAGAAAAATCAGAAGATAATCAAGGAACTTTCTATAGAAAAGCTACCTTTGATACAGATAAATGGAAAAACAAAGTCTTCCTATTATGATATATCTGATTATCAGTATATGGTTGAGATTTAGACAAGAAAAAATAGTTCGGACTAATATAACATAAGTTTAACAATTTAAAAAGAAGGATTAGTTATGAAAAAATTAACACTTTCAGAGCAGAGCCACGTAGTTGGTGGCTACAATGATGAAAAATGTAAGGAGCTACAAGGTGACGCATCTCAAGGAACAGTAAAGGATTGGGATGCTTGGGCTGATAGCTTCATGAAAAATTGTGTGTAAATAGCATTTTTTTAAGAATGTGTGTAGCCAAAATTTAATTTTGGCTACTTTTTTAGTTTCTATTATGAAGTATTTATTTATTTTATTTTTCGCATTTATAAGTTCTATCTCGAAAGCACAAGGTACTTATGAGATTGAGCCTTCTCGTATGGAAGTTAAATATGTGGTTTCATATCTTGGAGATTATCATAACAAGACATTGGGAAAAACAAGCAATCTGTGTGCCTTAAGATGTGGAAGTACAACTAGTCAATTCTTTTGTTATGAAAGAGTTAGAGAAGACTCTTTGGAATTCGTACCTGGTGGTTTTGAATTACTTAGTAAAGAGAGACATGATGATGGAATAGAGCAAACATATACTCCTTTTCGAGGAGAATTTATTTACAGGAATAATACCAATGGAGTATATACGGTATATGGTCGTTGCATGGGTGAACATTATGAATTCAAGGATAGTGTGTGCATGAACTGGACCATAGATCAGGATTCTACAAGGATGATATTAGGTTATAAGTGCCAGAAAGCAGAGACGGATTTCCGTGGGAGACATTGGGTCGTTTGGTTTGCAGCAGATATTCCTTTATGTTTAGGACCTTGGAAAATTGCGGGTTTGCCAGGCCTTGTTTTGCGAGCAGAATGCCTAGGTTTTCTAGAAATAGAAGCAAATGGTATTTTTACAAAGGGATTAACTCCTGTAAAATTCTATAACTATTATGAGAAAAAGTTTACGATAATTAATAGGAAAAAGTTTCTTAAGATTAAAACAAATCCTTTATCGTATCCCAAAGGAGCTATGATGATACCACAAATGGAATTGGAATGAAGAAGATACTCTTTTTGATAATATGTGTTCTGTTGAGCTTACAAATTTCCGCTCAAGTTGCAGTAACAGGACATGTTGTTGATGATGAGAATAAGCCTTTGGCTTTCGTTATCATCAAATGTCTTAATACCCAACACAAAATGCGTGGCTATGCTACTAGTAGTAATAATGGATCTTTCTCTATCAATGCAGAAAGAGGAGATTCCTTAACCTTCACTATGCTTGGTTTTCAAGAAGTGCATATTGCAGTGAAAGGTGACATGAAGCCTTTAACCGTAAAAATGGGTAGTGGAGCTATCGAACTTAAGGAGGTTTCTGTGAAATCGGATAAGGTGCATGAACGTGGCGATACCGTCAGTTATGTGGTAGGTGCCTTTGCAAACAGTAATGATCGCTCTATCGGTGATGTTATCGCCAAAATGCCTGGCTTTGATGTGGACAAGAGTTCCGGTAAGATTTCTTACGAGGGAAAACCTGTCAGCAAGTTCTATATCGAAGGGCTTGACATGCTGGGAGGAAAATATGGAGCGGCAACAAATACATTGCCGCAGGATGAGGTTGGTGCTGTCGAAGTTATGAGAAAGCATCAGCCTATTCGTGTCTTGGATGATTTTACCTATACGGATGATGCGGCTGTCAATATCAAGATGAAGAATAGTGCCAAGAGTCATTGGGTAACGTCTTGGAAATTAGCTGGCGGATATGGGAATAATCATTCTGACAATGCTAGAGGTGACCAAGGACTTTGGGCTGTTGAAGGATTTGGCTTGAGATTGAAATCGCAATTCCAAACGATGCTGACTTATAAAACAAATAACATAGGTCTAGATATTAGCCGTGAGTCCACAAGTTTATTTGATGCGGAGTCTGGTAATCAAATACTCCCACAAGATTTTATCTTGTTATCTTCGCCGAAGGCTTCCAGCCTCAATCAAGAACGAAGCTTGTTTAATAGAAGTCATGCTGTCACAATGAATATACTAAAGAAGCTGAATGAAGATTCTCAGTTGAATTTCCAATTAGTTTATAACAATGAACGAGACAATGCATGGGGACAGCGGAATACTGTTTATACACGAAATAACGGTAATCGGGTAATTGATAATTCCAAAACGTTGAGAAGCAATAATAATGATCTTTATGCATTGCTAAAGTATGAATTAAATTCAGAGAAGAGTTATTTACGTAATTCTTTATCCGGCAATATAACCTGGTTGTCACAACGCTTGGAGGAGGTGGGTACTCATTCGCATCTTCAGCATGCTTATCTTCCTGTATATGATTTTAGGGATAATCTATATGTGGTAAGACGTTTTGGCAAGTCTTTGATTTCTTTTTATTCCTATAATACATTTCAGAATCGTCCACAATATCTAGACGTAGATTCCTTGATAAGACAGGATGTTGCTCAAAGATATTACGCAACTGATACCTATGGAATGGGTGGCTGGAAACTTGGTTGGTTTAATCTGAGTATGAAAATGGGCATGAAGGGTGTGCTCCGTTATCTGGATGCCACGGCTAGTGGTTTGCCAGATTCCCTGGGAGTTTTAGCAGACAAGAGTCATTTTAGTTATGCGCGATTATATATGAGCCCTCAGGTTGAGTTCTCAAAGCATGGCTTTGTGTTTACCTTCTCTGTTCCTTTCGAGAATACATACTATAAATATAGTGAATCCGATGGTAAGAATTGTTTTTCTGTCTCGCCTTTGCTGAATGTTCGTTGGGATGTGACCTCTCGTTTTGCTATGGGGTTGAATGGAAGTTATCATATAGAGCCTTTGGACTACAATCGTTTTTATGGTTCTCTCATCTTGCAAGATTATTTGACGCTAAACCAAGGATACTTGGGATATGAGATGATAAAGAACAAGTCCCTGAGATATACGATTCTCTATCGTAATGCACTGAAGGGTACGCATCTGGTAACTTCAGTGACAAGACGCTTTACGGAAAACCCTTATACAATGACTCAGAAATTTATAGGGGATTACATTGCGTGGGGAACAGAGGCGCAAGTTACAAAAAGCAGTAGTTGGTTATGTAACTTCAACTTGCAGCAAGGATTGTCTTGGCTTGGTGGAAAAATAGTACTACGTAGCTTATTTACCCACAATGATTCTAAGATGTTGCAAGATGGAGACTTGGTAAATTCAAAGTACAATGTGCTTAATGCCTCAGGCTCATTGCTCTTGTCTCCTTACAAAGACATGACCATGACATATAGCTTGAAGTATGCTTATTCTGACATGAAGGCTGATTATAGTGAAAGAACTTCATTTGAAAGTTGGCTACATGAAATATCTGTCATTGTTCCATTGTCTGCCTTCCGTATTCATTTGGATGGAGATTATTATCACAACCAGATAACGGAAAGTAAATACAAGGATATGTTTTTGGCTAATTGCACATTAGGCTATAAAACCAAGCATATAGATTGGGAATTGAAAGCAAGTAATATATTCAATAAGAAAGTCTACGCATATACCACGGCCTCCAATTTGGTAACCATGCAATCTGTTACAGCAATACGTGGTCGTGAAATCATGCTTTCAATCAACTATAAACCATAGAAATTATGAAGGTGAGAAAACAGCATGACAGCATGCAATGCGGCATCACTTGCCTGCAAATGGTATGTAGGTTTTTCGGCAGGGAGTACTCGTTGGACTCTCTGTCGAAGATTTGCTTTGCCACAACGGAAGGTGTCTCCATGCTGGGCATCAACGAGGCTGCAAGAATATTGGGATTTCAAACGGTTTCGGCAAGGGCTACAATAGAGGAACTGAGCGAGACTCCGCTTCCTTGCATCCTTCATTGGAACCAGAACCATTTCGTGGTATTATATAAGGTGAAGAAGGGCAAGAAGTTCTATATCGCTGACCCTGGCAAGGGAAAGACAACTTATAATCTTGATGAATTCAGACGGCATTGGATAAGCACTCGCTCTAATGACGAGGACAAGGGTATCGCCATGTTCTTCGAGACCACTCCTGCCTTCTTCACCTATCAGATGGAAGGAGAAGATAGACAGAAGGAGAAGCGTTCCTTCAAGTTCCTTTGCAGATATTTCAAGAAATACCGCAAGGCATTCTCCTGGATTGTCTTGGGACTGCTTGCGGGCAGCGCCCTGCAGCTGGTATTGCCGTTCCTTACCCAATCCATCGTGGATGTCGGTATCAAGAACCAAGACATTGGATTCATCTGGCTCATACTCTTAGGCCAGTTGATGCTCACCGTCAGCCGAACAGCAATAGATTTTGCCCGCCGATGGTTCCTGCTCCGCATCTCCATGCGTATCAACATCTCCCTGGTGAGCGATTTCTTCATCAAACTGCTGAAACTGCCGATGTCGTTCTTCGACACCAAACTGATGGGCGACTTGATGCAGAGAATGAACGATCATAGCCGTGTGAACAACTTCCTCACCCAGCAGACGCTCAACATCACCTTTGCCATGCTTACCTTCGTGGTGTTCTCGGTGGTGCTCTTTATATATAATAAGGTGGTGTTTGCCATCTTCTTATTGGGCAGCATCCTGTACGGAGGATGGATGGCTCTCTTCCTGCGTCGAAGAAAGGTGCTCGATTATGAACTCTTCGAGCAGCAGGCCATCAATAACAACAGGACATACGAGTTCATCACTTCTATGCAGGAAATCAAGTTGCAGGATTGCGAGCAGCGCAAGCGAAAGGAGTGGGAGGAGACACAGGTGAATCTTTTCAGAGTGCAGCAGAAATCTCTAAAACTACAGCAGACCCAGGAGGCAGGAAGTATTTTTATCAATGAGGTGAAGAATATCGTGGTGACGGTGGTTGCCGCTACGGCGGTAATCCAAGGACACATGACCTTGGGTATGATGCTCGCCGTGCAATATATCATCGGACAGCTTAACTCGCCGGTGGAGCAACTCATGAACTTCTTCTATTCCGTTCAGGATGTGAAAATCAGTCTGGAACGAATCAATGAGATTCACCAGATGGATGATGAGAACGGGAAGGATGGCTTGCTGACTGATCTTGATCATCCTGAGGATGGTATCCATATCAGCAACATCATGTTCAAGTATGATCCTCATGCCCTCAGAAAGACGATAGACGGGGTGGATATTCTTATTCCTCAAGGCAAGGTGACGGCGATAGTGGGAGCATCAGGTAGCGGAAAGACCACGCTCATCCGATTGATGCTGGGTTACTACCCGGTGCTGGAAGGAAAAATCACCATCGGCGATACCGACATCAATCAGCTCAACAGGAAATGGTGGCGCAGGCAGTGTGGCGTGGTGATGCAGGAGGGTGTCATCTTCTCGGAGAGCATCGGGCGCAACATAGCTGTGGATGATGCAGAGATAGATCAGGAACGTTTGATGAGAGCTGCAGAGATAGCTTGCATCAAGGATTATGTGATGGCCTTGCCGCTGAAGTTCAACACCAAGATAGGGCGTGATGGCGTAGGGCTGAGCCAAGGACAGAAGCAGCGCATCCTGATAGCAAGGGCGGTATATAAGAATCCTGACTATATCTTCCTTGACGAGGCAACCAACTCGCTCGATGCTAACAATGAGCGTAATATCGTGGAGAACTTGGATAAGTTCTATCAAGGCAAGACGGTTGTGATAGTTGCTCATCGCCTGAGTACGGTAAAGAATGCCGACCAAATCGTAGTCCTCAACCAGGGAAAGGTGGTTGAGATTGGCAACCATGAATCTTTGACCGCCAATCGAGGGGCATACTATAATCTTGTGAAGAATCAGTTGGAATTGGGAAACTAAAATGCGTTTGAGATGGAATAAAAAGAATCAAATAATATAGAGTTGAAACTTCTTGATATCCAATCAAAGTCCAATTTGGAGCGAGTTTGTTTTGTTAACACATAGATAAATCTCTCTTGCCCAGAATCGCCAGCTAAGCAGTAGTAAAGCTTCGCTGGCGATTTCTCAATATATAATCTTACCCAATCATATTCTTGAGTATCCATTTCCTGAAGAATGGGTCTTCTATATTCCATAATCGAAAAATTTCGTTACGAAATTTTGCGCTAAGATACAAAAAATGTAGAAGTTCAGAAGGTGAACTCCTCTCGGTTTCTCTTAGCAGTACAATCTGTGTACTGCTTTATATATTCAGGAATATCTCTTATATATTTGCGAATCTCTCTTTATACAAAATGACTCAATGTTTGCAGAAAATGGAACATTTTTCTGCTATTTCGCTGAAAAATGTTTCCTTTGCAGCCGTAATTGAATAAAAATATAAGAATTATGGCAGAAAATAGACAAGAATTGAATCGCAACTTGGCTCAGATGCTCAAGGGTGGTGTGATAATGGACGTAACAACTCCAGAACAGGCAAAAATCGCAGAGGCAGCAGGTGCATGCGCAGTAATGGCGCTGGAACGTATTCCAGCTGATATCCGTGCAGCAGGTGGTGTTTCACGTATGAGCGACCCTAAGATGATCAAGGGTATTCAGGAGGCTGTTTCTATCCCTGTAATGGCTAAGTGCCGCATCGGTCACTTCGCTGAGGCTCAGATTCTTCAGGCTATCGAAATCGACTATATCGACGAGAGCGAGGTGCTCTCTCCAGCAGATAATGTTTATCACATCGACAAGACTCAGTTCGACGTGCCATTCGTTTGTGGTGCCAAGAACCTGGGCGAGGCGCTCCGCCGTATTGCTGAGGGTGCTACCATGATCCGTACCAAGGGTGAGCCAGGAACAGGTGATGTGGTTCAGGCTGTTACCCACATGCGTATGATGCAGAGCGAAATCCGCCGCCTCGTTTCTATGAGCGAGGATGAACTTTACGAGGCAGCCAAGCAGTTGCAGGCTCCTTACGAGCTGGTGAAGTATGTTCACGAGAACGGCAAGTTGCCAGTGGTTAATTTCGCTGCCGGTGGTGTGGCTACTCCAGCTGATGCTGCCCTGATGATGCAGCTCGGTGCCGAGGGTGTATTCGTAGGTTCTGGAATCTTCAAGAGCGGTAACCCTGCTAAGCGTGCACAGGCTATCGTGAAGGCTGTTACCAACTACAACGATCCTAAGATGCTGGCTGAGTTGAGCGAGGATCTCGGCGAGGCAATGGTAGGTATCAATGAGCAGGAGATTGCTTTGCTCATGGCTGAAAGAGGTAAGTAATAAATGAGATAACGGATAAGAGCCCCTCCTGCACAAGAAGGGGCTTTTATATTAGATAAGTATGTTATGAGAATAGCAGTATTAGCTTTACAAGGCGCTTTTGCTGAGCACAGACAGAAGTTGGCTCAGTTGGGCGTGGATAGTTTCGAGGTTCGCCAGTTGAAGGATTGGGACCAGCCTAAGGATGGCTTGATTATTCCGGGCGGTGAGAGTACCACCCAGGCGAAACTCTTGAATGAACTGGGATTGATGGAGCCAGTGAAGGAGGCGATTGCTGCCGGCTTGCCTGTTTATGGTACCTGTGCCGGCTTGATTCTTCTTGCCAAGAAGATTGAGGGCGAGCCTAGCCAGCGCATTGCTTCGATGGACATCACGGCTTTGAGAAATGCCTACGGTCGCCAGTTGGGCAGTTTCTACATCGAGGCTCCGATGAAGGGCATCGAGGGAAATGTCCCTATGACTTTCATCCGTGCTCCTTATATTAAAGAGGTGTGGGGAGATGCTGAGGTTCTGGCTGAAGTAGATGGCAAGATTGTGGCTGCCCGCCAGGGTAACCAGCTGGTTACTGCCTTTCATCCTGAACTGAATGAAAGTCTGGAGATTCATAAGTATTTTCTGGGGATGTGCAGCAAGTAGGCTTCATCCTATGTTGAAACTTACTTCGTTGACCGATGAACAGGCTTCATGGGCACAAGAAGCTATATTGCAAAGTATCTTAGGATACATTGCCAAGTATCTTAAGATACATGAGCAAGTATCCTAAGATACTTTTTTATTGAATGTCTGATACTTTTTTCCGATAAATGTTTGCCGTTTGCAAATATTCATCGTATCTTTGCATTATGAAATCTTCGTTACGTAAAACTCATAATGATGTAAATGCTTATGGTACAGTTAAATTCTTTTGTATTTAAAAAGCTGTTGCAGAATTCATGTAGATGGGGCTGTGGGCCTGTTGAGTGAGCGTAACAATGTGCTTGAGTGAACTCAATGAGCCATCCGAATAAGCCTACAGATATGACTGAACAAGCACAAGGATATGACTGAACAAGTGAAAGAATACGTTTGCTCAGGTTCAAGAAGTCGGAATATCAGGTTCAAGGAGGCTGTTTCTAAGAGATTCCCACTAGGCTCAGCAGCTCTGCTGAGCCTAGTCAGCAGGTCTGCCGACTGCAGTCAGTACATCTGCCGAGCCTAGTGGCAACACCCTATAGTCGTACAACCACACACCTTTTAGTTGTACGATAATAACCGTTTATAACAACTCCGGAAGCTGGAAGAGCTTCACACTGTTGCTGCCTTTGATGAGGATGTAATGGTCGTGAGGCTGGTTCGCCTTGAGCGCTTCCTTCACTTCCTCTACATTCTGGAACTTGCGGTAGCTGCATGGAATATCCTTGAACTCATCGCCCACCAGCCATACATTCTCAAGACCGGCTGCCTGCAACTGGTCTACTACCTTCTGGTGCTCCTCGTGGCTCACTTCGCCGAGCTCGCCCATCTGTCCGAGAATTGCCATCTTATGAGGCACATCCATCACGCGGAAGTTCTCGATGGCGGCTGCCATGCTAGATGGGTTGGCATTGTAGGCATCTACCACCAGCTTATTGTGCGCCGTCTCTTCCAACTGCGAACGGTTGTTGCTTGGGATGTAGTTCTCCAGGGCATGATCTATCTGCTGAGGCTTCACATCGAAATGAAGACCGATGGTGATGGCGGCAAGCATGTTGTCGATATTGTAAGAGCCGATGAGATGGGTTTGAACCTCATGCCAGTCGAAGCTCTCGGTGCGCCAGCGGAACTTCAGGAAAGGAGCGCAGGAAATGACTTCTCCCCATACATCGCAGTTTTCATCCTTGCCGTAGGTGATGAGGCGGTTGATGTTGCGCTGCTCAGCCATCTGCATCAGATGCTCGTTGTCTGCATTGATGAAGACGAGGGCATCGTTGGCTGCGAGGTAATCATAGAGCTCTCCCTTGGTCTTCTTCACGCCTTCGAAGCTGCCAAATCCCTGCAGGTGGGCACGGCCTACGTTGGTAATCATACCGCAGGTTGGCTCCACGTATTCCACGAGTTTTCGGATGTCACCAGGATGGGAAGCACCCATCTCTACAACGGCAATCTCATTCTCTGGTGAGAGACGGAAGAGGGTCTTTGGTACGCCTACATCATTATTGAAGTTGCCCTGGGTGAACATCACGTTGAACTTCTCGCCGAGAACGGCAGAGACGAGTTCCTTGGTGGTGGTCTTGCCGTTGGTTCCGGTGATTCCTACTACAGGAATATCGAAGTGGCGGCGATGCTCACGGGCTAGTTCCTTGAAGGTGGTGAGGCAATCCTCTACGAGGATGTAGCGCTCGTCGCCTTCCTTGGCATACTCTTTTTCATCAACAATCACATAGGCACAGCCTTTCTCCAAAGCCATGTCGGCAAACTTGTTGCCATCAAACGATGCGCCCTTCAAAGCCAGGAAGATGCTGCCCTCTGGGCAGTCGCGGCTGTCAGTGGTAATCACTGGGTGCGCTTGGTAAATCTGATAGAGTTCTGAAATATCCATAGCCTATAACTGTTATTTTGGGTGCAAAAGTAATCTAAATTATGGACATAACAAACAATTTTCCCAAAAAATGATGGTAATCTCGAATATTCTTTCTATTTTTGCAGAAATATTCGATGAATCTTTAGAAAGTGAGGCTCTTTATGGGTAGTAGAGATGAAAAAGATAAAACGAAAGTAAGGAAGGAAAAGCTGGCAGGCTATTTCTTTAATTTATCTCAGTTAACGTTTACTGGAACTGGGGTTGGTGGTATTGCTCCAATTCTGCAAGGAGAGTTTGGAGTTAAAAATTATGTAGTAATTATATTTGGTATAGTAATGACCTTCATTTTTGCGGGCATTGCTAATCGAATTTTAAAATATTAAGTTATGGAAGTTTACAATGGACTATTGTTTTTCTTTGTGGTTGGAACAATCATAGGTGGTAGCTTTCTTGCCTGGACTTACACAAAGCCAGGGAAAAAGTGGCTTAAAGAATTGTAATTCGATGGAATATACAATCAATATCAAGGGGCGCTTGATGGATTTGAGTACCCCTCAGGTGATGGGCATCCTGAACGTTACGCCCGACAGTTTCTACTCTGGCAGTAGAAAACAGACAGAAATGGAGATAGCTCAGAGAGCTAATCAGATTATAGAAGAAGGTGGAAGCATCATTGATGTGGGCGCTTTCTCCACCCGTCCCGGTGCCGATGAAGTATCGGAAGAGGAGGAGGGAAAACGCCTGAAGTTCGCTCTCGACATCGTTCGCAGGGAGCAACCGGATGCTGCCGTCTCCGTAGATACCTATCGCCCTACCTTGGCACGTAAGTGTATCGAGGAGTGGGGAGCTGACATCATCAATGATGTATCAGAAGGTGGAATCACAGGCATCGCCAATGTGCCGCTGGAGCAGAGACAGGAGGAATATCCTGAAATGTTCCGTGTGGTGGGCGAACTGAAGGTACCTTATATATTAATGTCGGTGCAGCCTACACTCGAAACGATGATGAAGGGCTTTGCAAAAGAGGTGCAGCAGTTGCGCGACCTGGGAGCCAAGGACATCATCCTCGACCCAGGCTTCGGCTTCGGCAAGAATCTCATCCAGAATTATCAGATTTATAATGAGATGGAGAAGTTGAACGTGATGGAACTTCCGGTTCTGGTAGGCATCTCCCGCAAGAGTATGATATACAAGCTGCTGGGTGGAGATGCTACGACATCGCTCAATGGAACTTCCGTGCTCGACACCATCGCTCTGATGAAGGGCGCCAGCATCCTCAGAGTGCACGATGTGAAAGAAGCTGCTGAGGCTGTGAAGATAATAGAAGCAATGAAGGAGGGACGTACATGATAGAATTTGGCATCAAAGATTTTCTCGATATTCTTCTGGTAGCCTCGCTGCTGTTCTATGTTTATCGTTTGATGAAGGAATCGCGCTCACTGAACATCTTCGTGGGCATCATGCTCTTCGTGCTAATCTGGCTCTTTGTGAGTCAGATACTGGAAATGCGTCTGCTGGGTTCTATCCTGGATAAACTGGTGAGCGTGGGAGTCATCGCCCTCATCGTCATCTTTCAGGAGGATATCCGTAGATTCCTCTATGAAATCGGTTCGCAGAAAGGTATGCGCCGGCTGGTTCGCTTCTTCCACTCCAGCAAGGAGAGCCAGAAGGAGGCTAACAAGGAGACCATCATGCCGATTGTGATGGCGTGTATGAGTATGGCGAAGAAATACGTAGGTGCTCTTATCGTTATAGAGCGAGGCGTTCCACTGAAGGACATCATGGATACGGGTGAGGAGATAGACGCCAAGATTAACCAGCGGCTGATAGAGAATATTTTCTTCAAGAATTCGCCGCTTCATGATGGAGCCATGGTGGTGAGCAATAAGCGCATCATGGCAGCCGGATGTATTCTGCCTGTGAGTCATAACCTCGATATTCCGAAGGAACTGGGACTCCGCCATCGTGCCGCTCTCGGAATATCACAGAGCAGTGATGCCATCGCCGTCATTGTATCCGAGGAGACCGGACGAATCAGCGTGGCCATCAAGGGCGAGTTCAAACTCCGACTCTCTGCCGAGGAACTGGAAAGCATCCTTACTCTGGAAATGATATAAGTTAAGTGAAGAGTGAAGAACGAAGAGTGAAGAATTCATCACTTTTCCTGCTACGTAAACCTTTACGATATGAATAATCTCCCGATTTAGCTTTTTTTACACATTTTAATCGCTGCTATTTCAAAGAAAATGTGTACTTTTGCAAAGTCGATGTGGCAAAAAGGTGAAAAACGAGATAACATCACCTAACACTTTGACAGATCTACTTAGGAAACAACAAAATATATAAAATATTAAAAAGTAAAATGGATTTATTACAGCAAATCGTAGCTCGCGCTAAAGCTGACAAGCAGCGCATCGTGCTCCCTGAAGCAGAAGAGGAGCGTACATTGAAAGCAGCCGATAAAGTTTTGGCTGATGATCTCGCAGACATCATCCTCATCGGTAACCCTGCCAATATTAAGAATCTCGCTGCTCAGTGGGGTCTTAACAACATCGACAAGGCTACTATCGTTGATCCACAAAACAACCCTAAGACTGAGGAGTATGCTGAGAAGCTCGCTGAACTTCGCAAGAAGAAGGGCATGACTGTAGAGCAGGCTCGTGAACTCGTAACTAAGAACAACCTCTACCTCGGTTGTATGATTATCAAGACAGAGGGCGCTGACGGTCAGATTTCTGGTGCATTGAGCACTACTGGCGATACTCTCCGTCCAGCTCTTCAGATCATCAAGTGCAGTCCAGGTATCACTTGCGTAAGTGGTGCTATGTTGCTCATCTCAGACCAGAAGCAGTATGGTCAGGATGGCGTTGTAGTAATGGGTGACGTTGCTGTAACTCCAAACCCTACAGCAGACCAGCTTGCTCAGATTGCCTATACTACAGCTCATACAGCTCAGTCAGTGGCAGGTATTACTGATCCACAGATTGCCATGTTGAGCTTCTCTACAAAGGGTAGCGCAAAGGATGCTATCAACAAGGAGACTGGCAAGAGCGTTTATATCATTGACAAGGTAAAGGATGCCGTAGCTATTGCTAAGGAGAAGTTCCCAGAGCTTCATCTCGATGGTGAACTTCAGGCTGATGCAGCCCTCGTTCCTGAGGTAGCTGCCAAGAAGGCTCCAGGTTCTGACGTTGCTGGTAAGGCTAACGTATTGGTAGTTCCAAACCTCGAGGTTGGTAACATCGGCTACAAGCTCGTTCAGCGCTTGGGTGGTGCCATCGCTATCGGTCCTATCCTCCAGGGTATTGCCCGTCCTGTTAACGATCTTTCTCGTGGTTGCTCTGTTGATGACATCTACTACATGGTAGCCATCACAGCTTGCCAGGCACAGGATGCTAAGAAGGCGTAAGTATATAGTTAATAGTTAACAGTTAACAGTTTATAGGGCTAAGCTGCTGTAAGATGGATGGTTTATGCTATAGACTGTAAACTATAAATTTTAAATTGAAAGCAAAATGAAAGTATTGGTTCTGAACTGCGGTAGTTCATCTATCAAGTACAAATTATATAATATGGACGATGAGTCTGTATTGGCACAGGGTGGTGTAGAGCGTATCGGTCTTGATAACGCTTTCATCAAGGTGAAATTGCCTAACGGCGAGAAGAAGCAGATCATGCACGACATGCCTGACCACAAGGAAGGTGTGAACTTCGTGTTCAAGTGCTTGCTCGATCCGGAAATCGGCGCTATCAAGGATTTGAAAGAAATCGACGCTGTAGGACACCGTGTCGTACAGGGTGGTGACAAGTTCAAGGAGAGCGTTATCGTTGACAAGAGCGTAGAGGATGGTATCGAGGAACTTTGCGACCTCGCTCCTGTTCACAACGCAGGTCACCTGAAGGGTATCCGTGCCGTTGACTCTTTGATGCCTGGCACTCCTCAGGTTTGCGTATTCGACAACGCATTCCACAGCACAATGCCTGACTACGCTTACCTCTATGCAATTCCTTACGAGTTGTACGAGAAGTATCACGTACGCCGTTATGGTTTCCACGGAACATCTCACCGCTATGTTTCTAAGCGTGTTTGCGAGATTCTCGGTCTCGACCAGAACAACTCTAAGATCATCACTTGCCACATCGGTAACGGTGGCTCTGTAGCTGCTGTATTGAATGGTAAGGTATTGGATACTTCAATGGGCTTGACCCCATTGGCTGGTTTGATGATGGGTTCACGTTGTGGTGACATCGATGCTTCTGCCGTTACCTACTTGATGGAGAAGTTGAACATGAAGCCACAGGAGATGGCTGACTTCCTGAACAAGAAGAGTGGTGTGCTCGGTATTACAGGTATTTCTTCTGATATGCGCGACATCGAGAACGCTGCCAACGAGGGTAACGAGAAGGCTCAGCTGGCTCTCCGTATGTATGAGTATCGCATCAAGAAGTACATTGGTGCTTACACAGCAGCTATGGGTGGCGTTGACGCTATCGTATTCACAGCTGGTGTAGGTGAGAACCAGACCGGCCTGCGCGAGGAAGCTTGCAAGAACCTGGAGTATCTTGGCATCAAGATTAACAAGGAAGTAAATGACAAGGTTCGTGGTGAGGAAGCTATCATCTCTACTGACGACAGTAAGGTGAAGGTAGTAGTAGTTCCTACCGACGAGGAGATTGTTATCGCTCGCGATACAATGGAGTTGGTTGCTAACAAGTAATCATACGCTATATATAATAAGGTGAAGACTAGAAACATAAGTGAATAGTCTTCACCTTTTTAAATTTTTAGAATTATGAAAACAAAGATTGTAACTTTCGGAGAAATATTGCTTAGGATTTCTAAGCCTGGTTATCAACGTTTATTTCAGGGACATCATATGTTTGGCAATTATGGTGGCAGTGAGGCTAATGCAGCCATCTCTTTGGCTTATTTAGGCGATAATGTAGAGTATGTAACCCGTGTGCCATACGGTGAGATGGGTGAGGCCGCGTTGATGCATCTCAGAGAGTACGGTCTGAATGTTTCTCATGTTGTGCGTGGCGGTGAACGTCTCGGAACTTATTATTTCGAAGAAGCTGTAGCTATGCGCAATTCCCGTGTGGTTTACGACCGCAAGAATTCTTCTTTCTATACGCTGAAGCGCGGAATGGTGAAATGGGATAAGGTGCTGGCTGATGCAGCTGTATTCCATTGCTCCGGCATTACCTGTGCTATCAGCCGCGATGCGATGGAATCAACTATGGATGCCATCAAACTTGCTGTTTCTGACGGGTTGACCATTGCCTGCGACATTAATTACCGTAAGAATCTCTGGGGATATGGTCTGGAGCCTCATGATGTGCTATTCCAGATGATGCAGTATAGCGACATCATCTTTGGTGACCAGAATGAGTGGGAGATAGCCAGCGGTGTGCCTCATATTCCTTTCGAGGCTTTGGATGCAGACTATGAGATAGCCAAGGAGGCTTATCTGGAGTATTTCCGCAAGATGCATCAGCTCTTCCCTAAGTGTAAGAAGATGCTGATGGCGGTAAGAAATCAGATTGCCAGCAGTCATCATACCTTGAGCGGCTTGCTCTATGATGCTGTAGAAGATCAGCTCTATACTACAAGAATCTATGATATTGAGCCGATTGTTGATCCGATGGGTGTAGGTGATGCCTTTATTGCTGCCTATATTCATGCCCATCAGAAGTGGGGCGACAAGAACCAGTATTGCCTGGATTTCTCACTGTCAGCAAGCGCGATAAAGAATACGGTTCCGGGTGATCAGAATCTGGTTACAGAAGAAGAAATCATCAATAACATGACTTCTTCAGGAGGTCGCATACAGCGATAACAATAAAGGGCAGCTCATAAAGCTGCCCTTTATTGTTATGGTTGGCTTTCGCCTTCCACATATTCTTCCATAAACATGTGTTCACCATCAAACACGGCATAGGTGAACTGCCATATCCAGTCGCCCAGAATCATCAGTCGGGTCTTTTTGCTCAACATCAGATCCAGTTCGATGTGGCGATGGCCGAACATGAAGTAATCTATATCCTTGTGACCTTGCATATACTGTTTGGCAAAGCGCACCAGAAACTCCTTCTTTTCGCCCATATAAGGCTCTTCCTTTCCGTCAGCACGTTTCAGTCGGCTATGCTTAGCCCAGTTCAAGCCCAAAGCCATTCCCCAGCGAGGATGAATCGTATTAAGGAGGCGTTGGCAGGTCTGGTTCTGGAACATTCTTTTCAGAAACTTGAATTTTTTGTCTGGGTCACCCAGTCCGTCTCCATGTGCCAGATAGAATACTTTATCGTATATCTCTATGGTTTGAGGCTTGTAATGTACGGTAATGCCACACTCTTCCTCCAGGTAGCCATAGGTCCAGAGATCGTGGTTACCCGTAAAGAAATGTACTTCCACTCCCATATCGGTCAACTCCGAGAGCTTACCTAAAAAGCGTGTATAGCCTTTTGGTACGACATATTTATATTCGTTCCAGAAGTCAAACATGTCACCCAGGAGATAAACTGCCGCAGCCTTCGTCTTGATGCTGTCCAGGAAACGGACCAGGCGGCGTTCTTGCATGCGGGCATGCGGAATGGCTAATGAGCCAAGGTGCGCATCTGAGAGGAAATATACATTTTTCATAAGCGATTCTTTTAAAATGAAGAGTGAAGAATGAGGAGTGAAGAGTTCAACAGCTTCGTCTTTATTCAAAGCCGAGTTCTACGCGAGCTTCCTCGCTCATCATACTCTGATCCCAAGCCGGTTCGAATACAAGGTTCACATTGGCAGATTTTACGCCTTCCACGCTGTCTACCTTGCTTCTTACATCCTCCAGGATGAAGTCGGCAGCAGGGCATGAAGGGGCTGTGAAGGTCATGTCGAGATCTACGGTGGCATCGTCCTTCACATCTATTTTATAAATCATACCGAGGTCCCAGATGTTGACAGGAATCTCAGGGTCGTAAACGGTCTTAAGTACATCTACGATCTTTTCTTCTATCTTTGTCTTTTCTTCTTGTGTCATAATAATCTTTGTTTTTGCCTACAAAGATAATAATTATTGCAGACAAAACAAAAAGAAAAGCTGTTTTTTTCTTGCCGAAGGTCTAATATACCCCAAATAGACTACAATTTACCTTTATCGTGATATGAATAAAAGGCACCGTCGGTTATGATGACATGGTCCATAAAGAAGAGGCGCATGATTTCGCAGGCTTTGGCAATCTTCTGGGTAAGTACATCATCGGCTTTGCTTGGCTGAGGATTGTTACTGGGATGATTGTGGCAGAAGGCGATAATAGTAGCGTTGTTGAGCACCGCTTCTTTTATGATGAGCCGGATGTCGGTTGCCGTTTCTGTAATGCCGCCTTTTGAGATGCAGCTCGCTTTGATGAGCTTGAAGTTCTGGTTCATCATCAGGAGCCATGCTTCCTCTGTTTCTAAATCCTGCATCTTCGGAAGCATATAGTTGTAGATGGCAAGGGATGAGCCTAAGTCGGGACGTGTGCCAATCTTATCGAGAGCACGGCGCTTGCCCAGTTCGCAGGCTGCAAGAATGGTGATGGCTTTTGCGGGTCCCATTCCTTTATATTGCGTCAGTTCTCTGATGGTCTTCTTTCCTAGCTGGTTCAGGTTGTTGTCGCAATCCTTCAGAATGCGTTTCATCAGGTCTACGGCACTTTCGTCAGTAGATCCCGAACCAATCAGAATACCTAAGAGCTCGGCATTGGATAATGCTGAGGCTCCCAAGCGCTCCAGTTTCTCGCGGGGCTTGTCTTCTTCTGCCCAATTGGCAATGGTTAGTTTCTCTGCCATAATAATAACTGATTAGTAGATTATTATTGGCTTCTCTTTTTGCGGGGAAGTCTTATTTGTAGAAAGTCTTGTTGTATGCGCTGAATTCGCTCTGTCCCAGTACGCATCTCTTCCACCATGCAGAAAGGAATCCGCATCCGTAACCCATCAGCTGTGTGAAGGCAGCGCGAATGCTCAGCAAGCCTATCTTCACGCTGTGATTCTCTCTGCTGCTGTCGATAAACAGTGCGATGGTATAGAGAATGATGCCGGCGAGACCGATGCAGCCCAATGCTGCCATCGCATTGCCCAAGGTTGGGAATACGTGAACGGTGCCAAGCATGTATGGCAGGAAGCCGAAGAAGAGCAGAAGCAGCGTGCCTATTACACCCACGGTGAAGACCATAGGAAGGAGATGCACGAGTTTGAGACTCTCTGGATATTTCTTGTAGAGGTTGATGCGGGCGATGCCACTGTTGTAGACCTGTCGCCAGAACTTGCGGAAGTCGGTGCGGCGCTTATGCCATACCCATGCTTCAGGGAACAGACGGCAACGGCAGCCTGCCTTGAAGATACGGATAGAGAAATCAATGTCCTCACCGAAACGCATATTGGAAAAGCCATTCAACCTGAGATAAACATCCCTGCGGATGCCCATGTTGAATGAACGGGGATAAAACTTATCCATCTTCTTCTTTCCGCCACGGATACCACCGGTGGTAAAGAAAGAAGTCATGGAATAAGAAATGGCTTTCTGAGTATCTGTAAATGATGAGTGCGCCTTGTCGGGACCGCCGAAAGCATCGGCTGGCTCACGGCTCAACTCATCACTTACAGCCTTCAGATAACCTTCTGGCAAGACCACGTCGCTGTCGAGTATCAGAAGATACTCACCCTTGGCGCGCTCGGCACCATAGTTGCGACTCTGGCCCGGACCAGAGTTCTCCTTATAGTAATAATGTATATCCATCATGTGCTCATATCGTTTGCACACCTCCTCGCAGGGAGTCTGTGAGCCATCCTCAACGATGACAACTTCGAAGTCTTTCTCAGATTGATGAGTCAGACTCTCTAAAAGTTCGTCCACTTCGTCAGGACGATTAAATACAGGTACTATGATGGAATATTTCATTCTTCTTACTATTAAGGGTTAGTTTTACTCAATAAGAGCACAATCTTCCTGTTGGAGGATGTATTACTCGCTTACACGACCGAGGTAGCTACCGTCACGGGTGTCGATCTGGATAGTCTCGCCTTCGTTGACGAACAAAGGAACACGAACCTCAGCACCAGTCTCCAATGTAGCAGGCTTTGTAGCGTTGGTAGCAGTATTACCCTTTACACCTGGCTCAGAGTGAGTAATCTTCAAAGTAGTCTTCACTGGCATTTCAGCCAAGAGGATAGTACCATCAGTTGTATCAGTAACCACCTCAACAACGTCACCCTCCTTCATGTACTGGCCACCAGTAACGTTCTCCTTAGCGATAGGCACCTGCTCGAAAGTTTCCTGGTTCATGAAGATGCAACCAGTAGCGTCCTCGTAGAGGTACTGGTAAGGGCGGCGCTCAACGCGAACATCCTCCAATTTGAAACCTACCTGGAATGTACGTTCCAATACACGACCGTCGGCAACATTCTTCAATTTTGTGTTCATTACGGTGTTACCTTTACCTGGCTTTCTGTGCTGAAAGTCGATGCAAACCCATACTTTGCCATCCATGCGGATGCAAGTACCAATCTTAATTTCCTGTGAATTAATCATTTCTTGTTTATCTTGAATGTTATTATAATAATCTCAAAATCGAGTGCAAAGTTACGGCAAAAACATGAAAAATCAAAGGAAATATCGAAAAAAACATAAATATTTAAGCTAAATTTGGTAGTTTTCTTGGTTATTTCAGAAAATATGCGTAATTTTGCAGCCCAAAAAGGGCGTGTTTTGCACTTTTGTGAAGAATATTAATTAAAAAATAAATAAGAAAAATGAAAAGAACATTTCAGCCTCACAATCGTCGTCGCGTAAACAAGCATGGTTTCCGTGAGCGTATGGCAACTAAGAATGGTCGTCGCGTATTGGCTTCTCGCCGTGCTCATGGCCGTAAGAAGTTAACTGTATCTGACGAGCACCACGGAAAGTAATTCCGAGGAAAGATTCGTCTGTTGACGATGACATTAAAAGCAGCAAGGATGTATTCTTTGCTGCTTTTTGTTGTTTATAACGCCCCTTCCTTTTCTGAGATTGCTCTTTTGGGAACAAAGATGTTTTGTTTTTATATCATAAAATTAGGTGGTGAGAGTGCAAAAACTTTCCTTTTTATTTTGTTCTTCCCCCAAATACTTGTATCTTTGCACCAAAAAATAATATATGACTTCATCAGAGTTTATAAATAAGTTTAAGAGTAAGTACCTTTGGGGGAATATCGGTGCCATGATTCTGGTGCTGGTGTTGCTCTGTGCCGGTGTCAAGTACGGCATTGATATCTATACCCATCATGGTGAGGCCATCCGTGTGCCGGATATTCGATATAAGAATATCGATGATGCTACACATATCCTCGACGATGCGGGATTGGAAATTGTTGTAACGGATACGGGATATGTCCGCTCTTTGCCGCCTGATGTCATTCTGGAGCAGACTCCGGTTTTCGGAGAAGTGGTAAAGTCGGGACATGTAATCTATGTTACCATCAATTCTGATCATTCTCCACGTATCACTATTCCTGATGTCATTGACAACAGTTCGTTGCGAGAGGCAATGGCTAAACTTACTGCTATGGGATTCAAACTGGGTACACCTGAATATATTCCTGGCGAAGAGGATTGGGTTTATGGTATCCTCGTTAAGGGTAAGCATGTTGTAGCTGGTGATAAGGTTTCTATCGATAATGTGCTTGTCATACAGGTTGGTAATGGTAAACGGAGCGTTGATGATTCCATCGATGTGGTAGATCCGGTTTATCACGGCGAAGAAGATGTGATGGAAGGCGAAGGTGACATGAGCGGAGAAACTCATGAAGACAACTTCGAGGTGGTTCCTGGTACGGAAGCCACAGAGCCTGCTCCTTCGCATGAACACCATCAGAAGGAAGTGGTGGAGTAGGAGAAATGAAAAGTGAAGAGTGAAGAATTCAATAGTAATACGAATGATATTTTTAGATTATATATATAATAAGGTATATGCTCCTGTAGAGGATGACTTCGGGTTTGATGATGCAGGAGATATGGACGAACTGGATGATGAACTCCAGATGGAGGAAGGAACCGCTGCTTCTGGTGAAGGAGGAGATGAACTCTATGAGCACTGGAAGGTTCAGGTGGATGCCAACCAGGATCCGGTGCGTATCGATAAGTACCTGGCTGATAAGATGGCCTATCAGAGCCGTAACCGCATTCAGCAGGCTGCTGATGCCGGATTCATCCATGTCAATGGTAAACCGGTAAAGAGCAACTATAAGGTGCGCCCTAATGATCTGGTTACTCTGATGCTCGACCGTCCTCGTCATGAAACGAGTATCAAACCTGAAGAAATCGCTATCAATGTGGTTTATGAAGACGATCAGCTGATGGTGGTCAATAAGGAAGCAGGTATGGTGGTGCATCCGGGTGCGGGCAACTTTCATGGAACCTTGATTCAGGCGGTAGCCTGGCATTTAAGAGATATGCCTGAGTTTGATGCCAATGATCCGGAAGTGGGCTTGGTGCATCGCATTGATAAAGATACCAGCGGACTGCTCGTTGTGGCAAAAACTCCTACGGCAAAGACCGCACTGGGTAAGCAGTTTTTCAACAAGACTACCCATCGCAGTTACAATGCGCTCGTTTGGGGCAACATTGTAGAAGATGAAGGTCGCATAGAAGGCAATATCGGCCGTGATCCGAAGAACCGCCTCCGTATGAAGGTCTTCGATCCGGACAGCGGAATAGGCAAGACGGCGGTTACGCATTACAAGGTGTTGGAGCGTTTCGGTTATACCACCTTGGTGCAGTGTGTGCTTGAAACAGGCCGTACCCATCAGATTCGTGCTCACATGAGGCATATCGGTCATCCGCTCTTTATGGACGAAACGTATGGCGGAACAGAGATTCTGAGAGGTCAGCGCAGTAGCAGCTACAAGGCATTTATCCAGAACTGCTTCAAACTCTGTCCGCGTCAGGCTCTCCATGCCAAGACACTCGGCTTCGTGCATCCTACAACCAAGCAGCAGATGGATTTTGACAGTGAGTGGCCAAATGATTTTAGACAATTAATAGAAAAGTGGCGCGGCTTCATCGCTGGCACCACACAAGATACATTCAAAAATATTTAGTAATTATGGAAAATAGCAAGAGAACGATAGCCATCGTATGTGGTGGTGATTCTTCTGAGCACGACGTATCATTGCGCTCAGGACAGGGTTTGTACTCTTTCTTTGATAAAGAGCGCTACAATATTTATCTCGTCGATGTGAAGGGCACCGACTGGCATGTCGCTTTGGATAATGGTGAGACTATCGAGATTGACAAGAACGATTTTTCTTTCGTTATGAACGGCAAGCATGTCTATTTCGATTATGCTTATATCACCATCCACGGACAGCCTGGTGAGAATGGTGTGATGCAGGGCTACTTCGACCTTATCCATCTGCCATACTCTACAAGCGGTGTTCTGGTAGAGGCAATGACTTTTGATAAGTATGTGCTCAATAATTATCTGCGCGGTTTCGGTATAAACGTAGCAGACAGTATCTTGCTCCGTCGCGGTGAAGCTTATGATGAAGAAGAGATTGCCAAGCGCATCGGTATGCCTTGTTTCGTAAAGCCTGCTGCTGACGGCAGTAGCTTTGGTGTGAGCAAGGTGAAGAATGCTGACCAGCTGGCTCCAGCCCTCCGTGTGGCTTTCATGGAGAGCAATGAGGTAATGATCGAGGGCTTCCTTGATGGTACAGAGATTTCACAGGGCATCTACAAGACAGCCGAGAAGACTGTTGTACTGCCGGCTACAGAGGTGGTTACCACCAACGAGTTCTTCGATTACGATGCCAAGTATAACGGTCAGGTACAGGAAATCACTCCAGCCCGTCTCTCTCCAGAGACTGCAGAAGAGGTTGCCAAGACTACATCACGCATCTACGACATTCTTCATGCCAACGGTATCATCCGTATCGACTATATCATCTCTAAGGATAAGGATGGTAAAGACAAGGTGAACATGCTGGAGATCAATACCACTCCAGGTATGACCGTTACCAGTTTCATTCCTCAGCAGGTTCGTGCAGCAGGTCTTGATATCAAGGATGTGCTCAGCGAAATTGTGGAGAATCAGTTCTAGAATAACAAACTCATATATGGTTCTGCGATTTTTTCGCAGAGCCATATATATATATTAAATAGGTATATATTATGAATATCCCTCAAGAATTTGATACCATCCGTCCTTGGGAGCCTGAAGATCTCCCAGAGGTATTCGACCGTTTGCTTTCAAACGATCAGTTTAAACAAGTGCTTGCCTATCTATATCCACAAGTACCTTTCGAGATGATTGCCCAGAAGTTGAAGGCATGTAAGACCAATCTGGATTTCCAGTTGGCTTTTGCTTACGATTTTGTTCATGGCATTCTGAAGAAGGCAGCAACAGGCTGCGAGATGGATTGTACATCGCTCGATAATACCCGTAATTATACTTTCATCAGTAATCACCGTGATATCGTGCTCGATTCAGCCATCCTCGATGTCCTTCTTATCGATAACGGTTTTAAGACCACCTGTGAGATTGCCATCGGTGATAATCTCCTTTCTCTTCCTTGGGTCAAGGACCTGGTACGTGTCAACAAGGCGTTTATCGTAGAGCGTGCCCTGAGCATGCGCCAGATGCTGATGTCGAGCAAGCGCCTTTCCGACTATATGCATTTTGCCATCAAGGAGAAGAACGAGAACATCTGGATAGCCCAGCGCGAGGGTAGGGCCAAGGACAGTAATGACCGCACCCAGAAGAGTATTTTGCAGATGATGTCGATGGGTGGCGAGGGCAGCATTATCGACCGCCTGAAACAGCTTCATCTCGTACCGCTCTCTATCAGTTACGAATATGATCCATGCGATTTCCTGAAGGCAAAGGAGTTCCAGCAGAAGCGCGATAATGCCGATTGGAAGAAGGGACCTATGGATGACCTGGTAAGCATGCAGACCGGTATCTTCGGTTATAAGGGTCATGTGCATTATCATGCAGCTCCATGTCTTGATGATTATCTGGACAGTCTTGATCCTGATATGCCTAAGCAGGATATATATAATAAGGTAGCCGCCTACATGGATGAGCAGATATTCAAGAACTACCGCCTCTATCCGGGCAACTATGTGGCTCTTGATTTGCTTGAAAACTCAACTGCTCATCAGGCAGAATATACTGCAGAAGATAAGGCAAAATTTGAAAAATATATGGCTGGTCAGCTTGCGAAAATTGACCTTCCAAATAAGGATGAAGCTTACTTGAGAGAGAGAATTCTCGAGATGTATGCCAATCCTGTACGTAATTACCTTGCTGCTTAATAGCGGCAAGGTAATACTTTTTTGCTCCGAGTTAACAAAACATACATATATAATAAGTGTAAGGAAAACACAGAATTTTAATAAATCTTTAGTGTTTATCGGGATTTATTAAAAAAAAAATAACTAAAATCAAAATAATACTTCAAATTAGCAAAATAGTATCAGCTTTTTCCGTAAAAGAAATGTAACTTTGCAACCGAAAATCTGTTTGCCACTTATAGTTCCATAAAAAATGACTTCAGATTGGTGATGAAATGAAACAATAATAAACAACATAAACAATAACCATTATGAAGATGAATTCAACTTAACCTGTTTGTTTCCTTCGTATCTGATAGATATGTCGGGAACTGGGAAAATGACTATTTTTGATAGTCAGAGTCAACAAACGTTTAATTCTATTCAACCTAGAAAGTACTAAAGTATGAATTTGAACTTAAAAAAATCAGTGCTGCTTGTTGGAGCGTTGGCATCGTTAGGCTTGAGTTACACAACTGAAGCTTTGGCAACATCTCCAAATTTTGCTGTTAACTCAGTACAGCAGTCTAAGAAGGTCACCGGTACAGTTAGTGACGCAGAAGGTCCTATCATCGGTGCAAGTGTAGTAGAAAAAGGCAATCCTGGCAATGGTGCCGTTACCGACTTGGATGGTAACTTCGCATTGAATGTGAAGCCAGGAGCTACTATTGTCATTACCTACATTGGTTATCAGAAGCAGGAAATCGCTGTGGGTAACCAAAGTAATTTTAACATAACTTTGAAGACAGACGACACGGCATTGGATGAAGTCGTTGTCGTAGGTTATGGTGTTCAGAAGAAAAAGCTCGTTACTGGTGCTACTGTTGAAATCAAGGGTGAGAACGTGGCTAAGCTCAATACCACTCAGGTACTTGGAGCTTTACAGAGCCAGAGCCCTGGTGTCAACATCCAGAGTGTGTCTGGTCAGCCTGGTGATGGCTTTAAGGTAAGTATCCGTGGAGCAGGTACAAACTCTAGTACAGCTCCAGTATATGTTATCGATGGTGTGTCTGGTGGTGATATTAATTCATTGAACCCTGCCGACATCGAGCGTATCGACGTATTGAAGGATGCTGCTTCTTGTGCCATCTATGGTTCTTCTGCTGCCAATGGTGTAATCTTGATTACAACCAAGCAAGGTAAGCTGGGTAAAGTTTCTGTAAGCTATGATGGCAACATCGGATGGTCTAACGTATATCGCTTGCCACAGATGTTGAATGCCAAGCAGTATATGGACGTTCTTGATCTCTATCGTTTCAACAACGGTCAGAGTGGGTACGATTGGGACTCTATGTTCAGCCGTGAGAGCGACAAGGCTCTGTTGGAGTCTTATAGAAATGGTTCAAATGCTGGTACCAACTGGATGGAAGAATTCCGCAACAAGAATGCTGTTGTAACTAACCACTCTTTCAATGTATCTGGTGGTAACGAGATGAGCAAGTTCTCTACAGGTATCGGTTACCAGTATCAGGATGGTGTTTTCGGTGGTCCTGTAAAGTCTGACTTCCGTCGTTTCACCTTCCGTTTGAACTCAGAGCATATCCTCTATAAGAAGGGAGACTTGGATGTCGTTAAGTTTGGTGAGAATGTATACTATCAGCACAAGCAGAACCAAGGTGTTCAGCAGGGTGACTTCTACTCTAATGACTTGAGTAACATGCTTCGTGGTGTGCCATTGATTCCTGTGAAGAACAGCGATGGTGATTACTTCATGTATGATGACTTCAATGCTTCAGGTCTCTTTGGTTTGACATCTTATGCTAGCAACCCTATTGCGTCAGCAGTTTATGGCCAGGGTGGTAACAACAAGAGCAAGAGCTTCAACTTGAATACTGTAGCTTACTTGGAGGTTCAGCCTATCAAGGGCTTGACATATCGTGGCCAAATCGCCTATAAACAGTGGTCAAGTTCTTATCGTTGCTTCTTGCCAACTTATAAGATGAATACCGCTGATAACAGGAATGTTAATCAGACAACCAATAATGTGGATCTGGGTTGGAACTGGACTTTGACCAATACATTGAACTACAAGTTTGATTTGAACAAGATTCATCACTTCGATGTCTTGGCAGGTACTGAGTATTATAAGTCTCGTCCAGACTATGGTGAGAGCGTAAAAGCTACAGGTTACAACAATATCTTCTCTGATTTGGCTCATGGCTATTTGTCAAATACCCAGCAGACCAATACGGCAACTGTTTCAGGTACACCTGCAGCATATGGCTCTAAGATGTCTTACTTCGGTCGTTTAAACTACGACTTCAATGAGACATACATGTTGAGCTTGATTATGCGTGCCGATGGTTCTTCTAACTTTGCTAAGGGACATCAGTGGGGTTACTTCCCATCTGTCAGCGCAGGTTGGGTAATCTCTAACGAAAAGTTTATGCAGAGCACAAGCAAGTGGCTCACATTCTTGAAACTGCGTGCTGGTTGGGGTCAGAATGGTAACGATAACATCGATGCTTCTTTGTGGCGCTCTTCATTCGTATTCGACAATGCAGCTCTCTATAGCTTCGACAACAACAAGACAGGTGCAACAACAGGTGCTCGTCCAACACGTTTGGCTAACGAGGAACTTACTTGGGAAACTTCAGAACAGTTGAACATTGGTCTTGATGCTCGTTTCTTGGATGGTCGTCTCGCTTTCACAGCCGATTGGTACAACAAGAAGACCAAGGATCTCTTGGTAGAGGTAGGTAACTCTTCTGTTGCGGGTTTCGATAGCCACTGGGCTAATGCTGGTACAGTAGAGAACAAGGGTCTTGAGTTGACTCTCGGTTGGAACGACAACATTGGCAAGGACTTCTCTTACAATGTAGGTTGGAATATGGCTTACAACAAGAACAATGTTTCTAAGGTCAATAATTCTAATCACTTCGTAGAGGGTGGTGCTGGAGTCTTCAATGGTGCAACCAAGGCTGCTGCCATCGCACGTATGGAAGAAGGTCATTCTATCGGTTACTTCTATGGATTTAAGACTGCAGGTGTCATCCAGAATCAGGAAGATTTGCAGAACTATATCGCAAGCAATTGTGGTGGTAAGGCAAGCAACTCTTTGCAGGGTGATGGTTTGAAGCCTGGTGACTTGAAGTTTGTTGATACCAACAACGATGGTGTCATCAACGATAAAGATAAGGTGGATTTGGGTAGCCCACTTCCTGATGTTACTATGGGTATCAACTTGGGTGCATCTTACAAGGGTTTCGACTTGAGCGTAACTGGCTTCTGGTCTATGGGTGCTCAGGTAGTACGCAACTGGCGTAAAGGCTCAGATAGCTACTATAACAACTATACCACTGAGGTTTATCAGTATTGGAGTGGTGAGGGTACATCTAACAAGTATCCAATCTTGGAAGATGGTTCTTCTGTCAACTGGAATAACTTCTCAGACATTTATGTCGAGAATGCCAACTACTTCCGTTTGCAGAACTTGACTGTCGGTTATGACTTCAAGAACATTTGGAAGAACAGTCCATTCCAGCAGCTTCGTCTCTACTTCACAGCACAGAACCTCTTCACCATTACCAACTATAAGGGTATGGATCCTGAGAACGGACGTGCTTTGAACAGCAGCGAACCTTGGGTTACTGGTGTTGATATGGGTAACTACCCTTCTCCAAGAACCTATATGATTGGTGTAAATGTTAAATTCTAAACCGAACTTACAATGAATAAGATATATAAATACATAGGAGTTGCAGCAATGGCTATCACTTGCTTGTCTTCATGTGATTTGGATTCCATGAGCATGACAGAGAAGGATACCAGCAACTTCCCTACAACAAAAGATGATTGCCAGCAGGCTCTTGCAGGTGTATATGCCAATTTGAATGGCTATTCTGACAGTCCTCAGTTTACCTTTTTGTTCAATTCACTCCTAGCGTCGGATGACATGCTTGGTGGTGGTGGTGGTAACGACCAGTCTACCCAGGCTCAGGATATGTTGAAGAACTATGGTACAGATATGACCAAGTCTTTCTTCTTGCAGCGTTATCAAGGTATCAACCGTGCCAACACTTTGTTGGAGGCTCTTGACAATGTATCCATGAACGAGGATGACAAGAACGATACTAAGGGTCAGTTGCTCTTCTTGCGTGCATTCTACTATTATGAGTTGGCATCTATGTACAACAAGGTTCCTCTGGTCTTGACAGCCAAGGTGCCTGATGATTTGATTCCTCCTTCAGCAGCAAAGCTTTGGGGACAAATTCTCCTTGACTTGAAGCAGGCTTGCGACTTGTTGCCAGCCAAGAACAATCACAACAATGGTAATGTTGACAAGTACTGTGCTGAGGCTATGCTCGGTCGTTCTTGGTTGTATTACACAGGTATGTATTGCAATGGTGAGGACATCAAGGATTTGACAAGCACAAACTACAAGCCATTGGAGTCTGTAACCTTGGCTGACGGTTCAACCTTGACCAAGCAGAATGTAATCAGTTACATTGATGATTGTGTCAACAATTCTGGCTATAGCCTCGTCACAGATTATCGTAGCTTGTGGGCATATTCTAACAAATATACTGTCAACGACTTCTATAAGACTAAGGGCAGTGGAATCACATGGTGTCAGGACGATGAGAATGGTTCTATCAATGCTGCTGACACCGAGAATATGTTTGCCATCAAGTTCAATAAGTTGGCTGCATGGAGCAATGCGGCAGGTGGCAATAACATCGGTTACTGTAACTACTATTGCACATTCTTCGGCCTCCGCGGTGATCAGGATGTAGCCAATACCTTCCCATTCGGTCAAGGTTGGGGTGCAGGTCCTGTAGCTCCAAATCTTGTTCAGGATTGGGAAAGCGCTTCTCCTAAGGATGACAAGGGTAATGTTAAAGATATTCGTTTGAATGCTTCTGTTCAGATTTTGGCAGATCTTCCTAATTATCAGAAAGCCGGTGGCGGTTGGAAAGACTATAAGCAGGAGACAGACTATGCTAACATGAAGTTGGGACCTGTTTGCTGCAAGACAGATGACAAGGGTCAAGGCGGTTACTATAAGGTATTTGAGTATGCTATGTATGGTACTGATGGTTGGCTGAACGCTGAGGCAAAAACATCAAATATCCACGACCTCGTGATGATTCGTTTCGCCGATGTCTTGTTGATGCAGGCAGAGTTGAAAGAAGAGGTTACATCAGGTTTGCGTGCAATCATGAAGCGTGCAGGCTATTCAGATGCAGATATTCCTGGTACATACTCATTGGATTTGATTAAGAATCAGCGTCGCTTTGAGTTGGCTTTCGAGGGAACTCGTTGGAATGATATCCGTCGTTGGCATATTGCTGCCGCAGCCTTGGATCGTCAGAACGGATGTAAGATTTATACCGATGGTACTGAGGATACAAATGTATCTGGTTATGGTGCTCGTTATGAAGAGACTGCAGGTTTCCAGAAGATTCCTGAGACTGAGATTACCAATAGTAATAATCAGATGACTCAGAACCCTGGCTTTACAGATGCAAACAGCAACTACACGGGTTGGGGTGCAAAATAAAAGTCAAATAAAAACTTTAAACGATTCTAAGTATGAAAAAGTTATTATTATGTGCAGTAGCTGTCCTTGGCTTGTTCACTGCTTGTGATCCAAGTATTGACAACGATGGACCATCTGCCAATATCACAACAGAGCAATTGACCAATAGCTTTACCCTTACGGCAGAGAGCGATGGCAATAACAATATCACAGTAAACTCTAATCGTTATATTTGGGTTTATGATGCAGAAACCAATAAGGTTTTGGGTAAGGGATTGACACCAACATTTAAGGTGATGCCTCCTGCAAGAGACTTGAAGGTTTATGCTGTATGTAAAGGTGCAGATGGTACAGAAGTAAAGTCTGACGTTAAGACAATTACGGTAAATAATTTTACTAAGATTGATCCTATCGTAAAAACTTTCTTCGGAGAAAATTATGATCAGACCACTACCTGGACATGGGATGACACCTATGATGATGGTCTTGTTTGGTCTAATGGTAGTTACCTGAATACTAAGGATGTATCTGATGGCTGGTGGAAAGTTTCTAAAGAAGACATCGTCGGCCTGTGTAACGACAAGGGATATCCTAAGGATGTTCCTGGCACAGGTTGGTTCACATTGAGTTTGAAGGACGGTGTGAAGACTAGCCGTGGCGAGTCTGGTACAGTTATGGTATCTGAAGATAAGGTTTCAAGTGATGGTTGGGACATCGGTACACTTACATTCGAAGGTACTGTTCCTCTCTTGGGTGTTCAGGTCAACTTCGACAACCAGCGTCAGTATACCTACCAGATCTTGAAGTATGATGGCGACCACATGATTCTTGCAGCTCCTGAGCCAGGAGTTGCTTCTTCAGGTGGTACCGCATGGTTCTGGAGATTCAAGAGAATTCCAAATAAGTAATATGGTCAGCAAGTAATGAGACTACCCAATGACTAGGTTAAGGTAATCGTTGTGATTATAATATAAATAAGGTTAGGTCTCGGCTGTAGTGATTACAGTCGGGGCTTTTCTTTTTTTGATATGCTAAAATAATATCCGAAATGTTTGGCGGTTACGATAAATAATCGTACCTTTGCTGCGGTTCTAAAATTTAGTTTTATGCAGACAGTTAATTTACAGTATAACGTTCCTGCAGGTTATAGTCTGGAGGAATTTGTGGCTAAGGTTAATTCTTATGTTGCCCGCTTGGCAAAGAAATGTCAGGCAGGAGAGGAGTATGAGCCAAATGAAGAAACGAAAGCGGCTATTCGTGAAGCCCAGGCTCACATAGAAGCATATAAGCGAGGTGAAGAATGGGCAAAGAAAGACGTATTTGATAACGTGGATGATTTAATGGCTGATTTAATGAAAGAATGAAACATATTCATTATTCAAGTAAGTTTAAGAAAGACTTTAAAAAATATAGGCTTTTTCCTGATAAGGTTACTGCCTTAGACAAAGTCTTGCGCCTTCTTGTGACAGAGCAGCCTCTTCCGAAAGAATACAGAGCTCATATTCTTAAAGGTAATTATAAAGGTTGTTGGGAGTGCCATATTGAAGATGATTATCTGTTGATATGGATTGATGATGATATGATAGAGCTGTTAAGGCTCGGTTCTCATACAGAATTGTTTAGTAAAAATAGGAAATGACAGAATTAAGAGATAAATGCTTAATGCTGCTCTTATTTGTCTGTTTTAACCTGCTGTGAATTGGTAAAAAACAGGCTGTTTAATACAGATAGTTAACTGGCAAACCACAGACAGCCTACTGGCGCTTTAGCTGCTAGTGGGCTGTTTGCCTAGAACAGCCATCCCCAATGCCTTTGTTTTGTTTTTATACAAGGCTTACGAAGAAGTACTCTTCACTCTTCACCTTTCGCTCGGAATCCCCTGTGTTTATCGGTATTCCGAGAGGTGAAGAGTATTCGGACACTCTTCACCTACTCTTCACCACTCTTCACCTTTCTTCACCTCTTTGTTTCGGCGGATTTGCGTTTCTTCTTATGCCTCGAAGCCTTGTGCGTAGGTGAAGAGTGGTGAAGAGTGGGTGAAGAGTCGCTAATAACTCTTCACCCCTTGAAATGCCCTATTTATGGGCGTTTCAGGGCATAAGGTGAAGAGTGAAGAGTTTCTGACGGAATAGGTCTAAGCCACGACTGCCATTCTTGCAATCGGGGCTTTTCGTAGCATTATGTTAGCAGGATTTGACTTTTATTGCTTTTCTTCTGTACTATCTTGTTGAATTGCATGCTTTTGTTTGGAAGTTACAATATTTTATTGTAACTTTGTACGGGTATAAGGAATGTCCTAAATCGTCCACGGACGTTGTGGAAAGAACATGAATTTAAAATATAATCTCATGAAGAATTTGATGATAAAAACTTGGAAACCGCTGCTGTCGCTGCTCTTCGGTGTGGCGGTCGTGATATTCTGGTCAGTACCATTCGTAGGCGGACTCTGCTTTCAGGAACAGTATCAGATGTTTCTCTTTGATACCGGCTATTTCCTGGAGCGCATTGTACTGCCGGGAGGATTGGCTGACTATATCAGTGAGTTTCTGGTACAGTTCTATTATATGCCTGTATTGGGTGGTGCCATCATCGCTTTGCTGCTGATGGGCATTCAGGCTGCCGTATGGGGACTGATGAAACAATATGGAGCAAGGCATGATTTCCCGAGCTATCTCCTGAGTTTCCTTCCAAGCATCGCCCTGTGGTGCGCCATGGGCGACCAGAACATCCTGCTTTCTTTTGTGGTTGCACTTTTCGGAGCTCTGCTGATGGGATGGATTCACAACCGATTCCACAACCGGTTGGTAAAGGTGGTGTTCGAACTGGTTAGCACGGCATTGGTTTATTGGTTCCTGGGTCCGGTGGTATTCCTTTATGCCGCCCTGATGATAGGTGATACGTTGAAGAATGCCAAGCAGAAGGGAAATGTTTTTTCCGGAATAGGCTATTCTGCCGTCATTCTTATCCTTACTGTGGCCTGGATATTATTGACCACGCAGACTTTGCAATATCCTTTGTATCGCATCTTTGCCGGACTTAATTATTATCGCTATCCGGGTACCATATCTCCGTTGCCTTTTGTTGTGATGGTATGGGCAGTAGTGATTCCTTTCCTGGGGATGATTCCATGCCACCGGAAATTCTTGCAGAAGTTACAGCAATCCAAAGTGGTCATGGCTTTGAGCTATGTATTGGTGATTGTGGCTTCATGGTTCGGCATCAAGGCTTCCTTTGATGAGATGACCTACGAACTGATAGATTATGATTTCCTGGTTCGCACCGAACAGTGGGATAAGATTATAGAGAAGGCAGAGAAGAAGCCGGCAACCACACCGCTCAGTGTATCGTGTGTGAATCTTGCCTTGAGCCAGAAGGGTATGCTTGCCGACCGTCTTTTCGAGTTCTATCAGAATGGAGGCGAGGGCTTGTTCCCGACCTTTACCCGCGATATGATTTCGCCGGTATCTACTGCAGAAATCTTCTTCCGTCTGGGAATGGTGAATGATGCCGAAAGATATATGTTCGAAGCGCAGGAAGCGATACCGAATTATCGCAAGAGTGCCCGATTGACCCGCAGAATTATAGAGTGCGAAATCATCAACGGTAATTATAAGGTAGCAGCCAAGCTGCTCCGCCGCCTGCAGAAGACGCTCTTCTATAGCAACTGGGCTAACCAGACGATGGCGCTGCTGGGTAATGAGAAGGCTATCAACCGGCATCCTGTTTATGGCAAGTTGCGCAAGTATCGCGAAAAGAAGCAGGACTTCCTCTTCAGGGACCGGGAGATGGACCAGATGTTGGGTTTGCTCTTCCTGAATGATAACCATAACAGGATGGCATACGAATATCTGATGTGCTACGAACTCCTGCAGCGCGATATGGAGAAGTTCATGCAGTATTATCCGCTGGGCAGATTCGTGGGTTACGACCATATTCCACGTACCTTCCAGGAAATTCTCATCGGCAACTGGATGAAGACGCATAGCGATCCGCGTACAATTCCGTATAGTGTGGATGCACAGAACGTGAACAATACGCTCAACTTCATCCAGCTCTATATGCAGAATCCGAAGGATCCTCAACTTGGTCAGCAGCCGTATGTATCCAATGCCTGGCACTATGTGATGGTGCAAGGAGCTGATGAGGCTGCCGGAAAGAAGGAGGGAATGAAAGAGGTTAATTGATAATGTTAAATGTTAAGTGTTAAATGTTAAGTTGGCATTCTTGCTGATTGGACATTTGGCATGATTATAATATAGATTAATGATGAATATCAGACAATATTTTATGGGATTATTGCTCATGGGGGGCATGTTGGGACTTGGCTCTTGTATGTCCAAACCGGGAATTCTTGTGCCCACCAATCCCATCCAAGCAAATCAACTTCCAAAGATTTATCCTGATTATATTGGAGTTACTGTGCCCGCAACGATTGCTCCTCTCAACTTCAATGTGGAGGATATAGATGCGGAATCTGTTAATGTAGTGGTAGAAGGATCAAAGATAGGTGAACTTCAAAGTGAAGGCGACTACGCAAATTTCGATATCGATGAATGGCATCATCTGCTTGCTCAAAATAGGGGTGGAGATTTGAAAGTTACTGTTTATGTGGAAAAGAAGGGTAACTGGACGCAGTATAAGGACTTCGATATCCATGTCAGTCCATACGCTCTTGATGACTGGGGGGTGACTTATCGTCGCATCGCTCCTGGTTATGAGGTGTATGGCAAATTGGGCATCTATCAGCGCAACTTGAGTAACTTTGAGGAAACGGCAATTCTAGAGAATACCGCAGCACCGGGTGCCTGTCTCAATTGTCATACGGCAAACAGAACCAATCCTGACCAGTTTACCTTCCATGTGCGTGGTGACCATGGTGCTACCTTGGTTTCTCAGAACGGTAAGCGGGAGTGGCTGAAGGCGAAGAATGATTCCCTGAAGGGTTCGATGGTTTATCCTTACTGGCATCCGTCGGGCAAGTATTGCGCCTACAGTACCAATACCACCCATCAGAGTTTCCATGCCGTGAAGGATGAGCGAATTGAAGTTTTCGACCAGGCATCAGATGTCTTCGTTTATCAGCCATCACCCCATGAGTTGATATTGGATTCGCTCCTGATGACGAAAGACCATTACGAGACTTATCCGGTATTCTCACCAGATGGCAAGGCGCTCTATTTCTGCTCTTCTACAGCAGAGCCTATCCCAAGCGGGTATAAGAATATCAAGTATAATATCTGCAAGATTGGTTTCGATGCGGCTACGGGTAAGTTTGGCAACCAGGTGGATACCATCTTCAATGCCCGCGAATTGGGCAAGAGTGCTACCCATCCCCGTCCTTCGTATGATGGCAGGTACATCATGTTTACGATGAGTGATTATGGCTGTTTCCCTATCTGGCATAAGGAAGCGGATAACTGGTTGCTGGATTTGAAGACGGAACAGGCGCGACCAATGACGGCTGCCAATAGCAGGAATACAGATAGCTGGCACAACTGGAGCAAGGATTCCCATTGGTTTGTCTTTACATCCCGCCGTGGCGACGGACTCTATACCCGTCTTTATCTTGCCTGCATCGATGACAAGGGCAATGTAAGCAAGCCGTTCCTCTTGCCACAGCGCAATCCGAAGAAATACTACGATGAGTTGCTGGATTCCTATAATACCCCTGATTTCACATCCAAGCCAGTAGAGCTGGATGCCCGTGCGGCAGGAAATGAAATCATGAGTGATAAGAGGATTCCGACAAAGGTTAGATAACAGAATCTTTATAATTCCTTATTCTGTAGAACATAATTCCTTCTCTGCAATGCATTCCATTTCTATCAACCAGCCGGGGCGGCATACTTTTGCCTCCACGATGATGCGGGGGATTTGTGGATAAAACTGCTGCATCAGTCTGTCAACCGTATGATAGTCGGAGATGTCGCGCAGATAGATGATGAAGTATTGGATATCATTCATCGTGGCATCGCCATCTTTCAGCAGGGCGCCGATGTTCTCAAGCAGTCTGCCGGTCTGGCGCACGATGTCTCCTTCATAGACCACATCTCCATGCTTGTCGATACTGGCTGTACCGGAGATGAAGTATTGTTGCTTGAACTGCTGGCTTCCTTCTGGATGGAGAGTATGGGTAGGTAGCGTAAGCCGGGTTCCTCGTTCAAAGGCTACTCCATATTCATGGGCAGGATTCAGATGTTCGAGTGCCTGAAGATACTTCTTGTCCTCTTCCTTGATATGGGGGATGGTGAGGAAGTCGATGGCTACAGCTGCATGGCGTACCGGAGTGGCGCCACCGATACCTGTGCTGGCGATGTAGTGGGTGTCGGCTGTCAATCCCTCTTTATCGAAGATGTCATTACGGGCTTCTACTACGCCTTGATAGTTTACATCGATGTTGGTGACGTATATCCAGGTGCGAATCAGGTTGCGTTCCATTGTCATATCCGTACCTTCGATAGTCTTCAGGTATTTATTGAAGAGAAGACGGGTCTGTTCGTACGAATCCTTTCCCTTAGCCTCCTCCTCTGTAAGGCGAAGACTGTGGAAGAAAATGGGAGTCTGGGAGTCCGTTGTCTTGATCAGCAGACTCACCTTGCTGCCATTCAGTGGAGTCTGTTCCACGATAGTGAGGTTTGCGCCTTTCAGAAACTCCTGATAAAGGAGAGATTCTTCTAACTCTTTTATCTGGTTCTGGGCGTCGCTGAGGAATACCTTACAATATTGCAAGGTACGGTTTTCCAGTTTCTCTGTATCGAGAAAGTTACCTAGTTTTAGATACAGAAAGTTAAGGCGATCATTGAATGAACCCTTAGCTTCTGGTGAAAGTATTATGTATTTGTCCATCTTGTTTTTCTTTTTTTCGGCAGCAAAGGTACGGATAATATCTGAGATATAAGAATATAGACAGGATGAAATGATAAAAATACCGAGATATGGGGATAGGAACAGGCTGGATAGAACGGAAAAGAGGGAAATAAAGGCTTGTTTTCCTTTACTTCCCCCTATCTTTTTCTTATTTCCTGCTTTAGAGTGATTCGAGCATACGCTTGATGACCACCTCGGCTGAAATCTCACGGTTGGCTGCCTCTGGAATCACCAGACTGTTCTTGCTTTCAATGACATCATCGGTTACAATCAAGCCACGGCGAACTGGCAGACAGTGCATGAAGCAACCATCGTTGGTCCAGCTCATGTGCTCCTCGTCGATGGTCCAGCTCATATCCTTGCTCAGGATTTCGCCATACTGTGCTGGGTCTTTCACGCCCGGACAGCTCCAGTTCTTGGCATAAACGAAGTCTGCACCTTCCAGCGCCTTTTTCTGGTCGTACTCTACCTTGGCATTGCCTACGAACTTAGGATCGAGTTCGTATCCCTCAGGGTGAGTAACCACGAAATCTACATCGGCTGCATTCATCCACTGGGCGAATGAGTTTGGTACAGCTTGAGGCAAGGCACGGCAATGAGGAGCCCAGGTCAGGACTACCTTAGGACGAGCCACCTTCTTATGCTCCTCAATGGTGATGAGGTCGGCAAATGCCTGGAGTGGGTGAACGGTAGCAGTCTCCATAGCGAAGACAGGGCGGCCGCTGTACTTTACAAACTGGTTTACAATGGTTTCGGCATAATCATACTCTCGGTCTTTCAAACCGGCAAAGCTACGAACACCGATAAGGTCGCAGAAGCTACCCATCACAGGGATAGCCTCCAGCAGGTGCTCGCTCTTGTCGCCATCCATGATAACGCCACGCTCTGTCTCCAGTTTCCATGCACCTGCGTTCACGTCGAGTACGATAACATTCATGCCCAGGTTCATCGCAGCCTTCTGTGTACTCAGTCGGGTACGGAGACTGTTATTGAAGAATATCATCAGCAAGGTTTTGTTCTTGCCTAACTCCTGATAACCGAAACGGTTTGCTTTCACTTCCTGTGCCTCGGCGAGCGCTGCTTTCAGGTCGCCAAGGTCTTCAACATTAAAGAATGTCTTCATTGTTATTTCGTTTTTTATTTGTTATTTCTAATATAAAGCTATTGAATTCTTCACTCTTCACTTCCTTGTTTGTCCATTTCCTGTAATCAGCCACTTGTAGGTGGTAATTTCTTCTAGCGCCATTGGTCCGCGTGCTCCAAGCTTTTGGGTACTGATGCCAATTTCTGCGCCCAATCCGAACTGTGCGCCATCGGTGAAACTGGTTGGAGCATTCACATAAACGCAGGCTGCATCTACCATTGCCTGGAACTTTTTCTGGGCAGTTTCATCATTGGAAACGATGCTCTCGCTGTGACCACTGCCGTAGGTAGCGATGTGTTCGAGTGCCTCATCTTCCGAAGCTACGGTTTTGATTCCCATCTGCATGCTGAGCCATTCGGTGTTCCAGATACTCTTTACGTTGGCATCAGCCTCTTTCATCTTCGCTTCGCTTTCCTCTGCCTTATATAATAAGGTGTCAGGATAGTGACCCTTTAAAGCTTCGTAAGCCTTGGCATCTGCATGAATCTTGGTTTGCTTCTCGGCGAGTCCTTCACAGAGGGCAGGGAGGTCGCTTAATCTGCTTTCATGAATCAGCAGACAGTCGAGCGCATTGCATACGCTCACTCTTCGGCACTTGGCATTGGTGATGATGCGCTTGCCCATCTCCAGGTCGCCATCCTTGTCGAAGTAACAATGTACCACACCGGCTCCGGTTTCGATAACCGGAACTTTGGCAGTATCACGGACGAAGTTGATGAGCTTCTTTCCTCCACGAGGAATGCAGAGGTCAATATAGCCCACGGCATTCAGCATTTCGCCGGTAGCTTCATGGGTAGCAGGGAGCAATGTAACAATATTCGGATCAATACCAAAAGTTATCAACACCCTGTGGATAAGTTCGACACCCGCTGAGTTTGAGGCGTTTGCATCCTTTCCACCTTTCAGTACGCACGCATTTCCACTCTTGAAACAGAGTGAGAAAACATCATAAGTCACATTAGGACGAGCCTCGTAAATCATGCCGATAACTCCGAATGGAACGGCTACTCGCTGCAGATGCAAACCATTTTCGAGTGTTTTGTCTTTGAGAACTCTTCCGAGCGGTGAGGGCAGTGTACTGACGTGTCTCATATCCGAAGCAATATCCTGGAGTCGCTGCTCTGTGAGTTGTAATCGGTCGTAGAGCGGGTTCGCCTTGTCCATCTTCGCCAAGTCTTCTGCATTCGCTTTGAGAAGCGCAGGAGTTTCTGCGATGATGGCATCAGCCACCGCCTGCAGGATTTCATTACGTTGTTCATCTGTTAGCAAACCAAGTGTTTTGCTAGCTGCCTTCACTTTTTGGAAAGTCTCTTTCAGTTCCATTTGCTATTTCCTTTCTTATTTTTATGATAAGATATTTTGTAATGTGTTACGAGTTCCCTCTTAATAACGGCAAAGGTAAGCATAAATATCGGAAATTGCAAACTTTATGCAAGAAAAAGTGATAGTTTAATAGATAAATGGATAGTTATACGGAAAATGAGATTTAAAAAGGTCAGGCAGCGCCTGACCTTTTTGTAATGGTTCCTTCTAATTATTCTGATACATCCAGAAGAATTACTCTTTATCGTTTTCTTCAGGATGAGCCATTAGATACAGTTCCTTCTGTCGTTCGATTTCTCTTCTCAAGTCTTCCTTGTCTGGTAGGTAAAGCTTGTATTTTGCTGCGAACATCTGGTCGTTTTTGGCGAGGGTAGAGTATCGTGCCACATCCGAATCTGTTTCGGTACAAAGGATGATGCCGATTGTAGGGTTGTCGTCTGGTCCTTTTTTCATCTTGTCGTACATCTGAAGATACATATCCATCTGTCCTACATCCTGGTAAGTGATGCGATTTACCTTCAAATCGACCAAAATAAATGATTTGATGAGGTAATTGTAAAATACCAGATCGATGTAGTAGTCGTTTTCCTCGGTTCGGATATGTTGCTGACGAGCCACGAGTGCATATCCCTTTCCCATTTCCATCAAGAACTTCTCTAAATTATCTATGATGGCAGATTCCAATTTCGATTCTTTGAGAGAAGAGTCGGAAGGTAATCCCAAAAACTCCATGACGACAGGAGATTTGATGTATTCCAGTTTATCTTGCTGGAATTCATTTGTTTTCTCTTTCATCTCTTTCTCCACAGGTGCTTTGTCTTTTGACATAAGGAGGCGCTCATAGTACAAGGTATTGATGTTACGGTTCAACGTACGGTAACTCCAACCTTGCTCGAAAGCTTCTTTTGCATACCAATCCCTTGCCTGCTTGTCTTCTATGCGAATAAGCAGTTCGTAATGCGACCAAGGTAGTAGGTGGATACCTGCTTTTTGTACATGCTGGAGGTTATTGCTCAATTCTTCAGACGGTGTCTGTTGAATTGAGGCATTGAATTCGACGGACACTGTCCGTTGAATTTGTAAGTTGCTGAACTTTAGGTAAAAACGTCTGAAAACCCTTAGGGTAGTTACAGAGAAGCCTTTCCCAAATTCCTCTGTAAGTGCAGCGGATGCCACCTCAATAATATGCTTTCCGTATTCTGCACGTGAGGCTCCGTTCTGCTCCTCTTCCACAATACGTTTCCCTATTCTCCAGTTTCTTTCCACCAGAGAATAATTGACGGCAGCGAAAGCTTTGCTCCTTGCTTTGCTGACTATTGTCTTCAAATCATTTACGAGAAACTTCTCTTCTCTTTTATATGAGTGCTCCATCTGCTTCATAATTATGCCTTGTTTTATGTATGATGAGTGCAAAGATACGCTTTTTTATTGGTAAAGCACAAAAATATGGTTAAAAAGTTTGCGGAAACCAAAACTTTTGCTATCTTTGCATCGTCAAACCCTTGCTGAAAGCCCTCGTGGGTGGGATGCTTAGGGAGACACATATACATAAAAGGCGTAACTGTACGCTTTGGTTTTGACTGTGTGGAATTCTCGCAAAGTTCAACGATAAGTCAAGAACAAAGCAACGGGAACGCCCCTTGGGTGTATTGTATGCATTCCTTTCAAGATGCAGTATCCATTTCTATGGATGGATTGTATCTCGTTGGATGATTATATATACATTTACGTGGGGCTTTCAGCGTTGCTCGTTTCGACTTATCGGGCAATGCGAGAAGCCTCACACAGTGGAACGAGTGACAGACTGGCTCCACGTTTCTTTTTTGTGTATGGATGTTTTAACTATTTTAGAAGCATGAGGAGTCACGTGAGGAGGATAGTTTAAGTATGTCATACAATGGATTGGAAACCGATTTGAAGACATTGGCGAAATTTGTGTTTATCTACGAGACTCGTTTGAGGAATTTGCACACAGAACGTAGTTTTAGAGATCTATACCCCAAGACGTTTGTTGTATTTTTTAATATAAAGAAAGCTATGTCATTTGCTAAATCAAGTGAGTTAAATGATAATAGCATTCGCCCTATTCGTAATGCAACATTGTATTGTACGAAGAGAAATTGTCTGGTGTTGGATTTCATGCGCCATTTGCGCAATTCATTTTGCCATGCATTGTTAAAAAAAGGAGGAAAAAGCGTATCTATTATTAGATAATTATCGTGGGCGAGTTTCTTGTAGAGAATATTTGCCAAATAAATTAGTTGTTGACTTTTTGGCCCAACTAAATCAAGAGTGTGAAGAAAAAAATAACATGTAAAAATACGAAATAATGAAAAGATTTTTGTTAAGTTCCTTCCTAGCCTTAGTAAGTTACTGTATGTATGCAATAGATCCAAATGGAGCTAGGGTAGACTTTGGTGCTTCGCAAGGAGACTCAGGAAGTTTAGTTTTTATGGCATTAGTAGGCATGGTCTTGTTTCCTTTTGTGGCATTTGTCTATTTAAGTGGTAAGGATAAGAATTTTAAATGGGGCTGTCTCTCTCTTGCTGGCATTCCGCTTTCTGTATTTGTATTGTTCAAAAGTTGTACAGGTTGGTAATAGTAAATCTCAAACATTACATAAATAAGAGAAAATATGAAAAAGTTTTTGAAAATCGGGCAACTTGCTTTAGTAGTAATGTTGCTAATTGGTTTAAATTCGTGTGAGTTAGAAAAGAAAATACGAAAGCATTTTGGTGGAAAAGAGCAGCCGGAAGCGCAAACTGCTAATGCTCCCGTTGCACAAGAACCTTCGTATAAGACACCTGAGCCTAAGGTGGATGGAGTTTTTCAAGTAGAAGCTAGAATATATCGAATTATAGACAATTATGACGGAAGTGTCACCCTGAAGGCTACAGATCATATTGTTCCTATGAAAATTGAACATTATGATAATGGCCATATGTATGCCAAAGGTAGCATGGAGGTGCGTTTTTCGAAGATCTCAGGATATGAATATGAATGTGGCCCTTTTACAGATCTCTTAGGACGACAACTAGAAAATGCTATATATGCATTTAATACAGACAAAGTGATATAGTTGTGTTATATGGTGTCATTTCATAAGATAACAAATGCACCATGTCAAAAAGGTGAAACACTGTCTCACTTTTTGATATGGTGCATTGATATTTATTTCTTCTTTCTAGTCCAATCGTTTCTATGAAGAGATTCTTGGCCGATTTGCTTGTCCATAATCTTACATTATTTCTAACTATACTTTGCAAAAATACAAAATTATTTCGAAGTATAGGTAGAAATAATGCAAGAAATATTGTTTTTTAACTGTAAGCCATCGGCTAACCACGTATTGTGAGACATAAAAGTTTTATGAGAATCCCTTCCCGAATTCCTCTGTAAGAGCAGCCGAAACAATCTCTATCACATGCTTTCCGTATTCTGCACGTGATGCTCCGTTCTGTTCTTCTTCCACAATACGTTGTCCAATTCTCCAGTTTCTTTCCACCAGAGAATAATTGACGGCAGCAAATGCTTTGCTGCGAGCCTTGCTGACGATGGAACGCAAGTCGTTGACGAGCATGTTTTCTTCATCGTTATATTTCTTGCCGGGTTCTTTCATGATGCTACTGATTTTAGCTGTTCAAAGTGCAAAGATACGATTTTATATCGAAAAAGCAATCTTTCTCTTCACTTTTTTCGATAAAAAGTTGCAGATAATAATTGTATTTCCAAAAGAAAGTAGTATCCCTGTATCAGAGTTTGTAGTTGTACAACTATAGTGTATAAGGTTGTACAACTATGGGGTGTAAAGTTGTACAACTATAAGGTGTTGTCACTATAGTCAGCAGATGTGCTGACTGCAGTCGGCAGACCTGCTGACTAGGCTCAGCAGAGCTGCTGAGCCTAGTGGCAAACTCCGAGAAGCAGTATCCTCTTACCCAAGAAACAGTATCCGCTACCCCGATAAACTATCTCCGTTAACCCGATATGCTATATCCGTAAGTTTATTCAACCATATTCTCTTACTTAATCAACCATATTCTCTGGCTTGTTAAAGCAGTTAGGGAATCTACATATCCATAGTGTAGTTGTGGAGATATTCCCAAGCATCGTTCAAATCACGTAAAGGGAGGCGCTCTTTTACGAGCTTTATCTTTAATGCCTTGCAGAATGCTTTCAGAACAGATTCTGTTGCCATCTCCTCCAACTTAATATAGTTAGGACGTTTAGAGAACAAACAAGTCATCCATTGTTACTGCCGACTGAACATCCCAGGCATAAGGATTGCCGGATAATCCCATGGTCGTAATCATTGTAAGATGCATGGCTTTCTAGGAGAGAAATGTGCTTTAAACGTGCGGAATGTGTCTTTTTTAAGCACATTCCGCACGTTTAAAGCACATTTTTTTGTTTATATTCTCTTTAACCACAGATCCATGAATCTGTCGTAGATGACGTATCCTTCATTAGTCCTATATACTAATTCCTTGTCTTCCAAGATTTTGAGGGCAGCCTTTACGCTGCTGGCTCCACTCAGCTTGTGCTCCTTGATGAACTTGCCAGAGGTAGGCTGGGCAACAATGCTATCCTTGGCTATAGCTTTCAGAAGCGAGAACTGGTTCTCTGTGAAGAACTGTACCATATTCTCAAACTGTGGTTCTCTACCTTCGAGTACTGAAAGAATTGCTGCATTTACTTGCTGGATACTATCAACTTGTATTTCGGTTTCATAGAGGCGATTCATGATACACTGGATGTACCATGTGTGACCCTCGAATTGTTGATAGATGTAGTCGAAGGTATCTTTTGATAAGTTACCGCCTTTCTGCTTAAAGAAGTTTTGACAGAAGTCATAATAAATGCTGCAATCCAATGGCTTCAGTCCCATCATCTCAGTGCTTTGGTAAAATGGATGTTTCGGCGAGCCGAATATCTCAGCCATCAGATGATGCTTGCTGCCAGAGAAGATGAAATGCACATGTTGGGCAAACTGGATATAAGAACGTAGCAATGCCTCTGTGCCTTTCTCTGGATATTCTGCAATCTGCTGAAATTCATCGATGGCGATATATACCTCTTTCCCACTCTCGTTGAGATAGTTGAAGATGCTGCGGATGGTGATGTCCTCTTGGGATGGCTCTATTGTGATAGATACGCTAGGTTCACCAGTTAATGGATCCATGCTGAGTACAGGGCGCAAGGCACTGAAGAAGGCGATGGTTTTCTCTATGAATGAGGAGTTCTTGCGGACGATGTCATTGATAACCATTACGCCAAATTGTTCCACAAAGTCGTGCAGGTTCTTGGTGGCGAATATGTCGAGGTATAGGCATGCGGAATCCTTCTCATCTTTTTCCAGATGATAGAAAGTATTCTTTATAAGCCCTGTTTTTCCTATTCTTCGAGGAGAAATGAGGGTAACGTTCCTTCCATTCTTCAGGTGCGATATCAAAGTCTTTGTTTCAGCCTCTCTGTCGCAGAAATACTCGGGACTTTCATAACCTTGGTAGATGAAAGGATTTGCTAGTTTCTTGTTACTTAGTTTCATACGCCATTACATCTTTAGTGTTACAACTATTATGTAATGGCAAAGGTACAACTATTTCTTGAATATGCAAAAGAAAATGGCAGAAAGTTGAGGAATATGCTCAATTTTCTGCCATTTATGATGCAATCTTTTGATTATTTAATCTTCTTAAATGTGATAGTGCTAGGATATGAGGCGTTGCCATCCAGATTGTATTTTAAAACCATAGTTGTCAAATTAATACTCTGTATGGTATAAACATCTAAAACGTTGATGCAATCTTCTTCTTCTTCGTATGTAGTTAATTTGTTGCCTGAGATAGTATAGGCTTCTCCGGAACACTCTATTTTCCATTTGTTTCCAGTCCAAATATACTCATTGAAAGTGCCACCTTGCTTGAATTCGAAAGAGATAGCATCATCAATGTCTATGTCCTGATCTACTTTAGCAGGCTTGTCATTTTCATCCCAGTCATAGCCTGTTACATGTGTAGGTTGCCACATTCCAATGATGTATGTCTGGACATCTTCTGTGGAAGGCGTATCTTCGTCATCTGAAGAACAAGCCGTGAAGGACACCATTGCAAACAAGGCGAAAAGAATCGCCAAAAGAGAAAAATGTAACTTTTTCATAAAATTTGCCCGTTATGCCGATAGCTAAGCTTTTAATGTTATTAAATTAGTTGACTGGATAGATTGCGAAGCCATCGTTCTACATAACCTACGGATACAAACACGTGGACGAAACTTGTCCAAATTGCAGCCGTAGGAAAAGCTGATTAGAACAACAAGTAACGCCCACGATATAGCGGACGTTCACTATCTGTCGTTTCTAATGCTCTTTTTGAAATTTCCTACGTTCCAATTTGCATGACCGAATAGCAAACGCTAATTTAACCATCAAAAATATGGAAGTCCTCACAATAGTGTGATTCGATTCCAACTGCAAAGATAAGGATAATTCTTGAAACAGCAAAATAAAACCCTGAATTTTTAAAGGAAAAATTTTCTTTTTGCCTTGCTTCTGTTCTTTTTAAGTTTGTCTGCACAGCCCTCTTGCTTATCTTTAAATGTCAAAAGATAGTTCTATGAAGAACGTTCCTTATTCTCTTATATATTGTTGATGATGTTGTATCACAAGAGAATTGTATTCGTACGATTATTTCTTGCATGTACAAAAGAATATAGCAGAAAGTTGGGACTGTTTCTCAACTTTCTGCCATTTATTAGCCTATCACATTGCATAGTCGGTTGATGGCTGCATCAAAAGTGGTGAGGTCTTTGGCTCGCTTTCTAATGGCTGCCTTGTAATTATAGATGGTTTGCGTAGAATAGAACAGGAGGGTGGCTAGTTCCTGACCATCCGTAATTCCCAGTCGCATCAGTGCATAGATACGCAGTTCCTTGGTGAGACTGTTAGGGGCAGGGAGAACTATCTGTTTTTCTGGCAATAGCAGTTGGTTGAACTCTTCCACGAAATTCGGATACAAGTCAATGAATGCCTTGTCGAAGCGAATATAGAAGTTGGCTGCCTCTTCTTCTGCCAGCTTGTAGCTGTTGATGGCAGTCAGAAGATCGGCAGTTTGCTTTGCCTTGATTTTGCGGCTTACCAATTTGCGATAATCATCCAGTTTCTTGATATATACGGCACTGATGTCCATGAATAAATGCATATAGGTCTCTCTTCGCTTATTGGTGTTGAGCAGCTTCTGGTTCAGTTCGTCCAAGAGTGTATTTTGGCTTTTTATCTCCCTACGGCTCTTGGCTAGACGCTTGTTCATCTTGAATGCAAAGAAAGCCATGGCAAGGAATCCTAGCGACAGGATGCTCACGATGACGAGGGATGCTGTTACGATGCGGTTCTTGCGTACTTCTGCCTGATGGTTTGTTTCTGTGATAAGGGGAAGTATGCGGGAAATCTCTACCATGCGGAGACGGTTGTTGTAGAATTGGGCATCCTCCATGGAGCAATAGATGTATTTGGAAGCCCTCTTTGCATAGGAGGCATCCTTATTATATAGATAGGTGGAAAACTCCTGAAGGGCAAGATTCTCCTTCAGGGGACATATCTGGTCTGAGATGGCTGCTTCTACAATATACTTTTCATATAAATCCTTTTGGTCGGTATCATAATAATAGCGGGCTATGCAATAAGCCGATGAGGCATGCACACGGCTGTTCAGGGGACTGGCAGAAAGCGCCTTCATGTAGAACTGAAGTGTTTTTTTGCTTGTACGCTGCTTTAGAAATTCAAACTCTCCTGAAAGATAGTAATAAAGAGCGGATTCCTTGTTGCCGATATGCTCAAGAGTCTTGCCTAAATAAAAACGTTTCTTGGCTTCTAATCCTTCTTGAAACTCCGACTTGTTGCAGAAAGTTTCCCAGTAGTTATATACCCAAGTCAAGGTATAATAATAGTATTGCAATAACTTAGGTGACATTTTCTCCACATCCATTGCGAGCATTAAGTCTTCTGCCTGGCTGTAGAAACCGCCTGTTGACAGCACTGCCGCACGATTGATTTTATTCAGGTTGATGAAATAATCATCCTGAAGCTGTGCTGCCAGCTGGTAGCCCTTCTTGGCGTATGTCATGGCAGAGTCGTAACGGTAGGTATAATACTCCCTGTAGATTTGGTTATAGAGACTAAGCTGGCTGCGCTTGTCGGAAGTCATGTATAGTTGCTTTTTGAGTCTTAGCAGTTTCGCTTCTTTTCTTTGGGTAAACTTGCTTCGCTGAGCGATGTAACTGTCTAAACGATGGAACAGCTGTTCCTCGTTTACGGAAGAAGCATTTGCCATTAATGGCATAAACATCATTAAGAACCACAATACTACTTTCATAACTATTTTTTTAATTGTTTTTGTTACTATCTGATAGGCTATTAGAGTGCCTTATAATTGTATTTTTCTGCAAAGATACTATATTTATTCCTCTTTTTACCATCTACTCTATTAAAAAGTATTAATATCTTTGATAGCTTGATTATTAGAAGGTTATAGACTTAATAAACCTGATATTTATCTACTCGTAACCTACATATGATGTCAATGTCTGGAAAATCTCCTTAACTTTGCAACCGCAATCGAATCGCATTCGGTAGCAAGTGAAATCATGTAAAACTAAGAATAAACAACTGTAAAATTATGAACTTAAGAATCCGTACATTTTCTATGGCTTTGATAGCGATGTCAGCTGCAAGCCAAGTGTATGCACTTCCTTCTGACGATTCTGAAAACAAGGAGAAAAAGGAAGAGCGTAATGTGATGCTCAATGCATCTGATGCCAACAAGCCTCGTGAAATCCAGATTGGATTGCCAAGCGAGGATGTAACCGTATATGAAAACGGTCTTCCAGCCGTTTACTCTTCTTCCGTACACAAACTGTCTGCACATTGGCGTAGCGATGCCTCACTGAAAGGTACCGACTTGATGACTCCATCTGAGTCTGCCATTGCTACAGGTAATATTGCATACGCAGTTTCTTCTTTCAGCGAGTTGGGACAGAAAGAGTTCAAAGGTAAGCTCAACTATAAGGCAAACCATTTTGGTATGCAGAATGTAGACCTCAACCTGTCTGGTGGAATCGGTGCCAATTGGCTTTATACAGCCAGTATGTATCAGAATTTCGATCCAGGTAGTTTCAAGCTTCGCTTTACTGATTATGCCGACCGTACCCAACTTTATCATTTCGGTATCACTCGCATCTTGAATGATGGAAAGGGACGTGTCTCCTTATTATATAAGTATTCCAACAGCAAGAACCCTGGCAATTTTGCCAATGCAGCCCCATTTATCTATTCAGGCGACGGCAGTATCAAGAAGATTGATGGCTTTGACCCTGGTATGGACTCATACGTGCAGCGTCAAGGTTCTTTCCAATACTTGAATACAAAGTCAGGAAAGATGGAGACATGGAATATGAGCGATGGCAGTGAGAATCATGCCAACGAAATTGCCCTCATCAGCCAGTATCAGTTTGATAATGGATGGTTGTGGAAATTCAACGCCAAGTATATGAATGCTCCACGTGCCAATTATGTGGATTACGGAGGAAGTACCATCTCTCAGGTGAGCGAGGCTGATGGCTATCAGCTTTCTGATGGGTCTGCCTACAGTGGTTACATTGAAGGCCGTCGCACCTGGTTGCATGTTGGTAAGGTGAGCAATGCGCTTTTGACTACCGAAATCTCTAAGCAGTTGAACAACCATAAGTTAATGATAGGATTGAACGAGTGGTATTACCATCTCAATTACTATTCGTCTTCGTTCCAGTGGGCAGGCACCGTAGAAGCTTATCCACGCACATTGAGCCAGATGTATGTCAATCCGCTTGATCCTACACAGACAGCCCGTCGTTCTGAGACTTTCGGTTATAATGAGTTGAGTCCAGAATACACCAAGGGTTCAGAGAACAAGTTGGCACTCTACTTTACCGACGAATGGAAGGTAAGTCCTAAGTTCAAGGTGTTCTATGGTGGTAGATTGGAGTACTACCGCATGTCTGCCGAGCAGATTTCTGCCCCACGTTTCTCAGGATTCCACATGGGTAACTATAATACATACGCCACAGCTGCTGATGGTTCTGTTGTTGCTACTGAGCACAGCATCGAAGCAAAGAACGTAACCAAGGATAAATTGAATTATGCAGCCACCTTGCAGTTGACGTATAACCTTATCCGCCAGTTTGGTCTGACAGCCGATGCTACCATCGCCACCCGTTTCCCACGCATCAGCGAGTATGCAGGAACAGGACCTACCGAGGAGCAGTATAAGCGAGTAACCATTCCATTGATTCGTGGTGGTATTTTCTACAAGAACGATTGGATTGACCTTTCTTCAATGGTGACCTACATATCAAAGTCGAACAATATCGACCAGCAGAATCTTACCAAGCCTGGCACTACAGAGGGCAAGACCGTGTTGCTCATCTATAACATCCAGACTTTGGGTTGGACAACCTCGGCAGAAATCAATCCGTTCAAGAACTTCCACATGCATGCACTCTTCACTTATCAGAAGCCGGTGTATAAGAACTATAATGCGAGCGTAACGTTCAGTGACGGTCAGTCTATGGGTGTGAATGCCAATAACATGATTGTCAAGGAGATTCCTCAGGTTCTTATCGAGTTGGACCCTAAGTATGATATCACCAAGAATCTGAATGCCTGGTTGAGCTTCCGTTACTTTGGTAAGACCTATGCCAACCTTCAGGAGGCACTCTACTTCAATGGTCACTGGGAGACTTTCGGCGGAATCAACTGGAATGTGAACAAGAAGTTGAGCCTTGGCGTGAGTGTCATCAATATCTTTAACGAGAAGGGTGCCAAGGGTACCATTAGCGGCTCTGAGCTGATTACCAAGCAGGAAGCTGGCAAATATGACGGCAAGTACATGAGTGGTAGCTATCTCCGTCCGTTCACGGTGGAATTCTCTGCAGGAATCAAATTCTAAGATAATAACGAAAGTATTATAGCGTTTAATTATAACAAAGCAATCACATAAAAACCAAAGAACGATGAAAAAGGTATTTATGATTATCGCAGCGATGTGCATGACATCTATCATGGCATCTGCTCAAAAGACCATCCGAGTGTCAACCGACAAGACCGACCTCGTGATGCAGGTTTCTCCTAAGGGTCGCCTCTACCAAGTGTATCTGGGTGACAAGTTGAAGAATCCTTCAGATTACAATCATCTGAAGTGGGATGTATATGCGGCTTCTGATGGTTCCGTCTGCCAGCGAGGTCATGAGGTTTATGCAACCTCTGGTGCTGAAGATTTCTTCGAGCCGGCAGTGGCAGTGACCCATGCAGATGGTAATATGACCACCTATTTGTATTATCAGTCTTCTGAAGAAAAGGCTATCAGTGGAGGTGTTGAGACCATCATCACGCTTAAGGACAAGGTGTATCCGCTGACCGTGAAACTCCACTATGCAGCTTATCCTAAGGAGAACGTCATCAAGGCATGGAGCGAAATTTCTCATAAGGAGAAAGCTCCGGTTACGCTTTGGAGATATAGCTCAACAATGCTTTATTTCAAGGCAAACAAGTATTTCGTTACCAATTATCATAGCGACTGGGCTAAGGAAGGCCAGCCTGAAACTTGCCAGTTGACTGCTGGTAAGAAGATTGTTGATACCAAGTTGGGTACCCGTGCAGCCATGCAGGAGGAGCCGTTCTTTGAACTGGGATTCGATGAGCCTGCCAAGGAGAATGAGGGCAAGGTGATGCTTGGAACCATCGGATGGCCTGGCAACTTCCGCTTTACCTTCGAGGTAGATAACGTGGGAGCCCTTCGTGTTATTCCTGCCATCAATCCATACGCCTCTAATTATAAACTGAAGGCTGGTGAGACGTTCACTACCCCTGAGTTTATCTTTGCCATGAGCGATAATGGTATCGGTGAGGCTTCCCGTAATTTGCACAATTGGGCTCGCCAGTATCAGGTAAACATGGGTATGGAAGATCGCCTTACGCTCTTGAACAACTGGGAGAATACAGGCTTCGATTTCAACCAGCAGAGTCTTGCTGAGTTGATGAAGGATGCCAAGGACCTGGGTGTAGATATGTTCTTGCTTGATGATGGTTGGTTTGCCAACAAGTATCCTCGTAAGGACGACCATGCAGGTCTCGGCGACTGGGAGGCTACCAAGAGTAAGCTGCCTGATGGCATACCTGGATTGGTAAGAGATGCCAAAAAGGCTGGTGTAAAGTTTGGTATTTGGATTGAGCCAGAGATGGTGAATCCTAAGAGTGAACTCTTTGAGAAGCATCCCGGCTGGGTGATTATGCAGCCAAAGCGTGATACCTATTATTACCGCAACCAGCTGGTACTTGATATCAGTAATCCTAAGGTACAGGATTATGTGTTCGGCATCGTGAATCGTATCATGACGGAGAATCCGGATGTGGCTTACTTCAAGTGGGACTGCAACAGTGTGATTACCAACATCTATTCTCCATATCATAAGGAGAATCAGGGTAATTTCTATATCGATCATGTCCGTGGTATCTACAAGGTGCTTACCCGTATTCATAACAAGTATCCTAAATTGCCGATGATGCTCTGCTCTGGCGGTGGCGGCAGAATGGATTATGAGATGCTTAAGTATTTCACTGAGTTCTGGTGTTCAGACGATACTGATCCATACGAGCGCCTCTACATCCAGTGGAGCCTGTCAAAGTTCTTCCCAGCCAAGACCATGGGTTCGCATGTAACTAACTGGAACAAGAATACCAGTGTGAAGTTCCGCACCGATGTTTGCAGTTCATGTAAGTTGGGCTTTGATATCGACCTCAAGTCGCTTTCTGGTGATGAATACAAGTTTGTGCAGAATGCTGTCAAGAACTATGATAGCATGAAGCCTATGATTCTCGAGGGCGACCAGTATCGCCTGGTTTCTCCATACGAAGGCAACCACTGTGCCATTAACTATGTAAGTAAGGACAAGCAGCGTGCCGTTCTCTTTGCTTACGACTTGCATCCACGCTACAAGGAGCCTATGATGAATGTGAAGATGCAGGGATTGGATGCCGATAAGGTTTATACCGTAAAGGAGATCAATCTGATGCCTGGAAAGGAATCTGATTTGGAGTGCAATGGCAAGCAGTACAGCGGTGACTATCTGATGAAAGTCGGCTTGAATGTATTCAGCCAGACCGATGGAACGAGCCACGTATTGGTATTGGAATAACGTATCAACTATTCATAATAAAAACGAAAAGCAGCAAAGTCTATAAATAGGCTTGCTGCTTTTTTAGGTTTCTGTATTTCTTATCCCTAATGATTTTACTTGTTTAGCGGTCTTGCCACAAACTCAGTATGAAGGGTTTCCATCGGATGCTCCTTCAGATTGATGAGGATGTTTGGCGTATTGCCGTTGGCGATGATTACCTTGATGCCGGCATTGGCTACATCCTGGGCGGTCTTCAATTTGGAAATCATGCCGCCTCTACCATGGCTACTCTTCTCGTCGCTCACATACTCGCTCACGTCTCGGTCGTAATATACCGAAGGGATGATGCGGGAGGTCGGTAGGGAAGGGTCGCCATTGTAGATGCCATCCACATTGGAAAGTAAAACTAAGGCATCGGCATTCAGCATCCTGGCTATCAAGCCTGATAACTCGTCATTATCGGTGAACATCAATTCGGTGAGGCACACGGTATCGTTCTCATTCACGATAGGGAGCACGCCGTTCTCCAACATCAGTTCCATACAAGCCTTTTGGTTCTGGTATTGTTCCTTGGCGAGGAAATTTTCCTTCATGGTCAATACTTGTCCCACCTTGATGTTGTATTCTCTGAACAAGTCGTAATACAATCTAATCAGCTTGCCTTGACCTACAGAAGAGAACAACTGTCGCTGTTCTACACTGTCCAGCTGGTGGTCTACCTGAAGCTCGCCTCTTCCTGCCATTACGGCACCAGAAGATACGAGGATCACCTCGTAGTCGTGCCTTCTCAACCAAGCCAGTTGGTCTACCAAAGCCGACATTCTTGTTACGTTCAAATGTCCATCCTCTCGGGTCAGTACGTTGCTGCCCACCTTTACTACTATTCGTCTCATAAATTCTTTTATGTTGACATACTGGGTGAGGGCAGGAAACAAAACCTGCCCTCCCAGCGCATTCTTTTTTATTTTTTATTGTCTTTTTCTCGAATCTCTACTCTTCGAATCTTGCCGGAGATGGTCTTTGGCAGTTCATCGACGAATTCGATGATGCGAGGATATTTATAAGGAGCAGTCTCATGCTTCACATGATCCTGCAACTTCTTGATGAGGTCAGGGCCCGCCATACTCTTGTATTCATCCTTCAGTACGACGGTTGCCTTGACTACCATACCGCGGATTGGGTCTGGCACACCGGTGATGGCGCACTCTACTACGGCAGGGTGAGTCATCAGGGCATTCTCTACCTCGAAAGGACCGATACGGTAACCCGAACTCTTGATCACATCGTCGATTCTGCCCTCAAACCAGAAGTAGCCTTCCTCATCACGCCAAGCCATATCGCCCGTGTGATAGTAACCATCATGCCAAACCGATTTGGTCTGCTTTTCATCACGATAGTAATATTTGAAGAGGCCGATAGGCTTGTCATCGCCGATGCGGATGCAAATCTCGCCCTTTTCACCATCCTCGCATTCCGTCATGTCTGGGCGAAGGATGTGAACATCATATTGTGGGTTAGGCTTGCCCATGCTTCCTGGCTTGGGTTTGATCCAAGGGAAGGTTCCGAGTGTCATCGTAGTCTCAGTCTGTCCGAAGCCCTCATAAATCTGAACACCAGTGAGTTTCTGGAAGGTCTCTGCCACGGATGGGTTCATAGCCTCGCCCGCAGTGGTGCAGTATTCAAGACTGCTGAGGTCATACTTAGAGAAATCTTCCTGAATCATGAAGCGGTAGATAGTAGGAGGGGCACAGAAAGAGGTGATGTGATACTTCTCAATCTGGCGCATGATCTTATCCGCCGTAAACTTCTCGTGATCGAAGACGAAGACGGTGGCTCCGGCAAACCATTGTCCGTAGAGCTTGCCCCATACAGCCTTGCCCCAACCGGTATCGGCTACGGTAAGATGGATGGAATTCTCGTGGAGATTGTGCCAATATACACCCGTGGTCAGATGACCGAGCGCATAGAGGTGATCGTGTGCCACCATCTTTGGCTCGCCTGTGGTTCCCGATGTAAAGTACATCAGCAGGGTATCTTCGTTAGAGTTTACATGCTCCGGACGAACGAAAGGAGCACATTCGTTCCATTCCTTCATCCAGTCGTGGAAACCTTCAGGGATATCCGGACCGATACTAATCAATGTCTTGACAGTCGGACTCTCTGGCATTGCCTCTTTAATCTGTTCCACCACGTAATCATCGCCGCAGCAGATGATAGCCTTCACGCTTGCTGCATTGTTGCGGTAAACGATGTCGTGCTTGGTAAGCATGTGGGTGGCAGGGATGGCTACAGCGCCCAACTTGTGGAGACCGAGCATGGCAAGCCACCACTGATAGTGACGCTTCAGAATCAGCATCACCTTATCATCGTGACCGATGCCGAGACTCTGGAAGTAAGCGGCAGCCTTGTCGCTCTGCTCCTTCAGGTCCTTGTATGTAAAACGGATTTCTTCGCCACGTTCACTTGCCCAAAGCAGCGCCACGTGGTCTGGCTTGATCTTTGCCCATTCGTCCATCACGTCGTAGGCAAAGTTGAAATCTTCTGGTATGATAAACTCCAGATGCTCCTTGAAGTCTTGCTCTGAAGTGAATTTTGTCTGTTTTAGAAATCTCTCGATCATAGTTACTCTTCTAGATAATTATACAAAGGAACTTGGCTGGCTCATTGTTGAGTGAGCGGAAGCAATGCGACTTTCTACTGTCGAAGTAGATGCTGTCGCCTGGATTCAGCACCATCACCTTTTCTTCGATGGTTACTTCGAGCTGTCCCTCAATCACATAATCATATTCCTGTCCGTCGTGTCCGTTCTTGTTCGGCTTCTTGTCGCCTGGCAACGGATCCACCTGTACCATGAACGGATTCACCTTTCTATCCTTGAATCCTACGGCAAGGCTCTGGTATTTATACTGGTTGTTGCGGTCTATCTCCGGTCCCTGTCCCTTGCGGGTAACGTAGTATCCCTTCATGCGAGGTTCCTCGCCGAAGAGCAATACGTCGAGGTCGATGCCGTATCGCTTTGAAATCTTTGAAAGTCGATACACGGATGGGTCGGCTTCTCCCGACTCAATCTTGAGATAGTGGTCAAGACTGATTTCGCAAAGTTCTGCCACTTCCTCAGCTGGAATGTTGAGAACCTCGCGGAGACCTTTCAGTCTTTCACCGATTTGCTTGATAGCTTCGTCCATAATCGAATATTTTATTGGTTGTTTTATCTTTTACCTGCCAGCAAACCATTGATGACTGCGCTAGTAAAGCCGCCCTGTTCCATGGTGTTGAGGCCCTTGATGGTGCAGCCGCCAGGAGTAGTAACCTTGTCAATGGCTGCCTCTGGATGCTCGCCTGTTTCCTGAAGCAGCTCTACGGCACCCTTGATGGTCTGCAAGACAATCTTCTGGGCATCCTTTGCCTTGAAGCCCATCTCTACGCCGCCTTCCACATTGGCTCTTACATAGCGCATGGCGTAAGCGATGGCACACGACATAGCGGTAGCTGCAGGGAAGAGACGTTCTTCCATGATGAGGCTTTCGCCCAATTCATCGAAGATTTCTGTAATCTGCTGGATTTCTGTGGCAGATGCATCTACAGGAGTAATGAAGGTCATCGACTGCTTGTAGGCGATGGCGATGTTTGGCATCACGAGGAAGAAGGTTGGGGTGATACCATCCTTGTCTAACCACTCCTTGATGTTGGCTGATGACACACCGGCTGCTACCACTACGAGTTTCTGACTCTTGTAGTTGAGTGCATCCTTGATTCCCTTTAATGTCTTCTCCACGCACCATGGCTTTACTACCACGCAAATGATGTCTGCGCCGTGGCAAGCCAACTGGTTGTCGAGAGTTACGCTGGCTCCTTCGCTTGCGAAGTGATCCAATACTGGTTGGTTATGGTCAGATACCGTAATATCTGATGGAGTGAACTTCTCGCTCTGCAAGAGTCCTTCAGCCATGGCACCGCCCATAGCACCTGCTCCGATAATTGTTATTTTCATTGTCGTCTTATAGTTAAAATGCAATTACGGTGCAAAGATACTACTTTTATCAGAAAAAAGAGCAGTTTGTAGACGATTTTTTAAGAAAGTACGCTTGTTTGCTGACGATATTTTAAGAATCTTGCTAGTTTACTCCCATTCTGGAAGTATCTACGTCCTTGGTTCTCTTCTCCTTGTACTTACCTATCTTATAGATGATGGAGATGGAGGCTGATGCCCAATCTTGCTTGATGTTCATGTGATAGTCTTGATCGCCTTGTACTGATTTTGTAGAGAATCCCTCGTTGAAGATGTTGCTGCCTTTAACCACAATGCTCCATTTATCATTATCGGAAGCCCATCTCAACATAGCATTCAGGAGAAAGACTGATTTGATGTCATAGAGTCCTTGAATGGCTTTCGACTGATAGAATGGGTTAAGTATGAAATGGATGTGATGGTTTCGGCTAAGCTGGGCGGATAGATTTCCGGCAAGAATGGCAGAGATATGTTTGCGATTGAAGGGCAAGTCAAAGAAATCGTTACTCTTGTCATGTCTGTAGATTCCTGTTGCCGAAACACTTCCGTTCATCCAATTGCCTATACCGAAAGTTGTCGATGCTCTAATGCCTATAGTATGATTATAGTCGAAATTGGTCTCCTTCATAATGACTGCCAGGTGGTCGGTAGTCTGATAAGGCAACTGCACAGAATAGTTGGGTTGGAACTCTGCAAATGCCATCAATGTATGGCGACTTTTGATTGTCCACATCAGGTTGGTCTCGTATGTAGAGTAAGGCTTGAGATGAGGATTTCCCCATATCTCCATATAGGTAGAGGCATAGTAAATGCTGCTCATAGTTGACCAATAGCTAGGAAACTGTGAGCTGGAACTGAAGGATAAGTTGAGTATGTTGCCAGGATTGGCTTTCCACGATGCATTAAGTGTGGGATTGATCGGCGGTGAAAAGCCATTTGTCTATTACCTGCTTGCTGTTTGTGTATAGAATACGCTCTTCGTCAAGCATTGTTCCTTCCAGATATTGCTGACTGGGGTTTTGGTAGTTGAGATAGGATATGCCTATTTGTAGTCCAAAGGGCAGGTTGTAGCTGGCATCTACATTGTGCAGGTAAATATGCTCATTGCCCTGTTGCTGGGATGTGTTTGTTCCCATCGTTTCATGATGAAGATGGCTGCTATCCCATTTTCCTGTATATGCCAGGGATAGCTGGTGGTTATCAGCAATGGCATAACCCAGTCCCATGCGATAGTTGTGAATCAATCCAAGGGCCTTCTGCGAGGTCTTGTCATTATACGCTACTCGTTTCCCTTGAAGCGGATATTTATAGTCTTTGCAATCTTAATACTACAATAAACGTGCGCCAATGCTATAACAACCGTTAAAAACCAAGTCTTATTTCGAAATTTCATCCGTTTTTTATTCTTTTGTTCTCATTTTAGCGATATTTTTCGTATATTCGCATTCGCAATCGGGAAACCGACAACGCAAAAATCTAAAAATGAATGCAAAAACAAATATCTTATGGCAAAGATTATAGTAAGAAACCAAACGATAAAGACGCTAACCAAGGATGGTGTTGATTACATCTGCATTACCGATATAGCAAGGCTGAAGAATCCCGTTGAGCCCAAAGATGTGGTAAAGAATTGGTTGCGTTCCAAAAACACCTTGGAGTACTTAGGACTTTGAGAGCAGTTGAACAACCCTAATTTTAAAGGGGTCGAATTCGCCCCCCTGAAAGAAGCGGGCTCGAATGCTTTTACGATGAGTCCGACTCGATGGGTGGAACTAACCCATGCTGTAGTATTATTAAATTTTATCAACTATGAATAGTAAGAATTTATACTTTACAATCTTCTCTTTAATCCTTTTAGGATTTATCTCTTCTTGTGCAGAGAATAGTAATAAGTGTAGGCCTTCTTATGCAAGCAACATAGAACAACTTAATGAAAAGTTATATGATTCTTATGCAAATGTTGCAGTAAGGAAAAACAACACAACATCTGATAACATAATAACACCAGAATATTTTGGAGGCTCATATGTCAAGGCAAATAAACTTATTGTTATGGTCAAAAATGGAAGTCCAAAAGGAATAGAAGATATAAAGAAAAGACTAGGCACAGATTCAAATGTGACATTTGTATCTTGTACTTATTCTCTTCAAGAATTAAAAGAATTAAACGCTAAATTGCAAGTATCTTTTGCTAAGAAAGCTGCATTGCGAGACGAAATTGGGTGGGTTGCTGTTGGTATCAGACCTATTCAAAATAGAATTGTCGTATATTTGAATAATGCTTCTAATAAAAATATCTCTAAATTCAAGAATGAAATTTGCAATTCAGATAAAATAATTTTTGATCAGTTGGAAATAGAGCCAATTGAAATACAAAAAGATACAGCAAAAGACAGAAAAAGTAGGAAGTCCCTCATAAAAGTGTGTTAATCTTCTAAAAAGTCCCTCATAAAAATGTGATATATTTTGCTATCTCATCGTTTTTCTGTCTTTTGCTGCTAGAATACAATAATAATACCATGAATATATTAAGGAGATGGTGTAGCATCGTAACCTTTTTGATGGGTTTTCTGTCTAATAACTAGACAGCCGTGTCAAGTATTTAGACAGGTCCTTTTATGGACTTTCTTTCTATATATTCTGATAATCAGTCGTTTATGTTTTTGGCATAGCCGTTGCCTTGCTATTTTGCAACAAATAAGAATAGTAACAACATAAAGAATAGTAAGAAAATGAAAAGACTTGCGTTAGTAGCATCCTTCTGTGGCATTACTATAACACAGATGATGGCACAGAACATCAACGGCGAACAGATTTCCGACACGACCCTATTTGATAAGTTCTCCAAAGAACTTGGCGAAGTGGTGGTGAAAGCTCATCTTCCTCAATATAAGAAGACCCACGAAGGACTGCTGACCAACGTGGCAGGAACCGTGCTTAGCAAGATGGGTACGGCAGAAGATGTATTGAAGCATGTGCCGAGTATCGTGAAGAAGAAAGATGGATATGAGGTGGTCGGCAAGGGTACACCTATTATATATATCAACGGCAGGAAGATGCAAGACATCAGTGAGTTGGATAACATCAAATCTTCCGACATCAAGAGTGTGGAAGTCATCCAGAATCCTGGAGCTACCTACGATGCTTCGGTAAATGCAGTAATCAAAATCAAGACCATCAAGAAGAAAGGCGAAGGTTTCGGCTTTGATACTCGCTCTGTGTATTGGTACAATAAGCACGACAATACCATCCAACAGGTTAACATGAACTATCGTCATAATGGACTGAATCTCTTTGCCACTTATAAGTTCTCTGATGCAACATGGATGCAAAAGGCCACCTACAATCAGACTGTACATGTAGATACGCTTTGGCAACAGCATAACAACAACGAAGTAACAGGTCGTATAGAATCGCACCGTCTTATCAGTGGTTTTAGCTATGATTTCAATGCTAATCATTCCATTGGTGCGAGATACACCTTGACCTCGCCAGGCTATTCTCGCTCAAAAGATTTTTTCGATAGTCAGGTGACTGCCGACGGTAAGTTTTACGACTATATCAAAACCGATGGTCTGACGGTCGACAAGAACAACCCTAGCCATCAATTGAATGCCTACTACAACGGCATTTTGGGCAAGACCACTATTGAACTGAATACCGACCTCTATTTCAGTACAAACAGGGCTTATGTCTATAGCGATGAACAGAGCCAGGAGCACGATTCTCGTAACATCAACTCCAAGAATCGTGTGAGCAATAAGATGGTAGCCACCAAACTCGTAATTACCTCTCCTCTCTTAGGAGGTAATCTCTCCTATGGAGCTGAGTATATCCATACCCGTCGCAACGATGACTACGAAGTGAATCGCACCGACCTCCTCGCCAACTCTTATAGCAAGTTGGAGGAGCAGACGGCAAGTCCATTCATCCAATATGCGCACCTCACCCCGATAGGAAACATCACGGCAGGATTGCGATACGAGTATGTAAGATTCAAGTATTATGATGCAGGCATCTATCAACCCGAGCAGAGTCGCTCCTTCCGCAACCTCTTTCCTACCATCAGCTATGGTGCGAAGATAGGCAAGGTAATGGCACAGTTGAGCTATTCGGTAAAGACCTCTCGTCCTTCATATAGTCAACTGAGCAACAATGTATCTTATATGAATCGATTTACTCGCCAGACTGGTAATCCTTATCTCGACAACGAAACCAATCACAGAGTGGAATTATCGGGTGTATGGAAGTTCATCCAGTTTATGGTCAACTACAAGGACTCTCGCAATGCCATCATCTATTGGGCAGAGCAAATTCCTGAGGACGAAGCTATTACCATGATAAGTCGTAAGAACGTGAAGAGTCTCAAGAGCATGACCGCCTACATCAGTGCCGCTCCAAAGATAGGCATTTGGGCGCCACAAATCAACTTGGGCATGCAGAAGCCCTGGTTCACCCTCCATACTGATGTGGCATCTTATCGCTTGAACCGTCCTATCTTCATGGGCAACTTCAACAATGCCTTCTCCTTGCCACGCGGCATCACCCTTAACGTGGATTATCGCTATCAGAGCAAGGGTAACACGATGAACGTATATCTTGCCAAAGAGCAGCATGTACTGGATGTCAGCATCAGTAAGTCATTCCTAAAGGATGCCCTTACCTTGGAAATAAAAGGCAACGACCTGCTTTATAAATGTTGGGATGCCGACTTGCTCTATAACCAAAAGATGGAACTTTTGCAAGTATCTAAGCGAGGTACGAGAGACCTGCAACTCACCCTTCGCTATAAGTTCAATACCACACGTAGCAAGTACAAAGGAACTGGTGTCGGTAATGCAGAGCTGAATCGACTATAAATATCTTTTATTACTTTTATTCGAAAGTAGAGACATTTAAGGTGATTTCCTATAAGGGGAACAAAAAAGCAGCAAACCGCAAAGGGCTTGCTGCTCACGATAGGAGTGATTCCTATTTCTTTTATGGGTTGAGTTTTCTTTATATCCTTATCTCAATGGGTTTATACTTCCTTCAATACGGTTTCCAATCTTCCGATGAAGTCATCTACATTTTCCTTGGTCAATACCAATGGAGGGAGGATACGGAGGATGTTGGTGCCGGCGCAACCGGTGAAGCAGTGCTGCTCGTGGATGAGCTTGCTGCGAACTTCCTTGTGAGGAATGTCGAGTACGGCGCCTACCATTAAACCACGGCCACGAACCTCTGTGATGTGGCTGTTGCGCTTCTGCAACTCCTTCAGCTGGGCGATGAGATATTCACCAACTTCATGCGCATTCTGTACCAGGTTCTCCTTCTCAAATACATCGAGAACGGCGAGAGCGGCAGTACATGCCAGGTGGTTGCCACCAAAGGTTGTACCCAACTGACCATATACAGGAGTAAACTCTGGAGAAATCAATACGCCACCCATAGGGAAACCATTACCGATACCCTTGGCTACGGTGATGAGATCTGGCTTGATGCCCAACCACTGGTGTGCAAAGAACTTACCGCTTCTGCCATAACCACACTGGATTTCATCGCAAATCAGGAAGGTGCCGTATTTCTTGCAGGCTGCCTGTAATCCCTGAGCAAACTCAGGAGTTACCATGTTGCAACCACCTACGCCCTGAATAGCTTCGATGATACAAGCACATACATCGCCTTTGGCAAGTTCCTTCTCCCAAGCCTCCAAATCGTTGATAGGAAGATAGGTTACGTGACCATTATCATTGATAGGAGCGATGATCTTAGGATTATTTGTTACCTCTACGGCAAGGGATGTTCTGCCGTGGAAAGCCTTCTCTATAGAAAGCACGCGGGTTCTTCCGTTGGTGAATGAAGCCAGTTTCAAGGCATTCTCGTTTGCCTCGGCACCAGAGTTGATGAGGAAGAACTGATAATCTTCATAACCGCTAATCTTGCCCAGACGCTCAGCGAGTTTCACCTGCAACTTGTTGATGACAGAGTTGGAATAGAAACCCAGATTGTTCAACTGGTTGGTGAGCATCTCCACATAATGAGGATGGCAATGACCGATGCTGATAACGGCATGACCGCCATAGAGGTCGAGGTATTCTTGACCCTTGTCGTCCCATACCTTGCAGCCCTTACCTTTTACAATATTAATATCGAAAAGAGGATATACGTCGTAAAGTTTCATGTTAAATCTATGTTTTAAGAAAGACAACTCATAGAGTTATCTTATTACAAACTATTTTTTATGATAGAAGAACGAATGATTTTTCATCCGTTCTTCCGAATTCTTTTATCTAAAATGCTGATGGCTTGAGTTTCAAACCTGCTGTCTGGTCGAGACCAAACATGATGTTCATGTTCTGAACAGCCTGACCTACGGCACCCTTCAGAAGATTGTCGATGCAGGAAGTAATCAGGAGCTTATCGCCATACTTATCCACATGAACCAGGCACTTGTTGGTATTCACCACCTGCTTCAGGTCGATTGCCTTATCCACATAGTGGGTGAACTTGGCATCCTTGTAGAACTCCTTGTAACCTGCTACGATTTTCTCGATTGGCTTGTCGGTCTTCACCACTTCTGTAGCGAAGATGCCACGGGCGAAGTCGCCATGGTAAGGGATGAAGTCGATGGCTGCATCGAGATAACCCTGTGTCTGCTTCAGACTCTCACGAATCTCTGGTACGTGCTGATGGTTGAATGCCTTGTAGATGCTCATGTTGTTGTTGCGCCATGAGAAATGGGTAGTGGCGCCTGGCTTCTGACCTGCGCCGGTGCTGCCTGTAATGGCGTTGACAGATACATCGCTGTTGATGAGGCCCATCTTAGCAGCAGGCAACAAACCAAGTTGAATGCAGGTTGCAAAACAACCTGGGTTTGCCACGTGCTGAGCTACGGCTATTTTTGATTCATTTATTTCTGGAAGACCATATACAAAATCGTGAGCGGCTGGGGTTGGCTGCTGGGTGGCAACCACAGTCTCTGGGGCCAGACGGAAGTCCTGTGCCAAGTCGATAATCTTCACGTTCTCCGGAACATTGTGCTCCTTCAGGAACGCCTCGCTCTTGCCATGACCGAAGCAGAAGAAGATAACATCTACCTGGTCGAAAGGCATCTCGGCGGTAAACTTCAAGTCGGTCTCGCCATACAATCCCTCGTGAACCTCAGCCACCAGGTTGCCGGCGTTACTCTCGCTGTTGGCGAATACAATCTCTGCCTCTGGATGGTTGATAAGGAGGCGAATCAACTCACCTCCTGTATAACCAGCTGCTCCTAAAATACCTACTTTTACCATATTATCTTTCCTCATTAGGGTGCATACCATAATAAACACGGAGTGGGGTAGAGCTTACCTTGATGAAGCCCTTTGCATCCTCGGCTGTCCAACCGTGCTGCATCTCACCATACTCACCGAGCTTAGACTTGGTCAAATCGTCTGGTGAATCGACACCAACAGTCTGGAAACTGTATGGACGGAGTTTCAGGATAGCTGTACCGTTTACGTTGCGCTGAGAAGAAGTCAGCATCGCTTCGATATCCGGCATTACTGGCTCCAGGTACTGACTCTCGTGGAGGAACATTCCGTACCAGTTGCCTACCTGATCCTTCCAATACTGCTGCCACTTGCTCAATGTGCTCTTCTCCAACAGGCGGTGAGCCTCGATGATGAGCTTAGGAGCCGCAGCCTCGAAAGCTACACGACCCTTGATACCGATGATGGTGTCACCCACGTTGCAGTCGCGACCGATGGCGTAAGAAGCACCAATCTCCTCAATCTTCTGGATGGCAGCAATCTTATCATCAAACTTCTCGCCGTTGACAGCCACAATCTCACCCTTCTCGAAGGTAATCTTCAGTTCAGCCTCTTCTTCCTTGGCAGTAACGTGCTTCAGGTAAGCCTCCTCAGGAAGACCCTGGGTTGGGTCGAGAATCTCACCGCCGCAGATACTGGTTCCCCAGATACCTACGTTATAAGAATACTTCAACTTGGTGAAGTCTGCAAAGAAGCCGTGCTCGTTCAAATAATCAACCTCCTCCTTACGAGAAAGCGCCTTGTCACGAGTCAATGTGATGATCTCTACACCAGGAGCCATTACCAGGAAGGTCATGTCGAAACGAATCTGGTCGTTGCCGGCACCTGTACTTCCGTGAGCGATAGCATCTGCACCAATCTCCTTGGCGTAACGAGCGATGGCGATAGCCTGGAAGATACGCTCTGAAGATACAGAGATAGGGTAGCAGTTGTTGCGGAGCACATTACCGAAAATCATGTATTTCAATGATTTCTCATAATATTCGTGGGTAACGTCGAGAGTGACGTATGCCTTGGCGCCCAACTTATATGCGTTCTCCTCGTTGTTCTTCAACTGCTCGGCAGAGAAACCACCTGTGTTAGCGCATGCTGCATAAACATCCCAGCCATCCTGGGTCAACTTCATTACTGTGTATGATGTATCGAGACCGCCGCTAAAAGCGACTACAACTTTTTTATTTGCCATTTTATTTTATGTTTAATATGGATGAATAATATTTAGATGGCATTCTTGCCAACACCTTATTATATATTAAGGATTTAGATTTCTGCAGAAGGACCGTCAATCTTGCGGATTCTCTCAATCACTTCCTGAGGAAGCTTGATAGGCAGATGCTCCTCTGGGTCGAAGAGCATGGCGGTGCAGATGCAGTATTTGCGGTTGGTACGATGGAGGACATCCACGTTGATGCAACCCTCGCAACCACGCCAGAATGACTCATCATCGGTCAGGTCGGCGAAAGTAACAGGAAGATAACCCAGCTGGGTGTTCATCTTCATGACAGCCGAACCGGATGTCAAAGAGAAAATCTTGGCATGAGGCCATCGCTGTCGGGCAAGCGTAAAGGTAAGGTTCTTGATACGCTTAGCCAATCCCAAACCACGGAAGTCTGGGTGAACGATCAAACCTGATGTGGTAACATAGTGCTTGTTGCCCCATGTTTCGATGTAGCTGAAACCTGCGAACTTTTCGCCCTGGAGTGCGATGACCGCCTTGGCTTCGCGCATCTTGGTGGCAACATACTCTGGTGAACGCTTGGCGATACCAGAACCACGCTTCTTTGCAGCTTCTGCAATTGTAGTCAGAATGGTGTCGATGTACTTGATGTGACTTTCGTCAGCCACCATTACTTTAACTTCTGCTTCTTCCATTTTTTCTCTTCTATCTTAAAATGTTTTTGTTTTAATATTCTTTCTTTATATATAATAAGGTGTATGTTTTGCATAAAAATTCAACCACCTTATACATATTTATGGTGAACGTCTGGAATTACCTCTGCTAGTGCATTGATGATTTCCTCTTCTGTGGTACCTTTCTTTTTAACAAGAAAGATCGTGTCGTCACCGGCGATGGTTCCAAGAATTTGAGAAATATCACTATTGTCTATGTTATAGGCAATGCTGCTTGCATATCCCGGACGTGTTTTGATCACGACCATGTTCCCGGAGAAGTTGATTGATTGGAATCCGGTATTCACCATCATCTTGCTCACTGGAATATGGTTTGATACTCTCTTATATAATGTATCATTGGGCAGGACATACGCATATTTTCCACTCGAAGATGCTGCCTTTGCTACCTTGAGCAGTTTTAAGTCACGGCTCAATGTAGCTTGCGTAATCTTAAAGCCTTCTTTGTGAAGAGCCTCCAAAAGTTGGTCTTGCGAACTCAACTCCTGACTTGATATAAGCATCTTCAAAGTTTCCAATCTGCTATTCTTTGCCTTCATATGCTGTATTTTTATTCGTTTAACGGCTGCAAAATTACAATATATTTTGTAAATAACCAAATAAAATGAAAGAAAAATGCATAAAATAACATTATTTTGTCTTTTGTTATGCATAAACATGGAATAAATATGCATGTATTACCTTCTTTCATACAAATATTTTACACTTGGCTTTTGATGCAGAATAGCCTTTTTATCCATTTTAAGCTAATTATTGTAAATTATTGAAAAAAAGTCTACGAAAACCACATCGGTTCAATTAGTTTTTGTTATCTTTGCAGACACAATTCTTAGATTATAATCAACTTAATATAAAATAAACCTCTAGAAGATGGAAAAAATGAATGTTAAACCAGCAGAAGGTAAGCTGGGAATCTTGGTTGTTGGTTGTGGCGCAGTAGCTACTACCTTCATGACCGGTGTTTTCATGACTCGTAAGGGACTTGCTAAGCCAGTAGGTTCAATGACTCAGTACGACAAGATTCGTGTTGGCAAGGGTGCAGACAAGAAATATTTGCACTACAAGGACATCGTTCCTCTTGCAGACCTTAATGATATCGTATTCGGTACTTGGGATGTTTATCCGCAGAATGCTTATCAGGCAGCTATGTATGCTGAGGTATTGAAGGAGAAAGATATCAATCCTGTACGCGAGGAGTTGGAGAAGGTAGTACCAATGAAGGCTGCTTTCGACAAGAACTATGCAAAGCGTCTTGATGGCGATAATGTGAAGGATTGCAAGACCCGCTGGGAGATGGTAGAGGCTCTTCGTCAGGATATCCGCGACTTCAAGGAGAAGAACGGTTGTGCCCGTATCGTTGTTATCTGGGCAGCATCTACCGAAATCTACGTTCCTGTAGATATGGAGATTCATGGTACATTGGCAGCACTTGAGGCTGCAATGAAGGCTGACGACCGCCAGCATGTAGCTCCATCCATGTGCTACGCTTATGCTGCTTTGACAGAGGGTGCTCCTTTCATCATGGGTGCTCCTAATACAACTGTTGATATTCCTGCTATGTGGGAACTCGCAGAGAAGACCAAAATGCCTATCGCCGGTAAGGACTTCAAGACAGGCCAGACTCTTGTCAAGAGTGGCTTCGCTCCTATAATCGGTACCCGTTGTCTCGGCTTGAATGGCTGGTTCTCTACCAATATTCTCGGCAATCGTGATGGTCTCGTTCTCGATGAACCAGCTAATTTCCATACCAAGGAGGTTAGTAAACTCTCTACTCTTGAGACAATCCTGAAACCGGAAGCTCAGCCAGATCTCTATGGTCATGGTAACGATGAAGATACTCAGTACTATCACAAGGTACGTATCAACTATTATCCACCTCGTAACGATAACAAGGAGGGTTGGGATAATATCGATATCTTCGGCTGGATGGGTTACCCAATGCAGATTAAGATTAACTTCCTCTGCCGCGACTCTATCCTTGCTGCTCCATTGCTGCTCGACCTTACATTGTTGAGCGATCTTGCTGCTCGTGCAGGCCGTTTCGGAACCCAGCGTTTCTTGAGTTTCTTCCTCAAGGCACCTATGCACGATTATACTAAGGGTGAAGAGCCTGTGAACCATCTCTACCAGCAGTACACGATGCTGAAGAATGCTATCCGTGAGATGGGTGGTTACGAGGCCGATGAGGAAATCGACTAATTAGGTTATTTCATTTAATACTACACCTTATTATATAAGGCATTAATTTATATCATGGCACACCTTTGGAATGTTAGAATATCTTTCCATAGGTGTGCCTTTTTGTTTATTTATATAGAGAGTAGACATGGATTCGGTAACGAGCTTTATTTATGGTATGAGCATGATGTTCTTCTCCATGATGGCTTTCCTGTTTTGGAGAAAAGGAAAGGAGATGCTCTTTCGGATGATTATGTGGCTCATGATTGTGGTCGACCTGCAGTTGGTAAAGGACATGGTTTTCTTTCTGATTTATGGTTTTGACAACGAGCATGCGTGGTATCTTACGTCTTCGTTGGATATGATGATTATTCCGTTCTACAGCTTTGTATTGATGGACCTGGTGAAGCCGGGCTGGTTCAGATGGCTGAAAGCTTTAATGCTGGAATTGCCTTTCCTCTTGTTGCCGGTGTTCTATATTTTTACCCATAATATCATCTGGTTTTATGTGCTTTCTGTCTGGGGAGCCATTTATGGATGCTGAGCTGTTTCGTTATTAAAGTGGATTACGACAATATCTATATGGTAAGCTCTCTGATACTCTGGATGCTGATAGATTATTTTGTTTATAGGCATGAGTCAGTGATAGAAGAGTTGAGCGATATTGAAATTGTACCGTTAGAGCAGAACGAAGTTGATGTTTCGGGGATGGCTGCTGAGGTGCAGCGGTTGTTCGAGGAAGATTAAATCTATCTCAATCCGAAACTGAAATTGTCTGATGTGGCGCTGGCTGCTGGTACGAACCGTACTTATCTGAGTCGCTATTTTAACCGGCAGAATGGGTAGACGTTTTATGATTATGTGAATACTTATCGTATATAATATGCAGAGAAATTGTTGAAGTCAACGAACTATCCTTTGCCGGAAATCGCCATCAAATCGGGATTCAATTCTATTTCTACGTTTAGAAGAGTATTTTTTTTGCCTCTTTTGGTTGCTCTCCTAATAAATATAGAGTAAATGCATAAGTTGTTGGTGTATAGGTAGTTTATAAAAATCAGCGGCACACTGAAAAATGTCAAAAGACACTTTTTGTCTATTTGAAACTTATTTTTACTATTTTGAAACCATGGTTCTCGATTTTTTTTCTATCTTTGCACCATAGAACTTTTTGAAGAGAATATAACTCTAGCATTTACCTTTTCTAGGAATTAAAAAAATAAAGGTTGGCCAACCCGTTGAGGGCAAGCCAACCTTTCTCGTTATGTATGTTATTCTTTGTTTTTTTACTTTATTCCCGGTTCTCGTTTTCATTATTCCTTGTTGCTGCTTCCGAAGATGCGGAGCAAGTAGAGGAAGAGATTGATAAAATCGAGATACAGGGTCAAGGCTCCGATGAGTGCCAGTTTCTGTGCGCCCTCGCTCATGTCGTATTGTGTCTGGAGCATCTGCTTGATTTTCTGACTGTCCCAAGCGGTCAAGCCAACGAAGATGGCTACGCCGGCGTAACTCAAAATGTAATCAAATCCCGAACTCTTCAAGAACATGTTTACTATGGTAGCGATAATCAGACCAATCAGCGCCATGAAGAGTATTTTTCCTAAAGAGGTCAAATCCTTCTTGGTTGTGTAACCATAGAAAGCCATTGCTCCAAATGTGCCGGCTGTAATAAAAAATACCTTGGCAATACTGGTCATCGTATATACTACGAATACGGATGAAAGCATGGCACCATTCAAAACCGAGTAGACGATGAAGAGTAGGGTGGCCGTAGTCAGGGAAAGTCTCTGTAGGGCACCGGTAATGATAAATACCAGAGCGAGCTCTGCGATAATCAAGCCAAAGAGCAAGCCGCGGCTTGTCATCAAGGTCATCAGCAGGGTAGGACTGCTAGCTACACCATAGGCAGTAACGCCCGTAATCAGGAGAGCTAAGGTCATCCATGTATACACTTTGCGCATCAAAGCAGAGAAAACACCGCTTATACCTCGCTCTTTCTCATTAACAGCAAAGCCATTGCTCTGCTGGTTGTTCTGATTATTTATCAGATTGTACATTTCCTTTTCTGTCATAATTCTATTTTCTTTTGTTATTTATGGTCTATTGAATAATATAATAAGCGCAAAGATAATGCCAATTATTGAAACGAACGATAATCTCTGCGCTTTATTAACATTTATTCCGTAATTTTACGTCATTCATTCCTTTATTTAAGGGCTGTCTTCTTTACGGCTATCTGTTTTCTGCCTCGTGTTACCTCTACGGCTACAGTTCCATTTACTGGTGAGCGAAGCAGTTCTGTATCAGATTTTGCCTGTTTCTGAAGTGCCAGGACACCTGAGGCTCCGTATATTCTGATGATGTCGTTCTGTTTCAGACCCTTTATCAGAATATGATAGTTGCCGCTGGGAATGATGGTGATGTCTGACTTCATGTCAGCCTCCTTGCGGTTGAAACTGATCTGCCATTGCCATCTTAATCTCTTATCTTCTCTTTCTTCTACCAGTCTCATACGCTATTCGTTTTATTTCGAATGCAAAGATACGTCTTTTCCGTTTTCTACCTATGCGATTTGTGCGATTTGCGTGGATTCGGGAAATAAAGTGCGAAAAATATCATGGAATCATTCAGAAAAATATCTCCGAAGGATAAGATAATATCTCCGAAAGATAGCAGAATATCTCCGAAGGATAAGAAATTATCTCCGAAAGATAGCTGAATATCTCCGAAGGATAAACCCAGAAGACAAATGTAGGTAATCCGATGACGAAGATATGGAAACTGGGTTGTGGTGACGAGGTGAAGGGTGAAGGGTATATTTTAAATCTTATATTATATTCTTTTTTTAGGATTTTTGGAAAAACCGGAAAGCCAGAAAAATGAAAAAACGAATTTTTTTCCTTGCCGCGCGTATATATAAAAAAGAGTTTTCAAACCTTCACCCTTCACCTTTTTATTTAACGTTTTATGTGTCAAATAGTTACGGGTGAAGGGTGGTGAAGGGCGTTTTTCGCTTTTTAGAAACATATTTTAAGAATTCAACCCGTTTTTACATATTTTAAGTGTTTGTTTTCTATTCCGAAATGGGTATCTTTTTTAGAGGGTCCTCTTTTTTATGATTTCTTTCTATGGAAATTTCTGAGAATCCCTGTCTAATCAGTATCCTTGATGTATAAGCCGTTAAAATATTGTCAGCGAAATAAAGTTAATGGCTACGGATAAGCGTCAATTTTTAAATATAAATTAACTAAAAAGCATTATAACCTAAATTATATTGTGCGCTTGCGTATACGCCTAAGTGCGTGCACAGGCAAGCGCATATGTATAATAATGTAAGCAGCTAAAATCTATTGCATAAAGTCTTTATAGATGTTAAAAATCGACTAAAAAAGCAACTTTTTTGCGAAAAGATTTGGTGGAATGAAAAATAGTTAGTACTTTTGCACTC
>ERZ857775.163-NODE-163-length-101561-cov-4.891780_pt1 | contig 101561 bp, 151 predicted proteins | sample MGYA00519698_ERZ857775 | MGnify/ENA primary metagenome ERZ857775 (study PRJEB31778, sample SAMEA3449363) | human gut metagenome | biome: human gut; feature: human-associated habitat; material: faeces | place: United Kingdom | collected 2010/2012 ...
TGCTGTTAGTCATGCAGAGATGCAACAAACTAAAACTGAGTTAGTTCAGTTAAGAATAGCAAATAGTATGATTATGAATCTCAAATGTCTTAGTTCAGATGATAGAATTCTCTGGGCTAATTGGATAAAAGAACTTTACTGGGAGAGAAAGAAGATACTACACAGATGGTATCTAGAATATGTTTTACCATTTTAATTACTAAATAAGGATTAAAGTCATTGGGTTGGCTTTAGTCCACTAAAATCTAGCGAACTATGAAAGAAGAAGAAAAGCTTCTTGTAGAGCAAGCTAGAGATGGTTCCGAAAGAGCTTTTAGTACGCTTTATAATACCTATAAAAAGACTGTTTGGTACACTGCTTTTAAAGTAGTAAACAATGCAGATGCAGCAGATGATATAACATCCCAAGTATTTACTAAAGTATATTTAAAGCTTAAGTCTTATACACATCATTTATCATTTGAGATGTGGTTAAAAACTATTACAGTTAATACTGCAATAGATTATATAAGAAGGAACAAAAAAGAGCAATTAAATAACTATATTGATGAAGAAGATTCTACAATTCAATTAAATGGATTAGAGCACAGTCCAGAAGATAATCTTATATTTCAGCAAAATATAAATATTGTTATGGATTGTATTCCTCGTCTTAAGAAGAAATATAGAGATTTAATTTATGCTCGGTTAGATGGAAAATCCTACCAACAAATTTCAGAAGAGCTTGCTATTCCAGAAGCGACTGTAAAGACGTGTTTGAATAAAGCAAGACAAAGACTGAGAGAGATGTTTAACAAATATTAACCAATACTTACAAATTATGGCAAATTCATTTGGTCTACTGTGTCTTGCAGTAGTAATTGGATTCATTGCTTCTATAGTAATGAAGGATGCCAAAGCTTTCGGCAAATTGATGGCCATCATGCTGATAAGCTTACTTGTAGGTGCAGGAGTAAAGGAGTTAGTAGACATTACTAATGATGATATTACTTCTGAGAAAACTGCAGTAGTTTCTACAGAATCTACTCCCATGCACAGTAGTATTTCTCCTTTTGTATTGGAGGATACTGTTGCTATTCCAGATTGTGCAAGTAAGGAAATAGTAGAGCGTGACAGTGTAGAAATTGAAGCAGAAGGAGTACCTACAAAACAGAGAGTGAAAAGTAGTTATATAGATGATTCGTGAGAGTATATTACTCTCAATATTATTTATATATATCTACAAGTATTTAATCTAATTAACGCGTAAGGAACGCATCATTATCAAAATGGCAAAGAATAATAAGAATGCAATTAAAACTGCAAAGAAACAAACTAAGCCTGTAGAGGAAAAAGTAAAGACTCAAGCAGCAGAAGCTGCAGTTGAAGCGCCAAAAGCAGAAGAAACTAAGGTTGAAGAAACCAAAGTTGAAGAACCTACTCCTGCTCCTGTAGAAGAGAAAAAGGAAGAAATTGCTAGTCCAAATGGAGAAGTAATTAATCCAGAAGTAGTCGAAGAGGCCAAGGTTGAAAAGCCTAAACCTGCTACTCAGGTAGTAAATACGTCAAAAGCAACATCTTTAGGTGCTGCACTTTCTTCAGCTGGAGGTTCTACAGACCGTATTGACAAGAATCATGCGATTGACCTTGCAAAGATGGTATATCAGGAGTATGTAAATAATCCGGATACTCCTAGTAGTATTCGACAGACTGCTAAAAAGCAATTTGATGTAATGACTGGAGTTGCTTTGCTTCAGTATTTTACTCAGCTAGAAGAAGACTTCGAGAATCTAGGAGTGCGCATTAAACCACATATGCGTGAACAAGCAGAAAATGTTCTTACAAACTATCTTGGAGTTAAAGTAAAGACTACTGCCCAGGATGATGGTCAGTTATTGCTTCAATTTGAAGAAATTCCAACTGAGACTCGTAAGACTGCTGCACAGGACAATAAGGCTAAAGAAAAACCTATACCAGAACCAAGTCCTGAACTTCCTGAAAAAGAGAAGTTAGAAGCATTACGTACAATTTTCGCTCAAACTAATAAGGGTGGAATTGGAGGTAATCTCTTGAGTGGTATTGAATGGGCACGTAAAGCATTCTCATTTGCTGCTGAAGAGAAGAAGTCTGTCATCTTTGCAAATATTCTTCACAAGGGTACTGAAGCTACTATGATTAACTGCCTACGCGGCATGGTTAATGGTAAAATGGGAGCTGAGCATAGTATTCTTGGAGCTCATGCATTATTGAAAGCTTGGTGTCCTACATTGAGTGAACAAGAAGTTGCAGAATTGACTGCAGTACTTATGTCTGCTGCTTCTAAGAAGAAAGTTGATGATTGGAATGAGAAGGCTAGTCCATCTCAAGGAAAGCCGACTTATGACGGAGAACTTACTGTAGTAAATCGTCAAATTTTGGCAGCAAATGCAGGAAATGTAATTGATGCTATCTTAAAGGGTAACATTGAAGACGTTGCTGTAAAAGTTCCAGATAGTCAGCTTGACATGATTGTTCATCCGAATTCTATCCGTAAAACGCTTATTGCAGCATATGGAGATTCTGAAAATATCCTAAAAGACAAGTTAAAAGAACTTGTTCAGTATTATGCTAAGCCTATTATGCGTTTGTCTTCATATGTAGACAAGTCAGCATATGCTGAAGCCAAAAAGTAATCAATATGAAGCATTTTAATATGTTAGCCATACTAGTAATGGTGTGTCTAGGAGGATTTATAGGGTTTGACCCTAATTCTCCGTCTCAAACTGCAAATGCTGAAGAAACTCGAATTCGTTGGGTAGACGTACCCAAAATGCCAGTAGACGTACTAGGTTTGAATGAAGAGAAATCTATCAACATTGACTTGCAGGAAAAGACTGTATTATTTAATGGAGACGTTGATAATACTACTGTGACAATTAAAACGGATGTTGAGACACGTCCAGAGTATATAACTAAGGTAGTAGAAAAGGTAGTATATTTACCTGAAGATATTGCCTATAGAAGCAAATTTTTTAATCGTTTAAAGCCGATTAATAAAGAACTGCCAGTGAAAAATTGGTAACTGCCGAAGAGAAACGCAGACCGCTACTAGAACTATACAAGCGGTATACAAGAGCTATAAGTATAAATATTCATTATTTGAGCCTAACTAAGCCGTGTAATGTGAGTAATACAGGATACTGAAATGTATTAAATAAAAGCTAACACTTTTATTTATACTATAGTATGATAACTTGTTGTGTTATAAAATTACTCTATAACTGAAGAAGCAACAGGAAAATGGGAGAGCGTGCATAACCCATAAGCGAGAACCGTACTGGTGGCTAAAAGACGCAGATGTGGAAGGAGCAGCTATCGCATCTAAACAAAGCAAGGGGTATCGTTCACCTCTATACACATTCGTTGACCAATATCACTGGTGAAATCACGAAGGAATGTGAACACGTGCTGTTTATACGTTGTCATCTTAACTGAGAATCGACTAGCATTCTAGGGTGTCTCCAAAACCCCCTTGGCCCACTACTTAAGTGTGTACGAGCCTAAAGAATATTGCCTTAGTGTTCTATATTATATCTAAAGATCTTCTGTTGTATAGAAGTGTAAAATTCAATTGGGAATCGGGAAAATCGATAGCAAGATTAGTACTTGGATATGGTATATATGAAGGAGGAGGATAATATAATAATGAGCAGAAATTAATTAAGACATGGCTGAGTGGCTATGATCCGTATAATATCTTTTTGTATTAGAGTTATATGACAGATTAACCGGATTGGGTGCAAAACCCTTACGCAATACAGTGAACGTTAGAGTTAGCTGTTTGGGAGAAATCCCTATGGAAAGTAAATTGCGTGTCTTACAGCTTAAGAGATTTCATAATATAGTTGCAATTACTATAGTGTTTAGAAATAAGCATAATGAGGTTTAGGTTATTATATTATAAAGTGACTTGTTAGTAACGTCACTATAAAGCTTAGTGTGCTTTGCACCGAGTAATAAACTAACTAGCGCTTGAAGTCCGCGAAAAGACTATTAGTAGTTGAATATATGATCAATATAAGTATATTCATGGGAAACAAAGGAAGATGGAACTGAGCCCACCCATAAAACTCAGACAAAGTAAGTGAGGTATCTTTAACCAAGATTCGCTAGAAATAATTAGGTAAGAGCTATGCACTCCAGCATAGAGCAGGATCTTACAATGCGTCTTAAGAGGCCGACACGAAGTAGAATGGAAGTAATCTACGTATTGCCTTGGTTAGTTAATGTTATATAAGATGTTATATACTTTAGTAAGTCTAATCAATGAGTGCCTACGCTGAAACGAACAGCTAAAACAAATAAGGAGAGTGTAAACATGTTTAATTTTTAAAACAATAGGGAAGTTCAATGGTAGTACCTTGACAAAGTATGAGCCACCCCGCTATTGAAGTAACTTGCTACATGAAATTCTGTAAACTAATGTGCGCAACACATTAGCTAAGGAGATCGCTGAGACGGCTGGTACGCTTCTCATTAGAGTGTACTAAAACGTTTGTTGAATGGTTGGAAATACCATGAGTAGAAAATAGTAACCTGAGATTTATTGCAATGTCAGAAGTGAAATGTCCAAAAGTGGGTGCTGTGAAACATCAGCAGCTTTTGTATTAGTAGTTTTAGTAACGTTTCTCAACAGAAACGACCCTCATTCGCCAAGTCTATTTTTAAGATAAGAATGTTGTAATAGCTTATATGCCCGTAGATAGTATCGTACTATTGATGATGGAGCTCTCTACATCTTTGCATCAAATCGCGTTGTAGAGTACGGCAAACAAAGGGAAACGGTAGGTGTTACGAGTCCCCTTTAAGTACAATCTCGAAACCCAAAATTGCAAATATTAACAGATATTAGCAGAAAATATTATGTTTTAAAAAAGTAGAAATAAATAAGTGAAGAACGGCTGACTTATCTGTCTAATAAGTAAAGTCCTACGGGGAATGCCGAGTAGTGAAATATCGCTACATTCTAGTAATGAGTTTTATTATACTTTGACTTATTTTACAGTATTAACAAATTTTATCAGAATTTTAACTAACGTTGTATTACCATATGCATCATTGAGATTGATTAACCTCATTCAAAGCTTTTTAAAGCGTATCCTTTAGGTACAGGATAAGGTTAGAATAAAAGGTAATACATTAATTTTTAATTTTATTATTAACTGATTAATTTCTCGTTAAAGAAATCAATCTTAAAATCAAAAAGGAGAAATAAATATGAACGAAATGAATGCAGTGATCAATCCTGAATTGATCGGTAAAAACAGAGCTATTCTTGAGTCTTGGAACTTAATTGGTAAAAAGATTTTCGTTGTTCGGCGGGAGCCAGCAGATCTTATGTTCAATGACCGTAAACGGGACGGCGATCCAACTTTGACAATGAAACCAATCATGAAGTACATTATTGAAGGTACTAATATCTTCGGTGTGCGGTTAGTTCCACTTCCTGATAAGACTACTCTTGTAGTGGAGTTGAACAACAATCCAACTCTGCAGTTTAAGATTGGACCTGCTAAATTCCGTGAAGTTACTATGGAAACTATCACAGAAGCAGTAGAAAACAATGAGAAGAATTCTTCTCTTGGACGGGAACCGATTTTGTTCGACGATTTGATCTCTCTTACTGAGCAGGTTAATAAGTTGAATGCTCTAGAGAAAGCAAAAGCTGAGGCTATTGCAGAAGATATGCTTAATCAGGCTAAGTTGTTAAGCGATCTTAATGACATTCATTTGACGGAGTGTGATAAGTATTATACTGAACTTGGCACTCCTATTACGAAATAATTTTGAGCTATGTCAAAAGTAAGACTAATCTCCAAATCTCGAGAAGACTTACTAAAGCTTTTATTAAAAGATAATCGTATTAGTAGCATTGTTCTTTTGAATAATGAGATTCCAGAATCAATTGTTATCAATGACGATGGGTCGGTAACATTTGGTAGAACACCAAAACATTGGTGGAATAAAATTTTTCGAGATTACACAACCCTGTCCTTTACAGATTTGTGTTTTAAAATGCTTAATGCATTTTCACGGTATTTACCAAAAGACAGTAATTTACCACGAATTCTGACAGAAGAAATCATTACTAATGCTATTAATAAGCAACAGTATGATTTTGTTATTGATCGATTTGTTATGTATGCTTTTCTAGGTGTAACAGAAGGTGACTACAAATTGAGTATCCTACAGCTGATAGATGAGAACCCACAGCAACAGCAAAAAAATGATTGTGGTCGAAAAAAACGTTTCCGGGGTGAAGGTATTGCATATCTTGATCTTGGAGGAGGACAAATTCCAATTGGAGTACGTCTAGAAGAAGATTAAATTATTCATGAATAAGTATTAGCAGATGGACGCTTATTCATACTTTGGATTGAATTTAGATTTGTTTTTAATAAAGTAGTACAAAGTATAACTAAGTTAGTAGATTAGATGTAATATCTACTTACTATAGTTATATAGAGAAAATGAAAACATTAAACATTTATATATAAAACCATAGAGCCCAAGACGATGGGTCGGGTATCTTGGTTTTATGGCCTTGTGGCGAAATTGGTAAACGCGTCGGACTTAAAAATCCGATGATCAGAAATGGTCTTGAGGGTTCGATTCCCTCCTTGGCTACACAGGTAAGCGATTTCTAATATACGGTATTTAAATCAAGTATTAACTAAATAATATCAACTATATATGAAATCAATTACAAAAACTATTAAGCCGAACATGTTAATCGATAAGCGTGATAAATTAACTAATGAAATTTCTCGTTATTGGAAAATTATAGCAACAGAAAATGTACTTAAAAAAGGTTTAACACGCAATTATGACCTAAAATCTCTGTTAATTCATATTAGAGCAACATATGATGAATTAGTAATTGTTAAATTACGTATTCAGTGTGCAAATATGGGTATTAAGTTAAAGGATTTATCTAGTGATGCAAATATTATTAATATCTATAAACTATCTGCTTTAAATGAGTATATGGTTAAGTTAGATGAAATGATGAAACATCACACAATTAATCCTGTACTTAAAGCTAAACGAGGGAAGAAAGGTTTAGCAGTAAATGAGGAACTTACGTATAACTATTTACGTGCTAAGAAGAATGAATGTTCGTTACCATTAAATGAATTACGAAAGAAAATTGCAGAATTTAATGACAATACTGATTTGAATGAGGAAGAAACTCCTTTATTCTTAGCAGCATAAAAAAAAATCATATTTTTCTAAAATTTAAAAAAAATAATAAAGTAATCTTAAAGGGATAGATAAGTAACAATCGACGGTAATACGCCGAATGTGAGGTGTGTCGGAGGCATCTATCCCTTATTTTTTAATCTTTAAAAACAATAACATTATGAATAAGACTGATCAACAGAAAAATAATAAGTATATCAATTATTGGACGGAAAATGGTAAATCTTCTAAAGAAATTAATAGAGCAATGAAGATTGCAATTACAACTACTTATAAAGATAGTAAAGGAAATTTACGTACTCGTATAACACATCGTCATCCTAAGTTAAGTAATTTGACGTTTGAATCTTTACCAGCAAAAAGTTTTGCTCTTACAAAGGAACAAAAAAAGGAAAGATTCAATAATGCTAAATATAGTGATAAACATGATAAGTTAGTATCTAAACTATATGGAAAGATAAATAATATCTTTAAGAAGCAAGCAGAAAAAGCAGCACATGAGGATAAAATTAATAATATTATGTTTAACAAAAAAGTACGTACTTTAGTAAGTAAGCAGAGGGTTAAAGGTGAATACCCTAATTTGCTTATTATACAGAGAAAGAATAGTAAAGGTTTACCATATGATTTTAGTATAAATCCATCTCGTAAAACATTAGAAGAACTTCGTAAAGACGGAGAAGAACTAAATAATACATTTAGTAAAACTATGCGAGATTATTTTGGTATCGAAATTTGGGAAAAGTCTCGATATGAACTAAAAGGAACAGGTGTTCCAACAAATTATCGTTATTGTATCTTTAAAAATAAAGAAACTATTAAAAGTGCAGCATAATGAGAAAAATTGATAAATTAGATGTTATACATATCAAAAAGAAAGCTGATACGTATATTAAGAAGAACACTGAAATTAGAGAAGGACAAGCTCTGTTTTGTGCTTCTTTTGATTTGTTCCCTAAATCAACAAATAAATTATCTGGAACACCATGTGATTGTTTTTACGAAGATAGCAGAATGTCTATCTTTTTAGAAGAATTACAAAAATTAGACGCTGAATAGCGTCTTCGGTCCTATAGCTCAATTGGATAGAGCAACAGACTTCTAATCTGTAGGTTTTGCGTTCGAGTCGCAATAGGATCACTAACTAAACTTTAATAATATGCAAATACGTGGAAAAGCGGTATTTGTATTCGATATCGAAGTATTTCAAAATATCTTTCATTGTTCTATAAAAGACACAGAAACAAATACTATTTATAAATTTGAAATATCAGAGAGAAAAAATCAACTAAGAGAATTAGTTAAATTCTTTAAACAAGTAAATAAGTATATTACTTGGGGAGAATATTATACTACAACTAGACAAATAGAATCTAATATTATATTCTGTGGTTATAATAATTTACATTATGATAATCCAATAATCAATTATATAATTGAATATGAAGATACTTTAATGAATCATAATGTATTTACTATTTGTAGTTCTATATTTAACTTAAGTAAGACTATTACTACCTCTAAGGAAGATAATATAGATGCATGGAAGCATTGGAAGTACCAAATATGGTTTGATACTTTTGATATTCTTACTATGTTATATTCTAATAAGCTTAGAGTAGGTTTAAAGGAAATCCAAGTAACAATGCAATATCCTAATGTACAGGAATTTGTATGTGATTGGACTAAACCTCTTCCTTTAGAAGATTTTGACTCTATGATAGATTACAATATCAATGATATTGAATCCACTTCAGAATTATTAAATAGATGTAAGAAAGATATTGATTTACGTATAGCTATTGAAGATGAATACGGAGTAAGAGTACTTAGTAAAGATGGTGTAAATATTGGAATGAAGATTTTAACTCAGAAATATCTTGAAAAAACAGGTTTAACTTGGTGGGATATAGAAGGTCTAAGATCTCCAATGGATTATATTCCTTTAAAGGATGTAATATTACCATTTATTAAGTATAATAGTCCTATTCTAAATAGAGTACTAGAAGACATGAAAGATCAGATAGTATCTCCAGGTAGAAAAGGATATGAAAATAACTTTGTATTTGCAGGCTTACGTTATACTGTAGGAGTAGGAGGAATTCATTCTAAGAATGATCCTGAAATAATTATTCCTAAAGAAGATGAAATACTTATAGACATCGATGTCGCATCTCTATACCCAAGTATGTTAATTGAATATGGGTTCTATCCTAAACATTTAGGACCTGAATTTCTAGAAGTATATTCTCAAATTAAAAATGAGAGAATAGAAGCAAAACATAATGGAGATAAGGTAAAGAATGAGACATTAAAGTTAGCTCTAAATGGTTTATCAGGAAATCTACAAAATGAACATAATTTTTGTTATAGTCCTGAAGCTGTGATGAAAATTAGAATTAATGGACAGTTATTATTACTTATGTTAGCTGAGAAGTTAACACAAGTAGGATGCCGAATCATCCAAGCTAATACAGATGGTTTATTTGTATTACTTAAGAAAGATAACTATCAACAGGTTAACACTATTTGTAGAAATTGGGAACAACTTACTAAACTTACTCTTGAAGAAGAGCGTTTTGAAGCTATGTACCAATACGCTATTAATGATTATATAGCAGTTAAAGAAGGATACCAAAAAACTAAAAATCCTGATTTAATTAAAACAAAAGGAATGTTTATTACTAAAGTATTATTAGGTAAAGGGCTATCTGCAAAGATAATTCCTGAAGCTATAATAAAGTACTTTGTAGATGGTATACCAGTTGAACAAACTATTAAGGAATGTAAAGATATTAAAAAGTTTTTAATGTCTGAAAAAACTGGTAAACAATGGCATGTTGAATATATGAATGAGGAACAACAGAGAACTAATCGTTTCTATGCATCTACCAATGGTGGATACTTATGGAAATGGAAAGATAATAATGGAGTACAAGCATATCAAAATATGTTATCTTCATCTGGTGTTACTCTTTTAAATAAATTTGACGATAAACCAATAGAAGAGCGTAAAATTAATTATAGATATTATCTTAGAGAAGCTCTTAAGATAATTGAAGAATTACAACCAAGACAATTAGAACTGTTTTAACAGAATCTAACATATCGTATCAAATTCTTATAAAATTGTCATAAACTTTAATGCTTATGATACTAGAATTAGATACATCTCTATTAAACAAATTTAGTATATCAATTAATCAATTAGTATTTATTAGCCTTGTATTGAATGATAATCAAATAAATAATCAAGACATTCATGAACTTCTCAGCCGAGTTAATGAAGAAGAAATACAAGACTTAATTCAACGTAACATTATCGTAGTTACTATTTCTGACGATAATAAAATTTATAGTCCTTCAAAAGAACTACTTGATTTCATTAAAAAGAATGAACAGAGTATGTTTGACGAGTTCTATGAAGTATTTCCTATTTATGTAACAAGACCAGATGGAACTAGAGGTTTTCTTAGGTCTAACGTAAATAAATGTAGAAAAGAATATAACCGTATTATCGGTAAGTCTAAAGCTATGCATGAGCATATTCTATCCTGTTTAAGATATGAGATAGATGATAAGTTGCAGACAGGTAAAATAGGTTATATGAAAACTATGTGGAAATGGCTTACTCAACATGAGTGGGAATGTTACGAAGAGCAAATAAATGAACAACAAAATGCAGAATTATATGGAGCAACAGTTATTTAAGACACTACCGTATAAGACTATTGCTGAAGTAACTAATGAATCTGTTAGTTATATTCAGGCAAGAAAGGATAGAACTATTATTCCTCTTAAAACAAGATGGAAAAAGTTCAATAGAGTTTGTTGTGGAGGATTAGAACCAAATATGATTTTAACAATCGCAGGAGGTTCTGGATCTGGTAAATCAGCATTTGCAAATACGCTTGAAACTGATTTAATTGATCTTAATACAGATCAAGAAATTGTAATTTTAGATTTTTCGTTTGAGATGCTTAGTTATAGACAAATAGGTCGAAAACTGAGTAATCGATTAAGACGCACTACCTCGGAATTATATAGTGCAGAAGACAGTATAGATGATGCTACATTTACTAAAGTAAAGGAAGAAGCAGAACGTATTAAGAAGTATCAGATATATTATATAGATACTCCTAGCACTGTCGAAAATATCGAAAAAACTATAGATTATTTCCACGAAACAATAGCCAAAGATAAATGGTTAATTGTTATCCTAGACCATGCTTTATTAGTTGAAGGAGATACGGAACGTGGAACAATAGTAGATTTACAGAAAATGTTTATTCGTAAAAAGAAATTATCTAATACGAGTATTATACAGATTTCACAGATGAATCGAAATATTGAATTGCCTGATCGTATAAATAATCCATCTATGCATTTTCCGTTGCGTAGTGATTTAGCTGCATCAGATGCTATATTCCAAGCAAGTGACTATGTGATAGCATTATCACGTCCAGAATTACTTAATATTCAAAGTTATGGAGTCAATCGCTTACCTGTGAAGAATAAGGTATATCTACATTTTCTTAAAGTAAGAGATGCTGGAGAACCTTGTATATTAGAGTTTGACAATGAACTTAAGTATGGTAATCTGATAGAAACTGAAGGAAATACTACTATGCAGCAAAATGTAGTATTTAACAATAAAAATAGGCTGAAATTATGAAAAAGACTTTTACAATAACTACTCCGAATGCAAAATGTGATCCGACTGGTGAATATAAGAATTATCTTTTGAAGCGTTTGCTTACCAGTTATCCAGAATTAGTTATTGACGGTATTGATACTAAGGAAACTCCGTTTAGCTATCAGTACATTGGCCCGAACAACAAGATACGTTTTGGTGCTGATTTATTTTCAAAGTGTGACGTTGCTAAGTATATGGATTGCAAATATTGCCCATATGCTACACCATATTATCCTACTGAAAAAGTAGAAAATTATAATTTAGCAACACAGTTTGCTCTTGCAATGAAACGTTTAGACGACTATGCAAAAGCAAAACGTAATTATAAACCTCTGTACGATTTTCGATTAGCAGATGGAACTCCTGTTAAGGAGTATGGAAATTTTATCCAGGTTGGTTATAAACTAATTCCGAAGTACGATCTTAGTTATTTTAACACAATCAACGATGAAGAAAAAACTATCATTAATAACATTATTATTATGATTAATAATACTGAGATTAATGCAGAACTTAACATCTAATAACTTTTACTTTACATAATACAAATTTTAACATAATTTATCATAGACTATCATATCAAGTAAAGTAGTATAACCTATTTAATATGTTAATACTACCAACTGAAAAAAATATACCAAAAGTACAAAATCCTAGATTTTTAATACTTTTCGGAAAACCTAAAGCTGGTAAAACAACATTACTTTCTATGCTTGAAGGATGTCTTATAATAGACTTAGAAGGAGGTTCAGAATTTCTTGAAGCTCTTTCTATTCAAGCAAGAAGTGTAAGTGATTTAGGAGAAATTGCTAACCTAATACGTCAAAAAATTACTGAGACAGGTAAGAAGCCTTATAAGTATATTGCAATTGATAATGCAACACGCTTAGAAGAGATATGTTTACCATATGCTGCTACACTTTATAGGCAAACTCCTATGGGGAAAACCTTTAAAGGAGATGATGTAAGACAGCTTCCCAACGGATCTGGATATCTATATCTTCGAGAAGCAGTAAAGAAAGTAATTTTTATGTTTAAAGAGTTATGTGATAACTTTATTCTTATTGGTCATACTAAAGATAAGATGATTAATAAGGATGGTGAAGAGCTTACAGAAATGGCGATAGACTTAGTTGGAAGATTAGGTGATATTGTTTGTGGTGAAGCAGATGCTGTAGGTTATGTCTATCGAAAAAAGAATGAAACTCATATTTCATTTGAAGGTGGAGATAATTCAGTACGTGAAGCAAGAGCCCCTCATTTAAGAGGAAAAAACATAGTAATTGCAGAAAGTAATGAAAACAATGAGATTACTACTCATTGGGAAAGAATTTATTTACCAGAATAAAAAGATTAAGATATGTATAGTAAAGAAAGAGCACAACAGATAACAAAAAATGACGTCAGATTTATTCCTGCAGGTATTCATGAGAATGTACAATTAAAAAGCGCACGTTTAGCAGAATCTCCTACAGGTAATAAGTTTCTTGAAATTGTCTTTGAAAAAGATGGAGCAACCTTAACTCAGACAGAGTGGAAACCTACTAAGTTTGAAGGTATGGATGAAGCAGCATTACAGAAGAAAGAAGATACTCAATTTTCTCGTATGATGCAAATTTTGCTTTGTTTTTATAAAGATGAACAATTGATTTTCAATGGTTCTACATTTGAAGAGTTTGCTACGGAAGTAGTTAACTATTTAAATAATGCAGATAAGTCTAAGTTAGTAAGAGTAAAGATTGTATATAACAATAAAGGATATACTACTTTGCCTTCATATGCAAAATATACATTTATTGAGCCTATGATCTTACCCGATGGTATGACTTCTGCAATTGCTAAATTAGGTATTGACAATTTTGAAAAGCCTATTGTAGCAGATGTAGAAACTCCTGTAGATACACTTGATAGTGTAATTAAGAATGAAACAACTTCATTTAATACAGGTAATTTAAACGATTTGCCATTTTAATAAATAAGGTTTAAATTAAATGCCTACGCTAGGCTAATATAGCGATACGAGAGTGTGAGTAGAGTCTAACGAAAGCACTCTCGTTTGTTTTATGTCTAATTAAAAAATCAATTTAAAATGCGTTTATCAAAATTCATAAATAAACATTTCTTTAATAAAGACATAGATACAGTGGATCCTAACTACACGATTGAAAATATCAATGTAGATAAAAAGCGTGACGAGCTTAAAGAAGGGGATGTAATCTATGCTGCCATTTCTACTACGATTAAAGAAAATGGTAAGAAAAAAAGATTGAATCAACGAAAGGATCTTTATATGCTTAAAGATTCCTATGGTAAATTTACTTTCGTCGACTATCTTGGTAATGAATATAAAACCTCTCTTACAGGTATTAAAATTATTAATAGTTTAAGTAAGAAACTTAAAGAACAAGAAATAAATAATTTATTAGATACTTATGAAAGAGACCTAAAAGAAGCAGAAAGACTAAAGTATCTAGAGGAAAGTAAAAGTTTAGGATTCAATTTTACTGACCTAGAGCCAGAAGAGAAGTTACGTAGAACTGTCAAAGCTGGCATAAAGAATATATGGATGGTTGGTCCTGCCGGTTGCGGTAAGAGTACTATGGCTAGAAATATAGCAGAAGAGATGGAAATTCCATATCTATGTATTAGCTGTGGTATAGGGACATCAGCTACCGAGTTTATTGGTTATAAGTATCCGACGCGTGAATCTACTCGATTTGGAGAGTATTATGCGAAACCATCTATTATATTGATTGACGAGATAACGGCATTAGATCCAGCAGTTGCGCAAATTCTTAATGCAGCGTTAGCAAATGATGAAATTGAGACTACTACGGGCTTAGTTCATCGACATCCGAACTGTATTATTATTGCCACAAGTAATACATTTGGGTTTGGGTGTGATCGTCAATATGTGGCAAATAACCAATTAGATGCGTCTACTATAGACCGTTTTATTGGCGGTATTGTAGAAGTTACGTATTCTGCTAAGTATGAAAGTCAGTATGATTCTGAAGTAGTAGATTATATAAACACTTTACGTAGATTTGCTAAAGAAACAAATTTACGTAAGGTAATATCTACTCGTATGGTTCAAGCTGGTCATACTCTTAAGTATAATCACTTTATGGATTGGAAACAAAGACTAATTATAAATTGGTCTGAAAATGAGAGAAAGACATTAGAACAATGGTTGGAGTCTAGTGATGAAACTCCTGCGAAAAAAAAATCTAGTTAGTTATGAAAGAATTATTATATAATTATGATAGCATTACAGATTTTTACAATGATGCAATTACTCCTACTCCAGAAGGAAATTCTAATGATCTTAACACTCATTTAAAAACTGAAGAAAAAGATTTTAGAGGATTATCTATAGATGATATACAAAAGAGTAAGTATTGCTATCTTAAAGGTTTAGATGGTCTTAAAGAAATAGAATTAAATGTTGATTTAGGAGGTTCTAAACGTAGTTATACTTATGACGAGTTTGATGGAGATGACATGAATTATGATAGATTACTTGAAGGTTTTCCAGCAATGAGAAAACGAGTAAAAACTCATGGAATAGGAAGTGGACGTCTTATAAACGTATATGTAGTAATATCTGAAAATTGCAACATAGGTTATAAAGAAATGCTTAATAAAGCCTATACAGCTATACAAATTGTAGATATGCTTGAAAATATAGGATATAGAGTTGCAATATATGCATGTGATTCTACCAGAGATGCTTATGGTAGCTGGAGAGAAGAAACAGGTGTAATATATGAAGTACGTGTATGTTTAAAGAAACATGAAGATTCTATGAATAAAGGATTAATATTAAATGGTATTAGTCCTTGGTTTTTTCGTTATTATATGTTTGCTCATCAAAAAGGTCATTACAAAAATGGCTGGGGAATGGGGCATGCTATACCACTTAATATAGAGCAAACAAAAGAAAATATAGTAATTAATCATGGTCAGTGTTTATCTAAAGAATCTGCTGATGCAAAATTGAAACAAATTGAAGAATTATTCAAGGTAGATTAGAAACGTTAAGCCATAAAGAGCTATTATACTATTCCTAAAGTATAATGATGAGATGTAATGAATGATAGGTGTAAGTCCTATGATACATATTTATCTTGACAGTTTAGGGAAAATTATAGTCTTTAATATTTTTTAAAGAATTTTATTGTTCTCTGCTTAACTATATGAGAATTCGAGCCTAAGTTGATGGTCAAGTCGCTCTTGAATATAGAACCAAGGGTTTTCTTTATTTTTAGTTAATCTATGCAAACATAGAACTGTAAAAAATAATTTATTATATTAACAAACAATAACAAATTTTATCCTATAGTGTGAGAGCCTATAGGATATACGGAATGTTCTTTAGAAAAGGAAAGATACTAATGTAGTGGGTTCGATTCCCACACATTCCACAATAAAAATCATATATTATGTATGACAAAAGAAGGGTTAAAACCCCTACTAATATTACTTTAGATTATATCTTATCTAAAGTAACAGAGTATGATATATATACTCACTATCTTGGACAATTTAAAGTAGGCGCTATTTATAATAGTCCATTCCGTAAGGATAAGAATCCTTCTTTTGGAATATACTATAGTAAGCGTACAAAACAACTTTTGTTCAAAGATCATGGAACAGGAGAATGTGGTAATATAGTTAAATTTGTATCGTTATACACAGGTTTAACAAATTATAATGATATACTACAAGATATAGTAGATAAGTTAAATATTACTACTTCAACTAAGCTCGATAGCTCTAAGCAATACATACCTTCTTCTGAGACTGTAATTGGTGTAGTAAGACAAAACTTTACTCTAACAGACATCAATTACTGGTCTCAGTTTCATATTTCAAAGGAAACATTAAAGAAATATAACGTTAATAGTATTAAGTATTATTTGTGTAATGGTATAGTTAAAGGTATTTATAAACCTGAAAATCCTATGTATGCTTATAAAGTATATAATAACTTTAAGATATATAGGCCATTAGCAGATAAATATACTAAATGGAGAAACAATCTTACAGAGTATGATATACAAGGTTATGCTCAATTACCTAAAAAAGGTGATATACTCTTTATTACTAAGAGTATGAAAGATGTAATGTGTCTTTATGAAATGGGTTATACGGCAATATCTCCTTCTTCAGAAAGTACATTTATTCCATTAGATATATTAGAACAGCTTAAGAGACGTTTTAAGCATATTATAATACTATTTGATAGAGATACAGCTGGAGCAAAAAATAGTCGTAAATTAAGCCTTAAACATGGCTTAGAAGCAATGTTTGTCCATAAGAAGTTTAATGCAAAAGATATATCCGATGCAGTTAAATTAAATGGATTTGATGAAGTTAAAAAGTGGTTAAATGAAACGATTAACAAAGAAAAAAGGTTAGAAGAAAGTACGAAATGCAACTCCAAATGAATATGATGGAATTAAATTTCGTAGTAAACTCGAAACCTATACATATAAAAAGCTGAAAGAAGCTAATATTCCAGCACAATATGAAGCAATACATTTTGAACTTATACCTAAGTTTGAATATAATGGAGAAAAGGTAAGAGCTATGACTTACTTACCTGACTTTGTTGGTAAAAATTTCATAATTGAATGTAAAGGACTAATGGGTGACTCATTTCCATTACGCTGGAAGATTTTTAAATATACTCTTATGAAGAGTAAAGCGAACTATAAGTTATACTTAGTTCGTAACCAAAAACAAGTCGATTCTATGATCGATGAATTAAAAACTAAAAAATAACAGATTATGTCAGAATTTATAAAAGCAGGTAATAAGATCCTTAATAAACCTAATGGTTTTGATTATGATTTAATAAATGGAAAAGTTTATAATCTTAAGTATGAACGATATGGAGTTGGTTCATATTTTGAAGAAGATGGATCTTTAAATTTACCAAAAAAAGTATATACTACAAAGGATGATGACATTTTCATCAAACGAGTAAATATTTACTTTGAAAAGACATCAAAGCTGTCCACTGGCGTTATGCTTAGTGGTGTTAAAGGTACTGGTAAAACAGTTATGGCAAAAGTAATTGCTAAAAATTCTAATTTGCCAGTCATTGTAGTAGATGAAGATTTCCCTACTAGTCAGATTAATGATTTCTTCCGTAAGTTTACTACTCCCGTAGCGGTTATTTTCGATGAGGTAGATAAACATTGGGATACAGAAGACCTATTAGGTTGGCTTGACGGAGTACAGACAAATGCTAAGAAATTAGTATTATTTACATGTAACAACGAAGATCGAGTTAACGAATATCTTAAAGATCGTTGTTCTCGTGTACGTTATACTCGTCATTTTGAAGCAAATGATAATGCTCGATTCCTGAAAGAGATTCTTAAGGATAAGGGCATTGCTGAAGATGAAATAGAATCTACCTACACATTCATTGTAAATAACTTTAATTTATTATCTATTGATAATATTTTATCGTTTATCGATGAAAAGTTAATGTTCCCTGGATTATCTAACGAACATCTTCTTAAAGACATGAATATTAGTTCAGATTCTGAACTAAGTGTTAATGAGGAACCTGAAGGATATGAATCTGAAGAGGATGAAGATGAAGATGATGAAGACGGTAATAATACTGAATATAATGATGAAGACGGATGGTTACAATTAGTAGCTAATACGTTTTTAAACTAAAAAATAGGCTAGCAGAAATGCTAGCCTTTACTATACTATGAAAATATGTGGATTAAGCGATATACATGGACAATTTAGAGATATACCTAAATGTGATGTATTATGTATCACCGGAGATATAATTAATTTAAATGATCAAAGGTCTATAGATGCATCACGACATTGGTGGTATACTAGATTTACTAAATGGGTAAATAGATTACCTTGTAAGAAAGTAATAATTACTCCAGGTAATCACGATTTCTTTTTAGAAGATGCTTATAATAAGTATTATTATGATGAATTAAAACAGGATTTATCAGCAAGAACTAATGACAAATTAGTTATATTAATAAATGAACAATATGAGTATGAAGGTATAAAGTTTTATGGTTGTCCCTATATCAATCCGATAATGTTCCAAAAAGGAAGATGGGCATTTGAAGATAAAGGTATAATGCCAGGAGAAATAGATCCTGATACTGGAGAAGAAAACCAAACAGGAGAAATAATAAGCCATTACAATAAAATACCTCAAGATATAGATATATTACTTACTCATGATAATCCATTTAAAAATGGATTATTAAGTAATGCTCCAAGACCTAAGTTAGCTCATCTGTATGGACACTGGCATGATGGAAGAGATTTACGAGAGGTAGGATATTATAATTGTTCATTATTAGATGATAATTATAACGTTAAAAAGAATTTTAAACCCGTAATAATAGACATAATGAAAGAGCAAGAAAAGATAAGTTTTTTAGATTCTCTATCTTTATTAATTGAACCTTTCTATAAATTAAAAGGAGAAAAACCTTTATCTTTAGAAGAGATAAAGGAATTCTTTAATATGCAAAAGGAGTTTTATAAAACGCAATTAGAAGATATAATTGCAGAAGATGAAATTCCTTGGGATACTAACTTAGAAATAGAAGAAAGAAAATGATGAAGATTGATATTCCATATTATGAAGATAATACAAGAATATCAAATTCTGCTATTGGTTGGTTTCTAAAAAAGGGCCCTAAGTACTTACGAGATATGCTAGACGGTAAGGAAAAGGGACTAGAATTACCTCAGTTAGAAAGAGGTACTATGATACATGAATATATACTTCAACCAGAAGAATTCTGGAAAGACTATGAAATATTAGACTTTGAAATACCTAAGGTAAAACAGCAGAAAGATTTATGTGAGAGATATTCTCAATTAAAACTAACTGATCCTTTAGAAAACGAAGTATCTCTTCTATTAAAGTCTTATAGATCTGCTTATAGTAATAATAAAGGAGCAGCTCAACAAATAAGTGAGGCTAGAGGTATCGTAGATAAATATGATAGCTATATTAAATATCTGCAAATAGGAAGTACAAAGAAAGTAATATCATTTGCAGATTTACACATGCTAGAAACTATAAAGAAAAATATTGAGGATCATATTGCAGCTAATAGATTGCTGTACGATGTTCCTACTACATATACCTGTCATAATGAATTTCATATTAATTGGGAACTTTATGGAATAAAGTGTAAATCTTTATTAGATAGAGTAATGTTTGACCATGTTAATAAGAAAATTATTCTGATAGACCTAAAGACAACGAGCGATGTCTACAATTTTGCTCATTCTGTAGAAACGTTTGATTACTACAGACAGATAGCTTTTTACCTTTGTGCTATTACTTGGTATATGATAGAAGAACTAAATTTAAATCCTGATGATTATGATTTAGAAGCTTATATTATTGCAGTACAAACAAATGGTAATAATGAAGTTAGAGTATTTAATATGTTTAACGAAGAGGAGTTACTCAATCGAAAAAATATTATTGCAAAAACATTAACAGAAATATCATATCATATCAATTCCGGTAATTGGGAACATACTCGTAAATATTACGAAAATAATGGAATTGAAGAACTTAGAACCTAAGACATTAAATGATTTTTTAATTGCAATAGCTATGGATTCATGCGAAGAGGTATTTGAAGTAGATGAAAACATAGTTTGCAATGAAGAAGTTGAACTTTAATAAATACAACAAAGGGTTGCGTTATTATGCAACCCTATTTAAAATAAATCCAATAGTATTTACTTCAGATTTATTTATAGATATTACTATAGATAAAGAGTTTTTAATACTTCAATATAAAACATATCCTAAGTATTATATAGTAAGAAGAATTCAGGAAAATGAATTTTTCTATAATGATATAATAAAAGATGATATAGTTTGCTATAGATTTAGGTTAAAAACTGATGACCAAAAAGCTGATTTCAGTATAATGCAAACTAATGGTACGCAATTTTGTACTAAAGAATTTATATTAAGTATGGCAATACTTTGGAAAGATTATCTAGATAGTTCATTTTATGATACTATATTTTAAGAATTACTCTACACAAAAAAGGCAGGCTTTGTGAAAAGCTTGCCTTTAATTTTTTAATCACCAGTAATCCAAGTATCATAATATCTACGCTTACTTAGAATATCATTTAATTCAATTAGATTTTTAAATGGAGTTATTTTCCACACATTTCTTTCTAATTGAGTTTTTCCTCTATAAGCACCTCTAGTTATTATTTTACCCTATTTACTTTTTTCTCCTCTCATATTTGACAATATCAAATCATAAGGATAAGAAATTACAGACCCAACGTTATCCAATAATGAATATAGCGGGGTAGGTGTTTTAATAGTGCTATATATATCTACTAGGTTATACGGAGCAGTAGTTTCAAAAGCAGTTCTAGCCATTACATAAGCAAATAAGTTAAGAAGTATATTCCTCTTATCTTTATCTGCCTCTTCTTTCAGAACATTTCTTATTAAAGGATATAAACACATACACAATGCTGCTTCTATCTTCAACTTCTTAATATTAGTTCTATCTAACTCGCTTGAAAAACCTTTATTAAGAAAAGTCTATTTTAAAATAGTAGTAAGAAGGTCTGCTCCTGATTTGTCTTTCCAAGTTTGAGCAAATACTCTAAGTGGAGTTTTAAGTATAGCTTCTACTTCTCTTTGAGTTTGATAATCCCATTGTCTATCCATAGTAAAACTCTATTGAAGAATAATAGGGATATGTTGTCTATGCATCATACACATTGCACCAAATACATTAGCGCTCATCTAGGCTTTCTGTAAAGGACTTAATTGACCATCTGCAGAACCGGCTAACTATCTGGCAGCATTACCGATAGTAAACTTAGCTTTATCTACAGCTTGTTGATATTCTGGAGAAATAGCAACTATTTTGCCAGCACTAAACTTAGTTAAAGCTTTAAATGATTTAGCTTTCTTCCATCTCTACTAGGTTTCATCTGTTCTACCATATTTATTATAAAACATTTCGTGATGCATGAATTGTCCATCAATGTATTTATAATCGTACATTACACTATTTAGTATTTGACCTTTTATAAAATAATCAGATACTGAGTATAATCCAAAAGCCCACTGTTTCTAAATAACATTAATAAATTTAGGTCTATTAGTATTAGTAAATAAACTATCCATAGTAGACCCAACCTCAAAGTAATCCATGTAAGCCATCTATTCGCTCTTATATGTTCTACTACCAACGCTTAAACCATGTTTAAATAAATCAAACACTACATCTTTAAATGCGCTTACTGCATTACCAAAAGTATAATATCTACCAGTTAAAGAATTAACAAGATGAGCATGAGCAGCAGTAAAGAAACCAGTAAACGCACAAGCAAAGTTTAAACCAAGATTTCGTAATGTACCATAACCAGTAATAGTTTTTAACAGTTTGGTTATACTTATCTCTCTGTCTTTAATAGATATAGATAAAGCATTAGTCTTAACATCATATAGATTCATGTTAATAAACTTTTCTGCAAACTTATATATATTAGTATCAGTTCCAAGTTTAGGTTCTTGTTTACCAGTAAATATTCTCTTAATAGGACCTATAGTACTAGTACCAGTATACTTTCTCTATGATAAAAATGACTTTATATTTTCTACCTCACCTTTCACTTCATTCTTCTGTTTGAAGTTTTCTGCCATTTTAAAATACTGAATAACAGAACCTACCATATCTGCTGATATAGTAGCTGGATCGTCTAGCTGTTTAGTAAAGTATTGAGGAATAAGAGCTAAAGAAGTACCATCAGGAGACGTTAAAACCTTTTTATTTATACCAACATCATCATTCTTTACAGTAGCAGCATCTAATAAATAGTTACCTATAGCAGCAAATGGATTAAACCCTGATGCTTTGAGATGTTTATACAAACTACCTGATATTTGAGGTAATCTATACTTGTTTAAATACTCTAGATTATTTAATTTACTATTAGATTCCTCCATTGTGTCTATTAAAGCTTTTCTAAGCTCAGATAATGCTTTATTAGACATTACTTCATTATATGCTTTGCTATTATCATATATTGATCTCTTAGGCTGATAATACTCGTCATTATCCTATTTGTAGTTCTTATTAACAAACGGAGACTCTGAAGATAATTCAGACAAATTAGAAGAAGGAATAACCTGTATATACTTACTATCTTTAGGAGCAATCTTTGTATACCAAGATTTAGGAGCAGTTCCAGTAGATGTGTTATAAGTATTCGTTAAATAGAATACCTCTGAACTACCAGGAACTTCTTGGTCTTTTGCCAGTGCTGCTGCTTCATCTCTCTTATAAGCTTCAGTAGCTACTACTCTAGCTATCTTACTAAACTCAGTCTTTGATCTCTTTTTTTTAGATGACTTTCTTATATTATTCATCTTAATCTCTAACTAATCTAGCAATCTCTTAGTAGAATTAGGCATTAGTTTAGGATTTACTTCACCAGTACGGTTATCTCTAAACATATTTAAGATAGCTCTCTTCTATCTATTATATTCAGCATATGCTTCGCCATAATCAGCTCTATCTAAGTTAGCTAATTGTTCGTAAAACTCTTCAGTATATACTACTCTGGTATTACGATCCATCCATTTTTTAAATTCATGCTTACTTAGACTGTTTCTTTTTTCTTCAATCAAATCTTGGAATTTCTATTGATTATAATTCTTGTTAAGATTCTTAGATAGTTTGTTATTTAGTTCAGTAAGCTCATCGGCTATTCTTCTTTCTACAGAACCTTCTAGCTTTTCATTACCGTATATATCGTAAATACTAGCTAATTCCTTTTTATCTAATTCATACTGTTGTAGAGTATTCCATTCCTCATCTGTCATAGATTCATAATGAATTACTCCATTATTGTCTCTATACTTATTAGATAAGGTTCTTATCTTAGACATTATCATCTCTCTTGCTGAAGCAGCTTCAGGGCTAAGAGAATTCATTAAATCGTAGAATTCATTAGTATATTTACGTTCACAGTGCTCTGATAACCATTTATTAAGTCTTTTATTATACTCTGTTCTAGTAGCTATATTTTCAGGTAATTGAAGAGTCTGATGGTCTACACCGAATTCTTTCTATAACTATTCTTTAAACTATTTTAAATCTTTATAGAATCTACCATAGTTCAAATCTCTAATTATATAACCTGTAGTATTACCATTCTCATCTACTTCAAATAATAACTTCTAATTTCTATTTCCTGCTACCTTTAATAGTTTATTTAGTTCATTAGCTTTTTGGAACACTTCTTCATTTATACTATTCTCAGTATTCTATAGTATATTAAACAAACTCTTAATAGCTTCATCATTGATTCTATCTCCAGAACCTAACACTCTAGTAATATAGCTAATATCAAAATCTGTTTTTCTAGTATTTTCAGATATATAGTTATATATAGTAGGACTATTTACCTTTATACCTTCCTTTAACATGATTCTCTAAGCATTAACTACTTGCATACGCTTAACCGCATCATAGCTCTAATCTAAAATACTCTTACATAATTGTAGTTCTGTCATTAATTTATTATAATTTGCTTTTCCTACAATCTATTTATAAGTATTCATATTTACTAAAGAATTATATATATCTTTAGCCTACTCACAGTAAAAAGCAAAATAGTTCTTATTTAATGCTACGAGTTCTTCGTCTGTTAAAGCATCAGCCTAACCTTTATAAGCTTCTACTACTCTATTACCTACATCTCTAACGTCCAACTTTAAATCTGTAATAAAAGAAGCAATAACATCAAAATCATTTATAGCATTATTCTATAAATTAGCTATCTGATATTTTATGTTCTCTATTACTTCTGTTCTTTTAGATATATCGGTAATATCTATACTACGTAATCTAGACTGTAAACCAGAGAGTAAGTTCTATCTTATATCAGATAACCTCTTATCTAACTCTTCTTTAGTATCAAAGTCATATTTTTCTGCTTCATGTATATTTGTTTCAAGTTGTTTAACTTCATTATTTAATGATTTCTCAAACCTAATATTAGCAGATTCATTATTGTCTTCTAGATTAAAAGATAATAACTCCATTAATAGATCTCTAGTATTATCTGTATTTCTTACATGTTCTTTTCCAGTAAGTAAATCAATGATTGCATGCCATACTTCTCTTATCTTACTTATAACTTCTTTAAAGAACCCTCTCTATCTAGCATCATCTACTATATTGTTTACAAATTCTTCATTAGTAAGAAATTCGGCTATAAATTCATGTTCATCTTTTAAACCATATAATGCACCAGTCCACTTACCTTTTTCAGCATGTATTTCCTAGTATAGTTTTCTATTGAATTCTAATAAGTCTTTTACTTTATTATATACTTTAATTTCTAAGTCAGTGCCCTCACCATTTTTGACATTTTCAAAAGATCTTGAAGTAAATGCATGAACCATTTCATGTACAATACTTTTTGCATTGTACTCCATATCTGTTTCTTCAAATATCTCTTTACTAATCCATATAGTGTGAGTATTATCACTATACCACATGTAATCCCCATTAGCTAATTGATCTTTTTCTTCTGTGATACCAATATATATATCAGTATCAGAGAATAGATCAAGTATCTAGTATGCTATAGAATCTTTTGGTATATACTGTTTTAAACGTTCGACTACTTGTCCTGATGTGGTACTCATATGAGGAGAACCATCTGACCAAGTGCCAGTAATATCACCTATATTTGAAAAGAAGTCAGAAGGTTGTTTCTAAGCCGGTACAAACGTCTTAGCTATCTATCTAATAGCTTGATCACGATTTCCATCAAAACGTCTTAAAAGGTCTGAAAATAGTTCAGACTAAGACCCGTCAGGGCCCTAGTCTATAGCATAACCATTATTTTCAGATATGATATAATAAGCAGCATCTTCACTGCCTAACACTCTAGCAACTTCATCAACAGCTGCTTTTACTTCTTTGTTATTTAAATTTAAACACTGCATAATTATTCACATTCTTTTTTACGTTTCTTACCCATTTCAGCAAGATAAGTCATATCTACCACATCTTCAGTAACATCCATGTTGAAAGCTTCATTTGCAATAGAAGAAGTATCTACATTAGCAAAAGGATCTTCTGTTTCTTGTGAGAATTGTTCTTGCATATCAGAGAATATATTTAACTATTCATTTATGACATCCATAGCTTCAGATCCATCAAATGGATTATCTAGACTAACATTGACAAAATCTGATACATCTGTTTCATCATATACTACATTATCTTCAGATAACGGATCTATATTAAAGGTAGTATCTACTACTTGCGCATCAGATACATCACCTTCTATTTGCTTCTATGTTCCGTTTATTTTTACCTAAATATTATCTGAACTAAGAGGTATAAACTGTTTAGTAAATCCACTTTCATCCTTTAATTTAGGTAATTTAACTCTAGACATTGCAGTTTCTGCTATAACACTATCGTCAGTTAATACATTTTCATCAAACGCATTCTAATCAAAAGCTGATATATCCAAACCACCTTTTGCAAATTCATTAACTCTAAATCCATTTTCTTTAATACCTAATTTAGGTATTCTCTTATAGATTAGTTTAGCTCCTCTTTTACTCTTCTTACCTTCATCATTTACATAAGCTATTTCGCCAATTAATTGATATAATTGAATTGAAGTATTATATCCAGAACCATTATTTACAGTTATGAATTCCGCTCTTCTAGTTCTATAGTGAGGAACAGCAAAACTGTCATACATAGTAATAGCTTTACCTCCAATGTTACTTCTAGATTTAGACAATACAATATCATAATCACTACTCTTAGAACGGTCTTCCTATTGTTGTTGGAAAGGATCGTTGCTATTAGGCTTAAGATTGATATTATATTTAGGAACTATATTAGGATCATCCCACATATTTCTAGCTATTGTTAATCTAATAGAAGGAAAACTCATAGATTGAGGATCATCCCCAGTTTGAGCTATAGAACTATATCCAGATATATCTCCTCCATTTTTAAATTGGTCTAATACTTCTTTAATATTAGATACATAACCATTATCAATCTTATATTGAATAGGAACTAAATGGAAGAACGCATTTACTCCTCTTTCATCATAAGAAGTATAATATGCATATTTAACCAAATCTTCTGCAAATTCTCTAACTATATCATCGGTATCTTCAAGTAATTGAGCGAAAGCAGATATTAACTGATTCTCTCTATCATAGTCATTGTTCATTGATGATTCAGATAGAATGATTCTGTCTACATTCTGCCCTTCTAAGCCATCTGCTGGATATTCCTATAAATAATTTAATAATTCATTCTTTATAGTTCCATCTTGATTAATAAGATGTGGAAAAGCCTCTTTATTAAGTAACAGATATCTCTTAAGTTTAGTTAATCTAGAACACATAGTATTCTTACCTATAAACATACCTCTAAATTGATCATCAGTCATTTTAAGGAAATCAATGTTAGAAGTAGCTCTAGCTCTAATTATACTATCGATCATTCTATTTATATTCTGAACAAACTTCTTATCACCCTAGTGTTTATAGGATATTAAATCGTTGCCATCTGTGCCTTTGATGATATCTCCTCCTACAATATTACCCATTACTGAATTAAATATATTCTAGTAAGTCCAAGTTGCAGGGAACGTTTGACTCTTAAGAATCTTTCTGGCTATAGTAGTAGCATTATATAACTTCTTACTTAAGAATGTATTACTAAAGTAGTATTTCAAAGCATCGTCTACTTCCTTACCTTTTATTTCAAATACTCCGGAATTATCATATATAAATGTCTAGTATGAATTCACAAAGTTTAACTATAGTGCAAGATTATTACCAAATTTCTTAGTATCAATCTGAGATCTATGTACTAATTCACTAAGTGTTTTAGCATCCATACTTAGTTCTTTATAAGCGTGCAATACAATAATCTATTGATATAAGAATAGTAAATTATCCTGCTTTCTATTCTTTAAAGCGTATATAAGACTAGATTCATCAAATACCTGTGTCTTATCTATTACTTCACTCTTTATTCCAGGGTATGCAGAGTACCCAATTTCTTCAGCTAAACCATTATATTTAGCTTTCCAATTTTGTTTACTTTCGCCTTCTGGCAGAGCATCTATGGCTTCTTTAAGTAACTTACCATACACATTGTATAATCCAGTAATTATCTAGTTTTCCTATAGATTCTCAGCTCCATATACTCCTTTACTATTGATAACTCTATTGGATAACTCTTTTAATATAGGTTGAGCTAAGAAATAGAAAGTATTCTTACCTTTACCACCTCTAAGTAATAAGTTAGTCATATTATAAGTAACCTGATTAACATTTAAAGCAATAATGTAAGGATCTTTAGCAACGTCTACGTGAGCATTAATCATAGCAGATAACCAGTCAAGAATTCTAAATCCATCTTGACCTTTAATAGCATCTAGATCTCCTAATTGATATACATTACTATGACTATATATCATATTAAGATGCATTAACTGTGTTAATACATGATTAGTAGAGTTAAGAGCAAATGGAGCAATACCAGCTTTACCACTAGTATATTCTTCTTTTCTAGATTCCTAGAACGAAGGCAATAATTCATAGAAAGGATCTGCTTCTTGTCTACTAGAACTTGATATTAACGGTAGTACATCATCTTGTAGCATACTAGTAAGAGTATCAATAGACGCTCTAGTCTCAGCCATATTCTTAGTATCTGATACTACTAATTGATAATTCTATATTATCATGTTCTGTAATGCTTCAGGACTTTGCTCGCTTACTTTATCATTAGTATATTGAATTATGTTTCCATCTGTATCATAGTTCAACATAGCTATATACAATTTATCAACGTCGAAGTCAGAACCAGTCATAGCTGTAAATTCATCAGGAACTACAATAGTATCACTAAATCTATCAGGGAGTACATCTACTACTTTAAATGAGAAAGTAGAAGACAAACCCTGAGTAGGGATACGATAACCAATACCTTGTGGAGTGGAATTAGCGCCAATTACATTGTGGTCAGTCAACCATTTCTTCATAGTTCCATAAGAAGTCTAATATTCTTTTGGTACTATATGCCTAAAGAAGTTAGTACTTAGAATAACATCCATACTTCCATCTTTATTCAAGAATCTAAGTTTATTACCACCATTAAATGCGCCATTTAACTCTGATTCTTTCATTCTAGCATCAGTTGCTTTTAAACCAAATGAAGACATCTGAATAGCAGAACCACCAGGAGTATTAATATCTACTACTTCTTTATTTATAAATGATATAATTCTACTTTCAATCCATTGTCTACTACTCTGAGCTGCTAACGGAACAAGTATATTACCATCCTAATCAAGAGTAAGACCTTTAACAAACTCATCAGACATACCAGAGCTAACTGCCTAACTAACCAAATAGTCTGATAAAGCCTTATTATTCAGTTTACCTTTACGGAAGAATCTCTTAATTATTCTCTTATAACCTATATCGGATAACTGATTAATGGCATCCATCGTCTGAGTCTTAATCTGTTGACCGGTTTTAGTAGCAGCTTTATTAGTACCGTATACTCGATCGTCTATAAGATTACCTAAACATATTTTAACAGCCTAAGTACCAAATGAACGATCAATATGCTCATGTGGATCTGTATTCAACTGTAAACGTAAATTACGAATATCTTGAACAAATACAGGTAAATCTCCTTCTTTCTTAGTAAGATTGAAGGATTTTTTATTCAAACCTTCAACATTAAAGTGTTCATTTTTAGGACCTTCATAAGCTTCAAATTTAGTTCTACCACCAACTTTAACAGCAGATTCAAAAGTAACCATATCGATTACTCCCAATTCTTCATTATTCATACGGTCATACAAAACCTTATTATCGGCTTTAGCTATTACTTTGAATAATGGGAACATAGCCATCTTATCAAATACAGGAACATTCAGATTTATATCACTTTCTCTATGATCTCCAAAGTATACCATCTTTAAAGGTTTAACTACAAGAGCTAAAGTTTTCTGATATAATTCTGGATTATTCACCCATGACTCATCTTCTCCTTCCATTATTTGATAAGCTTCTTCGATAGCATCACTCCATTGTCCTAAAGCTTTCATAATACGTCTATACATAGCAGGACGAATATATACAGCAGCATCAGATTGATTAATATTACCACCTTTAATATCTCCTTTATCATCCCTTCTGAAGTCGTACGGTCTAGCACTAGCATTAGTATAGCTATCTACAAACTCTTTCTAATTTTTAGTAAGAGAATTATAGAAAGCATCTTCTTTCTATTTAGTAGATAAAGCCTCTATAATTTCATTGTCACTTAAATTAGGATGAGCTTCGCTATATAGATCACGTAGAATAGAGTTTCTAAATATACTTTTTAATTCGTCATAATAATCAGAACCAAGCATATTATCAGCAAGATGCATTACTGTTACTTTAGTATCATTCTCAGCTGGATTATCCCATATAGTTCTAAGATTAGTACCTGTAGATAATACAGAAGACAAACGTTTAATCTTATCAACATCTTTACCAGTTATAACATCAATAGAATCTCCTTGCTCAGTTTTAAATTTAGACTTCTTCCACTTATAGTAAGCAGGATCTCCTGTAAAACATTTCTCTACTTCCATGATAGAAATAGCTTGATTAGCTACATGAGAACCAATTACAGAGAATAATATATCTTGATTCTTAAGACCAGACTCTTCAGATGTATACATTGAACTATCTAGTTCTGATTTATAGTAATCGAATATGTTACTAGGTATTAACTTATTAACATATTCACCATTTGAATATCCAAGTATACCTCTTTTTACAAGAGCTCGCATTTCTCTTTGAGTAGCATGTAGTAATAAATGGTTTATAGCAGAGAATATAGGAGCAGAAGGCTCTATGACTTCTTTAGAGTTAGGTTTAGATGCACCTAACAGTAATACTTTTAAATCTGATAAATACTTCTGAACCTCCTCTGTAGTACCATATTGTTCTAATCTTGCTAATTCTTGATTGACATTTAAAACATCCTCACCAAGTCTTAATCTAGTAAAATATCTGAATCTACCTCCATTGCCAGTATGATCCATCTTACCATTTTTAATCTTACCGTGGTAATTGTCTACTCTTAAGGTAGGATGCTGTGCAATATAGTCTTTTTTCTAGAAGTAATCCCATACTGCATTAAATTCATCTAACCAGTAATTAGCAAATATATTAAGAGTACCTTGGCTAAATCTTCTTTCTCCTACATAAGTAGAATTTTCAGCTGTTAAATCTTCTCCAATAATAGCTGCATAATTAGCATCTCCTTCATCAATATATTTACTAGTAAGAATATCTTTTACCATTTTGATGCCTGATATACTATACCAAGTCTTTTTATCAGACATAGTAGGTAATATCATTCTATCATTAAAAGTAAGAGTAAGCTTAGCAATATAATCTTCAACCGGAGTAATACCGAAATAATCTCTACTAGATTCATCTATATTCAGTGCTAAGAAAGTATGCAATTTAAATTTAGTATTCTTAGCATTAGCTATCAAACTATGTGCAGAGAATGGAGTACTTAATATCTGTTGTTTCTTACCATTAGCGTCTTGATTAATATTACGCACTTGGTCTGTCATATAGTTATTTTCACTAATAGGATAAATCAATGCACCATCTGCTCCAACAACACTGAATTCTTGAGGAGAAGGATGAACCTTACCATAAGATATTGCCATTACAGCTATCTAGCTATTAGAATTTCTACCAAATGTAAACATTCTATCTAAAGTTCTAGAGTATCCACCACCTGATGTAGATTTTACACCTATATCTTTAGTTTCGGCTAATTTAATCAAAGTAGCTAAAGTACCTTCATTAAATCTCTCTGTCTTACTAGCCCCAGCACCTTTCCAGAAATTATATAATTTATCAAATTCAGTAGCTCCAACATAGAAGTTATTAAGCATATAATCTAATGCTAAGTTATCCATAGGAATAGACAAAGCATTAAATACATCCAATAAAGTATCTTTTATTTCCTATATCTTAGTATCATCTACTGGTTTACCTTTCTTTATTCTGTCACTTACTATTTTAAAAGTAGAACTTAATTTACCTCTTCTGTCTTTTAAGAATTTAGCAAACTCTGGTTTAATGAAGGGTCTACCACTATCTGTTCTGTCTATAGCATCAGATGCGAAGAACATACCTGACCATCTAGCAGGAAGTCTACCCACTTTACGTAAATTATCACTATCTTCTACAACCCAATTAAATTTTCTTAAGCTAGATTGTATTTCACTAGCTATTTCATCTTCAGACTTACCTCTTGTATTTATATTAGGATGTTTAGTAGTAATAGTGTCTAACTGTACTTTAGAACTCTTTATAGTTATCTCTAACTAAGTTTTAGTATTGTCAGATATAGGTGCTTCTTCCGAAGTAAGAATATCATATAAAGATTTAAAGAAAGGAATAGTATTACCTAAATTAGCACTTCTATCTATTATATCCTAGTACTTATCTATATCCCATAAGTTCTCCATAATTTGATTCCATACAAAATTGAAATCTTCAGTTACAGGAAGTTGGAACATATCATCATGTACAGGAAATAATTCTTTAGTAATAACGCCGGTTTCTTCATCTTCAACAAATTGGTATTCATACTTAGGTATAGAGTAGAAGAACAGTTTAGCTCTAAAGCTAACGTTATCTTTCTTACTTACTTCACCTTGATTCTTATCCCAATTGTTTTCAGATTGTTCACCAGTCTCTACTTTTAATCTAGACTCTTCCTCATTATCTACTTTTTCTACTTCTCTAATTCCTAATTGTTCTATCTTCTTACGAACATATCTAGTAAATATATCTTTGTTATTTACTATATCCTGAGCAATATCTACATATTCGTCAGATATCCAACCAAAGTCTATATTCTACTGTAATCTGTCAAATAACAAAGAAGTATTAAGATTATGAACATCCTCTATGGTTCTAATATTAAATATAGATAACGCTCCACTAGTAAGAGAATTAACAGCATGATAGAATACATCTGGATCAGTTATATGAGGTAATTTAGCTTCTTCTTCCTTTGATAAACCAGGTATATAATAAGATAAACCTTCTGGTTTACGGCTATAGAAATCTTCTAATGCTTGCTTAGAGGCTTTATAATCCTTAAACTAACCGTCATTTATACTCTTAAAGAAAGCTCTAACTGTATTTCTATGAGAATTCCAGAAGTATAAAGTATTATATATCTTCTTAAAGATTCTAATGACATTATATAATAAACCTTTACCGTTTTGATCCTTAGCGTAATTACGGAATTCTTCAGCAAGCGCTTCCTCTGCTTCATCTCGAGTAAGATTTCTAGCACTTCTTTTAGATTTAGAATATTCTTGATACAGCTTAGTTCTCTATTGTTCACTTAATAGCATTTGAGTTACATAGTGGAATGCTTCGTGATATTCTACACCTGCACCAGATTGTCTAGATAAAGATATACGAGGTATTAATTCATTAGAAAGTGCATCCATTACTACACTGAACAAACCGTACGCCTCTTCATTAGCTCCAAACTTAATCATTTGGTCTGTTACTAGTATTTGATCGCTATCTATACCTAACTTATCAAATAACCATTTCTTAGCAGAATCTTCATTAAACTTACCTCTACCTTTAATAGTTGATTTAAGACCACCTAAGAACTTAATTGGAGTAAGAGTAACTTCTCTTTTACCAGTCTTAGGATTGAGAACAATACCCCATTTAAGGTATTGACTTTCTTTCATTCCATTATCTGGTATACTTAATCCATATTTCTCAAGATTCTCAGGAGTAGCTCTTTCTGCAATTACAACTTTCTTACCACTAGCTGTCTTAGCTTGAGAAGGTTTGCTTACATCTTCTATTACTTTATCTTGAGTATTAACAGTAGGTTTAGGTTTGTCTTGTTGTTTCTATAATTCTTCTCTATTTATTGTAGCATCATCTGCATATATAAATGGAGCATAAAATGCATGTTCACCTAAATCTGTCTTTAATATTCCATTATTAATAGCCCAAGTAATTACTAAAGGAGAATCAGATACTTTTTCAGCCTTACCGTCTTTAAAAGTATAACCTATTTCTTTTAAAGAAAACGTTAAGTCTTTAGAGAATATAGGTATTCTACTGTTTTCATCCTTTACTAGATTAGGAGAACTATTAGCTATAGATACCAATAAGTCTATAAATTCTTGAGGGAATTCAGACATTAATACGTCCTTATCAGTATTCCAGTGTATATTCTATGAAATCTAGAATACTATTCTCCTCTTTTCAAAATCTGTTAAAGTAGCTAAGTTAGTAAATTGCGTACTGAATCTCTTTTCAGTTCTAGGACCATCTTGAGTATATACAGTAGCATCTTCACTATGATACCCGTTAACAAAGAATCTATTACCTTTATCATCAGTATATATACCTAATTGCTTTCTTACTAAGAAATTATACTTAACTCTTTCTACTCCTTCTAAACCATTAGTAAATGTATTAGAGCCACTATTAGCTAATAATGACAATAAGAAAGAATCAATTACCTTAGCATTAGAACCTCTTACTGATGTCTGACCAGTAATAATATTAAATATTAACTCAGCAGTAGAAGGAGTAATGGGCTTTCCTTGCTCATCTACATTTTGAGTGCCATCCGCATTGAAGGCTAATTTAACCTGCTCTGGATTGTTTACTCCAGATATTCTATGCAATTCCTCAGATAACATAATAGGCAATGTAGCAGTACCAGAAGGAGTATTCTCAGGTTTAGGTATAAAGTATATTTTACCAGCATAACCTATACCTTGTGTTTCAGTCTTATCTCTAGTAAACATATCATCTATAGAGAAAGGATCAACACCAAATGGGCCCGTACCATATCCAAACTGGATATCTCCACTAGTTATTTGTTCAGACATAGCAATAGCATCTTCTGTTATACTAAAATCACTTACTTCAGTTAGCTTTCTAAACTTTGGTAATCCTGCCTCATCTACTTGATTATCAAGCTGACCGTTACTTATTCTTATTCCTACAGGTTTAACATGCTTCCTAGCAGTTAATGGTAATGTTTTAGTAGTAGAATATTCTGGAGCGTAAGCCTTAATTATCTTAGCTCTCAATTCTCTTAACTTCTATATCTACTCATCTATTTCACCCTAAGTCATTTCCGTATCTCTCATACGGTCATACAGACTCTAATTGATTGCTCTAACAGATGCATTATACAGTTTACCATCCTTCTCTATCATCACGTGAATAGCTAAATTATCTATAGCACTATCAAATGACATGTCATGTTTAAAGGATGTAACTACAAAGTATATATCATCAGCAGTTGATAACCATCCCGGAATAGCTAAATTATCAGCTAATTCTCTACCTGGTCTTCTATCAACTTTACCACCATCTTTACCTACAAACTTTACAGATTTACCAGCTACAGTAATAGGCATAACTTCATCTGTATTAGGCTGGAAGAAGAAAGTATTAGCTATATGTAATCTTCTGAATTTCTTTCTAGCAGCTACCCAACCATTAGTAGACCTATTATAATATGAAGAAGGGCCCTACAATCTGGAATCAAAATCGCATGATTCTTCAAATGCAGATTGTTCTAATATATCTTGGTCATTTACAGGTATTCCGTTTTCAGGATTACCATCAGGCATGTACACTAGCTAATCATTCTAAGCATCATAAAAAATTTCATCAGATTTTGGAGTGTCTTCTACTTCTGTAATATTTACCGGATTCTCTACTTGAGGAGCAATATCTGAAGCTGCAGGAGTATCTTCTACTTCTGTTACTGTAGGCTATTCTGCAGATCCTTCTTCCTCGTCCTGTAGTGATTCCTCAGCAGGAGCAAATTGAGTATCATCTACTTCTTCCTGCTGTTCTTGAGATTCTTCAGTAGTAGAATCATCTATCTGCTATTCTTCTACTTCTTCAGCAATATCTGTAGGTTCTACTGATGTAACTTCTTCAACTGGATTCTGCATTTGTACTTCATCTTCTATATCTTGATTAGTATTAGTAACGTCATCCATTTCCACATCAGCTTCCACCTCATCTACACTTACTCTATCTTGTAAAGGAGAGCCTTCTATAGCTTCCTCTAACATATTTAGTTGATCTTCTAGACTACTTATTTCCTATTCAGCTATCTATACATCTGGTATAGTAACCTCCTCTACTTCATCCATAGGAGCAACCTCTGGAGCTTTTGTTTCAGTATTGGGAGTTCCTTGTTCTATATCTGCTAAATTACCAGTATCTTCAGCTATCTCCTCTCTACTTACTTGCTCTTGATCTTTTTTACGCTGTAAATCTTTCTGAATAACAGACATAGCTCTTTTACGCTGTACTAAATCCTAGTCAGCAAGTTTATCATCTTTATTCCATTCTTCATTTACAGAGTTATCATAATCCTATATAATCTAATCAGAAGTTCTAGTCTTACCGTTGATCTTGTCTGCCTACATCTCATTAGTAAGTATTTGCTTCTGCTGTTCTTCGGTAAGATTATTATAAGTAGGTTTATACAATCTAGTATCACCTACATATTTTCCAGTAGTATATGCTAAAGCATGAGCGAATAAATCAGCTCTTGCCCCATCATTAACATACTTACTTATGGTAGCTACAGATAATTGATCTGCAAAAGGAACAGATAATCCAAGATCCATTACCTGTTCTCCTACTTCTTCTCCTAAGAATCGCTGTATAACTGGTTTACGTTCTTCTATCTGAGATTCTACATACTTTATAATACCAGATATACCATCTACATTTACATCTAAATTCTTATCCTCTTTTAGTCTTTGTAAATCCTGCTTTCTTGAATTAAGTTCATCTCTAAGAGTAAGTAAGTCGTTGTAATCTTGAACAGCAACCATTCTGCCCATGAATTCATTAGCATACTCTTCTTCAGACAGTACACTTCTTTCACCTAATAATTGGTCTACGTATTCAGATAATTCCTTTTTACTTCTAGAAGTAATATCAGATGCAGGTAAATCATTAACTATCTGTCTTCTTCTATCACTACGTTTTTTATCATAGCGAGCTAAATAATCAGAATAATGCTGCTTTATTTCTTCTTTTAAGTCAGCATCTTCTCTTATTTTCTGAATAACACTTTCTATTTCTCTAGTAGAAGCTTCAGATGCTTCACTAGCATCTTTTAGTCTATCTTGAATATATACAGCATTTTTTACTACAGATATAAAGTCATCATTATTTATTCCTAGTTCATCAGTTATACTACGTAAAGACTTATTATTAGATAATCTTTCTATGTTGTTTACTAATCTTATGTCTTCATCAATCATTTCATTAGTAACACCTTCAGGTTTAAATTTATCCTTAAGAGTTTCTAAGTTATTGATTATTCTAGAATAACCTTTTCTCCCATCAGAACTAGCAGCATTCATAAACTGCTCTACTTTATTTTGTCTTTCGGCATTACCATATCCGTCAGCAATATAACCTCTCAGATTACTATCTGTAAGATATTGAGCAGTAGCACTATATACGTCAGGTGAACTAAATACTCCAGACATAAATAATCCAGTAAATCCACCTATATCCATAGATTTACGTAAATCAGCATCACCATTTAGATTCTCATCTGGGTGAATACCATAGTATGTCATATGCGCTTCTCCTGCCAATTTTAATGCATTAGCAGCCCCCTACAACAGACTATAATCTCCAGCATTATCATACTTACCAGTTCTATAATAATTACTTACTACTCCTTGTTGACCTTCTTCAGTCTTTTCCATGAAATAAGAAACACCTAGTTTCTTACCAATATTGGTAAGATTACTTATAGCATTGTATGCTCTAGTTTTACCTCCAGGAGTTTTCCATGCTTTATCTACAGCTCTAGCAATAGTACGATCTATAATACCATCAGCTGCTGCATATAAATCATCTTTACGTAATCTATCAATTACAGCAGTTTCTAGTCCAGAGGATATATTACGATTACCTACAGCTCTTTTAGCAGCTTTCTATAATCCAAAGTAGTTCTTCATATATGAACCACCAAACATAAACATACCTTGAGCTAAGTCAGATAACATTAAAGCTTGATTAGTCTATCTAACTACATCTAGACCTTTTTGAGAATCATTTACTAGCTAATTAAAATTAGCGTCGGGAGTGATTATATTCTGTGATAAAGCGTTTTCTAATACTTCATAATCTGTCATTTCAGAAGTATCAAATCCTCTGGCTTTTAGCTACTCATCGGCAGATTGTATTACACTGGGAAGATTAATTCTCATCTAATCTGCGCCTTCTAATACTCTCTACTTAAATGAATCAAATACTTCAGCTTGAGTTTCTGAATTACGAGTATAATTAGTAATCGCAGCTTGTGTGGCTAATTCTGCTGCGCCTATTAACAAAGGAGCGGTACCACCAGAACCTGCTGCCATGGCAGCTTTAGATGCCCATTTAGCGGCCATACTAGTACCAAATTGTCCTAACATAGCCCCAAATTCAGAATAACTAGTACCTAACTCTGGTAATGCATAAATCCAAGATTCTGGATTAAATGCAGATATTTGATTATTCTCTTGTCTTTCTCTGAATTCAGTAGATATCTTACTTGGATTGTATAACCAATTACCATGCTTTAAAGTATGTATCATACTTTGTATTTGCTGATTTTTATCAGCTAAACGAGAACTTACAACCTTTTCAGCATTATTAAGCTGTTCAATCTGCTTTGCTAAATTGCTGCCTTGGTTTTTACTACTCCACATATATTCTATTTGATCTGGAGATAGTTGATGAGTTCTCCCAAAGATTGCATCGTTTATACCGTCATTAGCTAGTAAATGCTTAAAGTTATTACCAGGATTAAGATCACCAATATAATCTTCTGCTAGCCAGTCGAAACTATAGTATTTCCATAAGTCTGTTACAGAACCAAATTTATCAGTACTGAATAATTTACCAGGTCTAGTCTCATAGAATATATCCTGTAAATACGGATTAGTTCTAGCTAGCTCTTTTAAACCAGGTTGATGATATATGATGTTACCGTTCTAATCTAATTGGTTTACACCATTTTCTATATTCTTAATATTATCTTCTAGTTCAATTATTCTATTCTGAGCTGATTGAATTTGCGTAGGTGTCCAATCTGTTGCAGAATCAATCTATCTTTGTAAATCAATTAATTCTTGTTTACTTGTAAGATAATCTTTAGCTAGATTAATAGAATTTAAATAGTTAGCTTCACCCTCTCTAACTTCATTCTATAATCTACTTAATTTAGATTGATCCTTCTTTTCCATAAAACTACGATATACATCTAAAGCTTTTATGTCTCCAGACTTCTCAGCTTCATCGTACATATCGTAGTTTATATCGTTCTCTCTATCTTCTAATCTTCTTTGGTAATAATCTGATCTAGAATCGTATGAATACCCATAATCACCTTGTAAGGTATAATTAGGGTATTCACTAGCGATATTATTATCTGTATTTTTACCTAGAGTATAGTTCTATTGTCTACTCATAATATTATATTAAAATAGTCTGTTACTTTCAGATTGAGCTTGCATTACATCTCTAATGTCTTGTCCTATGTTTCTACTCTTAGCATGTAACGCATCATTCTCAACTGCTTCTAAACCGCGTCTGGGTACAACCGTACTTACTGGAATTCTTAAATAAGTACCTTGTTTAAGAGCGGTATTAATCGAAGTTCTAGTTTCACCATAATCATTTATAGATTCAGTTACTCTTACCTGATCTTCGTCGAGATTTACCCAATCTCCTTGTACTTCTGCTAGATCTCTAGCTGTATATTTACCTTTATCTATTTCTGATTTAGGAATAAAAATGTATTTATTATGGAATATGTTTGAACCATCTGTAGTAATATTCGGAGTTCCAGCTACTAAGAAATTCTTAAACTGCCCCTTTTCAAAATCATCTTGTAACTTACTACTACTACCAATCTTTCTATCCATTAAATTCTCAGCAAGACGTTTTCTAAGTAAGAACTCAGAAGAAGAATTACCTACTCTCCAACCTTGAGAAGTCATCTTACCCGTCTGAGTTCCTTGAGCAGTTAATACTTCGTTTGCCTCAGCACCTATACCACTACTTAAAGTTCCAATAACATCGTTAATTGCACTATTTAAACTGTTATTAGTTTTAGCACTAAGAGTAAACATATCATTGAGTTTCTTTCTAGCATCTTGAACTGTAGGTGCATCTTTTAAAGCTGAAGCAAAAGTATCTCTTGCTGTTAACTCTAATTGGTCAGTTAGATTAAGTAAACGATTCTGTTGACTTCCTGCGCCTGCTCTTCTAGCTAATGCTACAGCCATTGGATCACGTTCTGCTTGGTCATAAGCAAATTCTCTACCTGCTGTAATAAGTGTTCTATTAAGTTGCTCTTCAGCATCCTGTCTACTAAGACCTTGTCTTTGTAATACTTCTAAATGCTTTTGATATTCTGGAGTATTCTATATACTAGATAAGTTTCTTTGTATTTCATAATCTGTTCTATCAGTAGAAACTCCTTGATGAATCCATCCATCTTTAACTCCCATGAAACTAGCTTTCAGATTATCTACATATGGTCTCACTAAGTCTACTTCAGATTTATAAGCTAAAGGAGCTACGTCATTAAATATTCCACTATCTACTGTGTTATAGTTAGTGAAATCCACATCATGCCAAAGAGGATTATACATCCCCTTTATCATTAATTCCTAATTAGCCTTTTGTCTTGCTAGCATTCCTTCTCTACTTTGCTTTAAATTACTAAGAGTAGCATAATCAAGATTAGCAATACGAGAATTTAATCTAGCTCTAAAGTTAGCATCTTTCATAGCATCTGGATTAGTAGCAGCTTCATCTATTAAATCTCTTATCTTTCCTAAAGAGTTCTCATAGTATCTCTAAGTATCTACAGCAGAAGGAGATTGAAATTCTCCAAACTTACTAACAGTATTAGTAAATTCATTAGCAGCTTGTTCAACAGCTTGTCTTTGTGCCTAACCTATTCTATACAATTCACCAAAATTAATTGGTACATATGTATTCATTATAGGAGCTTCTGCAGCTCTATCGTATCTATTAGCTTGCATCATTTACCTCCTTTTCTTTTTATTGTACTACGATTAGAATTCATCATAGCTCTGAGATCATCCTCAGTAAAACCAGCTTGTAAGAATCTTTGATACAAAGGCCACATTTCCATATCTCTAGCTTTCTGATTACGCATTAACTCTCTATTCTGAGCCCATTGACTTAACTGACTTAAACCAGTCCTACGTATATTTCTAGCAGTAGCTCTATTTTGAGCATTAGCTTCATTAGCCATATTTGTAGCATTAACCCATTGCTGTCCTAAACTATTCATAGTATTAGCATAATCACCTAAGTACTGATTGTTAACATTACTCTCTTGAGATCTTAAACTAGCTATAGCTCTGTCAGTATTAACAGCTGACTGTAATCTATAAGCTAAATTAGCTCCAGTACTAGTATTAATCTGACTAGCATTATAATTACTAGTAGCTCTATTACGGTTTAAATCTTCAATAGCAGGACTAATATCATATCTACGTCTACGCATCGTATTACTAATACTAGTAGCATAAGGATTATATACTGCATCAACTGTTTCAGGTCTACCAGTAAATAGATTAGACATAATAGGAGTTAAAGAAGCTATCCCTGACAAAGCAGAACTCCAATTAAATTTATTATTATCAGGCTCAGGTTTACTATAAGCATTACTTTTAGGTAAAGTAGTAACCTTATCTGCTTGAGAAGTAAGGGCGTCTCCTAAACCTACCATTTCACTATTAGTAGCAGTTAGTAACTCTGGATGTTTTGGTTTCAGCGGATTAACTGTACCATACCAAGTAAATGGTAATTCTGGTTTACCTTCATCAATTAATCCTGTACTTGTAGAAGAAGTAGTTCTACGTCTACTTGAAGTAGTTTGAGTATTACTAGGATTAACAGGCACATGATACCATTGATTATTACCAGTTCCCCATTGTACTCCAGCTCCCCATTTACGATTAGGATTATAGATAGCATCTACTATTCTATCTCCTAAACCAGGTTTAATTTCATCACCTAAAGCAGCAGCTTGTATCTACTTAGTTTTAGGTTTAATACCTTTACTTTGTTTAACAGATTCCTACATAGCAAACAACTGATCATGAATCATATTATTATTCATTTCATTTAGTTTTGCTGCATTCTCTGCAAATCTGTCATTATATTTACTTTTCTTCTTTGCCATCATTTTCTCACCAAGTTGTGCAAATGTTTCTTTTCTACCAGGTACTTTAAGTTTATCACTTAGTACTCTACTACCTTCAGGTAAACTAACTAAATTACTATCAGTAGGTTTGTTATTCTCTGGTACTTTACTTATACTTCCATCGGGAGTCTATATTAATTCACCATCATCTACATACGCTAGAGAAGAGGACATTCCTCCATTAGCCATAGTATCTGTATTCATCCCTATCATATCTTCATATGCTTCACTTTGTAGGTAATTAGTACCTTGTACAGCGGCTCTATTACCATAAGCATTCTTCTTAATTGCTGCTCTTTTCCTACGAAGTTTTCTATTACTAAATGCTCCAATTAGACCACTACCAAGACTACCTTCATCATAATCAGTAAAAGAAGTCATTCTAGCCTCTTCACCGGATCTACCTATTAGCCCTATACCTGCTCCTACTGCAGCACCAATTGGACCAGCAACTTGGAAACCAGTAGCTGCACCACTGGCTATGTCACTTACAGATTGTGCAGCAGCTTGCCCTCCTGTAGTAGCGTTAGATTTCTAAAAAGGAGTAGTTAAAGTATTTAATATATCAGGAGCACTTTCAAGCATGTTATTCCCAATTTCTTTGAATTGAGTTCCAAATGCATATGCTGGTACTTTTGTTTTCTTTTTACTTTTCATATTAAATTAATGAATTTCTGTATGTTGTTGTAATCTATGGTATTTCAAAAGTATGATCTATATCAGAATCTAACTCATAATCACAAATCATATACTTACCTCGTAACCTAGCAGGTAACGATAATGTATCTTCATTCTTATCTGATCTAGGTACTGGGAATCTAAATGTATCTTCTCTATAATCAGTTATTATATGTTGTTCAGGAGTAATAACATTACCTTCTTCATCAAGTTCTTCTTTAGTATGTTCTCTAACTGATTCTTGATGTTTAGTACTGAATTTCATATAATCTATGATATCGTCCTTAATAGACTCTTGATTACCATCTCTGAACTCTCCTTGTAATCTAACATTATCAAATACTTTAGTATAAGGAGCATTCTTATTAATAACTATTTCTAATTTAGCTTTTCTATCCAAAGGAGTTAATCCTATTACTCCAGTATCATGTATAGTGTGCAATTCATTATCTTTTATTGCTACTACTCTATCAGAAATAGGTAACGACCATTTAGGATTAAATGTATAGAAAGATGTAAATCTACCTAACTACTCATTAAATACTAATGGTTTGTTTAATATATTAAACCACACCTCATTATACTTCTTATCAAATAAAGACATAGCTTTTGTTCTATCTTCTTTAATATTTTTATTAAAGTAAGATTGTACCTGTTTCTCCTTAGATATTTGACTTACCTGACCAGTATAAGAACACAGTTCATTCTTATCATAGTCATACCAGTATAACACATTATCTGAATTAATTATACTTTTATCATTCTTAATAGATGAACCATTAGTAGTAGTTACATAGTCAAATCTACTTAATATACCACCAGTACCTAATACTAACTGATTTACATTATCGTCAGTAATAAGTGATCTTTCATTGACAGAAGCTACTCCTACTCCAGTATCTTGGAAATAGAACAGTCTATCCTTAAATACTTTTAGATTGGTTATATCTCCCCACTGATTATCTACATCTAAATAATCAGCTACTTTGAATTTAGACCACTAGTCTATTACTTCATTATTCGTTTTAGCCTATGATGTTAGTATTCTGTTAGTATATTTAACATCCTTATCAGCGTACATAGAATTAGGTATATATAGTTTACCAGTATTCTATGCGGAATAAACAGAATTATATACAAAGTAAGGAAGATCTTGTACGTGTATATCCTACATCTAAGTAGGCTCTAACTGTAACCAAGAGTCTGCAAAATTTGAACTAGTTACTGTTCTATGAATCTAATCTCCGTGAAATAAATTCATATTAATAGAACTTTCAAATGGTATATAAGCTCCTATGTAATTCTTCATACCATCCCATTCCTTAGCATCAGGCAATTGGAACAACATAGTATTAGGATAATCTAATAGACTTAAATAAGTATCTCCTCCAAATACATACTTACTGTCGTGAGCTGCTATACTTATGTATACAGAATTCTGTCTGGATGAAAATGTATTACCACCATATATAGAATTACCATCACGTTTAACATTAAATACAGGAATAGCATTGGTAGCATCAAATGGATGAAGCTCTGGATATTTACTAGTAGGTACACTATTAAAACCTGCAAATGTTTTACTTAATTCAGGTACATGAGCTATGATACATGGACCAGCTGGACCTTGTAATGATTGATTATCGTTATGAATAAAATCGGACATAGAGTAATTAGTATAAGTTCTATTACCAACATTTATTCTTTTAGCCACTACATCTGGAGCCCCATACATGTTATAGTCTATGTTAGGCGGATATTTAGCATCTTCAATATATGATGTAGATTGAGATTGCCCAAAGGTTGGAACAAAGTATTTAGCTATTGAGGCTCCACGGTATACCTTATTACCTCTACTATCTTGATAAGGAAAACCTACAGCTAATACATTAAGACCCCATCTACTACCATAACCTACATATGGCACAGTATCTTGCTGTAATACTCTACCATCTATCTGAGTAACATAATCTGCTGCAGCGAATATACTACGGCTCACACTGTTACCTATAGTATTACCATTAGTATAGTTGTCTTTAAAATCATCAAATTTGCTATCATTTACCTTTCCACCTACAAATGGAGAATAGTATGAACCTATTCTGTCTAGATATACGCTCCCTTCAAATAACTTAGTTACATCATCACCTTGTACACATATCTCTGGAGATACGAGGCGTATATAATCATTTGCCCTCATAGTAAGAGAGAAATTACCAATATCTTCAGCTGTACCTGTTGATATTGCTAATTGTTCACCAATTAAACTGCAAAAGAAAGGTGTAGGTCTCATCTCTAAACTACTATCTAGTTCAGATCCCTGTCCTACATATTTATCCTACTCTTGAATTCTATACTCATATACGTAACTACCTACTGTTTGCATAACTACAGTTCTATCACGTTCGGTTCTATCACAACGAACTATCTCGTAACTTACTGCACCTACAGGCATCTTCTTTACTTTGAATTCTACACCTAGAGCATTACCTATAAGAGTATTGTTTTCATATCTAAACGGAGGCATTTGTGAAGCATGAGGCATTCTAATATCACCTATCCAAAGTACGGGAGAAGCTACAGATTTATCATTGTAGAATATTATACCAAATCTATATATCTCATCTCTTTGGTAACCTCTATAATTAGCTGCTATATATGGATCAGCATAGTTAGGTACATATGAATTATCCTATTGTTCCTTAGTAGGTTGTACTATCTCGGGCATCTTGTCAGTGCCTCTATTAATGTATCTAGTATTATTTCTAACAGCAGATACATTCATACTACAGGATTGATCTAATCTAAACTTATCTTGTTTATTACTTAAATTTATATCTGTAGTTATGAATGAATATTCTATATTAATACCATAACCACCTAATTCACCTTCCTTATTATATATATATACATTCTAGGAATTAGATGCATCCTTTGTATACTTTGTGTTATTAAAAGGATTTATACAGTCGTGAGTAATAGGAATACGTTTTATAGCTTCATCATCTGTTATAGATAGACGAATATTATTACTATCTAAACTAGATAATAACTATACGCTTCCTTCTGAATTAGCTCTATATGCTCTAGCATCATAGTCATTACCATCTTCATCTTCTGGTATCCAAGTATTCTCTGTTACATTAGCAGCGAATAATCTATTTTGCATTTTAGCAAGAGTCTACGCTATAAACTGATAACCAGTCATAGCATTGAATTCATCTACAGATATATCACTTAAAGTAGCTCCATAATCTACATACTGTATATTTGTCTGACCATCTGGTATATCTATCTCATCTACTATACTAATAGTAGGAGTAGCATTATTCTATTCATAAAATATACGAATTACTCTTAATTTATTAAAGTCCTAAAGAGATAATTCGGTAGATAGCATTACTGACTTATTTGATGCTTTGTTTAGACCTGTACCTTTATATTCAGAACTACCTTGACTAGTTACACTATTAGTTAAGTGAATTAACTCGCTCATTGGAGAAGTAACAGTCTCAGTACCGTGTACATTAAATAATTGATAGCAATATGTTACCATTCCAGCTTTAAGATTACCTTCAGATAACCAACGGAACTTAAATGGTAATAAACTTACTACTGGAGTTATTTCTAATGAACCAGGGTTGATTATATTTCCATTCTCATCTATAAGATTAGAATTGTCTATATACTCATTACTCATTATGTTAACAATCTTAATAGGACTGTTTCCATCAGTAAAGTATATCTTTATATTAGTATCTGATTCATAGTTACCTACAATACTTAGTGTGGGATTCTTAGATAAATCTTCACACAACCCTAGAGCTCCTTTACATACTAATTTGATTTGAGGCATATTACTATCAAACCCCATTAATCTGTATATCTTATTAATGTTATCAGATGTTTTAGTTATTACTACTGCAATATCATTTATAGTAGTAGTACCTATTATCGTCTCATCTTTAGGTATAATAGTATCGTATCTTCTAGGATTCTCTATACTTTGTAATACTCCTGTAGTTCCTCCATCATTAGTGATAACACGAACATCCTCAGCATATCTATACTGAGTATCCGGTATCAAATTTACGTCCTAGTCCATATTAAGACCACCCGTAAATGTATTAACTTGTGCAGTATTACTTATCATAATCTACTCTAATTATAAATATTTTGTTCATCTCCACTAGTAGAGAAGAATGTATCTTGGTCATTAATTTCAGGATACAACTTATTATAGATATTACTTATTGTAGTCAAATCATCTACTGTCGGCATCATTGCTTCTGCATATGCCTGCTTACGATAGAAGTTATAAGAGTTACGTATATCATAGTAATCTCCTTGACTTATCTGACCTTTTAACTTTTTAGGATACATTAACTTCATAGTAACATACCAGTATATGGCTTCTTTATAAGATTCTAAATCTGGTATCATCGGCATGCTATCTTCATCGGTATATATAGCATAATATGATATTTTAACAAATCCTCTAGGCATGCATGTATTAATATAACCAGGTTTAGTAGTATATTGTAATTCATTACTAAACATAGTGCCATCTCTATGATCTACTACTCCAGGAACAAATTTACCATTTACTGTACCTACTGTCCATTGATTAAGTAATATACTTAATGTTTGTCGTAAATTAGTATCTTCATTTAACTTATCTAACGCTTCTCTATCAGTATTTAAATTGAACATATTCTTTACTAATGGAAACATTGCAGTATCTGGAATTAACATACAAGGTTCATTACTACATTCACGGTCATGGAATACTCCAAAACTAGAAGTAGCTTTTCTCATAGGTAACCATCCTCCTCCATTACAGAATGAAAATGCTACTTGACCTAATTTATACAAATCACAAGGTAAGGCAACCTAATGACATTCTATTGGTAGTATAGCTACCTTATGCTCATACTATTGTATAGCTCCTATCTTAAGAATGGCTTCCATGCACCACTCGCGCATGTCTGTAATTCGTATATCAGATTCTTGTAATTGCAAATCCGCGATCACTTTAGCAATAACTGTGTTTGAGGATATCATTCTATTATTTATCATTTCTCAGGATAATCTCTTAATCGGTTAAAAATCACTTGTGCCAACTCTCTTTTGCAATCTCTACATGCTATAAATTGATATTTACCTTTATTAGTTAGTAAGCATCCTTGTTTAGACCAGAAGAATCTGTACTTGTAGTAATTACTATGTTCATTAAGTAAGTACACGGGCTTACCGGTTTCTCTTGTAGCTTTCCAATCCCATCTAAGACTTTTATTATCAAATGATTTAGGTAAATGTTTAATTATACTCAAAGTACCTAATCTACATGGTAACTTTACTTCTTTACATTCATACATTATTTCGTTTTTAATGTATTTAAAGTAATCAGTAACTATAGCTTTAAAAGTCTTTAAATCTACATCATACTAAGTATTAGGTTCTATGTACTCCTTATAGCTTATATAATAATCGGCAATAGTATAGCACTTTCTCTAATATTTTAATCTCTCTCTCATTTATTATTAACTCTATTCTGCGTATCATCATGTGCATCATTACTATCATCACTAGGCATAGTAATCATAACAGATAATTCTCTTTGCATTATCATTTGTGTTATTACTGGTATCATTGCAGATGGTATAGGAAATTCACTATCTGGATCAAAACAAGCATTGAGTTCTGTAGGGTCTTCAGCTATTACATCTACACTGATATACTCTAGCTGATTAGAATCTCCATCTACGTATATTCTATTGTTTTTAACCCATGCGATATAGTCTTTACATGTAGCTTTTCTATACTTCTATAATTTAGCTTTAGTACGACTACCTATCTAAATTATATTACCAAACATATCACGTACATTTATTACTCCAGGTCTATAGTTAAAGTCTATTAACTTAGGGAGTTCTTTATCTCCTACATATGTAAAGTAACCCGGTACAGTTTCTTCACGGTCTAAATGGATAGGTTCTATAGTAGTAAGATATAATTCATTTATATCTCTACCTTTATCTATGTCCTACTTTATTAACATAGCTCTGTAACCTATAATCCACTTTTCAATTTGTGCTCTACTTAAATGCTCAGACTCTGCAATATTATTATTACGAGCAATAAGTAGAATATTATCAATTAACTAGTTAAGTGTCATATCTTATTTCTAATAACGTTATAAAGCTTAAAACGCATTTTAAGGCGTTTAGAGACACTTTACGTATTGCAGCTTACAATCCCTTACCTTAACTAATAGCGTTTCTTACACGAGCTTAAAACAAAAAAAAGGTTGATCTTATTGACCAACCTTATCCATAGCATTCTTCATATCCTAAGGGAGCATTTCCTTCATAGGTGGTGGAACCATCTAATTAGCTTTCCTTATTATATTCTTCAACTCACTAACTTCTTTCTATAGTTCTAATATTTTATCATTCTCTCTAGCTGGTTCATTATCTACTCCCAGCTTATCTAATAATACTTGACACTTAGCCATTTCTTCATCGCATTTAGCTATTGCCTCTTTTCTCTATTTATACGTATCATATTGATTACGTACTATATTTATAATTTCTTGTTTATCAGTAGATATAGTAAGACCTATAGAATTATCTGTTATAACTGATTTATTTTCAGGTATAGTAAATTTCTTAGTCTCTCCATTACACTATATAGTTATATCTACTACTTTCTTTCTGGGCTGATTAGGCATAGGGAACTATCCTGGTGGTAGTGGCTCATCATATATTGAACTTACTTGAGTAACAGAACCTTCATTATACTCAGTAGTTTTCTTGAATGTCCCAACCACTTCTATTATATATACCTTATCACCTATATTTAATTGATTGAATAACATAATAAGTTAGTTTTAAGGGGCTCATTTAGAGCCCCAATTTATATTAAGTTGCCGGTGTAGCCGGTACTACTATATGATTAATTACTTGGAAGATTCCGTCACATTTGTTATAGTATATAAGATATCTGTTACCAGTTGTAATTTCATTATTTGTCATTTGAGCTCCGGAACCATTTAATAGAGCTTTTGCTCCAGTAGATGTAATAACTGTAGTTGTATTATCAATCTGCCTATTAGTGAAACATGTAGGATCTAAGAATACTAAATCCGTAGGAGTAGCTGCACTAGCAGGAGTAGATGTTACATGTAGTATGAATAAACCTTGGCATGGGAGTTGTCTCCACAGTTTAGGACATATACCATAAGTAACTGAAGTAGTCGTAGTATCGGTAGTAACATAGTTAGTTCTCAATACTGGAATACCAAAATTATCTACAGTTCTTACTCTACCTCTATTAAAGTAGTTTAAAAAAGGATAAAACATAACTGCCTCCTTTCTTATTAGCAACCGCATCCGCAACCGTTATTATAACCATAGCCGTAGCCGTAGCCATAATCATTCAAGCCACCCTGACAACCGAAAGGATTGCAAGTTAAGTAAGCAGGAACAGGACACGGACGAATTTGATTAACAATATTTGCAGTTTGAGCTTGCTGAGAAGCAGACAACTGTAAAGCTTGTTTTTCATCACGCAGAATGTCAATCTTATTCTGCATTTCTCTCATCTCAAGCTGACAGAACTTATCATTGATAATTTGAGTCTGCGCATCTATCTTAGCACCTACAATATTAAACTTAGATGCATTATCAGCCATTAAAGAATTGAATCCATTAGTAATAGCGTTCTGCAGTATGTTAGTCTGATTGCATACAGACAGCTGATTTTCATAACCCATCTTAGTGATGTTGTTATTTACTCCGCTAATAGATTCTCTAACATTGCAGCAGCAGCTAGCTAACTGAGAAGCCAAGCTTGCATTACCAGAAGTAATAGCATTAATTACTTCACAGCTAGACAATTTAGTATCGCAAGAAATCTGGCTTACTCCAGAATTGATAGTGTTAAGAGCTGTCTGAACAGAGTTAATATCACAATTCAAAGTATTAGCCAAGTTATTGATGGCATCTTTATTACCATTAATAGCCTGCATCAACAGATTAGTATTAGCGTCATTGTTCAGTTCAGTAGCAAGAGCACCAGCGTTACGTCCGCCAAAACCATTACCACCAAAACCACCCCAGCAGAAGAAGATCAGGATGATCCAAATCCACCACCAGCCGCCATTACCACCCATGCCATTGTTGTTCATCATAGCCATTAAAGCAGCGGGATCCATATTACCTTTATTAGCATTCTATATTAAAGCAGCAAGACCAGCATCTATACCACGATCCTGCACAATAATTCTATCTTCTAACATAATTGATTTAATTTAAAAATTGATTTTTATTAATATCTAACGTAGCGAACAGCTTTGCCACGTCCATATTCTGAATAAGGTTCGTACTCTTTTTCTCTTTCGAGCATACGTTCATAGTCATCTTCATAATCTCTAGCTCTGCTAGTAGAATATACTCTACGACCACCACGCATCATACCACCTCTTCTACCACCTCTACGGAATAAGCCAATACGTTCAAATTCGTCGTCATCATCTTCTTCGTATTTATCACGCTTTTCAACTTCTTCCTCATAGCATTCCATTTCAGCTTGTCTGATCTTATCACACATAACGTAAATATAGTAATACCACATCTTACCTTCATCAATGTCTTTGTCATTGATCCAAGCCTTTGCTAATTCAACAAAATGCTTAGTGCTGTTAGAATTAGTCATACTTATAATTACTTTATAGTAGTCAGAATAAACCATGTTGAGTGCTACGAACCAATCATAACGATTAAATCTGCTACCCAGATTTATTCCGTACTGACTAGCTAATGCGGTAGTTTCCTCTACAGACCAATGTGGTCCACGAGTACCATCCTCATTCTCCATTTTACTTACAGCTTTACGGGCATGTTCCTCGTTGAAATGAGGACCGTGTTCTGCTTCGTAAGCCTTTACACGAAATATTCTATGCATATTATTATTGATTAATATTATTGAATATATTGATTTTACTTAGGTAACTCAATTACACGAGTATTAGTTACCTTGATTATTGGGTTACTGTTAATTATCTGATATTTTTTGGTACGTATACGTTTCCAATCAAAGTGAAAGAACCTAACGAAAGCATTACGATATTTGTTTTTATATTCTTTTTTCTCTTCTACAAACAAAATCTATTGATTCTTAATATCTAATGTGGCTTTAAGGATTGAGTCCTTTCTACTAACTATGATAGTTGTTAATGGATTAATTTTAAGTTCTTCATCAAAATCTACTAGTCTATGCTTTATAATAGTTCTGACTGAATCTTTAATCTCAGTATTGATTACATTTACATCAGTTAGGTTCTTGTCTTTGATTTTAAGCTTTTTCTAAGCATCCTTAGCTTCTTTTAATAAACTATCATTACTAGTATTTAGTTCTTCTATAGTAAGCTATAGTACTCTGTTTAACTATTCCTTCTAGGATGCTAATTGCTCGTAAGCTCTGACATTGTTAGTTATTCTGTCAATCTCTTTATTCTTCTTCTGTAGCTAATGGTTCTAAACAAAAACAGTCGCAATAAGTAAACTAACTAAACCTACTGCGACTGCTCTGAAATTCCTTGTAAACCAATTAACTAACTAATTCAGTATTGGAATCATCTGGTAATTCTTTATCTAATGATATATCTAAATATTTCTCTCCTTTTGCTTTTATAACCTTTTTGAGGATTTTCCATATTTTCCATTTAGGATATAAGTCGCTAAATGATTCTAGTAACGACCAAAACTCAACTAAGGCTATCATTCCTGCTACTATTTCTACAGCGTGCAGGTTAATAGAGGTTACTACCAGCTAATCTATTATTGATGCACTAGTTATTGCTACTGCTGCATCTCTAGTCTTCCATATAGTTTTCCATGCTTTATGTGATTCAATCTTAGGATGCCCGTATTTTTTAGAGACTTTATAACCATAGATAGCATCAAGTAGCATTAATATACCGACAGCAGTGATAGGAACCCATACAGGTGCGAATATAGAAAGTAGCCCAGTTATAACAGAAGCTACGCATTTATCCGCACTACTGAACATGTTCTTAAATATTGACATAGTATGTTCTCCTAATTGTTGGTAATTCATAGATAGTAGCTGATAATAAAAATCAAATAAGCCCTGACAGATTAAAAGGGGAGTAAAATCTGAGAGGGCTCGAAATTCCGTTTGAGATTATAATTATATAACGATAAGGTTTATTTAAGGTTTCTGTTTTGAAAATCTTCTTGCATAAACTAATAGCTCTTTATAGCGTAATATCTTCTTTAGTAAGTTGATGCCATTACAATGTTTAAGCCAACCTATATGACTACACATTTCTTGTTTGTAATCTTCTACTGTAATGTTTTTCTTTCTACTTAATCTGGCTGCTTTTCTACACATACTACGCTTAATATTCTTCCTTACTAAAGTATAATCGTGCCTTATTACATAACCTACAAATGATATTCCTCTATCTTCTACTTTAAATACTTGATAGTTATCTTTGAATACTAACTTTAAAGTAGCTAAATACTATTTCATCTCTTCAAATAACTACCACAAGTATTCTTTATTGTTATGTAATATTACTATATCATCTGCATATCTGAAGTAATACTTAACCTGTTTCTATTCTTTAATCCAATGATCAAAGTAAGTTAAGTAGACATTAGCAAAGAACTAAGATAAGTAGTTACCTATAGGTACACCATCTGCTGAGTCTATTATCTCATCTAATAGCTATAATAACTTCTAATCCTTTATCTTCTTTCTTATTATGCTTTTTAATACTTCATGGTCTATACTAGGATAGAACTTTCTGATATCTAACTTAAGACAATAAGTAGTATTATCTGTATCTTTTAAAGCTTCTTTAACATTATGTAACGCTTCATGAATGCCTCTGTGTTTAATACAACTATAGGTATCTTTGATAAAGATAGATACCCATATAGGTTCCATTATATTCATTACTGCATGATGTACTATTCTATCTGGATAATAAGGTAACTTAAATATTAATCTTTCTTTAGGTTCTCTGATTATAAATGTATCATAATCAGAAGTTTTATACGTACCGTTAATTAAATTCTGCTATAGTTTTTTAAGTAATTCTTCTTTATTCTAGTCAAACTCTTTGATATCTTTTCTACTAGATTTATTTCTTCTAGCTTTCTTATCTGCTAAATATAAATTGTCTAAGCTAACAATCTTATCGAATAAATTATTATATCTCTTCATAAATAATATTTTCTGAAATACCTTCACGCATCTTCACTTTCGTTACCAATGCGTTCAAGAAGCATGTCATATTTTACCAAGAGGTAAGGTTCAGCCCTTGATTTTTTGTCAGTTTATAATTTTTTTACGTATTTCAGTGTCCTGACATTAGCATTGGAATTGTCTAACTCATTGTTAGAATTCAAATTGAACAAACCTGCATTAGACTCATTGTCTGAGTTACTGCTGATTTACTCACGACTGCAACCTTTTATTGGTTAATTAAAACCAGTTTTCTTCAGATTCTATAGAATCCAATTGTTCATAATCCTCATCATTTAACTCCAATGTAGCTGGAGCAGCTGGCAATGCCGGTTCACCATAGAAGGTAATTCGAGTCCCGACAGTAGCAAAGGAACCGTCCAACCCATCGTGAGAATGCAAACTGAACAAACCCGCAGGAGACCCATCGCCCGAGCGACCGCCGATGAGAAGCATTCTAGGAGTAGCTGTAGCATTCGTCCAGTGATAATCACAATAATAAGTTGTAGCACTAGCTCCATTTCCTACTACAGTTGGGAATAGATCTGCCTAATTATTATTAACGAGTTTTTTTACATATTGACTAGTAATTGTACTTTCTTTAAAGTCTTGTAACTCATAACCTGCTGCAATTAATTGCTCTGCAGTAGGATTAGTACCTCCTTCAAACGTACTAAACTTAGTATAATCTTTGCAGATATATACACTATTATCAGTACCAGCAATTACTACATCGATTACATTTTTCCATACATGACCAAATGGATTCTCAATACCACGGTATCTAGGAACATTAACTGTTTTAGTACCAGTAGATCCACCTTCAGCATCAGTATTAGTATGAGTATATTCAATTATACCTGTACCATTGCCTAGTGATTTAGTAACACCGCTGCGTACAAAAGAATATGTAGTAGCTCCATTTACAGTTACAGTTCCTGAAGTTACTCCATCACCCAAACCACCTTGATGATAACCTTCTGCAGTTAAGTTAGCATTAAATGCTTTCTGGCTATTCAATGTAGCATATTCTACTACGAATAACCAAGTAAGGTCTCTATGTGCACCATAGGTATAGATATTCCAGTTGTTAGTACGATTATTCCCTCTAGCAAAGGTTTGGAATTGGTTTCTAGTTTTATTTACTACAGGTTTCAGTTTAAGTGCTGAAACAGCAATTGACCTAAGCGTATTCTGTGTATCTACACTACCCGTATTAATAACACCCTCATACGCTCCAATGTATTTCTTTTCTACTTTAGTATAACCCGGAAGATTATACTCACTCATACGAATCTCAACCGTATTGTCTGGAGTAGCTACTAATAATCTATAATGCTCTGGTATTTCTACCATTATTTCAGGAGCCATACCATTACTATCATTAGTTACAGTAACACCATCTTCCCATTCATTCCAATTATCAGCTTTTAGGTATCTTTTAGTATTATCATCATTGTTAATAGTACAACCTCTCATCTTACTCTGGATAGGAAGTGTTCTGTGCATTTCCATATTACCAGTACGTACACCATCAGGACTAGAGCTATTAGCTAAGTCAAACTTAACTCCATACCACAGTTCATTCTCGTTTCTACTGAGCTTACCAATCTTCTCATCAAGAGTAACAGCTGCACTTATAGCACTAGGACTATTTGCTAAGTAATTAGTACTTGATAAGTCAGGCATTTCATTAGCTTCAGTTAAACCTACCTTATCATTTACTTTAAGTAAAGTAGTTCTAAGTTCTGTAATATCTTCATTTAATGCATCTTCTAAGCTGTTGATATTACTTTGTAATTCTGTATCCTTAGCTTTTAATTCGTTTACAGCTGCTTCTCTAGCAGTCTTCTCATCATTAATAGCATCGGGAAGAGTCTCGTTGATAGCTAACTTTTCAGCACCAGTCATTAAACCAGCAACAGTATTAGTAGCAGGAGTAATAGTAATATCGGCTAAAGTAGACTGTACATATTTACCACCGCTCTTTTCTACTCCAGTAAGGCTAATCGTAATGTTATTAACATCTGTCTAGTCTAATTGGAATGTACTCAGTAAGTTATCAGGCATAGAGTTAACTACATTCTCCATAGCTTTACCCTTACCACCATCATAAGCAGTACCAGTAATGTCACCAATAATAATAGCATTAGAGTCAATATGTATGAACTGTGAACCAGACCATCTAAACTGATAACTTACTTCACCAGGAGTTACATTAACATAGATTTTATCTCTCTCACCTACAATAGGAGTTTCGTGTTCAGCATCTGCATATAACTGTATATTCTGAAGTACTCCAGTAGGAGATACAGTATAAGTAGCATACGCATCCATCACATCATCAACGTATGAAGGTAACTGACTAGCAGGTACTTTACCATTACCATCAAGTTCAGCAAGACCATTGGGTTGACCTTTTAATGCTTTGAAGTCCTATAAGTCTTCATTTACATCATCAATCTTAGTATCTAGTCTATCTACTTGAGCTTTTACAGCAGCATCACCTTTATTAATAGCATCTACTATACTACTGCCTTTAAAATAGTTATTACTACTATTATCAGGCAAAGATATAACATCACTATTCTTATCATAGTTTAAACCAACAGATTGTACAATCTCTTTAATATGAGTCCATTGGTCTACATTAGCATCTCTATTCAGTGGTATCCACTTCTTAAGATCAGGACTATATGACTTAATAACATTACCAGTACTGTCTGTTGCTAAGTCAATCCAATAAGAAACCTCTTTAGGATTTGGAGCATACTTAGATGCTATGAAATTAGGATTTTCTTGTTTAACCATATTTGCAAATATTTAATAATTAAATAATCTCCTGTTCTGGAGTATTCCATTCAGGTGAATTAGTAATATCTTCTTCATCTAATAAGGGGAACGGATACTCTACAGTAGTGTCTTCATCTGTTTCAGATAGTGACATTACTGGAGGAAAATATTCATTGAATATCTCTTCATGAATAAGAACTTCTGTACCATCTATATTAGTACGTCTAGATTCCCAGTCCTTATCAAATTCTTTTAATTCTTCTATAGGTATAGCTAACCACTTCATATTATTCAGTTTTACGTTTCAGCCATTCTTCATTAAGTCTTTCTTTCTCAGTCTCTATTTCCTCTGGTGTCAGCGACTTGTCATAGAGGGCAAAGTAGTAGATAGCTCCTTTTAAACAGCTATAAAAAGCTTTTCCATCTATGTTCAATGTTCCTAATGCAAGTTTATCGCTATCGACTACATCACCATATTTAATTGGTGTTGACATATATTGATTTTTCGTTTGATATATAATTTCATTATCACTAAACGAAACAGATGTATTTGCACCAAACGAAAACGCACCTTTATTCTTTGGATTTGATTGACGTTCTACTATAAAAGCTCCCGAATAAAATACATTATTCAATACATAACCTTTTGAAGCAACTGTAGAATTATCTTTTTCTTCAATCACTCTCCTGCATATCACCGTATAATCGTCCAAAATAGGAAGTCCAGTACATATTCCGTAATCATCCACTCCGTCGAATACCAGTGCGCCTTCATAGGCAGATGGCAGTTGGGTGATGGTGATATTACAAGTACCAACTACAGATGCAGCAAACCCGGTATATTTCTTGTAGGATATTGGCAGGTTATTGATACCATTCTTAAGATAGGTGTATGTTCTGGTACCGTCTTCGGCATAAGATACATATCTTAACTTTATATCATCCGTTATGCCTTCCACCTTTACTTTGTATGAAGATATTGTTGCGTCTACAGATGTCTGTAAAAACTTACTGTCTGCAACCAATATTTCCGTCAGATGAATAACAGAATCGGAGTTTGTGAAATTGGCTGCATTTACATTCTTTGTCCAGGAGTTGAAATCTATCTCATACTTACCGAACCCGGAAGAAAGAGAATAAGTGAAGTTCTTGAGAGCCATCTCATTACCCATCACACCAGTAATACTACCAGGCTTGTCTGCATTGGACAACCCGGACATAAACCATGCGTCTACTAAGGACTAGTGGAATGAGGGGCCGGACGGCTCACCTTCAGGCAGTAGCCATTCTCCTAATACTACAGCACCTAGATTAGTATATTGACTTATTCTAATACGTTTACCAGCAAACTCTGTAAAGTCTACTTCCTTAGTATTAATTACCTAGGAACTAGTATTAGATATAAGATCTTCAATAATTAAGTAGCCTGAGTATACTGCAGGCTCTATGAATGAATCTCCTTTCTCTATATTATATAACTATGGAAATACATAGTATGCCTAGGGATTTATAAATATTGGATTATATAATATTGTTTTCATATCATCATTCTTTAAAGAATCCACTAGGAGCACTTACTTTATTAAATACAACACTATCAGTAGTAGCTAATGACAATTGAGCTCTAGTAACTACATGAGGATTATCTCTTCTAGCTGCATGAGTATCAATATCACCTTGTGCTTTAGTAATTAATTGTTTAAGTTCATTAATCTGAGATTGCAGGTTATTATCCGCATTAGTTCTATTCTAAATCTCCTGATTAATTAATTCAGTAAGGTCAGTAACTTTACCATCTACATAAGTCTTAAGTTCATTCTTAGCCTTAGTAATCTCACTATTTATATAGCTTCTTAAATCACTAATTTGCTGATCAATCTTACTATCTAACTCTTGTATATTCTGAGTTAATTCAGTAATCTTTTGTTGAATAGAACTTAAATCTCCGCCTATTACTTCAGTTATATCTTGACGTATCTCTTCAATATTAGAATTGATATTAGTAATATCTTGATTTATATCATCAATGTTATTATTGATATCTGTAATATCCTACTTGATATTATTAACATCGCCTTTGATATCATTAATCTCATTTCTAATATTGTTAATCTGAGTAGTTAACTCTTCTACTTTCTGATTAATATACTACCATAGTTTATTAACTTCCTCTTTAAGTTCATCTTTAAACTCAGCTAATTCATTTCTGATTTCAGTTATAGCTTCATTAATAAACTGTTCTATCTAGTCAAGAGCTCTATTAATATAATCAATGATAGCATCTACTTGCTTATCATTCAGATCTAGCATCTCCCATGTATTAGTATCATTACGATAGTATCTAATACAACCACCATAGTAATTAGAGGTAACGTCAATCCAATAATCTACTTCTAGAGGATTAGGCTACGTATCTGATGCTCTAAATCTAACTATCTCTCTCTGTAACATATATTATGCTTTAAATGTTGTTATTTTGTCTTCTGTTCCATCATCATATACATCAATATGAACCCAGGTAACATCTTCCTCTAAACGTACTTTACATGGTAATAACAAAGGTTTAGCCTTTATTATCTCTCTTATTTCTTCTGCAGTCTTATCATCACAAGTAAAGTCAATAGCATTACCTGTTACATGTGCAGATACATATACGCTCTTCTTACCTTTTACTAAAGGACACATATTACAACGCATACCTCTTTGATGTATAGTACCTGTATTAATATGCATTGGCATTCGTAAAATATCAGTACGTAGACACAGTAATACATGTAGTAACTAAGTACTTAAGAACATCCATGACTATTCTCCAAATCTACTATATATGTGATTACATACTAATTCCTTTACGTCAAAGTAAGGTTTAAGCTGTTTAATTATTTCTTCTCTCGGCATCATTGTTATTTATCATTAGAGCCTCACCAACTAGATTGGCTGCTACGTTCATACCAAATTGTTTAGTATCATTATCTATCTCACTTACCTTTACGTTGATTTGAAGGAGCAGAAGATATATCTGCTCCAACAATTCTCTATCTGTCATATGTGCTAAGTATGGGTTCACGATATTGTAAGGCCTCTCTATTTTACCATTATTTGATCACTTATAGGAGAATTAGTAATCTCTCTATAATTCCAATCACTGACTTCAGTAAATTCACTTTGCGCAATATATATAGGTACTGCACGATTTTGACCATCTGATACAGGAGCATTGATGGTTAATAAATCATACTGATGGCTTCCTCCCCCCACTTCATACGTATTAGTAAACCAAGAATTATCCGTAAAATTCATAAAATTATTTACCCTATAAACGCGTCTTACAGTTCCAAATTGATAATTATATGAATTATATTCTGAAGCTATTGTATATATTTCAAATGAACTTTCTACTTCAAATTCTTTTGAAGTGGGTGCTGTAACCAGACCAAAGTTAATTTCACTTGGATAAGTAGTAGATCCTCTGAACTTTACGAAATAGGATGCAACAAATGCGTCACTACCTACCTGCGTTGTATCACAGGTGATAGTTTCCTAACTTTCGCTCTATGTCACTGTTATAGTACCTGTTCTATTACTAGTAGATCCATTTTCACTTATAACAATAGCAAATTTACCTTGATTAGCATTGCTACTAGTGGTTTTAGTTGCTGTTAACCAAGTCTAACTACTGCTTATACTAAAATCTAGATATTGTCTAGTACTAGTATCTTCTACACCATCTACATACTTAGACTTATAGCTTAAAAAAGTAACTGTAAATGGAAGACTCTAACCAACTGCACGATAGTCCCTACAAACTACAGATATGTTACTCAGAGCACCATTATCAAATCCTATCTTATATCTCCATTCTACTGTTGCGGAATAAGCTGCTTGACTAACATTAACAGTAAGTGTTTTACCAGAACCACTCTAGGTTAACACTACTTCTCCACTTCTTGCAGATCCACTATTATCAGATGCACTGATAGTGACTTTACTACTAGTAGTAGAAGTAGTTATCCAACTAGGTTTACTAGATACACTCCAAGATTGACTACTACCATTCTTAGTAGATACTACAGGTATATTAGAAGCAGTTCCATTAGTAGAGAAATTCCACGGGAAGTTTGCACTAACATCTGAAGTACTGCCGCCATCCCAAGTGAATACATAATTATCTGCAGGTGGAGTATATCCGGTTTGAGTTAATTCAGCATAATCTCGTTTACCAGATTCATCCTAATCAAAATATACCTTAGCAGTTCTACCAGTAGTACTAGTAGTTGATTGTATAGTAAACGTAGAAGTACTCTTGTTAAATGAAGCCCATGAAGGTAACGTACTACTATCTATGCTATAATCTACAGCATAGGTACTACTACCTACTGTCTTATATGAAGAAATAGTTACACTACCTGTACCACCACTAGAACCTACACTAACTTTGTACGGATTAACAGAGAAGGTATAAGTAGTAGAAGGCGTAGAACCACTTTGTGTAACTGTGCAAGTAGCTGATTTACCACTATAAGATGCGGTAATAGTTGCAATTCTACTAGATGTAGATGTATTCTCTCCTAATGTTAAAGTACTAGGTGAAGAAGTACTGCTAAGACTACCTAAGTTAGTAGATAATGTAGGATTGCCTGTTTCTTCAGTAACATCTCCACTAGCCCAATATACAGTTCTCTTAGCACTAGCTGTAATAGTAGAAGTACCACCACTACTAGATACACTAGTAGGATTAGCTGATACAGTTATTACCCATTCACCATATGAGCTAGCAGTATCTCCACTTTGTGACAAACTAATAGTAGCAGTTTTATTAGACTCATTCTAAGTTATAGTAACTGTACCATTTCTATTTGAAGTAGCCTCATTGGCAGAAGCACTTACTGTAGTTCCGCTTAAAGAGAACCCACTACCAGATATAGTAGTAGACTTTAGAGATACATTAGTATTACCGCTCTATTCTACTCCATCTAATACTTTTCTCTTATAAGAACTAACAGTAAAAGATTTGCTACCACCACCAGCTCCAAATGACATACTAGTAGGAGATACTGTTAAATAGTAATTCCAAGTCTCTACCTTCTTACGTATATCATCTATCTTTACACATTCATTAGCTCCATAAGTAGAAGCATTATCAATAACGATTAATGAATTAATAGCTAAAATCTAGGTCTTAGTAGGACATTCTGTCCCACTCTTACCTAGACTAAGCTTACTTAATATCATAGAATATGTTGCTATTTCATTACTCATGCTACTTATTCTTTAAAGTTTCTATTTCAGCTTTAAGCTTTTCAATCTCATCTTTAAGCATCTTAACTCCTTCAATAGCTAATACACCTAACATTTCATACTCTACCTTCTTAACCTTAACATACTCTTCACCATCCTTAGTGAATGATTCAAACTGTTCAGGATTATTTATTTCAGATTTAAGAGTATCACTTTCAGTTACTATATCCTCAAAACCTAATTCCTCTAAATCCTATGCTACAGTACCTATTTGCTTCTGATCGTTCATTATAAATGATACAGTAGGTATAGAACATATCTAGTCTAAAGTATAGTCTAAAGGTTTAATATCTGATTTCAAACGAGCATCAGATTCTTTGAAGAACCCACCTGCTGCAGATACTTTACCAGAAGATGCTACATTACCACCTATGTAAAGTTTATTATCTCCAGCAATAGATCCGTTATTAACCCCAACAATTACTGATCCACCGTTAGCACACATAAGTATATTCTTAGTACCAGCGCCAGTAGAAGAATACCTATGGTTTAAATATAGATTGTCAGTATATGAATTTATTTCATTTGCGTGTTCTATATTTATACCTCCAGCTGCTCTAATAATATCATCTCCAGCATATATGGCCTATTTAGGAGTTATAGTTACTGTTCTAGTTACTCCAGAAGTAGGCATAGCTGCATTACTTATAGATTCTACCATATTACGAAGATCGACCTTATGATATGCGTGAACTATAAAAGTTTCATACTATTGTGGCTATTTAAACCACAAATAAATACGATTATCGTAATTAAATACTTTTATATCCCCAAAGCTATATCCATTATTAACACCAGTAGCCTATAATATTCTATTTTCAGGTGGATAATTGTAGAACTATATTACTGTGTCAAATGGAGTACTAGTACCATAGTAAGAATTACCAAAAATTCTTACTGTAATCATAGTACTATCACTGGCGGCATTCCTCAGTCTCACTAAGCAACCATTATCATAATTGTATACTGTTTTTGGTAAATAACGCTAATCTAACTCATTAGCATAATTACCTTTATGGAGTAATTTATAATGAGTACCTCCATAATGGAAAGTTGCTCCTTCATCTAAACTATCTACTATGCCTAATGATATACACGGACGAGTTGTCAGTCTATCATTATATAAGTATGCACCTAATGAGTTAGTATATCCTACTTCTGCAGTTTGTGCTCCACCATTGACAAACTAAATATAACTATGATTATTAGTTCCATGTAAAGTTAAAGGAATCGCTGATGAAGTTTGATTTATTGTTAATGCTCCCGTCATGGTGTCACCGGCTTTCTTTACAAAAGCAGATGGACTGATACCACCAACTGTGTCAGCATTGCCAGCATTAGCTGGCTTACCAACGCTTACAGTCTATGCACTACCTCCAGATGGAGTTACTGTGAAATTACCAGCAGAACCATTAGCAAATGTATAAGTAGTATTAGTATTCTATGCAGGGATACCTAATGCAGTTATATCAGCTTTAGTTACAGCAGTAACACTAGCTACATGACTAGTAGAGTCAGTAGAGAACTTATAGAATCCAGATGCTTTACTAGGTGCAGAACCAGCAGGATGTACATAGTTATTATATGTAGCTCCTTTAGTTAAAGTAAGAGTATCACCACTAATAGATGCAGTAGTAACAGCATTACCAGAACCAGCCACAGTTACTTTACCAACTTTCTTAGCTAATTCTGTATTCATAGTAGACTACAGATTATTGATATTAGTCTGTAACTGAGCATCACCATCCTTTCTAGCTTGAATCTCTACATTCAAATCGTTAGTAATCTCGGATGAACTGCTCTCGATAAGCTCTTCTAATCTATCTACTTCAGTAGTTACTTTATTATCTAGATTAGTAATTCTATTAGGTATATTGACGTCTAAGTTCTACTTATCAGTTGCAGTCATTACACCAGCTGCAGATTGAGTAGCAGCAGGTATAGTCTATGACTTAGCAATAGGATTAGCGTATGAATTACTAGCTGCAGATAAATCAGATTGTTTATAGTTAATAGTTACAGTAGAAGCATTTCTAGATGTTGCATCTACACCAGTAACTAGGTTATTAGGTAGTGAATCAAGCTTATCACCAGGATTTTCTATACTCCCAAATTCATCATATAAATCATCTAATCTACCTTTATCTATTGCCGACATAGCACCGGCATTAGTAGTTGTAGCTGATGGTATATCTATATTATCATCTTGTAGAGGACCATAATTCAAACCATCTTTAGCTGCATACTTATAATTAATCTTAACTAATTCACCAGTACTAGTAGTAGGAGTAAGATATGAAGTAAGCTTAGTAGGCATACTATTTAAAGCATCTCTATTAGCTTTACCTTTATCTCCAGGATATGCAGTACTAGGAGTTTCACCTAATGCTAAACTCTAACTAATTTCTAAGTATTGAGTACCAGTCCATCTATATGTTAAGTTAGTATCTTTAGCTACATATATTTTACCAGTTTCACCAGTCTAAGGGAATTGAGCCTTAGTAGAGTATTCTAATACATCATCTACATAAGATGGTAATTGAGCTGCTGGAACTTTACCAGTTGAGTCTAATTCAGCTAATCCACCAGGCTGACCTTTAGTACTAATAAAAGCATTTAAACTATTAGTAATAGTAGTATCGCCTGCTTTCCTATCTTCAATCTCTTTCTGTAAAGCATCCTCTAATGCATCAGTAACTCCATCAAACTTATTCTCTATACGGTCTATCTCAGCTTCTCTATCTGCAATCTCCTTATCAATCTTATCATCAAGATCGTCTATTCTATTGTTTAGATTAGAGTCTGCTTCTTTTAGGTCTTCAATCTATCCAGGAATAGTAGTATTGAGTTCTACATAGTCTTCCTTACTCATAAGACCGTCCATAGAAGCAGTAGCATTAGCTATACGTATATCCATATAGATATTGTTACCACTCTTAACAGTATTCCAAGATACACAAGGAGTACTATTCTGTCTAAAGGTAATGCCATTGGTTACTAAATCATAAGTAGATGTATTAGTACCATCTTTAAACTTAATGTTAGTTAATGCTAAATTGCCTATATATACATACTGACCATTATCTGTAAGTACTTTAGTACCATCTCCAGTAGTCTTAATTACTGTAGTAGTATATTGTTCTTTACTATAGTTTAATGAACCATCTACAGTAATAGTATCAAATACTACTTGAGATATATTATCTGTACCTTCTTCTTTAATAAAGTCAGGAGATTCAATGTATATAGTACCACCAACTATAGCTACTTCGGTTGCTAAGTCTAATCCATTTCTATTAGAATTAATAGTATAGATAAGCTTACCTTCCTCTATAGCTTGCTTTAATGTGTCATAATCTTCTTGACTTACTTTACCATCAACGATAGTAGGATCAAAGATATACATAGTCATATCTTTAAACTCTATCATTCGGATCTTACCATTTCTTTCACCATCTTGGAATGGAATCATTTCCTATCCTGTGACAGCAGTACGTTCTGAAGCTTGACTAATCTTTAAACCTTTAATTCTTGCTATCATTGTCAATCAAATTATTTTCTTTCTACTATTCTAACAGTACTACACCGTTATCTTCCCATAACCAAGGATCTGCATCCTCTGTCAACAATGCTAATACATAAGGATCATACAATCCTCTAAAGTATCCATTACCACAACCACACTTAATACAATACGGTTTGAGTTTCATAGGTATACCACTATATAATTGTGGTTTAACCTAATGTAAGTATCTCTTTAGTATTTCAGAATCTATAGGAGTAGTAACACTAGATGTGTTACTAAACTCCAATAAATCTGTCAATTCATTGTATACTATGGTTGCTACAACATCTCTATTGTTCCTAAGTATATTAGTTTTAAGTATAGAGTTTGTTTTACTATTTATATATTCTTTTGCTTTATCCATAGTAATTATGCGTTTGCGTATGTTTTAGTAGTAGCACTATTTTTTTTGAATACCAAACCTACTGTTGGGTCTAAACTAGCGGAATAGGTGTTACCTCCTGATACTTTTTGTACATATATGCTACCATCTCCAGATATATATATCTATGAACCATTACTACTTCTAACGTATATTGTTCCTGATTTGGGAGTTGTATTCTAAGATCCGTATATATCTATTAGATAGAAATCTGTATCTGTAGTTTGAGGCACTCTCAGTCCACTGAAACTATCACCTGCTAATACTACTTTACCATTAGCACTATTTCCTACATTAAGTTCATTAATTTCTCCAGAGGAATTCCAAGCGATTTTACCATCTGCCAAAGAACCGCTTCCATCAGAATTAATAGTTAATTGATGCTTAGTACTAACCGTATAGTCTAAACCACTGTTATTAACTGTAAATGCATTAGAAGATCCTTTGGTAAACATCAGTAAACCAGAATCATTCAATTGCATAGAAACATTATTAGAAGAATTACTGTTATCAATCTTTGAATGACTAAAACCACGTAAATCCAAAGTAGTTGTACTACCTCCAGAACTAGAGTCTGCATCAGATAAAGTTATAGAACTATAATTAGAATCTGCAGCTAAATGTACACCTCCAGCTCCAAAATAAGCTTCACCATTCTCAAAGTCTAACAAGAAATTAGGTCTAAATGAGTTAGAAGTGTTCATAGGATCTGAAGTATTAATCAAATGATACTCAGAACTATCACCACCACTAGCATTCTTACCTCTTTGTGAGAACATTAAGTTGTTATTGAATACAGCTCCACCTACTAATGAGTTAGGTGCAATAAGTAAGTCAGTATAGATTGCCTCATAATTCTCTAATACAGTCCATGCACCAGATGTATCTATAGCAGGAGATTCATTATTCTACTGAGTACCAAGCCACGTCATTACTGATTTTAAGAAATAGTAGTTACCATCACTAGTATCATATACGTAAGGTGCTTTCTCCCCATCATTAATATAAGGAGTGCTAGTACTATATATACCAGCAGGATATGCTATAGGTTGTGAACCTACTGGATCTGGAGTAATTATACCACCCATAGGATTAGGTTTAGACCATGCCGTTTCCATTGAATCATCAATCACTCTACACTGAATAAACCATATATAGTTATACTCATCTCCATTAGTAAGCTCAGGAACATCCATAGACCAACCTGTAGGATTTCTTTTCCATTTCATAGAATCACTCCAAGTCTCACCAGTATAAGTAGTTTCAGTACCTTTACAGTATTTAACTTCGTAACCTACTCCAGGAACACCAGAACCACCGTTATCACCAGTCATACCAGTCATATAGTAAGGATCACACCATTGTTCCATTAATGTGTTATCTCCACCATTAATAAGAGCAAATGTAGCCCATAATACTTTACCACTACTTAACGCTGGTGCAGTAGAACTCCAACCTGTAGGATAACGTTCAGCTGCATTTAACTAAGGAGCAATTTCCCAACTATTGTTTCTAGCAAATCTGTATTCATAGTAGTTACCATCCATGCCTTGAACCTTACCTACATTTACCCATTCACTACCATTCCATACCCACAAGAAACCATCGATAACCCATCCATCTCCTATCTGGTTACCTTCCGTCGGAAGATCGTCTGTAGAATCTAAAGTACCTTTAATAACAACTCCTTGACCAGTTACTTTTACTACAGCTCCCCATTCTATTACAGAACCTGTTTCACCTTGAACTAATGCTACAGATTTCCACCATATACCTGTGGACATATCAGGAGTAAGTACCCAACCATCACCAGGATTATATGGGTCATTACTAGTAGGCTTCTCAGGTTGAGTCTAGCTCTATTTAAATGCTTCTACTTGATAATTGAAGTTATTACCATCAAGACCAGGTACACCTGTAATTAAATAAGGACCCTACCAACCTCTTTCATCCTCAGGTAAGGATTCATCAATTACTAACTTATTATCAAAAGTAACAAGAGCTTGAATGCCCCATATGGCTTCTTTACCAGTCACAGAGGGCATACCTACACCCCAAATACTACCAGGGTTAATATTCAATCTATCTGGATCTCTAGGCTTAACATCACTACCAGATGTCTTAGTATACATTACTCTAAGGTGTTGACCATCTTGACCATCATCTCCCCATTTAGCCTATAATGACGGAGAACTAAAGTTACCCCATTTGTGAGTATCACCTTTATACTTTCTTTTACTAACCCATTCATATTTAAACTCTTCACTTACTCCCTTAGGATCATCTGTCCAAGGTTGTTCACCAGGAGCTGATTGAGGTATATATTCATCCTGATCTGGATTATTATCTGTAATCTCTTTAGGAGAAGCAGGTAACTTGGTACGCTGATATATATACTCTACTCCATCACCATCTTTACCATTTACTCCCCATTTAGACCAAATAGTAGGATCACTCCACTCACTCCAAGTACCATCAGTTTGCAAGTTATGTGAACAAACCCATTCGCATTGATACTATTCACTGATGCCTGTAGGATGATCAGTCCAACCTTGTCTAATAGCTTCAGTCTGACTATTACCTGTAGGTTTAGTAGGTGTAACTAAACTAGTTACAGTGAGTTTGTATACAAACTCAATATTACTACCATCTGAACCATCATGACCATCTGCACCTGTAAGTCTAACAGGAGTACTCCAAGGTACTACTATTGTACCTTTACTAGAGAAAGTAGCAGTAGACATCCATACATAACCATTAGGATTACTATCACTACCAGACCAACCTTCGGGATAAGTAATAGTATTAGTATCGTAATCCCAACTACCACCTACAGGAGTATCAGGTCTCTCCATAGTTTTAGTAGACTTATATGCTATTACTACTCTAGTAGTATCTCCGTCTATACCTGGTACACCATCAATACCGTCCTTACCGTCCTTACCGTCCTTACCATCTTTACCATCCTTACCTGCATCTCCTGTTCTACCTGCAGGTATACCAAATGAGAATAGGAATTGGTCTTTATCCAAAGATACAGATGCAGTAGGTGTACTTGATTCATATACATCCTTAATTGCAGCTTTAAACTTAGAATTACCTATAACTATATCAGCTACTGATTCAAGTGGTAATTTATAGTTATTGTCTTTCTCTGCAGTAACAATGTATTCACCACCTGTAGCTTCAAGCTTCTCTTCTAAGTCTAATATCTTTACGCCATCACATTTTTGTAACATATCTATCTATTTTATAATTTACAATAACCATTACTGCAATTTCCTGTACTGCAAGTATTATTAGAACAAGAGTAACAAATACCACTAAATAAAGTAGCAGAGTTACGCTCTTTCTCTAAGTGAAGACATTTATCGTTTTCTGTATTGAAACAATCACCTTTCTGAGTAAGAATAGCATTGTTACAGCAAGTACTAGCTGCACATTTTGGTTTGATAGATATCTCAAGTAATCTACAGATATCTACATATAATTGTAAAGCATCACGATAGTAATCGGATGCTAAAGCATACTCAAGCAACTATCTCTTAAAGACTACTAGCATTATATTCTACATAGTCTAATCATCTAAACAAGTTGAACAGTGAGTATGTAATTTCCTAATTTCTGCCATATACACAATTGAAGGATTATAGTATATGCCATGAAAATGTATTTCTTCCTGATCCGTAAAACATCTTAATGTAACATATTTCATATTCCAATCTAACTCTAGAATATCATCACTAGTTACAGTTACATTATTATCGGAATCAATTGTAATATTCTCAGAAAAGCCAATGTTATGTATAGGACTGTCTTCAAGTATGTTCTTTAAATTCCATACTTCATCTATATAAACTTCCTTACTATAGCTACTAAGATCTACTTCAGTTTCTATTTTAAAGGTCAGTTTATCACCATCTATTTGTATATTTGTTAATTTGTCCATATATCAACAATAAAAAAAGTGGAGAGTGGAATATTCCACAACTCCACTTCTGTAGTTTGTAAAAGGAATCTTATCCCAAATTCAATCTCTCTAACGTGGATTAGGCAATTGTCTTACCAGCAATAAATGACTGAATACCTTTATCTACAATAGAATCAACTAAACTAGGACAATAAACTTCCGTAGTCAACGGAGTAGTCTTGATGTACTGATTATCATTGCTCAAGTACAGGTTATCGTTTTCGATGATAGCATAATCATATTCTGCATCTTCTACTACTTTACGAGCCTGTTCAACAATAGGATATGCACCAGTAAATACGTGACCTTTATAACCCATGTTACGTACTTCTGCATCACGTACTTGCTTCCAATAACCCTTGCCCGGATTACCAGCAGTCTTAACAATCGTAGCACCTACAACTGCCTTAGGCTGATTAGCAAGCAATGCACCAGGAATAGTCTCATACAGAGAAGCTTCCATAGATACAACGCTATATTCATTTAAAGAATAAACGCCTTCATTATCATCTTTCGGCATAGCAGTCAAAGTCAGAACTGCAGCAGAAGCAGAAGCCTGTACTCTACGATTCTTATGAGCATTGATCTTCTTCAAGAAAGCAGCAACCAAATCTTCAGCATCCGTAGTGTCAGCATATACTTCATAGGTGTGAGTAAACTGGAAGTTGTTTACTTCAAAATCCTTATAAACAATACGCAAAACGTAACGATTGCCAGCAATAATAGTAGCGTTAGTTAAAGTGATTACAATCTTTTCTTCAACAGGAGCTACATATTCGCCAATTACTGCAGACGGTTTAGAAGCTTTCTGAATTTCAGTAGAGAAATCAATATTAGCTTTCTGTGCTACTGTACCATCAGGCATAGTAACATTCATCTTTTCACCTGCTACACCTACATACAGAGAGTTAGCATTTACTGCATCAGCAGCAGTCTTAATAAGAGCCTTATTCTCATCGAACAAAGCAACATCACCAACAGCCAAAGCATCTACTGTAGTATAAGAAGCAGGAGCTTGTTTTCCAATCAGAACTGAGTGTACTGAAGTTTGCATAAAATTAATTTTTATTATTTAGACATTTAAGCGCTTAGTCTATTCGCTTCCTTCTACTTTTCTTTATTAAGAATTTCCACGTTAGAAGCGCTTGTAAAATTATTATTTATCACATTTTTACAGAAATAAAGCAACTATTCTAAATTCATAGGGCCCTTCATTCTGTTAATAGCCCAACAGGTGAGCTATACGTTTCCAATGACATAACCTCTACTAGAATCAATTCTGTCAATACTAGCGTTGGTCTCAATTACTCCAGTTCCGTAATTACTTGTCATTGGTATTCCAGAGATAGCACACAAACCCTTTTGAGTATCCCATAAATATTTTATATAATCCTCTGTTAAATTAAAATCAAGTTTGGAATATTTAGCTCTACTTTTAGCACTAGATAAACAATGCTTTAATTTTAAACGTAGACTATCTTCGGGATTTAAGTTTTTGCGGTAGCTATTTTCTTTTACTCTCTAACATTCTTTGCAAATACTATTAACTCCATCTCTGTATGTTAAACTCTTATTATTGCAAAATTTGTTAGCAGGTAAATACAAATTACAAGATGAGCATCTATATAAATACCCATTTTCAGTTTGTATTTTGTTCTTCTTTCTCATATTAATTGTTATCCTAAGATTTCTTAGAACTAGTATTAGGTATAGTTTGCACTATCATTTGAACTGCTAGATCTACTATATCCTAATGAGTGTTTTCTGGAAGATCTGTATATTCTTTAGTAAGATCACTTACATTACCCAGATCTTTTGCTTTTCTTAAATAGGTAAGCTAATATGAACTTATACCATAATTACCATCAGTATATAATACAATTTTATTGTCAGTATATACTCTAATAGGTTTTGCTTGATTATAACGTAATCTATGATCTGATAGGCTATTACTTAGTCTAGAGCTTACTGTCTCTATTGTAGCCTCTATTACATCAGATTCACGAGTAATCAGGTTATTGCATTTATTATCCTTTATACTTATATATACATTTTCACCAAGTGCAAACATATAATCTTCAGGATAATCAGCTTCCCATTTATTACCTAATTTACTAAAACTATAAGTAGTATAGCTCTTAGTATTCACCAAAGTACGTATGTTATCAGTAATCTCTTGATTCCTCTAGAATACTCTAAAATTCTATTTAACATACTCATCTTTAGCTTTATTTATAAAATGAAACAAAGTATCTGAAGGAAACTTGATAGTTTCATTATAATTAGGTATGATATTGTTAAGCTACCTCTCTACATTTATTTGAAAATCTCTCTCACACATAATTATTCAGATACTTGGTTTAACTAAAACTTAGAAGATTGTCTCTGAGATTCTATATTCTCTAAAGCAATTACTACAGCTCTATTAATAATCTCATACATGACATCCTCAGGAAAATCTAATTCTTGTTCAGGTTTAGTATAATCAAACTTAGTTGGTTTCTTAACATAAGTAAGATCTACTCTGTAGAATTCTGTATTATCTTCTACTCTTGGAGCATACATAGGATCCTGCATTAAAACAGGATCTACGTATACTAAGAGTTTATCATTTTCTAAAGTAGCTACTGGATTCTCTACCCAAGGTATATTATTATAAGTCTGCTTAAAAGGCTTTACTAATTCATGACTAGTAAGTACACAGTTAGTCTAGAATTGTCCATACTTAAGTAATACACTAAGTATAGTCATTCTATTATCTTCATCATGAACATCTTCTAATGCATACTCATTATAGTCTGTATGTACAGCATGAAGGTTAACATCTGTAGCTATTAACTTTTCTATCTCAGATAAGTTAGATACAGAACCTTCTAAACCTACTCTTAAAGCATTATTACCAGTAATCTTATTACTTAAGATTTCTAACTATGCTTGATTAAGAAATAAGTCTACTTCCTCGTCTAAAAATGCCGGGCATCCACCATAAGCAATACCTTCAGCGTTCTTATCTAGAACTACCTTGAAAATTATATGAGAATCTTTATTAGTCATTACTTAGATTTAATTTCATTGAGTATTGCTAATTTAATATCTTGATTCTTTTTATCTTGCAAATAAGCAATAACATCGTCGATACCATTACCAATCAAATCTGTACCAAAGAAATATTGAGTACGATTCTTTCTAATAATGTTTTTAGCAATAGCCTCTTCAATTACAAAGTTAATTTCTTTATTTGGGTTTTCTACCCATTTCAGCATAAACTTTTCAGGAGAAGTCTCAACTTGTTCCGTAAGTTTAGCTTCAACTAATTCATTTGACATTGTATCTGATTTCATACCATACAGACGTAAGCACTTACGCATATCTTCAATAGACATTTTATCGAGCTCACGATAAGCTTCACGTTTAACTTTGTTAACACGATTAGCCTGTTCAGCTTCTGCATCTTTATTAATCAGTACATAATCTTTAGAAGGATTCATGTTAGACAAGCCGTCTGCTACTCTTTTATGACCTTTAAGAAACAAATATTGCAATTCATCTAAAGGTTTTTCAGTATCAAGAATCAAATCTCTCTTACCGATTTTAACTGCAAATGTAGTCCAAAAGTCACTATTAGGAGCTAATTCACCTTCTTCTTTATTCAAGGCTTTTTCCAATCTACGAGCATCTTCAGAGCTCAAGCCAGTATAGATATTACCAGATCTAGTCCAGTACGGACCTACATAATCAAATGTTGTAGGCCATTTAGTAAGTCCTGTCCAAGGATTTACTTTCATTATTCTAACGATTACTTCCATAATACTTTGTATTAGATTTATCCTGTTATTAAGCGGCGGAATTCAAAGAATAATTATTATATTCTTCTAATGTTATCTTTCTTATATAAACATTTTGTTTCTTCCACAATTTCGGAATATCTGGTTCGCTGTATGTCCTAACTAAAGTTATAGTAGTATTATAAAACCTAGCACAATCTGCTTTAGATCTAAACACATTGATAACGTTGTTATCCACATCTAGTATAGCTACAGGTTGTTGACATTTTTCAACTAAATTCATTATATGATTATGCAACTTATCTGTAGTCTTACCTTTTCGTGTTTCTGACATCTTCTTTTTAGTTTCTTCAGACGCCTTTCTTCCGATAGCTTTTTGACGAATTTTATCTTTAGTTTCTTCAGAGTGCATTCTACCAAATGTTCCGTCTCCGCCTTCTGTTAAGTTATAACCTTTTTCCCTATTCATAGAATCGTATTGTTTAATCCAATACTTTTCTTTTTCTTTCAACTCTTCATACGTATCAGCAAAATCAATTATTTCTAATGTAAAATTTTCTTCTCCGTATTTAGCCATTGAACGATGAATAGGAGCAGGTTCGCCGATGCGAGCTTCATACCAATGATGGCGATATCTCGCACCAGCTCCCTGATTAGTTATTCCTATATAAACTTTTCCTGTAATCTTATTAGTGATTTTGTATACGTCATTACTTTTCATATAATATATCTTTTGTTGGTATATTATATATAACGTACAAAATACAAAAAAGTTACTCGAAAATTAGTTAAATTTTATTTAATTGATGCTCGACTTACTCTAAAATGAGCTCTCCGCAAGCTCTAGGATCTCGTAACATTATACCCATTTCACCAAGGAAGAATACGGTGTAGCCGTCCTTACCATTAGATCTCAAGGTATCCTTAGACTTAGCATAACCAGACGGAGCAACAGCACCACCAGTATACCAAGTAACGAATTCACGATCCTTACGAACTACCTTAACGATGTTAGCTTCACCATCACGACGACCAAGATCCAAGAAAGTCATACGATATGATTCCTTCGGTTTCAAGGTTACGGGATGCAATTCACGATTATAAGTAGTATCATCATACAACGGGAAATATTTCAAAGTCAACTCGATGCCATTAGTCATCTTGTAAGTCTTGAACTGACCACCGAAAGTCAAGTTATCACCAGAACCAGTTACAAATACTGTATCCATTAAGTTCATAGTAGCTACCTTTTCTTTCAAGATACGGTCAAATTCACGCATACCCATTTCACCAGTCAAGGCAACAAACTTACGTTCGTTAGTACCCAGACAGTTATAAGACAGGTCAAACAAGAAGTCTTCCAACATCTCACCAGTCAAGTGAGTGTAGTAACGTCTATTAGACGGAGCAATCTGTTCCAACAGACCAGCGCCAATAAATACCGGACGGCCGTTAGTACCCTTCAGATTACAAGAACCATCCTTGTTAACATTAGTCTTCATATAAACGAGCATACGTTCACATCTCTTGTACCATTCACGTAAAGCTTTCCATTCCTGATAATCAGCCCACAGATAAGAAGTCTTGCCAGTAGCAGGATCTTTCAAAGCGATTGCCATTACTGTAGAATAAGCTGAACCAGTAATATCATAGTTAATACGAATAGTAGTAAGATAGTTACGCATCTTGAAGTGAGTGTTGTAGTTCAAGATATCACCCTCTTCACTGTATTCTTCGTATGCAGAAGCAAGACGAGATACTTGTTTTCCAGCTTCAAGATATTCAGAAGGAATATAAGAAGTAGGCTGACCATCTGCTACAAAGCAGGTATATACCCACAGATTACCGTCTTGATAAGGAGCACCTGATACACGTACTTGGAATTCACGATTATCAAACTCTAAAATTGCGCCTGGGCCAACAGGTTTTATTCAATATAGCTTGTTAGACTATACCCGTAACATTCGAGTTTGTAAATGTTACTGCTTATATTTTCATATAAGATTAGACTATATCTTCTTCCTATAAGGAAGTTCCGCATTTCGACTCACTTGAGTCTACGAGATCATTCTCTAGTCGTTGAACCTTCAAGTATTCAGAATCTATTCTAAGTCCTTTAAATAAGCCTTGTTTAACATATTTACCAGTATTAGCGTAACTTGTTATTAAAGCTTTAAAATTTTTCTTAGAACATCCAAATTGTTTTGCTACATTTGTTATACCTATAATTGAGAATGTTTTACCATTATACACATTTGTAAAAGTATACACTTTAAAATTCTCAGGTCTAATATATTTACCAGCATCGTAAGAATAATGTGCATTTTCGTAATTATCACACCATTCAAGGTTGCTAAATATATCGTTAGATCTGTTGTAGTCTTTATGATTTACCTGTGGTTTATTTTCAGGATTCTCTACAAAGGCTTCAGCTACTAACCTAGCTACTCTATATTCGTATCCTTTACCATCTTTAAACAAACACACTCTTTTATATCCATCTAATGACAAACGAGGTTTTAAACACTTGCCTCTTCTTAATGAGTAAACATCACCTTCATTAGATATTTCATAAAGATCTTCCCAATTTTTTATAGGCTTCCAAATTACTTGCTTGGTTGCTGATTGTCCATTTTTGTTTTTCATACTCTATATATTTAAGTTTAACTCTTCGGTCTAAATATCTTTAGGAGTTTCCAGCAATTAACGGAATTTATTTTTCAATACATTTCTGTAAAGCTTGGCTTAACCCAAGGTCAACCAATTATCTTCTAACCACAACATAATAGGAGTGTTACCCAAACCTGCAGTAGAAGTAGGAGTAATAGCTGCGCCATTCCATTTAGCGTCTCTAATTGTTACAGCTCTGTCATTATCAACCATTACAGACCATTCAAAAGAAGGCTGATCAATTGTCATTACATTGCCAAGACCACCTGTCAACATATCCAAAGAAGTGCTATAACCACTATCTTTTGTACCAAATACGTAAGACAAGATAGTAGACACCTGATACGGATTCTGCTGAGAAGCTACTGAAATCTTAGCAGTATCAATCAAGTCGGAAAACCACTTACCTTTGTAGAGTTGAAGGTTATTAAGAATATTGTTATCCATAAAAATACTAGTAATTTAATTTTTTAATTATTTAATTTTATTATGCGACACGTAGTTGTCGTGCGAAAGCATCCCAGATAGATGAGTTGCTATCGTTATTTATCACTTGCCTTTTAGATTTCTTAGATACTCCACTATTTCTAGATAGTGTATTCTTGAAATTATCAATAGCATCTTTTTTACCTTTCTTCTTAGCTATATCAATTAAGGCATCACCTTTCATTGTAAAGTAAGCAGAAGTGATTAAATTCTTAAGGCTTTTAGCATAATCTTTCTAGTATCTAGTAATGCCATCTGCATCTGGTTTGAATATGTATTCCAACAGGGCTTTCTTATCCTTTTCAGGAATATCAATTCCATAGATACTATCCATGCCTTTTATTTCTGTGACAACGTTATTAAAGAAGTCACGTTGCTGCTTTTCAGCCTCTCTAGCCTACTTTTCCTGGTTGGCTAATAGCTCTTCTTTACGTGCAACTTTAATGTCTCTAAGAGCCTCTAAAGCATCTGTAGCCTCATCCTCCAGTAAGCCAGCTTCTTCATATTTGTTAAGTTTCTTTTCAATTTGTTTTGAAGTAAAGCCTTTCTCTTTTAGAAATTCTTTAATAACTAGTTTTTGATTTACTTCATCATCTTCTATCTCGATATTATCAATATCAAGATCAGCATCGATACTAAAATAATCTTTAAGCTTACCTCCATTATGAACAAATTTATCGAGCTTTTCTACTTCCTCACTAGCATACTGAGGAGTAGAGTTTTCTTCTATTACTTCCTTAAAGTAATCGATCAGATCTTCAGCAGTTCTAGGCTTTTCATCATCTTCTACGTCATCCCATCCTAATTGTGAAGCTAATGAATCAAAGAATCCTACAATTATTTCTTCATCGCTTGTATCATTTTCACCATCGGTATTATCACTATTAGATTCTTGTTCCCCACTCTTATCCTCATCTTCATTAGTCTCTGTATCTTCAGATTTGGATTTCTTTTGAGTTTTAGTAGTTTTCTTAGGTTTAGATGCAATATCTTCATCTTCCTCTTCAAGATCTTCGTCTTCAAGCTCATCATCTTCTACTTTATTAGTTTTCTTAGGTTTAGGATTACGTAATGCCTCTAACTCTTCATCAGTTAGTTCTTCTGCTGCTGCATCAATTACATCAGTATCGTTATCTTCTGTTTTAGTCTTAGTACCTACATGAGGGTTTAAGGTATCTAATATAGCCTCAAAACCATTCAATGTGTTCTTTGCTTCCATAATTATATATAATTAGATTTATTTTTTTCTTCCTTTATGTTTCCATTTTTTCGCATTCTATACGAGTCAATGGATTCTTACTATGAGTAAGTTCTTCTGTACTTTTACCTGTTCTCTTCTTCAAAGCATTAAACTTACCTCTATTCTTCTTCTTTATATGTATCCCTCCATCTTTATAACTTGGTATTGGATACTGTGGTATTATTGTCATAACCATTAAACAATCTCTTGATTCTTGTTTTTATTTATCTTATTTACTAAAGGTCTAGTTAGAAAATCTTTATACAATACACTTGGTTTAGTGTGTATTTTCAATAACATTTTCATATTGTTATATAAATCAGGAGCTGATTCTATAACCTATCTAAACTATTTAGTATTAGTAGGATAAGTACTAGGAGTTAAGGTATTCATCAAATACTCATCAAACTAGTTCATAATACTTTTCTTTTCAGTAGGCCTACGCAAATATTCGTATATACTTTTAGCTCTGTCTTTATCTGGAAACATGTGTTCCACTTCAGAGAAAGGTCTGTACTTACTTGGTTTACCTAACTATCTTAAGTATGCGTTATTTGGTACTCCTCCGGGATAAGCTTTCTCATCTACATAATGACCTATTTCATGTCTTATTAATCCTTTAGGATAATCTTCTGCAGTTTTAATATTATCTGTAGACAGATTTATGATTTTACTGTTAGATGGATCAATGTTAACATAATCTTTTTTATTTGATACGAAATTAGGTTCGGGCAAGTTAACATAACTATTTATATCTTCATATTCTTTAGTTAAATCATCATATACTTTGTTATATTCAGTACCGTACTTTCTATCAATAGTCTACGCTCTTCTTCTAGCTTCTAGAGTATTTAATAATTCATACGCTCTATTACGCTGATCAGAATATTCTTCTAATACTCGTCTTCTATTATTATTTTCTAAATCTCTTCTAAGATCATTAGCATCAACCTATCTTTGAAAACTTCTAGTAACAGTAGGAATCTCTCTTGAAATTTTGCTTTTAAGAGATCTATATACATTAGGTATAAAAGGAATCATAGCTGAAGCAGCTAATCCAGCACCTAACCAATCTCTATTCTTTACTGCATCATAAGCGTCTTTAGCCGATATAGCATCACCAATAGGAGTCATATTAGCAGCATCTTCAAGACTGAACACAGGTTTTAAACCTTCTTCTAAAGGTCTACCACTACTACTTCTACCCGTAGCCTGATAGAATCTTTCCTTCTCAGGATCACCTACCTCACCGCCATCTGCAAATGTTTCTACTTTCCAATCCCAATAGCCTTTACCGGGATTATTCTCCCGGTAAGACTTTAGGTTTTGCATTCTCTATTTAAATGCTTGTCTATCCATATTAGTACTTACATGTTTCTAAGTACATCTTTAATAGATTAACTAAACTTTCAGGATCTGAGGAATGCGCTCTAAGACATATCATTGGTTTTTCATCTGTTTCACAAAACTTATCGTGTAATAATAAATAATAAGTTAAAGCACTACCATCTATATCACTAGTGCACCACCAATAACATCTATAATTTTCATTCAGATCTTCAGGATATTTCTACTAAAGATATTTTAATATTTCTTCTCTATCCATAATCTTTCAATTATTTCTTTCCGCCTTTACCCTTCTTAGAGCTACCGGATTTCTTACCTCCACATGCCATAATTAATTCCTCCTATTATTTAATTGTTTTAAGATATTGTTTCCAATTCTTTTTATTAGCCTTATAAGTTTTCTTTCTATCCTTAATCTTATATTTATCAAGATCTTCAGGCTTACGTGTTTTCAGATAATCAAAGTTATCATCATTAGCATAAGCTTCCATCTCATAAGGAATAGTATAGTAAGCACTAGATGCGGGATAGATTATAGGGTTACCTTTAATCCATTCCCATACATAAGACCAATAATAACTTATCCATCTCTTCTTATCTTTAGCTTCATAAAGATGAATATTTTCGTGATTCCAAGTAGTAGGTTTAATCTGAGATTCAGGTTTTCTACTTAACAAGTAACCACACCAGCTCATTGCAGAATAACCACTAAATGGATAGTGGTCCATGTGTTTATACTCTACTTTGTCTGCTTTTACTTTAGTGAATAACTGTTTAATTATCCACCATGTTTCTTTAAACCAATTCATAATTATTTACTCTTTTTAGCTTCTGCGTTAGTTTTATTTTTAAGAGCTGTTTTAGCTTTTAATCTTTCTCTCTCCATTGCTGCTTTATCTTTAGCTGCTTGCAACTTCATTTCATGATCCATTCTTTCTCTTTCAAGCTGATTCTTCTTATCTTCTATCTCTTTCTTCATCTTTTGCTCTCTAATCTTAGCATTGAATTCAAATTGTTTAGAGGCTTCATCAGATGCTTGCTTACGTTCAGCTAATGCCTAATTAGCTATCTCAATAGGATCAGGTATATTATTTTGATTCTAATCCATATTCTCAGCACCTCTATAGGCATTAAGTTGAGCTACAGTAATCTTAGTAGCATTATCTTGATCTATCTTATATTTCTCAAGATCCATTTCTGCTTCTTTAATCATAAGCTCCTCTTCCTTAATCTCATTTTGCATTTGAATAGTTTGCTGTTCGCGTTCTGCTTGAGCTTGTTCCATAGCTTGTTGCTGTTCTATACGTTTCTGCTCAATCTCCTCTAATCTAGACTTAATCATACTAATATTATCCATAGTAATGATTTCAGCTATATCAAGTAAACTAGCACCGTTCTGCATAGCAGGTTGCATAAGTTGTTTAAGAGCTTCTACTTGTTGTTGATTCTTAGTAGTATCATCAATGAATATATCCATGTCTTCATAGAAGAACTCATCAGAAAGAGTTATAAATGCTCTAGTAGCATCATCAAGGATATAATGTAAGCATCTTTTATTATCTTTCCACGCTACTTTGGAAGTATCTAATAACATAGTAAGAGCTTCTTTCTTTACTTGATTATGAACCCAGAACCAAGGTTCAGTAATATGAGCTGACTATACTATAGATCTCTCTACATTACCTACTAATTCATTAGATGTAACAGAACCTTCACGCTATTTACTTACTCCTGATATTTCTGATACCATAGCTTCAATCTTATCCATAAGATTAATGTACTAATCAATAGTATTAGCCATAGTAAGATCTAATGAAGTAAATTGATTGAACTGAGATGGCTTACCGCCTTCTCTACCAGGTATATCCCATCCTTCTTCGTATGGGTTAATAAATGCTACGCCAAGAGCACCTAAGTAATGCATCCATTTATTCACATCTATACCCATAGATTTAGGTATCTGAGTAACATCAATAACAGGCACTTTACCTTTATCTCTAGCCATAGCAAGTTCTAGTCTGTACCACAGTACAATATACATATACTGCAACGGTTTCATCATACTTACCAAAGATCTAGGAGCACTATTAGTATTATTGTATACAACTCCTGTATAAGGTAATTTTTGAGAGTTAAGATTATCAGCAGATATGTGTTGGTATTCTAGTGGCTATATACCTATATATAAATCTTCTCCAACTCTATAACCTTCCCATACCTCTATAATCCAAGTCCATTCAACGTTCAACTCCATACCAGTAACCTTGTAGGACTCGTCTACTTGTAACTCATCAATTTCTCCAGTATTAGGATCTTGATAAGTAACGAAACCTATTTTCTTAAATGACTTCCAACAGCAATGCCAAACATTAATGTTATCAGATCCTTCAAATGGATTTGAAGTTAACCCATTAATAGTTCTTGTCTTTAAGTGAGGGTAATCCATAGATGTCTTACGTACTTCAGGATTAATACCTCCCCTGCTTACATCATCTACCATTTCAAGCAATTCATTTAATTGCTTTTCTGTCATCTTATCATAGAATCTATCATAAATTTCTGTAGCTGACATAATCATCTTACGGCAGCACCAATCAGAGTCATGAATGAATTCTAAGTCTGCACTCTAGTCATAACTAAAGTAAAGAGGATTAACTCGTTCTAAATAAGGATTACCATTTATAATACCAACATAGTATATTTCTTCTCCAGCTATCAACGCATCCTTCCAACCTTTATAAAACTCATGAACTACATTAAGTTTATTCTTAAGATAGTTGAGACTATGGTATGCTGTTACTTCTGCTATGTCCTTATAATCCTTACTTAGATATTTCTATATCTTTTCTGGAGGTAATATTTCACCATTCTATAATGCTTGTTGATATCTCTAAGCCTCTTCAGGACCTAATTGACTCATAATAGTAGCCATTACATAATCTTCCAGCATTTGTTTAGCAGTATCTTGTACTTCACTAGTAGCTATATCACTAGTACGTACTACTCTAAAATTAAATGGTCTTTTCGTTTCTTCGCCTAATAGTAAGTCTATTTTAGGTTTAATTATGTTATAATCCTATGCTGTAGCAGGGAATCCATCTTTCTATTTAAAAGGATTTGTAACGTACAAAAGATCTTTCTCATTATAGATACTATTGTATAGATCATAGTAAGTCTACATCTCCTCATATCTAGTACGCCCATTTCTACCACCTCCACTATTAAAGCCTGACTTACCTATTATATAGTCAACGCAGGCCTCTTTCCAATCTTTAGTCTTTTTAGACATAGGAAGTTTTTGCACAGGAAATGAACCAATATTTCTACTTATCATATTCTGTTAATTAAATGTATATACATCGTCATCGACTTGACTGAAGTTATCGTCATAACTCCAGCTACTATAAGTAAAGAGAGGGCCGTCGAATAATAATCTCTCTCTGTTAGTTTTCTTCTTCTCTTTTACAACTACATTATATAGTTGTTCACGATAAATCATTACCTGCATCAACGCCATCACACGGTCAAAGTTACCTATATCATTATAACCTATAAGCTCTTCTAATAGCGGTTCTGATAATATATCATGTAGGTTTTTATGCCCTGGAGATTTCTCATCATTTAACCAATCTTTGATGAGTCCTTCACCCCATTGTTTAATTTGTTTATTCATGTGGCAACCTTTCTTTCGTTGCACTTTAGAATTGCTGATGATATCAGATATAATGTCTGGCTAATCAGCCAAAAGATAGTCACAATGCTTAGCAGTAAAGTATGGAAACAAACCTTTACGCTCATTTTCATACATGATTCTGCCATTGTAATAAACTGCGAGTTTACGTAAATTTTCATAATATTCCTCTGCTGTAGCAGGCCTTCCTGTATACTCAGCTACTATTATATCATAGTAGTTTTCAAAATTCTAAAATCTCTTATATACAAAAGTAGAACCTAATGAATTAGTACCAGATTGATCATGATCATAAGGGTCTACCCCAAGTATATATAAACCAATAGGAGCATCCTTTACAGGATGTTCCCATATAACTATAGAACCAGTAGGATCATCCTCTTTGGATAGAGGATAATGAGTAATATCACCTTGTTTTTTTATTACCCATTTAAGACTACCATCTGATTCCCATACTAAATCACCTATCTATTTGTGATTTGATAATTTCTTATTTGTACGTATTTTAGCTAGTTGTTCTTGTAACTCTTTCTTCGGGAATATATTACCATTGAATTCTAGACATGCTTCAGCTGGAGTAATACAACGTTCTGCTACATAACGGTCTACTGCTACAGAACTAGTGGCATTCTCTATTACGTCTTTACGCTATTGTAATACATATTCTAAAGCTTTATGTCTTATAGTATTACCATCATTATCCATATACATACGATTTCCCTATTCATCTCGTATGTCCATGTTTGTATACTGAGGTATGAAGAAACCACATTTAGTATCTCCTACATTCTCATCCCATATGTTATCAAGCTCTAAACAGTTATAACCTTTAGGCTTATAAAACATGTCTTTAAGAGTAAAGAAGTTAGAATCTTCATCCCCACCAGTACCAAATGCTATCATAGTAGCAAATGCTCTACCGTCATTCTCTACAGAGGGTCTAGCAATTTGCCATGCTGCACCTAATTCTTTAAATGAACCAGCTTCTTCAAATAGAATAAGGTTAGCTTTTTTACCACGTACTACATCAGGATTGTCTTTCAAAGTAACCCCAATAATTTCAGATTTATAACCTACTTCTATTTGATTACCATACTCATCCTTCATACTTACTGCAGCACGTTTACGTAACTGAGTATTTACAGCTCTTTTCTTACCCCATGCAGTATGTTCATCTATAAAGTCTAAGTAGTCCCAAGCTTTAGTAAGGATACCATCATCTGTTAAATATTGCTTATTTGAAGCGTATACATATGATTTAGAGTTAGGTATAAGATAGTAATTACGACATAACATAGCGGCTCCTTTATAGGAGTAACCTTTACGTCTAGACTTAAGTACACATAAATGTTTGCCTTGTTTATGAGCTTCATTTACGGCATTAAAATAGTAATAATCATAGTCCCAGAAATCAGGAAATGTAACCAACTATTCTGATACTACTTCTCCATTTACTATGCTATTTACAGTACGATTAATAGGGCAATAATTTAAATAAAAATAGTTATACCCACTAATGAAATCACCATCATCAGCTGTATAACCATTAATACAACGTTCCTTCTCCTCTGTCCAGAAACGCATATATTCTGCCGTACCTTTAGGGTGTGGACAGTATTGACCTGTTCTAATATATGTAAGAGCAGGCTATCTGAACTTATTACTATTTACTATCTTCTTATTAAAGTCTACCATATTATATATTTAAAAGGGGCGCGTTTCACAACGAACCCCTTCCATTCAGATAATAATTTATAACTTAAATTCTTTTAATTATGAAAAATTTACTGGGGAAATTTCTGTAGCTGTAACCTAGTTTCTTGAGCTATGGTTTTATACGCCTTATATTTAGTACTCCCCACCTGGGCTAACATTACCCCAGACTACCTGTTCACGATAACTACCTATCCAACAAGTTTCCTTCTGCTATTATAGTTTCAAAGGACTAGTATTTTTTATAGTATTCTATATCTCTTAGGGTATGTCTTATATAAGGTGTATTCTTTGTGTATTATATAATGTACGGTACCTTTACTAGATATATTATATTTTATCATTATATTAGAATAGCTCATTCCATCTTCATAATCTTTTCTAATACTTTCTATAGTTTCTTTAGAATATTTTCTACTTATTTGACCACAATTAATAGACACTAATTCTTTTGGGATATCATTTTTATTATCTTTGTTAGTTCCAATATCTATATTATCGTATGAATTATCGTATCTATCTCCATTTAAATGTCTTACTACAATTCCTTTTTCATAGATTTTATCACCGAACTTTTGATATGCTTGTAATCTATGTATCATACAATGAACTTTTTTATTTTCTTTTCTAGGTCCAATTCTGATATCAAAATTATAGTAATCTCTTTTGCGATCTTTTATTCTGCCTTTTACTTGTATTCCATTTCTGTTTAAAAGAATTCCTTCTTTAGTAACAGTGTAACCCTTAATAAGGGCTAATTCCTCTGGTTTAATCATATTCTATGTATTTTTTAATTGGTCCTCCCGCCCGCATCGGCCACGGGTCTTGAAATTTTAGAGATTTCTATGCTATAAGCCCTCATACATCACAGGAGAGTATCACGTGGATATTCTTACCCTCCACGTAAGGGTCCCTTCAGGGTTAAATTAATGATATTTGTAAATTCAAAACCAGCTCTTGATACGCTTAGCTATTCTTTTATACCAAGGTTTTACTTGCAATCTAGCTGCTTCACATTCAGCAATTGCTTCCTCAACAGTCTTGGTATCATCAGTCAAATCTACGATAATTGTAGGCATTTTTGTATTTTTATCCATAATCTCAATTTTGTATTATTAAACGTTGTTGTTATTTTTTAGTGTTTATCAAATGTTATACTCTAACATTTTGATTAGGAAGTTCAAATAAATTAATCTTAGCATCACCTTTTACTTTGCTAGTTTCAAGTTCACCAGACTTAACAGCTTTCTCTAAGTAATCTAGAGTAACAAATGTATCTTTTACTTTGGCAAATCCTGCATAATACTTCTCTATTTTCTTTTCATCAAGTTCTTCTAACAAAGAATCTTTATAGTATTTATTGAAAGTATCTAGCTTTAATCTGATACTATCTAACATATCTAAAGTACGAGTATGCTGTAATCTAATAAAGCTATCTTCTGCTTTTTGTTCATCTTCAGTAAGCTCATAATCTGTATTTCCTAAGAATTCTTCTTTTAGCTTACTTTCTATTTGATCATATGGAATACTCAGTACATAAGGACTATCCCATTTATTCTTAAATACTATATAACTAAGTATTGCAGTAGCATGTTGTTTATCAGCTTTATCTGATTCCCATATTTTCTTAAAGGCAGGTATAGCTAAAGCATTTTCATGTATTACTACTTTTCCTCCTATTATATCAAATAGTTTCATAATTATTATGTATTAGTTATCTGATACGTTTGAAACACATTTACATTCAGAGAAAGTGCTGCTTATTTCCTGTCTTTCATCTTGCATCTTTGCAATATGATCTTTAATAGCTTTATCACTAATCACAGCATAAACAAAAGTTTTATTATTAAGTTTATATGTTTTTGCTATTAAATCACCCTTAGACACTTTTACATTTTCAGTAGTTCCGTCTTTTTTTGTAACACTATATTCTCCATCTTCAGGAACAATCCATATATAATCGAAATAGAAACTATCTAAAACAGTTACCTCATTTGTATCCGGATTATAACCTACCATGCAACTACTATTATTGCCATTTACGTATTTATTCATAATCAATCTATTCTATAATCAGTATAATATTCTTTTTGTAATCTTGCTAGTATTACTCTAGCTTGTTTCTCTGAACAATTAGGATTTGTGTATTCAGGATTATTCTGATACTTGTTTATCACTGTCTGATAATACGCTATCTCCTGTTCTAGACTTTCCTTTGTTATATTCATAAATAGTTTCTTCTACTAAGTCTTTCAATCTGTCTTTGTATGTCTGAAAATCTGATATAATTTCTTCATTAGAATCATACACATTAATATTACTAAATATTCCTTTAATCAGATTTCCTTTATCGTCTTCTATAATAGCGCTAGTTTCATCTTCTCTTAGCCAATAATTAAAGTTTGTTCTTTTAGCTAGATCTTTTGATAGGTCTCTAATTAAAAGAGATATTTCTTTCTTTAAATTATCAATAGTATCAAATTCAGCTCTTCTATCTAATTCTTCTTTGGAAGAAAGTTGTATCTTATCAAGTATGTCATTACAACTATTTATTTTTTCTTCAATACGCTCATCTAGAGCTTTAGATAAATCTTCAACAGTTGCTTTTCTAAAAGTGTGTTTACTTATCCACAACATTGCTATTGCATTCCAAGCAACTTGAGCTAAGTGATGACAACCAGTATCTTCATCAATAGTATTACCCTTCTCATACTCAAGTAAGTGTCTTAGCATGGCAGCTTTATAGCGTTGGTAACCATTATCTAAGTTCTGCCAATTATTATCACCATACTTGATAGAACCGGCTGTGTATACTTTTACAATGTCTTCAATTTCTTCTAGGGGCAACAGATCCCATCTTAATTTCTTGTCTAAGAAATCATTCTTCTTTCCTTCCATCCTCTTTGTTTCTTAAATAATCTATCATAAATTGACCTACTTTACCTGCTATCCAACCTAGCAAATAAGCATAAGGTTCATTACCTTGATCATATCCTTGTCCTATTCCTCCTATTATATCCCATATTACATCGGTGGCGTGTGTAGATTCATGAGCAGCTACTTCTATAGCTGTACCATCTAATTTATCTGGAGCTTCTATAAGTATAAGTACTCCTTTATCTTCGGTTCTCTTGTCTCTTACTATAAATGTAACTCCATCTGCACTGACCGGACTAATAGGGGAACCATTATTCTCTTTATTTAGTAAATCTTTAATAGTAGGATAGAACAAGAACTTTCTCTTCATCTCTTCAAAACAATCTATAGTAGAAATATATAGATCTACAGGATATATATCAAGACAGTATTTCCTAATCATCTTTTATTATTTTATATATATTAGCAATCGCTCTATTACTAAGTAAGTACACATACAAAAATACTTCATCTGACAATCTATAAGTTGAATCAGGGGTAATGATTTCATTGCTACCTTCTTTAATTTGTATTGTACATTCATCTTTCTGACCTATTGGATAAGACATTTTGTAATATATCATGAGCTCTACTAATTCTGTTAGAATGTCATTTTGTGGTATCTTTGTTATCCGTATCTTCTTTCTTTCGCTCATATACCTTCTTAATCTTGATTTTACCTAAGTAAGTAAATAGCATAGGTCTTTCATCACCTTCTGTTATTCTTCTATTAGCGAACATAAAAGGATGATTACATATAACCTTTATTACCTAACTAGGAAGTTGATATTTATTACTTAGTTCAGAATATATACTCATTCCAGTTTTTTTCATTTGATAACTCTCTAATATTATAATATTTGCTATTCAAGAAAGCTTGTAAATCATTAGTATTATCTGAAAATGTATTAGTTCTAATAACATTAATTGCTGCAAATAGATCTTCAATTTTTATACCTTCTTCTGAACTTGTAGCAATATCACCATTAAATTCTAGAATCTTTTCTAATGTACTAATCTCTTTCTTACTATAGTTCTTTTTAGGTTCAGCAATAATAACGTCTGTATTTTTACTAAACACATTTACTAAATCACACGAATCTTTAAAGATAACAAAATGATTATAAGGTAATACTTTCTTGCTTAGCTTAGCCCAAAATCTCTTAAACCAATTATACTTTTTACATAATAAGACACAACCTGGTTTAAGTGTTACATATTGTATATTCATATTATTCTTTCTCCAATCTAAGTACGATAGTTAGCTGAACTCTATCTCCTATTATTTCAGGTATTAATGCAGGATTAACCATCCATTCATCATCAGCTTTACCTTTTATTATCAGACCTTTATCTCTTAATTTCCCTATGTATCTACTTAAGTTATCACTAGTAATGCCTGTTGCAGCTTTTAGATAACGTCTGTTTTCGGTACTTATTACATTCTTGCTGTACCCAGGGAGCTTAGGAGTATTAATATCTATATCAATTAATAAAACCATCAAGTCTTGCTCCCTAGTGGTCAGCTAAAGTACACCATCAAGTGATTTGAGGAATTCTCTGTAAAGATCTGTTTTTTTCACAGCCTTCACTAATTTATTCATTGATAATTTCCTTTACCTTTTTAAGAATTTGATTCATATTGAAATATACTGTATCTGCTTCAACCTTAACACAAGTAGGAATCTCTTGATTATTATAGGCTTCTACTAAATCATCATGGTCTTTCTTATATTGAGCTTCTAATGTATCTACTAAATCAGATAATGCACACAATTTATCAATTGCAGAAAGCTCTTCATTTTCATCTTCGATGACTAACAGATTACCTGATTCTACAAACTCTTCTGCCGTTTCCTCATCCATACAAATATAACGTGAACACTTCTCATTATCATTTTCAGTTGTCATACTGAATTCATACAAATTAGTGTCTTCATTATAAGTAAGCATATCACCTTTTTGTGCAGATGCAAATTCTTTAATTACTTTATAGTTCTTCATAATAATTATTATTTAGTTGTTTAATAGTTGTTACATATATCTAAACGGTAAATGTTAAAATAGTATCTATTCTTTAACATTTGTTAACTTATATTTAAGTAATGACATGAAAAAAGGCTAGGTCCGCAGACCTAGCCCCACAACAACTATTAATACGCATTAATATTTAGTCTTTTCTTGCTATAATATCATAAGGTTTAACTAACTGACTATCCTTAAATAAGTCAAAGTCTTTAGCAAACTTCTTATTAAATACTATTGTATCTCCTACTTTAAAGTCTGTTATATTTAGACTTTCTGGAATAGCAAGTACAATTCCTAATCTCCACTCTGACTCTACTTCTTTTACTTCAGTCTTAGTCTCAAACTTCTCATAACCATCAACATCTTTTTCACCTGTACCAACTGCTTCGGTTATTTCTTTCTTTAGCTTAATAGGTTCAAGAGGTTTAACTAACACATCTTTCAGAGGAGTATAACCAATTCCATTAATTACTGTTTCTAGTACTTTATCTTCCATAATATTCTTATTTATATTCTATAACGTATTATTTGTTGTTTTGTTTCTTTAATCTCAATATATTTCCGCCATTAGAACAGCAGTATCTCCTAGCTAAAGTAGGACAATTTTTATCTAAGTAATAGCATCCATCACAACTACCTATAGGATTAGACTCTACTATAAACTATTTGTTATCTATTGTTACTGGTATTCTATTCTTTACTATCTTTGCTAATTCCTAGTCGTTCAAAGTCATTGCCTTATTCTTTTTTACATTTTTTAAGTATAAATCCTTGAGTACATAAGGCGGTAATTCTAGAAGGACAATAGCAATTGTATAGATCACAACCTTGACACATACCTTTTACTTCATTCTCTGCTAAAGTATAAGGCTTATTACCAAAATATACTTTCTTACCTAAGTAAGCGACTTCTTTAACTTGTTGTTGTTTATTCATAATATAAATATCTAAAGTAGGAGACTATAATCAGTCTATACTGTCTTAGACTGTCTTTAACTGTTATAGACAGTAACGTATAAACTCTTATAAAAGTTTCTTTTATGATAAACTTTTTAACATTTGTTAAGAACAATTATAGCTATTTAATAGCTAATTTTTAACATTATTTATGAATTAATTTATATAATTCATCAGCTAACTTCTTAGCATCTGGATGAGCTGCACCACTACAACGTAACTTAAAGAAATGTTCCCAATCACTCTCGAAGCCTGTCATTACTAATTCTGTCTTAGTTGCATTAGGTAGTATTGCTCTTGCTTGTTGAGGTTTCCATCCAGAGTTAATTAGATTATTATAACTTTTTTCAGCTCTAAACAAAGAGTCTATTAAATATTTAGTATGTGTCATAAATATGACATTCCCTCTAAAACTTCCATCTAAATTTTCTCTATAGTAGTCACTAGGCCACATACATCCACTAATAGAGTCTCTAATTATACATTCTGGAAAATCATTTAGCCAAGACGGTATAATAAAAGTACATTCATTACCAAACTTATCCTTACTATAGTTACAATATCTTTGAGACTCCTGTGCAAAGCTAAATACGCGATGGCGTACAAATTCCATTATGTTATCATACGAGCTCTTTATCTCGTATTTCTAATAGTTTCCTATTAGTTCAGACTATATCATCATCCATATAGGATGCTCGACACTCGTGTTGGTATTATATTCTCTTACGAGTTTCAACCATTAGTCGTTGAACCTTCCAACTTTGTTAAAGGTTGGCTTGGCTGCTGATTAGCATGTCTTAATACTTTTTCACAAAATTCATAAAGTTCTGTCATTGTAAGTATATGTTTACATTTGTTTGCCTGAGCAGTAACCCATTGAACATTACCTTCTATATAACCGTATTTAGAATCAATTCGGTCTAAAGAAGCGGTGTTTATATTTAAAGGATCACCAGTTAGTGCACATACTTTATTTTGATAGATAAATAAATTCCATAGATATTCCATGGACACAGAGAACTCTATTTTACGAAGTTCTGCTTTGTGTTTTATTCTATTTACTCTTGATAAAGTTAAGTCTCCACATTTGCCGTTTTTAGATTGCAGCTTATGACCATTTTCTTTAGCTGTGCATTTTTTGCATTGAAACCATCTAGTATCACTCATTAGTGCACTCGCTGTAAAGTACTGCTCTGTTCCGCAATCGCATCTGCATAAATATTTTAATTGACCATTAATTTGTTCACCTTCTTTTAATACAGTCCAGTGTTTGTATTTTTTTCCAACTTCAATATTTATTCTACGCTCTAAACGTTTACAATTTCGACATTTGGTAGTTTTTCCTAATCTTAAACTACTCCAATGCTTGTACTCTATAGTTCCACATTCGCATTGAACTTTTACATTACGCTGTCCTCCTTTTGTATAAACTGGAACATCGTCTATTACAGTCCATTTACCGAATTTTTGTCCTATCTCAATTTCTGTTTTCATACGCTATGTTTTATAATTTCATAACGTATAAGTTAGAATTTAGTTATGAATTTGTGTATATTAAAATTTAGCCTTCCAGCAATTCATCGAGTTTTCTAATAGCTATTTCTAGCTATAGCCACAAATTATTTATGGGATACGCCACGATCACATATGAATTTAGCCGTAATACGCTTTTCATGATGCTCTGTAGGTTCTACTTGGTATTGTAAATCGTCCAATCTATTATTTTCTACTATTACTCGTAGATTGGTTGTCACGTATATTGAATTTCCATGTTTACGCACTTTTGTATATTTCTTGTGATTACCATCTGACCAATATAATCTAGCTGGCGGAAGGTGTCCGTCTTCTGTTTTATCTATCTTTAAGTAAATAGTACCATGCTCTAACATAGCCCCATGACCAAGCTTAATCATACGATCTACAAACTCTTTAGCGCTATTCTCTGTTATCTTATCTTCAGACTTATAGCAAGTTCTACCTGCTAATTCTATCATCTTGTAAGGGTCTTTCTCCTCAATAATCTGTACACTGGATTCTATTAATTTCATATTATATAGTTATTTGTTATATATTATATAACGCAAATATTAAAAATAATTACAGATATTTAACATAAATTAAACATATTTAAAAATAAAATATAAAAATTTTATAAAAATTTTTTGAGAGAGGTGGTGCGTGTGTGGAATTAAAAAAATATAAAATACCCCCGCGTGTGCGAAACAGCAAAGATTCACTCCCCTCTATTAAGTATCGGCAGGGAACACCCCGTACTAATTTGGTATTGGCGTTCCCTTTTATTGTGTATTGTGTAATTCTTAAAAATTGTGTAGTTATGAAATGTAATGTGACAAGCTTTGTTAAGGTTGAAAGACCTAATGAAATGCCGTACTTTGTTATTAAAGCAACGGGAGTTGAGGGTGACGAGAGTGCAAACGTAGTAGATGAGGACGGTTGTATTAATCCGTTCGCTATGATGTCAAGGCGTTTTAACTTTACAAAAACACTATTTCCGTCAACGGACAAACAAGTAGAGCAATTAGAAAAACTCTATGAGGTGGACGAAGACGGGAAAGTGGTTAAGGGTGCGCCTATACGATTAATGTCGGTATCTTGGGTAACGGGTACAGAGTTTTACATTCGCAAAGAAGGCTCTGTTACTAGTGTCTATGAAACGGAGGAGGAAGTAACGGAAAAGGTTGTTCGTAATGGCAAAACCATCGAAGTGACTAAAACAAAGTACATACCGAAAGTGTTTAAAAGTGTTAATTTAACACTTTTTGAAAATGCCGATGGTACATGTGCCGAAAACGGTGGGAATGTTGATGCCTTATGCAAAAGGACTTTTGAACGGGGACTTGAATCGGGTGCCTATATTCCATGCGAAACCGCAACCGACATTACCGAGGTAATCGCTTAATATATGGCGGTTCTATCCAACAAGCACGGTCTACAGATTATGTAGACTTTGCTTGCTTCGCAAACCAACATTTATTATCAACATAACAACTTTGCCTATGTATTCATTAATACACGGACTATTGAACATTATATCTTTCCTATTTTGTTATTTTGCTATAGGAGAGATTAATGGTTTAATCTTTTATCTCGTCTTTAATGTATTTCACATTCTATATCTTACTTTAAGATTAGATGATGAGTAAGAGAACAAAAGACAGTAAGTATTTTATCACACCTACCTGACTAGAATTTCAGGAGTGGACGGCCTCTGATAAATAACTTACTAAAAAACTCAATAACTTCGGAGTAGCGTGAGCTACGGAGTTGTGTAACAATCCCAAGACATTGAGGGCACCAGTTTCTTATGAGAGATAATAACAATGTTACTTGCAGGTTTATATAACCGAGAGATAATGAGTATACTTGTTGCAATAAGTTTTAGGTGTAAAATGCAATTTAATCATTAACTAAATAAATAATCATATGGATAGAGATACAGAATTAGGTATGTTATCAGTAATAATCACAATGATAGTATTATATCTATCTATATGGTTATTCAACTAAACTATGATAGGCTTAATGAGGTGCTTGACAGTCTGACACTAACTGAACAATAAGTGTCCTCAGTTCCGGGTGAGTAAAGTGAATGTGGAATATATCGGACTACAGCCTCGAAGAAAGGTTCCACCAAGTATGTCAAAACTTGAGTAGAAAGTTATACTATAACCAAAAGTATAGCAGACTCAATAGAGTAAGAGAATAGAAACGTGTATATCTACGTAGTTCATAGCATAGCTTATAGTCGCATAACGCAACATCGATTATATTAATGCGCTTACTCTATTATTTTTATTGCATTAACTAACAAATAAATCAATTATATGGAAACAAAAGTAACACTACTTATTATTTATCTATTATTAGGTATACTTGGTTCTATACTTTTTCTTATAGATATATATAAAACGTATAAAGAACCATCACTAAGCGATATAATAGTATTCTTAGTAGTTGCCCTCACAGGCCCAATTACTCTATTATGTCTATTAATAAAATATCTTGATAGATTTAAAATACTAAAAAAGTAACTAACAAATAATATCAAATTATGAAGAAAATAGATTGTATTCAACGGTATGTAATAGATAAGCTCATCGATGATGAGAAATTATCTATAGGCAGTTTAATAGATGCAACATCTAAAGTATGTTCAAAAGAACAGTTTGATAACATATTATCTATTCTTATAGAAACGCCTATTCCTTGTACAAATATGCCTGAATTAGAGAGCAAAATAAGCTTAGTAAGAATGAGTATGTATGTACCTGAAGAAGTTAGTGGTTCTACTAAAATGGAGATAATAAAAATACTAAAAAACCAATTTGGTCTTAGTCTTAGACAAACTAAAGAATATGTAGATAGTTGTATAGGAAAATACAACATATTTACTAAGTTTGTTGCACAAGAAGAAGTAGATATTATTACCGAAAAATTAAAACCTTACCATGTAAGTGTATCTATAGTAGGGTTTTATTAATAAGTTAATGCAGTAAATATTACTGCATCTTTAAGGTGAGAATCCTTAACAATCCTGTGGGGCTTATATCTCGTGTTTATAGTAGTGGTGTCACGAGTATTAGTGCAGACGTTAAAATCAGGAACAACTATATTAGACGGCAATATTACCTTCTTCCAGTCGCAAATGCCATATAGTTTAATATAGCCAAGTTTGTTTCGTCCTTAGATTTACAGTATCAGCCATTTGTTTATTTAATCATTGTTTCATTCTTAATTCACAGATTGATTAATTAAGCATAATAGTAAGCGTACTATTGTCAGTATATTTATATGTGAATATAGATATACTGATTGCACTCAAAAGCTGGCCTTCACGTGGCGAGTGTGTTAAGTAATAGGTCTAAAAAATCTTCCAGTTTTACCTATGAAAACTAACAGCTACCTTTTTATTAACTTTAAAAACTATCAATGTTATGGAAATATTTTTAAGAGCCTTATTAGCAACAGCTATAGTATCAGCATCAGCAGTGTACTTAGGAATAATTACAGATTGGAAAGAAAGAGATATTAAAATAGGGTTTACAATTACTGTAATATGCACAATAATTCTCCTAATAACAATAATAGTTTTTAATTTGGACGCCCAGATAGCGAAATAGGTAGACGCTAAGGTCTTAAACACCTTTGACCATTGGTCGTGCGGGTTCAACTCCCGCTCTGGGTACAATTAGTAATTAACATTAAAATCAATTTAATATGAAAGAAGAAAAACTTACAAGATTAAGAGTTTTAAGAGTAATGTCGTATGATCTCTTACATTTCCTTATAAAGGAAAAAATACTTAGTGTATTCCTAACTGAATGCTTAAATAATAGCTATTCTTGGGTTCTTAAAAGGAGAATAGAACAAGGAATATTTCAAAATCGAAGTATTACATTACATAATATGTACGAATTTGAAAATTATTTTACATTTAGTGTGTCTACTACTTTTACTGAAAGTGCTTGGTGGAGATATGCATTTAAATATAGGGAGGAGTATTCATGGAAAGTATAAATAGTATCACTAAATCTATAGTAGGCGCTATAATATTTGTACTTATAGTTATTTGGATAGCTAATAGACTATCTGTTACACATATTAATACTGCTACAGAATTTTTAGACAATTATAAGAACTGTGTAATAGTAAGAAAAAGTAATAGTACAAGTGATTATATACTTACTATTAAAAATCCTTACACTCAAGACATTAGATATAGAATTACTAATGTGGTTGTTCCTTCTGGATTATATTATAACTATTCTATAGGAGATACTATTGGTAAGAAAAGGCAAATATATTTTAATCAATAAAAGTATGAAAAGAGAAGAAATTAAATCTTACAAAGATGCTTGTAAAGTAATAGGTAGAAAACCTAGAACTTATAAAGATAAGCATTTAAATCTGTATGAACAGCTTAGTACAATTATAGCTGCTCTGAATTTCATTAGTAATGATAATAAACCTTGGATACCTAAGTTCGATTATTATTACATCTATTCTTGGTTATACAGAAAAGATGGATATAATAAATCTGCGGGTTTGTTCGCTTTGGATTCTCGCAATGAGTTGGACGATTCCTCTGCTCATGTCGGGACTTCTCTGAAAATAAAAGAGAGAGAAGATGGAAATTACATAATAGAAAACTTTAAAGAACTACTCCAAGATTGGTTTTGGAGAGATTAATTACTAATTTTAAAACATTATCAAAATGGAAAATGAAATGATGGCGAGACCTAAACCGCCAAGAATAATAGTTTGGGTAGTATTAATAACTCTTGCCTTAATAGGCATGATGGGAGCAATAATTTACGCAGAGCGTGAAAACATTGCTAATTTCTTAAATGGTGTGAACCAAGAAGAAGTACAACAAGATGCGCATATTACTATTGAAGAACCTGTAGCAACAATACAGGATATTCTCGATATGCGTGAGCAAATGAGAGAAGATAGAAGAATCGATAGCGTATTTTTAGCTATGCCGAGGGTAGTATTAACTGATATTTTGATGCAGCATGGTACATCATTGTCTATAAAAGACATGATTTACATATATGAATCAAACACATCAACGTATAATACAGTACTATCTGGAGCAAGAGCTCAAAAATACCTTGATGACTCTATACAAACTCATGTTATATCAACGGTTGTAAATGACTCTATTCAAAATTAAAACCAAACCTTCTTTCTGTTTTAAATGAATATTAGAGTCTAGTATACTCAGTCTGTGAAGATAGAGTATACGTCCTCAGAAAATGACAAGCATGTGGGGCGGGAGTAAATAAGTAAAACTAAGCAGTAGTATTATATATCAGTAAGGATACTACGCCGAATCTGATTGTTTTGTTTATTTATAGTCGTGCGGACGTTAAAATCATGTACTCCAATAAGATTTAGTTTGACAGCTATTTCTGCTTATGAGTTTTAAAAACTATAGTGAGAGTCATTAAATAAGTAAACGATTGTGGTCGTTCATCTTTGTCTTATAACAAATGCTATAAACTAAGAGTTGGCACTAACTTAATTAAATCCTGAGTGTCCAGGCGTCATTATTAATCAATTTAAACGTTTAAATTATGGGAATATTATCAAAATTAACTAGAACAATGCGTATTAGAAAAATACGCAAAGAAGCTAGGCAAAAAGCTTATGAAGCATTGTGCCTATCACCATTAAAATACTCTAGAGCAATAGCTGAAATAGATTGTATTATTGATGGTCACAAATGGAGTAGTGAATTTGATCCTAAAAAGGAAATAGCTAAAGGCACTACTAAGAGAGTATACTGCAAACATTGTGGAGTATATTATCATACTCATACTTATAAAGAGGATATATGAAAAAGTTAAGTAATGGATATCTAGAAACAAAATTTAGGGTATTCCGTAAAAATGATGATACTATAGTAGATGAAACAGAAGCCTACATTAAAATAGACTCTATAGTAGGAATAATTAGAAGTATTAATGACAATACTACAGATATAATACTTGTAAGTGGAGATAGATATACAACTACAGAAAATTTTGAAGATTTCTGTATAGATTTTTTTAAAGAAAATTAATTTTAATCAATAAAATTTAAACAAATGAAACTTTTAATTATTGGATTTAAAGATGAGGTTAATGATGAACTCATCAAAAGCGGTGTACTTGCTCTTCAAGGTACAATGGGTATAGATGTTAAAGCCAATATCTATACTGAAGATGAATTTCTACTCACTAATAAAAACAAGAAAAAGCCTGTGAAGAGCGATTTTATGATCGCGGTAGAAACGATTACTGAAGTATGTGGAGAAGAATCAGATAGTATAGCTTTCCGTAGCTATTTCTATACTCTTGTATTAAAAGGAGTAATACAGAGACCTATTCTTGAAGTACTATCGTACGGTCCTAAAACTAACAGAGATCTTGAATTCCTTTCTAAAAGAAAAGAAATGGAAAATATTGTAGAATATGCTCGCGTAGCTTTATCAATGATTTCATAATGGGAAAGACATTCAAAGATAGTAATTACACCATGAAATATGGTAATACTAAAAAAACAAGATCGCGTAGAGCTAAATTACAGCCTTATGATCGCAAATCTAGAGATTATGAAATTGATAAGTAATCAAAAGCTTAAAGCAACAGTAAACAATCTTTTAAAGAACGATTGTCCGTTACAATGTAATAAAAAACATTGTGATGTATGTCAATTCAGAAATGACAAATCTGAATCGATTCCAACAATAACTACCAATACTCCTTCGCCAGAGGTATATGGTAGAGATATGTATTATTAACCCTAAACAAGTTAGTATGGTGTCAGTCAACCCAGAACTACTATTATCAACCAGATCCCTAATGGAAGCTTAGTAACAACTAAGCTACTAAGCAAGAGTACAATGGACTATACAACGGTCAACCAGTATCTAATATTGGTCTAATATGAAGGAAAAGGGTTGCCTATGAATAAGAGATACGAATAAATAGGATAGTAGTTTTTTAAAAGAAATTAAAGAAATTGACTGTTAGGTCTATGAATCAGTCGTATGGACGAGGGTTTGATCCCCTCCAGCTCCACTCACTATGACGTCTAAGGTGACTTCTATTGCTAGCGTTTCCCTCGAAGTAAAATGATAGGAAACGCATAGTAGGTAGATTAGATGTAAATATCTACTTACTACTGGGGGCTGAATGAATTTGACAGCGACAGTGTGAAGTAGAATAGGTCAATAAGCAGATAACTGGCAATACAAGTTATATTATGAACTATAGCTGCATTGCGGCGTAAGTTCAAAAAAACGGCTAAGCTAATGCCGTAGAAAGCTGGAGTAAGGATAGTACTCAGATGGTAGAGCGGTGAGATAATATCAAAAGCTGGTATCGGAGGTTCGAATCCTCCCCTTACTACAAACTTAATTATCAAAATTATGAGAACAGTAAAACAAATTAAAGCAACAAAAAGAAACTTTTCTATTTTGTATCTTACTAGTGTTTTAAAAATGTTAGATCGTATAGAGTCTTGGACTAGAAATTATTCTATAAAACAAGCTATAAACATGACTAGAAACGCTGCTAAATATGCTATATTAGAGATAAAAGATACAAATTATGAACATTCTTTTTATGGACCTCAAACAGATGTAAAGTATGAGTGTAAAGAAAGCAATCAATGATTTAATTCCACCTGAGTGGGATTATGTTCTTAGAAAGAACAAAGTTCTAACAAAGTTCATAGATTATATGTATGAATTTTGCGTACCAACTTACTGGAGAAATAATAAGTATCATAGAAAAGCAGTTGAAAGGATTCGATTTAAATTTAGTCGAGGAATTTTAGATTGTATTGATGCTATAAATACTTCAGAAGGATATCATTTTTGGAAGAAAATTGAATTAGAAATAGAAACATATAAAGAGCAAATACGATGAATAAAATTGAAATCATTCCTTGGGTTAAGTTTAATGATCCAGGAGTAAAACAAGAAATCGAAAAACTTGCAGAAAAGTCTACATCTAAAATGGATTTTCTTTCAAGAGTAAAAGATCAGTATAATTTATCATTATCTGATGCTAAAATTGTTGCAGACAAATTCTTTAAAAAGGAGGTATAAATGTTAGAACTTAAAAGAGCTGGCTTATATATAGCCAATGGAAAAAACACAAGTGTTTTAGTAAGAGTTGCTGGTGAATATCCTTATTTACGAGTAATTAGTGGCGTTCTATTGAACGATATGGAGAAAGATGGTACAGTTACTGTCTTAAAAGAAGATGATCCTGAATTGCAGGATATAGTATGTAATCCAAAGAACTATATCTTTGATCTTCCATCTGTAAGTAGTTCTATTAAGAATGAAAATGGATTAAAGACTACTGAAAAGAAGTCTATCGAGTTTACAAATGAGCAATTCGATGAATGGGTTAATAAATATATTAACTTTACTAAAATGTACCCAGAACAGTACAATGTCAAAGCTCAAGTAATGATTATCAGTGCAGGATTTAGCATATCTCAAGCTGATCTTATCATTCAACAAATTCAAACAAGACTTCGTTTACGTGGTATTATGTAAAGTATTATGAAAGCATTTGAGTATTTACAAAAAAATATTAAGAAAGAATATTCTTTCTATCCTGGTACAATTATATCTTTAACTACTAAAGATGCAGTTACTCCATTTAGACTTAACGAAAAGGAGTATTGTACTGGAAGAACTAAGATAGGTAATCAGTATTATAATTTCCTAAAAGATGAATCTAGTGATGGTGCAATCTTTAGTGGATTACCTGATAATATCTATAAAAGAATAGAATATCCTATACTTAATACAATAGCACAAAGAATCCAAGACAAGATTATGGTATTTGCT